>OFIS01000207.1_pt1 | contig 56733 bp, 49 predicted proteins | sample 1775071 | NCBI WGS metagenome assembly OFIS01 (sample SAMN08195774, study PRJEB24354) | sludge metagenome | isolation source: sludge from phenol fed wastewater aerobic bioreactor C | place: India: Nagpur | collected 2016-09-17
TTTGGGGGATTTGATAGTCTGGAGTGGCTTTATTTTACAATAAAATCAATGAGTTATTTATAATTCAGGGCCGATTAAGGGGAGTGGTTCGGCGCGACGCATGCGGCGAGCGTCAGCGTTGCGGCGCTCAGTATCAACGCGGGCAGCAATCTGTTTTGATGGATCATGGTGGCCTCCGTCAGGAATGGAAGAGGGCCCGGGTGCGGGCTTGCGGAAACATCAGCAAGCCGCATGCCGGCCCGTCCACGGCAAGGCGGAGCGCTGGCCGGCCCCGGTCCGCAAGCACGCGGCCTGCGGACCGGCTTTGCGTGCCGGTCAGGCCATGGCGACGTAGAAGGCCACGCCTTCGTAGCTGAAGCCGTCGATGAGCTTCACGCTTTCCATTTCGGAGACGCTGGCGGTGTAGAAATGCGTGCCGGTCTCCTCGTTGACGAAGCGGTAGAGCTCCGTCGTGTCGGCGGCTTTCTTGCCGTAGGCATAGAAGGCGGTTCCTTCGTCCTGGAAAGCGCCGTTCAATTCCCGCAGGTGCTGGGCTTCCGCGACGTCGGCCGTCAGCACGTGGTCGCCCGTCGCGGGGTTGAAGAAGCGGTACACGCTCACGAGATTGGCGTTGTCCACCACATTGCGCGCATAAGCCACGCCCTCGAACTGGAAATCGCCGGATTGCAGGACCGCCGTCGCTTCATCGTTGTTGGACGTGAAAAAATGAATGCCCATGTCGGCGTTGAAGAAACGGTATACCTCCGGTGTCAGCTCGTTCAGCTTGCCACCGAAGTCCGCGAAAGCGGCATATTCGATGTTCAGCAGGGTGTCGGTGCCGTCCGCGCCGGTGGAGTCGTGGACCGTGTATTCCCGACCGCCGAGGTCGTAGTTGAGTTGGTAGTCGGAGAATTTCCCCGTGAAATAGACGCGATCCTGGCCGGCGCCGCCATCCAGGTAGTTGTTCGCCGCGTTGCCGATGAAGGTGTCGTTGCCGGCGCCCGTGATGGCGTTCTCGATCACGACGTCGTGGGCGATGGCCAGGTTGTTGGTCATGCCGTTGACCGAGGAATAATGTCCGTCGCGCAGGTCCACGTCGCTTTCGGTGGACCAGCCGCTGAGATTCAGGGTGTCGGTGCCGCCGCTGTCGTAGAGCGTTAGGATGGGATGCAGGTTGACGGTGAAATCGTAGATCGACGCCGTGGCGCCTTTCACCGTGGAACCGAACCCGTACACCGTATCGTCCGCGCGGGTGACGGCCGCCCCGTACATGGCCTGGATGACCATGATGTCGTTCAGCATGGGCGTCTGGGGCGAGTAGATGTGGCCGTCGCTGCCCATCCAGTCGGCCCAGGCGACCTGGCCCTGGCCGCGGTCCATATTGGGCCCGTAGTAGGACATGATCGACAGCATGGTGCTGTCCTGGTAGGACGAAGGGCCGTCGTCGTCTGCGCCGTTGTAGTCCCCCATGTGGTTCAGCCCCAGCGCGTGGCCGATTTCGTGGATGAAGGTAACGAAGCCGTATTCTCCCACCTCGGGATTCTGCAGGTTCGAGTACAGGGAGGAGAACCAGACGCTGCCGGTCGGGGGGTAGTATGCGTGGGCGAATTCGATCCCGGTGTTCGTGTTGCCGAATTCGATGTCGGACTGGCTGATGGCGCCCGGCGTGAGGGTGGGCACGATGAGTTCGTTCCACAGCGCCATGCCCAGCTCGATCAGGGACTGCTGGGTCGCGTTCAGCGGCGAGAAGCCGGCGTCCTCGCCATTCCGGAAGTTCGCCTGGAGCTGGCTGCTGAGCTGCGGGAAGGTGTAGGTGATGACAGGTTGCGCCCATTTCTGGCCGCTGTACATCTGGTTGAATACTTGTTGGTCGGTCCACTGTGGGAGGGCCATGCGAGTTCCTTTCAAGTCTCTTTACGGTACATTTTGTAAAACTTATTCTTTGCAAGGTCATTCTATCCGGAAATCGGCGGAAAAGAACACGGGAAGCCGGCTTCTGGCGCGTGTTGCGGATAGACGGGCGGCCGGGGCTGCTATTCGGACAGCGGCCGGAAAAGCTGTTTGGAAAGGTGGTGGTCCGGAAGAAGTGATGGCCCGGATCGCGCAGCGCATGTATCGCTACAGGACGCGCATCGAACACCGCCACGAAGGCCTGAACGCCCGCGCCGGGCGCGCGCCGCCGGCGCTGTTCAGCCTGGCCATCCTGGTGGCCAGCCGCTCGGGCCCCGAACGCCTGGAATACCGGCGCGAGTTCCTCGGCCAGGGTGTGTATTTTTCCTTTCATGCCGTACACTTGTCCCAGTGGCTGGGCCGCTGGAGCGAGCTGGAATCGCTGGCGCGCACGAACCCGTTTGCCGTGGTGATCATGGCGCAGCTGCAGGCCCTGCGGTATCGGACCGTGTCTTCCGGCAGTCTCCCGGTAGAATGACCCTTCACCCCTCAACGACCGGAGCCTGCGACATGCGCCTCATCATTGCCCTGCTGCTTCCCTGGCTGGCGTTCTTCACCATCGGCCGCCCCATCTCGGGCATCATCTGCCTGATTCTCCAGATCACGCTGATCGGCTGGATCCCGGCGGCGATTTGGGCGGTCTACGCCCTCAGCCAGTACAACACCGACAAGAAGATCGAAAAGGCGATGGGCGGCCGTGCCTGATTCCCGGCCCGATGCAGCGGCCGCCCGCGAGGCCGATCCCGAAGTCTGGCGGACTCTGGTGGCCGCGCTGGATCTCCAGCCGCATCCGGAAGGCGGGCATTACCGCGAGGTCTTCCGGTCGGATCTGCGGGTGCCGTTCCAGGGGGCGCAGCGCAGCGCCGGGACGTCCATTTATTATCTGCTGGCGCAGGGCGCCCATTCGGCCTGGCACCGCATCGATGCCGACGAGGTCTGGTGCTTCCATGCCGGCGGCGCCCTCGATCTGCATGTGGTGCTGCCCGATGGCGGCCTGCTGACGCATCGGCTGGGCGATCCCCTGCGCCATCCGGGCGCGGTGTACCAGGCGGTGGCGCCCGCGGGCTGCTGGTTTGCGGCGGAGCTGTCCGACCCGGACGCCTTCGTGCTGGCCGGCTGCGTCGTGGCGCCCGGCTTCGATTTTGCCGGCTTCCGGCTGGCGGCCGAGGCGGATCTGGCCGATGCCGTCAGCCGCCATGGCGGCTGGATCCGGCGCCTGCTCGGGCCGGCCGGCTGACGAGCGCCACGCCGTTGCGGTCTCCCCCCCACAGCGCCAGAACCTTCGCTGCCAGCGTTTCGGCATCCTCCCGGCCGTCCGTGTCCAGCATGCGTCGCTCAGCGTCGCGCCGCGCCAGCGACAGCACGGTTTCGTTCACGCGCGCGTCGTGCACCAGCACGTCGGCCTCGTTCAGGGCCCGCAGTGCGTTCAAGGTGAGGCTGCCCGGGTCGTCGGGGCACGCATCGATCCAGACCAGGCGGCGTTCCGGCGGTGGTTCGGCCGCGGCGCCGTCCAGGCGGGCGAGCAGCGCGCCGTGCGCCCGGCCGGTGTCGCCGGCGCGCAGGTGCGCGAGGACGGGGCCGTCGTACAGCCAGTCGTAGAAGCGCCGGCGCGCCCCGGGATCGGGATAGGCGCGGCGGATGGCGGGGCGGTGATCGCCGGCCAGCCGGGCCAGGGATCCCAGCGCGGGGTCGAACAGGGCTTCCATGCGTTCGCGCAGGCGCCGGGCCAGGACCGGCGCGGTGCCGCCCGAGGAGACGGCGATGGTCAGGGGTGCGCGGTCGACGATGGCCGGCACCTGGAAGGACGACAGGGCGGGATCGTCGACGACGTTGGCCAGGATGCGGCGGGTGTCCGCCGCCGCCTTGACGCGGGCATTGAGCGCGCGGTCGTCGGTGGCGGCGATGGCCAGCCAGGCGGATTCCAGCCAGTCCTCCTGGAACGGACCCGCCAGGTGCGCGAGGCGGCCCTCGGCGGCCCAGGCCCGCAGCGTGCGGGTCAGCCGCGGCGCGCCCACCCGCACCGCGGCGCCGCAGTTCAGCAGGGCGCGCGCCTTGCGCTCGGCGACGGGGCCTCCGCCCACGACCAGGACCGCGCGGCCGGCCAGATCGGCGAAGAGCGGGTACAGGGCCTTCATGCGGGGCAGGCCAGGGGGCTGGCGGCTGGGCGGGCGTCCCGGCCGGGAGCGGGGATCGCGCCGGCGGGGACGGAGGCGCGGTCCGCCGGCGCCTCTCCGGGATGGCCGACCCCACGTTCCGGCGGGTCTTCCGCCCAGGGCACGCGCGCCGGATCGGCCAGGGCCACGGCCGCGCCGACCACGATGAGGCAGGGCGAGTCCAGGCCCGGATGGCGGGCGGCGTCGGCCAGGCCGGCCAGCGTGCAGCGCACGGCCTGCTGGCGCGGGGTGGCGCCCTGGGAAATCAACGCGGCCGGCGTCGCGCCGGGCAGGCCATGCAGCATCAGTTCCGTGCCGATGCGCCCGGCCTGGGCCAGGCCCATGTAGAACACCAGGGTGCGCTGGCGGTCCGCGGCCAGGGCGGCCCAGTCCGGCGCCGGGGCGCCCTCCTGGCGATGGGCGGCCACCAGGCAGACGCCGGCCGCCAGGTCGCGGTGCGTGAGGGGGATGCCGGTGGCCGCCGCGCAGCCCGAAGCGGCGGTGACGCCGGGCACCACCGTCACGGAGATGCCCCGGGCCCGCAGGAATTCCAGTTCCTCGCCGCCGCGCCCGAAGATGAAGGGGTCGCCGCCCTTCAGGCGCACGACGGCGCGGCCGGCCCGGGCGTGCGCGGCCAGCAGGGCGTGGATGTCTTCCTGCGGCATGCTGTGCCGGCCGGCCCGCTTGCCCACCGGAATCCTGAGCGCGTCGGAGCGGCAGTGGTCCAGCAGTCCGGCGGCGGCCAGGCTGTCGTGCAATACCACGTCGGCGGCCCGCAGGGCGCGCAGGCCGCGCAGCGTGATCAGGTCCGGGTCGCCGGGGCCGGCGCCCACCAGCCAGACGTGGCCGGATGCCGGTGCGGCGGCCGGGATGGAACCGTCCGCCCGGGCCGGACGCGGGGCGGCCGCGTCCGGCGGGGATTCATGCGGTGGTTTCGGACGCATGGTCGGCCTCCAGGGGGTGGGTGGTTTCGGGGCGGCCGACGCGCAGGACGCCGTCGGCGTCCATGCGCAGCGGCCAGCGGCGCACGCGCACGCGCTCGTCTTCCAGGCACTGGCCGGTGTCCAGGCGGAAATGCTGCTTGTACATGGGCGAGGCGACGACCGGATGGCCCTGGAGTTCGCCGACGATGCCGCGCGCCAGCACGGCCGCGCCGCAGAAGGGATCGACGTGGTCGAGGGCGAACGGGCCGGCATCCGTCAGGAACACGGCGACCTGCGCGCCATGGGCGCGGACCGCGACGCCGGCGTCCGGGATCAGGTCCTCCAGGCGGCAGACGGGCTGCCAATCGGCGTCCGTCGCGCCGTCTTGGACAGGCGCGTCGCCGGCTGTGGCGGAGCCGAGCTGGAACGGCTCCGGGAGCCGTGGCGTGCCGTACGGGATGGACTGATGATCGGCGCCCTTGGCGCGGCGGTGGGTCGATGGCTTCATGGCGTTCTCCTTCCGTTCGCCTTCATTCGGCCGGGGCGGCCAGCGCCGCGCGTTCGCGCACGGTGGCCGGGCGCGGCTGGCCGCGCTCCTGCACGTGGACGATGTGTTCGTCGGGCGCGTCGCTGTTGATCAGGGAGCGGAAGCGGCGCAGGGCCCGTTCGTCCTTCAGGGTGGCGGCCCATTCGCATTCGTAGGCGTCCACCAGGGCCTGCATCTGCGCCTCCAGCTCCGCACCCAGGCCCAGGCTGTCGCGCACGATCACGTCCTTCAGGTAGTCCAGGCCGCCTTCCAGGCTTTCGCGCCAGGCGGCGGTGCGCTGCAGCTTGTCCGCCGTGCGGATGTAGAGCATCAGGAACCGGTCGATCAGGCGGACCAGGGTGTCGCCGTCCAGGTCCGAGGCCAGCAGTTCCGCATGGCGCGGGCGCATGCCGCCGTTGCCGCAGACGTACAGGTTCCAGCCCTTCTCGGTGGCGATCACGCCCACGTCCTTGCTCTGGGCCTCGGCGCATTCGCGCGTGCAGCCCGAGGCGGCCATCTTGATCTTGTGCGGCGCGCGCAGGCCCCGGTAGCGCTGCTCCAGGCGGATCGCCATGCCCACCGAATCCTGCACGCCGTAGCGGCACCAGGTGCTGCCCACGCAGGACTTGGCCGTGCGCAGGGCCTTGCCGTAGGCGTGGCCGGACTCGAAGCCGGCGTCGACCAGTTCGCGCCAGATCGCCGGCAGCTGTTCCAGCCGCGCGCCGAACAGGTCGATGCGCTGGCCGCCGGTGATCTTGGTGTACAGGCCGTGCTTGCGGGCGACCTCGCCGATGACGATCAGCCTGTCGGGCGTGATTTCCCCGCCCGGGATGCGCGGCACCACCGAGTAGGTGCCGTCCTTCTGCAGATTGCCCAGGTAGGCGTCGTTGCTGTCCTGCAGGGGCGCGTGCTGGGGCGCCAGCACGAATTCGTTCCAGCACGAGGCGAAGATCGACGCCGCCACGGGCTTGCAGATGTCGCAGCCGCGGCCGGTGCCGTGGCGGGCGATCAGGGTCTTGAAGTCGCGGATGCCGTTGACGCGGACGAGGTGGTAGAGCTCCTGCCGGCTGTGGCGGAAGTGTTCGCACAGGCTGCGGTCCACGGCGATGCCGCGGCGCTGCAGTTCGCCGTCCAGCACCTGCTTGACCAGGGGCACGCAGCCGCCGCAGGTGGTGCCCGCGCGGGTGCGCGCCTTCAGCTCGCCCAGGGTCGTGCAGCCCTCGGCGATGGCGCCGCACAGGGCGCCCTTGCTGACCTGGTTGCAGGAACAGATCTGCGCCGTGTCGGGCAGCGCGTCCACGCCCAGCGCCGGCGCGGCGCCGGCCTGCGGCGCGATCAGCGCGGCGGGCTGCGCGGGCAGGTCCAGGCCATTGCTGAAGTACTGGTCCAGCAGGCCGAAGGCCCCGGTGTCGCCCACCAGCACGGCGCCGCGCAGGCGCTTGCCCTGCGGATCCATGACCAGCTTGCGGTACGTGCCGGCCAGCGTGTCCTCGAACACGCAGCTGACGCTGCCGGGCGCGCGGCCGTGGGCGTCGCCGATGGAGCCGACCTCCACGCCCAGCAGCTTGAGCTTGGTGCCGGGCAGGACGCCCCGGAAGACCGGCGCGTCCCGGCCCAGCAGGTGGGCGGCGCAGGCCCGCGCCATCTCGTAGCCGGGCGCCACCAGGCCGAAGGTGCCGCCCCGCCAGCTGGCGACTTCGCCAATGGCATAGACGGCGGGGTCGGAACTGCGGCAGTGCTCGTCGATCACGACGCCGCCGCGCTCGCCGATCACCAGGCCGCAGTTGTGCGCCAGGCGGTCGCAGGGGCGGATGCCGGCGGAAAAGACCACCATGTCGGTTTCCAGGAAATCGCCGTCCGAGAATCGCAGGCGGTGGCGCGCGCGCAGGCCGCCGCCGATGGCCGAGGTCATCTTCGCGGTGTGCACGTGGATGCCCAGGGCCTCGATCTTCGTGCGCAGCAGGCGCCCGCCGGGCTCGTCCAACTGCGCCGCCATCAGGTGGGCGGAAAACTCGACGACGTGGGTCTCCAGGTCCAGGCCGCGCAGGGCGCGGGCGGCTTCCAGCCCCAGCAGACCGCCGCCGATGACCACGCCGCGCCGGCTGCCGGCGGCGCAGGCGCGGATGGCCTCCACGTCCTCCAGCGTGCGGTAGGGCAGGCAGCCGGGCCGGTCCGCGCCCTCGATGGGCGGGATGAAGGGGTTGGAGCCCGTGGCGATGACCAGCTTGTCGTAGGGATGGAACTGCTCGTCCGACACGTGGACGCGGCGCCGCTTGCGGTCGATCCAGGCGGCTCGTGTGCCGCGCAGCACGGTGACGCCATGTTCGCGGAGGAAATTCTCGTCGGCCAGCGCCAGGTCCTGCGCCTCCGCGCCGTCGAAGCACTGGCTGAGCCGCACCCGGTCGTAGGCCAGGCGCGGTTCGCCGCAGAGCACGGTGATGGCGTAGCCGTGCGCTTCGCGCGCCAGTTCTTCCAGCAGGCGGTGGCCGACCATGCCGTGGCCGATGACGACCAGGCGCGGCGCGGCGTGCGGGCCCGCGGCGGCGGCGGGAAGGTCGTGGGGATTCATGATTCGCTCCAGGAAAATCCGGTGGTGGGTCGGGGCTCAGGGCCGGGGCTCAGGGCCGCGCGGCGGGCGCGTCCAGGATCGGTTGCGTGCCAGTCTCGCGGCCGGCCGTTGCGCCGGGCGGCGACGCCGGCGCAACGGCGTGACCGGCCAATGACGCGGCCAATGACGCGGGCGATAGCGTGGGCGATGGCGTGGGCAGTGGGACGGGCACTGGCGCGGGCGAGGCCGCCCGGTAGGCGCCGGCCACGAAGACGGCGCCGCCGACGATGTTCCCCAGCGTCACCCACGCCAGGTTCCAGGCCATGCCGCCCAGGCTCACGGTGTCGGGATGGTGGCCGATCAGGGCCAGCAGCAACAGCGTCATGTTCGCCACGCTGTGCTCGTAGCCGCTGGCGACGAAGGCCAGCAGGCACCAGGAAATGACGATGCAGCGGGCGCTGTCCGAGGACACGCGGGCGGACATCCAGACCGCCAGGCACACCAGCCAGTTGCACAGCACGGCGCGGGCGAACAGGCTGGCGGCAGCGCCGTTCATCTTGTGCGCGGCGGCGTCCATCAGCAGGCCGCGCGGGTCGTCCAGCAGCCCGCCGCCCCCGCCCAGGGCGAACAGGCTCGCCAGCACGGCGGCGCCGCACAGGTTGCCGACCCAGCTCACGCCCAGGACCGAGCCCGCCTCGGCCCAGCTTCCCTGGCCCCGGTAGCGGCGCAGCGCCATGATCAGGGTGTGGCCGGTGAACAGCTCGGCGCCGCCGATGACGACGAGGATCAGCGCGATGCCGAAGGCGGCGCCCATGACGAGTGGGCGCAGGTCCGGCGGCGCGTGGCTGCCCAGGGTGAGGATCAGGATGATGCCCAGGCCGATGTAGGCGCCCGCCAGCATGCAGCCCACGAAAAAGCCGAGGGGCGCGCGGCGCAGCAGCGCGAGCTTGGCGTTGCCGGCCTTCACGAAGCCGTCGATGGTGTCGTCGTACATGGTGCTCTCCCGGTCGATGAAAGGTCTTCATCGAGGATCAAGCAATTCATGTGCCAACTTTTCGGAACGCGGCCGGGAAGGCTTGCGCTGCGCGCGCGAGGCCCGGGCGGCGGGGCGGGGCGCCGGCATGCGCGGGGAGGGAGGGTGCGCCAGCCAGGCGGGCCGGCAGGGTCGCCGGCGGGGCGGTCCGCGAGGGGCGCCCTGCGCCGATGCGGTGCCGCGATGCACCATGGGACGCGGAGGAGCGGCCGCGATGGTGCGGGGGTGCCGGCCATGCTTCAGGATTGAATGATCGGCGGGAGCCGCGCGCACCGGTGTGAGCGAAAGCGCCAGCGGCCTCGGCGGTCCCGCCGTCCTCAGCGGACGAACAGCCGGTAGACCAGCCGCTGGAGCCGGCGGCCGTAGGGCGGGTAGATCAGGCGCGTGGCGTTGAACCGCTGCCGGACGAAGACGCCCTTGGCCTGGCTGAAGGCGAGAAAGCCCTCGCGGCCGTGGTAGTGGCCCATGCCCGACGGCCCGATGCCGCCGAAGGGCAGGTCGTCCTGGGCGACGTGCAGCAGCGTGTCGTTCAGGCAGGCGCCGCCGGAATGCGTCCGGGCGAGCACGTGGCGCTGTTCGGCCCGGTCGTAGCCGAAGTAGTACAGGGCCAGCGGGCGCGGCCGCTGGTTGATGTAGGCCAGGGCATCCTCCAGGCGGGCCGCGCCCATCCCGTGCCGGAGCGCGATGGAATGTCGGTAGAATGTCCCTCCCATTCCTCATTCTTCATCGTCCGGCTCATCGTCCGGCGCGGCGGATCCCGCGCCGGCCCGGATGGACAGGGACACGCATGGCGGACCTGATCGAAATCCCCCCGGCCGACGGCCTGCGCATCGCGCTGGCCTACGCCACGGCCGGCAACCTGACCGGCCGGCCGGTCTACGCGCCCGGCGCCCGCTGCGCCCTGCGGCCGGCCGCGGCGGACTGCCTGCTCCGCGCGGCGCGCGCGGCGCGGCGGGCGGGCCTGGGCCTGCTCGTCTACGACGCCTACCGCCCGGCGGCGGCCCAGGCGGTGTTCTGGCGGATGCTGCCCGATCCGCGCTACGTGGCCGACGCGGCCCAGGGGTCGAACCACACGCGCGGCGTGGCGGTGGACGTGGGGTTGCTGGACGCCGGCGGCGCGCCCCTGGACATGGGCACGGATTTCGACGACATGCGCGACCAGTCGCACCACGACCGCGACGACCTGCCGCCCGCCGTGCAGCGCAACCGCCACCTGCTGCTGGGCATCATGCTGCAGGCCGGTTTCCGTTCGATCCCGACGGAGTGGTGGCACTACGAATTGCCCGACGCGCGGGAATATGCGTTACTGCCGGAAAGCGACATGGTCCGGGTCGTCTCGGACTGAGCGATGGGCCGGTCCCGCGCGGACCGGCCGCACGGGCGGGCGTGGCCCCGTGGGGGTCCAGGCGTCCCGCCGACGGGATGTTCATTGGACGGAGGCGATATGCAATCCACGATTCAAACGGGAATCCGCCGCGCCCTGATGGCGGCGGCGATGGGCGCGGGGGCCTGTCTCCTGGCGGGCGGGGCGCTCGCGGCGACGCCGCCCGATACGCTGGTGATCGGCAAGCCGGCCGATCCCCAGACGCTGGACCCGGCCATCACGATCGACAACAACGACTGGACGGTCACCTACCCGGCCTACCAGCGCCTGATGCGCTACAAGCAGGCCGACGGCCAGGGCTCGACCGAGGTCGAGGGCGATCTGGCGGCCAGCTGGTCGGCCTCGCCGGACAGCCTGGTCTGGACGTTCGTCTTGCGCGACGGCCAGCAATTCGCCGACGGCACGCCCGTGGATGCCCAGGCGGTGAAGCTGTCCTTCGAGCGGCTGCTGGCGAAGAAGCAGGGGCCCTCGGAAGCCTTCCCCGCCGACATGAAGATCGACGCCGTGGACGCGCGCACCGTGCGCTTCACGCTGCAGAAGCCCTTCGCGCCGTTCCTCTACACGCTCGCCAACAATGGCGCGTCCATCGTCAATCCCAAGGCCATGCAACGCGACGACGCCGACGCCTGGCTGTCGGGCCACACGGCGGGCTCCGGACCCTATCAGCTGGTGTCCTGGCAGAAGGGCCAGTCGCTGGTGCTGGAGCGCAATCCGCATTACGCCGGCTCGAAGAAGCCCACGCTGGACAAGTTCGTGGTGAAGATCGTGCCGGAATCTTCCGCGCGCCGCCTGCAGCTGCAGAAGGGCGACCTGGACGTGGCCGAGGAACTGCCGGTGGACCAGCTCCAGGCCCTGAAGAAGGACAAGGCCGTGCGCGTGGCGGAATTCCCGTCGCTGCGGGTGACCTACCTGTACCTGAACAACGCCCAGGGGCCGCTGCAGAACGCGGATCTGCGCCGCGCCGTGGTGGCCGCGCTGGACTACCAGGGCATCGTGGATGGCATCATGATGGGCCAGGCCAAGCAGATGCGCGGCCCGATCCCCGAAGGCATGTGGGGCCATGACGCCGATCTGCCCCTGCCGAAGCAGGACGCGGCGGCGGCCAAGGCGCTGGTGGAAAAGGCCGGCGGGGTGAAGTCGCCGCTGCTGCTGCGCTATTCCACCCAGGACCCCGCCTGGGAGCCCATCGCCCTGACGGTGCAGGCCAATCTCACCGCCGTCGGCGTGCCGGTCAAGCTCGAAAAACTGGCCAACGCCACCCTGCGCGAAAATCTGGGCCAGGGCAATTTCGACATCTCCATCGGCAACTGGAGCCCGGACTTCGCCGATCCCTACATGTTCACCAGCTACTGGTTCGATTCGGACAAGAAGGGCCTGGCGGGCAACCGGTCCTTCTATTCCAACCCGCAGGTGGACCAGTGGCTGCGCGAGGCCGCCACGCTCAGCGACCAGGACAAGCGCGTGGCGCTCTACCGGCAGGTCCAGGAACAGGTCGTGAAGGACGCGGCCTACGCCTACCTGTACCAGAAGAACTACCAGGCCGGGCTGGGGGCGAACGTCAAGGGCTTCGTCTTCAACCCCATGCTGGAGCGCGTGTTCAACGTCGCCGACATGACGAAGTAGGCATGGGCGAACGGCGTGGAAGGGTCTCGCGGGCCGGCCGCGGGCGGCGCCGCCCGGCGGACGAGGGCATCGCATGAACACGTCCTGGCTGTCCGTGGTGCGCCGCCGGCTGGCCAGCCTGGTCTGGGTGGTGATCGGGGTGTCCCTGATCACCTTCGCCATTTCCCACCTGGTGCCCGGCGACCCGGCCCGCCTGGTGGCGGGCGACCGCGCCACGCCGGAAATCGTCGCCCACATCCGCGCGCAGCTGGGCCTGGACCTGCCCCTGCCGCAGCAGTACCTGCGCTACATGGGGCAGCTGCTGCAGGGCGATCTCGGCACCTCGATCCGCACCCACCGGCCGGTGCTGCAGGACATCGCCGCCTTCTTTCCCGCCACGCTCGAACTCGCCCTGGTCGCCCTGCTGCTGGCGACGCTGCTGGGCATCCCGCTGGGCGTGCTGTCGGCGGTGTACCGCAACCGCTTCATCGACCACCTCGCCCGCACGCTGGCCGTCACGGGCATCTCCACCCCGGCCTTCTGGCTCGGACTGGGCCTGATCGTGGTGTTCTACGGCGAGCTCGGCTGGCTGCCGGGGGGCGGCCGCATCGACCAGGGCCTGTCGCCCCCGCCGGGCATCACCGGCCTGTACCTGATCGACGCGGCGCTGGCGGGCGACTGGGTCGTCTGGCGCAGCGCGCTGGAACACATGATCCTGCCGGCCCTGACGCTGGGCTTCGTGCACCTGGGCGTGGTGGCGCGGCAGGTGCGCTCGTCCATGCTGGAGCAGCTGGGCGAGGACTACGTGCGCACCGCCCGCGCCTACGGCCTGGACGCCTGGACCGTGGTGGTGCGCCACGCCCTGCCCAACGCGCTGATTCCTTCCGTGACCGTGCTCGGCCTGGCCCTGGGCGACCTGCTGTACGGGGCGGTGCTGACGGAGACCGTGTTCGGCTGGCCGGGCATGGGCGCCTATGTGGTGGACTCGATCCAGGCGCTGGATTTCCCGGCGGTGATGGGCTTCGCCGTGGTGGTGTCCTTCGCCTACGTGATCCTGAACCTGCTGGTGGACCTGCTGTACCGGCGCCTCGATCCGCGCATCCGGGAGGTCGGCTGATGCGCTACCTGCTGTACCAGTTGCGCCGCAGCCCGCTGATGCTGCTGGGGCTGGCGATCCTCGCGGCGGTGGGGCTGGCCGTGCTCCTGGCGGACTGGGTGGCGCCCTACGATCCCGAGCGCATCGACCTGGTGCACCGGCTGGCGGCGCCGTCGGCGGCGCACTGGTTCGGCACCGACGAGGTCGGCCGCGACATCTTCAGCCGCGTGCTCCACGGCGGGCGCCAGTCCATCGGGGTGGGGCTGTTCGTCGCGGGCTGCGCCAGCATGGCCGGCGCCGTGATCGGCTGTTTCTCCGGGATCGTGGGCGGCCGCTTCGACGGCCTGGTCATGCGCGCCATGGACGTGGTGCTGTCGGTGCCCTCGCTGGTGCTGATCATGGCGCTGGCGGCGGCGCTGGGCCCCAGCCTGTTCAACGCCATGCTGGCGATCACCCTGGTGCGCATCCCGTTCTACGTGCGCCTGGCGCGCGGCCAGACGCTGGGCATCCGCGAGATGGCCTATGTGCAGGCGGCCTGGACCTTCGGCGCGACGCGGCGCCACGTGGTGCGCTGGCACGTGGTGCGCAACGCCGCCTCGCCCATCGTGGTGCAGGCCACGCTGGACATCGGCGGGGCGATCCTGATGGCGGCCGCGCTGGGCTTCATCGGCCTGGGCGCGCAGCAGCCCACCGCCGAATGGGGCGCCATGGTGGCGACGGGCCGCAATTTCCTGCTGGACCAGTGGTGGTACACCGTCACGCCGGGCTGCGCGATCCTGGTGACGGCGCTGGCCTGCAACCTGGTGGGCGACGGCGTGCGCGACCTGCTGGACCCGAAGTCGAGGGCGAAATGAGCGCGGGCCGGCCTGATCCGTCCAGCGCGCGGCGCTCCGGCCCGGGCCGGCCGGCGGGCGTCCTGGATCGTGGGAACCCCGACGGCGGCGCCGCAGCCGAACCCGTTCTGGACATCCGCGGCCTGTCGCTGGAATTCCCCGTCTTCGGCGGCGCGGTCCGGGCGCTGGGCGGCGTCAGCCTGCGCGTCATGCCGGGCGAGATCGTCGGCGTGGTGGGCGAGTCGGGTTCGGGCAAGTCGGTCACCGCCATGGCGGCGCTGCGGCTGCTACCCCCGGGCGGCTACCGCGTCACCGGCGGCAGCCTGCGGCTGTGCGGCGAGGACGTGCTGGCCGCGTCCGAAGCGCGCATGCGGCAATGGCGCGGACGCCGCGCGGCGATGATCTTCCAGGAGCCGATGACCGCGCTGAATCCGACCCGGCGCATCGGCGATCAATTGACCGGCGTGCTGCGCGCGCACCATCGCCTGGGCCGGCGCGAGGCCGTGGAGCGCGCCGCCGCGCTGCTGCGCGACATGATGATCCCCGACCCGGCCCGGACGCTGCGCGCCTATCCCTTCGAGCTGTCCGGCGGCATGCGCCAGCGGGTGATGGCCGCGATGGCGTTTTCCTGCGATCCGGCGCTGCTGATCGCCGACGAGCCCACCACCGCGCTGGACGTGACCGTGCAGCGCCAGGTGCTGCAGCTGCTGCGCCACCGGGCGCGCGAGCGCGGCGCCGCGATCCTGTTCATCACCCACGACATGGCGGTGGTGTCGCAGTTCTGCGACCGCGTGTACGTCATGTACGCCGGCACGGTGGTCGAGCAGGGGCCGACCGCCCGGGTGCTGCGCGCGCCGCGCCATCCCTACACGCGCGGCCTGCTCGACGGCCTGCCGGAGCGCGCCGCGCCCGGCGCCGACCTGGCCTCGATCCCGGGCCGGGTGCCGGACATGCGCCGGCCGCCGCAGGGCTGCGTGTTCTTCGATCGCTGCGCCTACGCCGACGCGGCCTGTCGCCAGCGGCCCGAACTGCGGCCCGTGGCCGACGCGCAGGAGCGCCGGGTGGCCTGCTGGCACCCCCTGGGCCCGGACCCGGACCCGGCCGCGCGGGCCGCGGGAGACGCATGATGCCGATCGATGGAGCGAATGGGGCTGAAATCCCCTCGGCGGGCGTGGCGGACGCAGCACCGGGCACCGTGCCGGAGGCGCCGGTGCTCGACGCCCGCGAGATCCACGTGCGCTTCCCCCTCGCCCGCGACTGGCGCGGGCGGGCGGTGCGCCATGCCCACGCCCTGAACGGCGTCAGCCTGCAGGTGCGGCGCGGCGAGGCCTTCGGCATCGTCGGCGAGTCCGGCTGCGGCAAGAGCACGCTGGCGGCCGTGCTGATGGGCCTGCTGCAGCCCACCGGGGGCGAGCTGCGGCGCCTGCCGCGCGCCGACGGCCGCCGGACCGACGTCCAGATCGTGTTCCAGGATCCGCAGTCCTCGCTGGATCCGCGCCTGCCCGCCTGGAAAGTGATCATCGAGCCGCTGGTGGCCGCGGGCCGCCGCGCGGCCGCGGCATGGCCGCGGGACGGGGGAGTGCCGCGGGCCGCCGGGTCGCAGGGCGGAGACGGTGCGGTCCGGCGCGGCCGCATGGACAAGGCCGCCCTGCGCGCGCGGGCCGATGCCCTGGCCCTGCGGGTGGGCCTGCGGCCCGAGCAGCTCGACCGCTACGTCCACGAGTTTTCCGGCGGGCAGCGCCAGCGGATCGCCATCGCCCGGGCGCTGGCGACGGAGCCGGACGTCATCGTGCTCGACGAGCCCACCTCCGCGCTGGACGTGTCCGTCCAGGCGCAGATACTCAACCTGCTGCGGGAATTGCGCCGCGCGCACGGCCTGACCTACGTGCTGATTTCGCACAACGTGTCGGTCGTGCGCTACCTGTGCGACCGGGTGGCGGTGATGTACCTGGGCCAGGTGGTCGAGCAGGGCCCGGCCGCCGACGTGCTGGAATCCCCGCGCCATCCCTACACGCGCGAGCTGCTCGATGCGGTGCCGCGCCTGGACCGGCCCTGGCCCGAGGACGCCCCCGCGACCCCGGCCGAACTGCCCGGCAACGTCGTCCTGCCGCAGGGCTGCTTCTTTCGCGGCCGCTGCCCCTGGGCGACGGCCGGCTGCGAGCGGCCCCAGGCGCTGCTGGCCCGGCCCGGCGCGCCCCAGCACGCCTACCGCTGCCACGTGGCGGGGCAGCAGGCTTCAGTGCGTCAGGCTTCCGAGGGGTCTTGAAGGGTCATTTGCCGCATGATGCGGTCGGCCAGTTTCTGGAAATCCTTCTTGGCGTCCAGGACGGCGCCCGCATGGCTGCCGATGGCGCCATCGGCGGACGTCAGCTTGAAGATCGGCTTGCGGCGTTCCTGGGCCATGGGGATGAGACTGCGATAATGCTTGATCGTGGCCAGGCAGTAGGGATCGTCCTGCTGACGCATGTCGGGAACGGGCGGTTCACCGAGAATGGCTTCGCGGTAGACCGCCGGGATGCGCTGCACCCATTTGTCATAGGCCTGCGCGGGACGATCCAGCCGGACGCTGTGCTGCTGGCAGAGATAGCCGAGGGGCTGCATACGGCCCGCCGGCAGATCGAAGTCCGGGTATTCCGCCTTTTCACGACTGGAATTCCAGTTGTCCAGGCGCTTTTGCCACAGGTTTTTCCATTGACGCAGCGTGGGGCCGAGATTGCTGAGGCCCTGCAGGGAAAACAGGTCGGCGCCCAGGGGGATGATGACGTAGTCGGTCGCTAGCAGGACGGACCTGTTGATGGCGCCCAGATTGGGACCAATATCCACCAGGACGAGGTCGGCCTTGGCGGTTTTGGCGGCCATTTGCATGACTTGCCAGAAAGCGCTCAGGATGCGCATGGGACGATACAGGTTGTGGTCGCCCATGCTGTTGGGCCATTCCGTGGAAAGCAGATCCTCGTAGCTGGAAAGAGCCACGTCGCCGGGCATCAGGTGCAAATCCGGCGTGATGCGCTGCAGCCGGGGCCTGGCGATATCGCCTACGCCCGCCAGGGGCTTGACGCATTCGTAGATGGTGGCGCCGGCGGTCTTCCGGTCCCAGATCTTTTCGATCCGGTCTTCGTCCAGGAAGGCCGCCGTCAGGTTGGCCTGGGGATCGAGATCGGCGGCCACCACGCGCTTCCCCTGGCCGGCATATGTCCAGGCCAGATGGTAGATGAGCGAGGTCTTGCCGACGCCGCCCTTGTTGTTGAAGAACGTCAGTACGGGCGTCATGGATTTCGTTTGCCGGGCAGCGTGCAGGCCACCATGCTGGGGCTGATGTCGAATACAGGCGGCGGGTTGCCGTTTTTTTCCATTTCCTGCCGCGCGATGGCGATGCCCCGTCCGAAGGCCTGGATGAAGCCGAAGACCTTCAGTGCGTCCGCGATATTGGGGTTGCGGTAGTCGGTGATGCCGGGGCGGCCGAAATTCTCCGGAGTGACGTTGCCGTAGGGGCCTCCGGGGCTGTGGATTTCAATCCGGTCATTGAACCAATAGATTCGGATCGGAGCGTTGGTGCCTTCGTAGGTGCGGTGCAGGACGGCGTTGTAAAGAATCTGCTGCAAGGCCGCCTGGGGGTAGGGCGAGTCTTTTCGGTGCGTGGGAGCGGACAGGATGTCGAAGGCGATCCGGTTGTGCGCCTTGAGCTTTTCTTCGGCTTGCCTGAGCATTTCGACCAGGGCTCCGCCGATCCGGGCTTCGTCGATGACGGGGTCGGTCAGGCGTGTGCCGTCGATCCGCAGGAACTGGATGCTCGCGCCCGGCAGGAAATCCTGAGGCGCCTTGCCGATGGACAGCAGGCCGAGGATGGTCGGGGTGGCGTCGTCCGGGGATACGATCATCCGGCAGGATGCCAGCCTTTCTGCGTAGGTGCGGTGGTTTGCCTCCAGGACGTCGTCCGCGAATGCCTGGGGCAGGTATTCGGTCTCGAAGATGACGCGCGACAGGTCATCGAGGCTGGCGGGCGGCACCGGATACAGATCGAACGGCAGGTTCTTGTAGCGCCGTTTCTCAGTCAGGATTCGTTCTTCCTGGGCGTTGGCGATGGCTCGACGCGGGCCCGTGCGAATCCAGATGCGGCCGTCGTACTTGACGGGGGGCATGTCCGAAGGCTGAACGATGACGACGGCCATGGCGGAGCCGTCCAGGATGCGCTTTTCGACTGACAGCACGGGAAGCGGCAGGATGTTGCCATCCGTTTTCATGTCCGCCAGGGCGAGCAAAAGCCGGTCGCTGATATCCAGGCCGCTGGCCGTGCCATCGTCCCGGGCGCCAATGAACAGGACGCCAGGAGCGTTGTGGCCGGGCAGGTCGTTCGCAAAAGCGCACACGGCTTGCCGGGCTTTTTTCGGGACGTCGCCCTTGAAAGATTCCTTTCGTTCTACCCGATCGGATTCCAGGTCGCGGAGAAGAGAGAGCAGCGCGTCGTCGCTCAGATGTTGCATGCGTATCCTTTTTTCCGCTAGGACATCCCGAGGCAGAAAAGCCTCCGTCTGGAGAGGATGGCGAGCCCAGGGCGCGGCGAGCAGACTTGCTTGATGCGCCTGGAGGGCCGAGCCGTATGCCGCGTTATTCTCCTTCCATTATAGAGAGGTCGTCCAAGGGGGATGCGGGTCCGCTTGCGTGTGCGATCGGCTCATTCCGCGCGGCCCGGGTTCTGGAAATATTCCCGCGTCAGCTTCACCACCAGCGGGCTGAGCAGGATCAGCGAGATCAGGTTGGGCAGCGCCATCAGGCCGTTCAGCGTGTCGGCCAGCAGCCAGGCGAAGTCCAGCTGGCTGATGGCGCCGAACGGAATCACCAGGACCCAGACGATGCGGTAGGGCAGGGTCGATTTCGTGCCCAGCAGGAATTCCCAGCACTTCTCGCCGTAGTAGCTCCAGCCCAGGATGGTGGTGAAGGCGAACACCACCAGCGACAGGGTCAGGATGGTGCCGCCGATGCCCGGCATGGAAACCTCGAAGGCGCTGGCCGACAGGGCCGCGCCGCTGGCGCCGCTGCTCCAGACGCCGGAGCACACGATGGCCAGGCCGGTGATGCTGCAGATGATGAGGGTGTCGATGAAAGTGCCCATCATGCCGATCAGGCCCGATTGCACGGCATTGGTGGTGGTGCCGGCCGCCTGGGCGATCCCGGCCGACCCCAGGCCGGCCTCGTTGGAAAAGATCCCGCGCGCCACGCCGTAGCGGATGGCGGCCATGACGGCGGCGCCCGCGAAGCCGCCGGTGGCGGCGATGGGCGAGAAGGCGTGCGTGAAGATCAGGTCCAGGGATTCGGGGATGCGCTCGGCGTTGACGGCCAGCACCACCAGGCCGGCCAGCACGTAGGCCACGCACATGAAGGGCACCAGGGATGCGGCGACCGCACCGATGCGCTTGATGCCGCCCAGGATCACCAGGCCGATCAGGACCATGGTGACCACGCCGGTCACCCACAGCGGGATGGCGAAGGCCGATTCCAGGGCCTGGGCCATGCTGTTGACCTGGACCATGTTGCCAATGCCGAATCCGGCGAAGCCGCCGAAGACCGCGAACGCCACGCCCAGCCACAGCCATTTGCGGCCCAGGCCGTTCTTGATGGCATACATGGGGCCGCCCGCGTGCTCGCCGCGGTCGTCCTTTTCGCGGAAATGGACGGCCAGCACCACTTCGCAATACTTGGTGGCCATGCCGACCAGGGCCGTGCACCACATCCAGAACAGGGCGCCCGGGCCGCCGACGGCGATGGCGGTCGCCACCCCGGCGATGTTGCCGGTGCCGACGGTGGCGGCCAGGCACGTCATCAGCGCCTCGAAGGGGCTGATCTCGCCGGTGGCGGTGTCGCCCCGGTGGCGGCCGCGCCAGATCATGGCGAAGCCGGTACCGATGCGCCGCAGCGGCATCAGCTTCAGGATCATCATCAGAAAGAAACCCGTTCCCAGGATGAGAACCAGCATCGGCGGCCCCCATACCAGGCCGTTGATCTGGTTGACGAGCTCGTTCAGGAATTCCATGGTTAAAACACCCCTCAGTGCAGAAATTGCGGGAATGCTAACACCGTGGTTTTAGGTGAAACGCCTAAAATTCCTGGACAAACAGGAAAACTTCCTGACGAGAGAGGAAAAAGGCCCGGCTAAGGGTAAACCATGAGACCGAAAAGAGAGTGCTCGTTCCGGAGCCGGAGCGGCGGACCGCCGAAATCGGCGCGGCCGCTCCGGCCCGGCGGGCTTCAGAACGAGATGGCCAGGCCGATGTTCCCCGCCGCCTGGTTGCCGCCGTCGCGTCCCGTCGTGGCCGTCACCTGCCCATAGAGGACGGCGGATTTGCTCAGGCTGGCCGTGACGCCGGCCGTCCATTCCATCCAGTTGTCGTCGGGGGCCTCCAGGCGGGTCGTCCAGCTTCCCATCGTGGAGGCGACGCCGCTGGTGACGGTGCGTTCGTCCCGCTCGAATTCGTGGGCGAACGCCGCTTTCACATAGGGAACGTAGCGGCCCGCGATGTCCATGCGCGCCTGCCATCCCAGGCGTCCGATCAGGGATTCGAGCCGTTGGTCCGAGAAACGCATGCGGCTGCTGCTGTCTCCTTCCTCCGTGAAATGGGAGACCTTCACGCGGGCGTAGTCCAGGCCGATCACCGGTCCGGTCCGGACGCTGCCGAACGCCGCATCGTAGCCGCCATGCAGGCCCAGGCCGTATTGGCGCTGGTTCGGGCTGCCTTCCAGCGTCAGGGTGCGCGGGCCCAGGACGACCTGGCGGCGGGTGTGCAGCTTGCCGCTGCCGGCGTGGATCGTCCCGTCGATCCACAGGGCGCCGGGGGCATAGCTGGCATAGGCGCTCAGGAGCGTGCTGCGGTCCTTCACGCTGCCGGGCGTTCCGCGGTAGCTCAGGTCCGTGTCGCCCGCCTGGCGCGACACGGCCAGGCCGACGGCAAAGGCTTCGGAAGCCTGCAGATCGATGCCCAGGGTGTAGAGCTGTCCGTGGTTGTCCAGGCCGGTGGGTCCGAATTCGGTTCGGGTGCCGTCGAAGCCGCCCTGGACGAACAGGCTGGCGGTGCCGGTGGGACGGGGCTGCGCGCGCAGGGCCGCCAGGCGGCTGCCCAGGCCGGCGCTCAATTGGCGCGCATTGCCCAGGCCGGCCTCGGGCAGGCCGCCGGCGAAGTAGGGCGCCTGCAGCAGGCCGGCGACGTAATCGGCGATGAGGGCGTGGGCGCCCGGGGTCGGATGCAGCTGGTCGGTAAAAACGTAGCCGGCCGTCGCGCCGGTGGGGTCGCTGCAATACAGGGCATTGAACGGGCAGGCGGCGCCCACGACGTTCGTGAATCCGTAGGGGGCCGGGTCCGCCAGGATCTCCCGGAACAGGCCGCCGATGTCCGCGCGGATGATGCCGTGGGTCTGCCCGGTGGCGTTCAGGCCGATGTCCACGAGCTGGTTGTAGCCGGACGATGCCTGCTCCAGGCCGGGCCGGACGAGGGCGTAGACGCCCGCAAGCGTGCCGGCTGGCAGGCCCGCGGCGGCATCGGCCGCCGCCAGCGCCTGGGCGACGGCAGCGGGATCGTAGGCGCCATTCGCGGCGGCCAGGCGGGCCCAGGCCGCGCCCCAGGCGGTGGCGAGGCCGGCGGGGGGCACGGCGGTCCGGATGGATGCGAAGACGGCCAGGGGCGCGGCGCCGACGTCGGGCAGGTTGGGCAGCAGGATGGTCTGCGCGCCCGCCCCTTTCAGGGCGGCGACGGCGCCGACCGTGCTGGTGGCCGATGCCGTCAGGTAGCTCGTCACTCCCGCGCCGCGGCCGACGGCCGTGATGACGTCGTTGCCGCCGATCCAGACGGAATACAGGGCGTTGGCGTCGACCTGGCCGTGTTGCGCCAGATACGTGCCCAGCTGCCCTTGCAGATGGGTGACGGCGATGGCTTCGCTGGTGGGGGCGCCCGCCGGATCGGCCGGCTGCCGCGCGCTGGCGGCCGGGTTCGCCTCGGCGTCGCCCTGGGCGTAGTTGTTGCCGCCGGGCGTGACATGGGGGTTGGCGGGATTGTTGGGGCGCGAGACGAAGCCGAGGCGGGCGGCCAGGCCGTCCGTCCAGTTGGCGCCGTAGTTGGTGGTCCAGCGGGCGTTGGACGGCAGGCCGCTCAGGCCGCCGAAGGCGCCGACGTCCGACAGGCTGTCGCCGAAAAAGTAAACATTGCTGTAAGACTGCGCCGCGGCGGGCAAGGCGGGCAAGGCCAGGGCGACGGACAACGCCATGGCGGTCAGTGCGGGATGTCTCATGGGGCTCCTCGATGGGTCGGATCTCGTTTTTCCCGGGTGCTTCGGACGCTCGAACGCGGTGGCACCCTGCCTGGGATTTTGTAAAACAAACGTTTGTTTGTCAATTTGAGGAAATTGTGGGGAAATTTCCGCTTCTGGTCGCCAGATCTCGATGGCACACCCTTCGCGTGTGCCGGGCGCCGCGCCCGCGCTCCGGAATCGCGCCCGGATCGCCGGCACGTCGGGGAAACGGATCCGGGCAGCGAATCAGGGCAGCGAATCAGGGAAACTACTGACGTAGTTTTGCGACTGTCCGCACGGCGGCCGTTTTCCTATCCTGTCGTCTCCACACGAACGGGAGAGGCGAGATGCGGGAACGACTGGATTGCGCGATTCTGGCGCCGGGCAGGGAAGACTGGGCGGGCGCCTTGCGCGGCCCGCACCTGGGAGGGCGGCTGGTGCTGCACACCTCGCCGCACGTGCACGGCACGGCCAGGGACGCCCTGGCCGATCCGGCCATGACGCGGGGCCGCTACGATGCCGGCCTGCTGTACGTGGACGAATCCTCGATCCGCGACTGGCGCACGGCGCTGGCCGCCCTGGCGGGCCGATTGCCGGCCGTGCTGCTGGTCTACGCGGTGGCGCTGCGGGCGCAGGCGGTGGGCGACCTGATGGCGCTGGGCGTGGCCGATTTCGTGCGGCCGCCCTTTTGTCCCGAGGAACTGCGCGCCCGGCTGGACCACGCCCTGAATCGCCTGCCCCCCGCCTGCATCGCGGAACACGGGCCGGCCTACGGCGCGGGCCTGCCGGGATCGGGCTCTGGTTCCGGCTTCGGCTCGGGCTCCGGGCCCGCGCCGCTGCGAGCGCGCGCACCGGTGGCCGGTGCGCCGGAGCCCCCGGTCACCGAGTCCGAGATCGCGTTCTGCAATACGATCCTGGACCGCTCCGGCAACGAACTCGAAGCCTACGCGGTGGCCGTGGCCATGCAGCGGGCCACCTCGCGCGAATCCTTCCGCGCCGCCAAATGCCAGGTCGTCGCCCGGTTCGAGCGCGCCTACATCCGCGCGGCCCTGGGCCGGCACGCGGGCAACATCACCCTGGCGGCGCGCATGGCCCAGAAACACCGCCGCGCGTTCTGGGCCCTGATGCGCAAGCACGACATCGACCCCGCGCCCTACCGGCGCGCGCCGGCCTCGGACGCGGACTGAGGCGCGGACCGCGACACGGAGGGGGATACGGACCGCGACACCGACCCGGACGCCGCCCGCCCCGCCGCCCGGCATTGCCGCCCGCCCCCGTTTTCCGCAGAAGGGCCGCCGGCGCGGAAGGCCCCTCAGAAGGGAAGATGCCGCGGCCCGGTCTGCAGGGTGATCCAGCGGATGTCGGTGAACGCATCGATGCCCGCCCTGCCGCCGAAATGGCCGTAGCCGGACCGCTTCACGCCGCCGAACGGCATCTGGGCCTCGTCGTGCACCGTCGGTCCGTTGATGTGGCAGATGCCGGACTCGATCCGGGCGGCCACGCGCCAGCCGCGCGCCGCATCGCGGGTGTAGACGGCCGCGGACAGGCCGAATTCATTGTCGTTGGCGACGGCGATGGCTTCTTCCTCGCCGCGCACCCGGACGATGGCTTTGACCGGCGCGAAGGTCTCTTCGCGGAAGATGCGCATCTCCGGGGTGACGCGATCGATCAGCGTGGCCGGCATCAGGGTGTTCGCGGCCTTGCCGCCGCACAGCAGCTGCGCGCCTTTCGCCAGCGCGTCGTCGATCAGTTCGTTGACGCGGCGCACGGTCGCCATGTCCACCACCGATCCCAGGATGGCGGGCCCCTTGCGGGGATCGCCCAGCGGCAGCGCGGCGGCGCGGGCCACGAGCCTGGACAGGAACGCCTCGGCAACGGCTTCGTCCACGATGATGCGTTCGGTGGACATGCAGATCTGGCCCGAATTGGCGAAGGCGCCGAAGACGCATCCCGCGACGGCGGCATCGAGATCGGCATCGTCCAGGACCAGGAACGGCGCCTTGCCGCCCAGCTCCAGGACCGCCGGCTTCAGGTGCCGGGCGCAGGCCTGGCCGATGAGGGCGCCCACGCGGGTGGACCCGGTGAAATTGACGCGGCGCACGGCCGGGTGGGCGATCATGGCTTCCACCACCGCGCCCGCTTCGTCGGGATGGTTGGTCACGAAATTGACCGTGCCGGCGGGCAGGCCGGCTTCGCGCAAGGCCTCGACGATGAGGCCGTGGGTGCCAGGGCACAGTTCCGAGCCTTTCAGGACGACCGTGTTGCCGCAGGCCACCGGCGTGGCGATCGCCCGCACGCCCAGGATCACCGGAGCGTTCCACGGCGCCATGCCCAGCACCACGCCCGCGGGCTGGCGCACGGCCATGGCCAGGCTTCCGGGCACGTCGGAGGGGATGATTTCGCCGCCGATCCGCGTCGTCAGCGCGGCGGCTTCGCGCAGCATGCCGGCGCCGAGCTGTACGTTGAAGCCGGCCCATGAGGCGGCTGCGCCGGTTTCGGCCGCCATGGCTGCGATGAAATCCGCTTCCCGCGCGGCGAGCGCTTCCGCGGCTTCGAGCAGGTGCTCGCGGCGGGCGGCGGGCCCCAGGCGGGACCAGGACGCGAATGCGCGGTGCGCCGCTTCGACGGCGGCGACGGCATCGGCCGGCGTGGCGGCCGGCGCGACCGTGGCCACGGCGCCGTCCAGGGGGTTGCGGCGCTCGAAGGTCGCGCCGTTGCTTGCGGGGCGGCGCTGGTCGCCGATCAGCAGGGAAAGGGTGTGCATGGAAAGCCTCCGTTGGAATGGGTGGGAGAAAGCCTTTGGGGAGAAAGCCTCTGGGGAGAAAGCGGCAGTCAGGGAAACCCCTATATTGTTATGATCAATAATGATTATCTATCATAACGAAAATCGCCGGCGGTAGGGGTTTCACGCGGTGGCTGCCGGAAGGCGGGTGCCGCAGCGTGGAAAGCCCGGGACCGATCCCCATACCCCGATCCATACCCCATACCCATCCGTACTCCTTCATTCACAGACATTCATTCACAGAGGAAATGACGATGACCGTCGCTCGTACCGAAGAACAGACCGTGGCCTGCACCGTGGAAGGCCGCATCGCCTGGGTGAAGTTCAACCGCCCGGAAAAGCGCAATGCCATGAGCCCCGCCCTGAATCGCCAGATGATGCGCGCGCTGGACGAACTGGAATTCCGCGATGACGTGGGCGTGCTGGTGCTCACGGGCGAAGGCACGGCCTGGACCGCCGGGATGGATCTGAACGAATACTTCCGGGAAACCGAGGCCCGGGGCCTGGCCGGCACCCGCCAGGCGCAGCGGGAAAGCTATGGCTGGTGGCGCCGGCTGCGGTGGTACCAGAAGCCCACGATCGCCATGATCAACGGCTGGTGCTTCGGCGGCGGCTACGGCCCGCTGTTCGCCTGCGACCTGGCCTTCGCGGCCGACGAGGCCCGGTTCGGCCTGTCCGAGATCAACTGGGGCATCCTGCCCGGCGGCGGCGCCTCGAAGGTGGCGGCGGAGCTGCTGAGCTTCCGCCGCGCGATGTACCACGCCATGCTGGGCGAGAACATCGACGGCAGGACGGCCGCCGAGTGGGGCCTGGTGAACGAATCCATGCCGGCCGACCGCCTGCGGGCGCGCGTGACGGAAGTGGCGGAAAGCCTGCTCAAGAAAAATCCGGTGGCCCTGAAGGCGACCAAGGACGCGATCCGCCGCGTGCGCGAAATGACCTACGACAATGCCGAGGATTTCCTCGTGCGCGCGCAGGAAGCGGCCAACAGCTTCGATGGCGAGGGCCGCAAGGAAGGCCTGCGCCAGTTCCTGGACGAGAAGACCTACAAGCCGGGCCTGGGCGCATACGATCTTTCCAGGCAGAAGAGCGCCTGAGCCGCGGCACAAAAATACAATCAATGGGAGACAAGCGTGACAATGGCAAAGGAAGCCGTCCAGGAGACGGCTGATATAGAGCGCATGCTCAGGCCCCGGTCGGTGGCGATCGTCGGGGCCTCGGCGACGCGCGGGTCGCTCGGCGCTTCGCTGCTGGGCAACCTGGAGCGCAACGGGTTTGCGGGCGACATTCACCTGATCAATCCCAGGCGGGCCGAGATCGGCGGGCATCCCTGCCTGCCTTCGGTGGACCGGCTGCCCTACGGCGTGGACGTGGCCGTGCTGGCGATTCCGCAGCCCGCCGTCAACGAGGCGATCCGCGGCCTGGCGGCGCGCGGCGTCGGCGCGGCGGTGATCTTTTCCGCCGGTTTCGCCGAAGCCGGCCCGGAGGGCCAGGCGCGGCAGCGCGAGATCGCCGAAATCGCCCGTGCGCACGGCATGGTGGTCGAAGGCCCGAATTGCCTGGGCTGCATCAACTACGTCGATCGCGTGCCCCTGACCTTCGTGGAGGTCGACATGGGGCCGGCGCCGGCGCGGCGCGGACCGTCCATCGGCGTGGTGTCGCAGAGCGGCGCGATGATGACGGTGCTGTGCACCACGCTCTCCAGCCGCCGCCTGCCGCTGTCCTATGCGATATCGACCGGCAACGAGGCGGCCAGCCATGCCGAGGACTACGTGGAGTTTCTGCTCGACGATCCGGATACCCGCGTCATCGCGATGATCGTCGAGCAGTTCCGCCATCCGCGGCGCATGCTCGCCGCCGTCGAACGCGCGCGCGCCCTGGGCAAGCACGTGGTGCTGCTGCATCCGGGGCGCAGCAGCGCCGCGCGCGAATCGGCGGCCACCCATACCGGCGCCCTGGCGGGCGACCATGCCGTCATGCGCCTCAAGCTGGGCCGCGCCGGCGTGATCTTCGCCGAGACGCTGGAAGAGCTGGGCGACATTGCCGAGATCGCCGTGCGCTGCCCGCAGCTGCCTTCGCCGGGCACCGCCGTCGTGGGCGAGTCCGGCGCCTTCAAGGCGCTGTGCCTGGATCTGGCCGAGGACCTGGGCATCGCGCTGCCGCCGATCGGCGAGGACGACGCGCCGGCGCTGCGCGAGGCCATGCCGGCCTTCGTGGCTGTCAGCAATCCGCTGGACCTGACCGCGCAGGGGCTGGTGGAGCCCGATCTCTATTGCCGCGTCCTGGCGGCGCTGTTCGGCGACGACCGTTTTTCCACCATCGTGGTGGGCCTGATCCAGGGCGATCCGGTCACCAGCGGCATCAAGATACCGGCGGTGCTGCGCGCCGTGCGCGAATGCAAGCCGGCCAAGCCGGTCATCGTGGCGGGGCTGGACGAAGGCGCCGAGGTGCCCGCATCCTTCATCGCCGAGATGCGGGCGCTGGGCATCCCCTATTTTCCCAGCACCGAGCGGGTCTTTCGCGCGGTGCGGCGCCTGATCGAGTTTTCCTCCCGCCGTTTCGATCGCGCCACGGAGGCGCCGGTGGCGCTGGACCTGCCGGCGCATCGCACGGTGATCCCGGAATACGAATCCAAGGCGCTGCTGGGCGCCGCGGGCATCGCATTCGCGCCCGGCCGGTTCGCCGCCAGCGTGCAGGAGGCGGCCGACGCCGCCCGCGCGCTGGGCTATCCGGTGGCGCTGAAGGCCCAGTCCGAACGGCTCAGCCACAAGAGCGACGCGGGCGGGGTGATCCTGGGCGTCGCGGACGAACAGGGGCTGCGCGAGGCCTGGGAACGCATGGTGGCCGACGTCCGGCGGCACGATCCCTCCATCGTGCTGGAGGGCATCCTGGTCGAGTCCATGGGCCGGCGCGGGCTGGAGATGATCGTCGGCGCCCGGGTCGATCCGCTTTGGGGACCGGTGCTCCTCGCCGGGATCGGCGGCGTGACCGCCGAGGTCGTCCGGGACATGCGCCTGCTCGACGCCGATCTGTCCGAAGCCGGCATCCTGGCCGAGCTCGACCAGCTCAAGAGCGCCGCGCTGTTCCATGGATTCAGGGGAGCTCCCGCGCTGGACACGGCCGCGCTGGCCGCGCTGATCGGCCGGCTGGGGCGGATCGTGCGCGGCACGCCCGCCCTGCGCGAGATCGACCTGAACCCGGTCGTGGTCCACCCCGAAGGGCAAGGCGTCGTGGCGCTCGACGCCCTCATGCTGGCCGAACCCCGGCACGCCTGACCGCGCCATCTCAGATACAGGAAAACGTCATGAGCCAATCCGCCACTTTCGGCGCGGTCGCGCCGGAGGCCTCGCCTCGCCTGGGCTACGCCTATTACGTCACTTTCGTCCTGCTGTTCGCCTACACGCTGTCGTTCGTCGACCGCCAGATCCTGGGGCTGCTGGTGCAGCCCATCAAGCAGGACCTGCATCTGGCCGACTGGGCCTTCAGCATCGTGCATGGGTTCGCGTTCGCCATCTTCTACGCCCTGATGGGCATTTTCCTGGGCCGCGTGGCCGACCGCTGGAACCGCCGCAATCTCATCGTCATCGGCATGGTGCTGTGGGTCCTGGCCACCGGCGCGGGCGGCTACGTCACGGGATTCGCCACGCTGTTCCTCGTCCGCATGCTGGTGGGCGTGGGCGAGGCGGCCCTGTCGCCCGCGGCCTATTCCATGCTGGCCGACTATTTCCCCCCCGAAGGACGCGGCCGCGCCATGAGCATCTATACCTCCGGGGTGTATATCGGCTCGGCGATGGCGTTCATCGTCGGCGGCGTGGTGATCCAGGCGGCCAGCCAGGCCGGCCAGGTGGCGATTCCCCTGCTGGGCGTGTTCAAGCCCTGGCAGGCGGCGTTCATCTACGTGGCGCTGCCGGGCATTCCGGCGCTGATCCTGATCGCCACCGTGCGCGAGCCGATCCGGCGGGGCCTCGCGGCCCTGAAGGACGGGCGCGCCGCCCTGCCCCGCAGCGATCCCGCGGAACCCGCGCCGAGCCTGGCCTACGTGCTCCGGCACCCGGGCGTCTACGTGCCGCTGCTGCTGGCCCCGGGCGTGACGGCCATGGTGACTTTCGGGATCACCGCCTGGCTGCCCGCGACCTTCATCCGCCAGTGGGGCTGGACGCCCGGCGAGATCGGGCCGGCCTATGGCCTGATCATCCTGACGTGCGGCATCGGCGGCATGCTGATCAGCGGATTCCTGGCGGATTGGCTGACCCGCAGCGGCAGGCTGGTGGGCTCCGTGGTCATCTCCCTGGCCGCCACCCTGGTGCTGATCCCGGCCGGCCTGCTGCTGGCGTTCACGGATTCGCCCGCCGTCGCGCTGGCCGCCGTGGCGCTGACGACATTCTTCCTGGGCATGCCGGTGGCGCTGGCGCCGCCCATCCTGCAGGCCGTCACGCCCAATCAGCTGCGCGGCCAGGTGACTTCCGTCTACCTGCTGCTGGTCAATCTCATCGGCCTGGGATGCGGTCCGTTCCTGGTGGCCTTCTTCACCGACTTCGTCTTCCACGACGAAATGAAGGTGGGCCTGTCGCTGGGCCTGGTCTGCGCGCTGGCGGCCGCGCTGGGGGCCGTCTGCCTGGCGGCCGCCATCATTCCCTACCGCAAGCTGATGGCCAGCCTGGAAGCAACCGCGCCGGAGGCCGCATGAGCGCCGACCGTCCCCGCTACGAAGCGCCGCTGCGCGACATCGGCTTCGTCCTGGAGCAGTGGCTGGACGCTCCTTCGGACTGGAAGCGCATGCCCGCCCACGAATCGCTCGACGCCCCGACCGCGCGCATGATCTGCGAGGCGGCCGGCCAGTTCTGCGGCGACGTGCTCGCGCCGCTCAACGGCGGCGGCGATCTGCAGGGCTGCGCGTTCGACGGCGGGACGGTGCGCACGCCGGACGGTTTCGCCGCGGCCTACCGGGCCTACGTCGAGGCGGGCTGGCCCGCGCTGGCGTGCGATCCGGCCGACGGCGGCCAGGGCTTGCCGGAGCTGCTGGATGCCGTGCTCAACGAGATGATCGTTTCGAGCAATCATGCCTGGGCGATGTATCCGGGCCTCCTGCGAGGCGCCTGCCTGTGCCTGCGCGCCCATGCGCCGCAATGGATCCGCGAGGCCTATCTGCCGCATCTGGTGCGCGGCGACTGGCTGGCCACCATGTGCCTGACCGAGCCGCAGGCCGGCAGCGATCTGGGGCTGCTGCGCACGCGGGCGCGCGCCTGCGAAGACGGCAGCCATCGCGTCGAGGGCAGCAAGATATTCATCTCGGGCGGCGACCACGACCTGACCGAGAACATCGTGCACCTGGTGCTGGCGCGCCTGCCCGACGCGCCGCCCGGCACCCGGGGGCTTTCGCTGTTCCTGGTGCCCAAGCGGATCCCGCGGGACGAGGGCGGATGGGAGCCCAATGCCGTCCATTGCGACGGCATCGAAAGCAAGATGGGCATCAAGGGCAGCGCCACCTGCACCTTGCGGTTCGAGGATGCCCGCGGCTGGCTCATCGGCGAGCCGCATCGCGGCCTGGCGGCCATGTTCGTCATGATGAATTCGGCGCGCCTGCATGTGGGCCTGCAGGGGCTCGGGCATGCCGAGATGGCCTATCGGCTGGCGCTGGACCACGCGCGGGAACGCCTGGAGGCGCGGGCGCTGCCGCGCGCCGAAGGCGCCCGCGGGCCGGCCGGCGCGGCGGGCTTCCATGCGCCGGTGGGCCGCATGCTCGCGGACCTGCGGGTCTGGACGGAAGGCATGCGGGCGCTGGGCTACTGGGCCGGCCATCTGCTCGACCAGGCGGCGCATGCGCCCGACGAGGCCGGGCGCGCGCGCGCCCGCGACCTGGCGGCCCTGCTGACGCCGGTGATCAAGTCCTTTTTCACCGAACGGGGCTTCTCCCTGGCCAGCGAGGCCCTGCAGGTGTTCGGCGGCTATGGCTACGTGCGCGAATACCGGATCGAGCAGATCGTGCGCGACAGCCGGGTCGCCATGATCTACGAAGGCACCAACCAGATCCAGGCGATGGATCTCCTGCGGCGCAAGGTGCTGGCGCCCGGAGCGGGCCTGGAGCCCCTGCTGGAGGTCCTGCGCGCGGAAGCCGCGGCCGCGCGCGCCAGCGCCCCTGCGCGCCCCCTGGCCGAGGCGCTGCAGGCGTGGTGCGAACGGCTGGACGATGCCACGCGGGCCCTCGCCGCGGATGCCGCGATCGATCCCGGCCTTCCCGCGCGGGCCGCGGAGGACTACCTGCGCCTGGTGGGGACGGTGGCCCTGGCCTTCGCCTGGTGCCGCGCCGCGCGGGTCGCCACGGCTGCGTTCGAGGACAAGCGCGAGAGCGCCCGCCATTTCTTCCGCTACGGGCTCCTGGATGCCGAGCACTGGCTGCGCCGCATCCAGGCGGCCCGCGATCCTGAAATACAAAGGAGACATCCATGATGCATCAAGGGGTTCGATGGACATTGGCCGCCGGCGCGCTCCTGGGCGCGGCCGCCGTGTCCGCGCAGGGCAGCATGCAGATCTACGGCGTGGCCGACACCGGCATCGAATATCTCGATCACATCGCCGAGGGCGGAACGCTCACGCGCATGCCGGCGGTCACGGCGGGGCACATGCCGTCGCGGCTGGGGTTCAAGGGCGAGGAGGACCTGGGCGGCGGCCTGAAGGCGGTGTTCGTCCTGGAGACGGGCATGGCCCTGGGGACGGGCAGCCTCATGCAGAGCGGGCGCAGTTTCGGCCGCCAGGCCTATCTCGGGCTGAGCGGCGACTGGGGCACGCTGGCGCTGGGCCGGCAGTACGCCATGGGCCTGTACGCGATGATGGGGTCCGATCTGATGGGCCCCGCCGTGTACGGCCTGGGCTCCCTGGACGCCTACCTGCCCAACCAGCGCCTGGACAACGCCTTCACCTATCGCGGGACGTTCGGCGCCTGGACGCTGGGCGCGGCCTACTCCAACGCCCGCGACGGCAGCGCCCCGTCGAACTGCGGACCGCAGCACGGCAGCGCGTGCGCCGCCTATTCGGCCCTGGTCAAATACGACAACCGGCGATGGGGCGTGGCGCTGGCGCACGACCGGCTCAAGGGGGTGAAGGGCTCGGGCTTCTTCGGCCAGCCCGCCGGCCTGACGATCGGTGACGGCAGCCGGGACGACCATACCTATCTGACGGGCTACGTGATGGTCGGCGGGACGCGGCTGGGCGCAGGCGTCATCCGCCGCGAGCTCGAAGCGGTGGGCGAGACCTACCGCAGCAACCAGTACTACGCCGCGGTGAGCCACCCGCTGACGCGGGCGGTGACGCTGGACGCCACCTACACCTATCTGGATGCCGATCGCTCCGGCGCCGATGCCCAGCTTCTGTCCGTGCGCGCCACCTACAGCTTCAGCCGGCGCACCGCCGTGTATGCGCTGGCCGGCCATGTGTTCAATGGTTCGCGGGTGGCCTACAGCGTTTCCGGCGGGAGCGCGGTGCCCGCATCGCCCGGGGTGGGCCAAGGCCAGACGGGCCTCATGGCGGGGCTGCGCCATCAGTTCTGATCCGCGGGCGGCCCGGCGCGCGCGGGGGGCTGTGCTATGCTCAACCGTCATCCATGCCCCCCTCCCCACTCGCGCCGTGTCCCCCGTTTCGCATTCGGAAATCGATCAGTCGCGCCTGACGCGTTTTCTGGGGTTTCGCCTCACACGGGCAAAAGTGCAGGTCCACAAGATCTTCCTGCGCCGCCTGTCCGTCCTGGAACTCAGCGCCACGGAATTTTCCGTGCTGGTGCTGGTGGGCGCCAATCCCGGCGTCTATCTGCGCCAGCTGGGTTCCGCGCTGGATGTCTCCCCCCCCAATCTGGTGGCCGTGGTCGATCGGCTGGTGCAGCGCGGGGTCCTGGCGCGCCTGCCCAGCGCGGAGGACCGCCGCCTGCAGGAACTGCACCTGACCGATGCGGGGCGCCATCTGCTGGCACGGGCGGAAGCCCAGGTGGAAATGTTTGAGACCGGCCTGGAGCAGTCGCTGTCGGCCGCGGAGCGGCGCTGCCTGGATTCCGCGTTGAAGAAGCTCGCCGCGTTCGATCCGCCCCGCGCCGATCCTCCGGGCGAACCTTCGGGCGATCCTCGGGACGATCCGAATCAGGCTGGAGCTTGATAATTATCATTTGCGTTTGCCGGCTTCCATGTCCACAATCCAAAGGATCGATTCCGGCTGCCGCATATGTCTTCCCGTTCTCCCCTGACCTCCATCCCGCCTTCCGGCGGCCTGTCCGTTCGCGGCGCGCGGCGCCGTGCCCTGCTGGGCCTGGCGCCCGCCCTGGGCCTGCTGTCGGCCGCGCCGGCGCGCGCGCAGCAGGCGGCCGATGCGTCCGCGGCGCCGCTGGACCGTCCGCTGGTGCTGTCCGGGCCGCCCGCCACCGTCTCCTACCCCCTGGTCCATCTGGTCGATTCCGGCGCCCTGAACGACGTGGCGCCCGGCGCGCGCTTCCAGCTGTGGCACAACCCGGACCAGCTGCGCGCCTGGGCGGTGCGCGACGGCGCGGATTTCATGGCCATGCCCTCCAACGTGGCCGCCAACCTGTACAACCAGGGCGTGCCGCTGCGCCTGCTGAACGTCTCCACCTGGGGGATGCTGTGGCTGGTGACGCGCGACGCGTCGCGCCGGACGCTGGAAGACTTCCGCGGCCAGGAAATCGCCATGCCCTTCCGGGCGGACATGCCCGACATCCTGTTCGGCCTGCTGGCGACCCGCCTGGGGCTGGATCCGAAACGGGATTTCTCGCTGCGCCACGTGCCCACGCCCTTCGACGCCATCCAGCTGCTGCTGACCCGGCGGGTGGACCACGCGCTGCTGCCCGAGCCGGCGGTGTCGATGGCGCTGCGCAAGAGCGATTCCTTCCCGGTGTCGATCGTGGCGCCCACGCTGTATCGCGGCGTTGACCTGTCGCAGGCCTGGGGCCGCATCCTGGAACGCGAGCCGCGCATCCCGCAGGCCGGCCTGGTAGCCGTCGGGCCGCTGCACGCGGATGCGCGCCTGGCCGACCGGCTGCGGCGCGGCTATGCCGATTCGCTCGCCTGGTGCCTGGCGCATCCGCAGGAATGCGGCGAAGCCGTGGCGCGGCACATTCCCATGCTGACGCCCGAGGCGGTGGCCGACTCGATCGCGCAGGCGCGCGAACGCGCGGTGGACGCGCGCGAGGCCCGGCCCGAACTGGAGTATTTCTTCCGCTGCCTGCTGGACGGACAACCCGCGCTGGTCGGCGGACGGCTGCCCGACGATGGCTTCTACGCCTAGAGGTCCGCTGGATGCGGCCGCGCGGCCGGACGCATCCGCCGAAGGATTGGCCGCATCCGCCGAAGGGCTGGCCGCCGTGCCGCGGCGGCTGGCCGATGGCGCGGGCGCGGCCCTGGCCTATCTGTGGAGCGGCTGGGGCGCGGTGGCGAGCCTGCTGCTGTTCTGCGCGCTCTGGGAATGGGGCGGCCAGTATTACGGGCCGCTGATCCTGCCCGGGCCGCTGGCCACCTTCGAGCGGCTGGGCGACATGCTGGCCTCGGGCCTGGCCGCGCCGGAACTGTGGATCTCGGCCCGCCGCACGCTGACGGGCCTGGGCGCGGCGGTGCTCGCCGGCAGCGTGCTCGGCATGCTGGCGGGGCGCTCCGTGACGGCGGCGCTGCTGTCCCGCCCGCTGGTGACGCTGCTGCTGGGCATGCCGCCCATCGCCTGGCTGGTGCTGGCCATGCTGTGGTTCGGCATGGGCGACGCCACGCCGGTGTTCACGGTGGCCGTGGCCTGTTTCCCCATCGTCTTCGCCGGCGCGATGCAGGGCGCGCGCACGCTGGACGGCCAGCTCACGGACGTGGCGCGGGTCTACCGGCTGCCCTGGTGGACGACGCTGTTCGACGTGCACCTGCCGCACGTGGTGTCGTACCTGCTGCCGGCCTGGATCACGGCCCTGGGAATCTCCTGGAAGGTGGTGGTGATGGCCGAGCTGCTGGCGGCCTCGGACGGGGCGGGCGCCGCCCTGGCGGTCTCGCGCGCGCAGCTGGACATGGCCGGTTCGATGGGCTGGATCGTGGCGGTCCTGGGGCTGCTGCTGGCCATCGAATACCTGCTGCTGGAGCCGCTCAAGCGCACGATCGAGCGCTGGCGCGCGGCGGACGCGCCATGAACGCCCTGAGCATCCGCCGCCTGGGCCACCGCTACGGCCTGACGACCGTGCTGTCGGACGTGAGCCTGGACCTGAAGGCGGGCGAGACGCTGGCGCTGGTCGGCCCCTCGGGCTGCGGCAAGAGCACGCTGCTGCACATCGTCGCCGGCCTGCTCGACCCCTACGAAGGGCGGGTCCGCTCGACGTTCGGCAGGATCGGCTGCATGTTCCAGCAGCCCCGGCTGATGCCCTGGAAGAACGCCCTGGACAACATCGCCCTGGGGCTGAAGGCGCAGCGCGTGCCGGCGGTGGCGCGGCGCCGCCAGGCCCTGGACTGGGCGGCGCGCCTGGGCCTGTCCGCCGAGGACGGGCACAAGTATCCCCACGAGCTGTCCGGCGGCATGCAGAGCCGCGTGGCGCTGGGCCGCGCGCTGGCGGTGGCGCCCGAACTGCTGCTGCTCGACGAGCCGTTCTCCGCGCTGGACGTGGGCCTGAAGCTGGAGCTCTACGCCGTGTTGCGCGAGCAGGTGGAGCAGGGCGGCAGCGCGGTGCTGATGATCACGCACGACCTGATGGAGGCCGTGCGGCTGGCCGACCGCATCGCCGTGATGGGCAGCGGACCGGGGCGCGTGCTGCACGAATTCGCCGTCGACCGGCCCCGCAGCGCGCGCGACGAGGCCTGGATCCACCGGACCACGGCCGAGCTGATGGATGTCCCGCCGGTGCGGGAATGCTTCGGGCTGGCGCCGGCCCGGCCCCCAGTGTCGCCGGCCCGGCCTCCCGCCCTGGAGGCCGGGGCATGAAGCTCGCTTCCCACCCCCTGTGGTTCTGCGGCTTCCGACCGTTCTTCGTGCTGACGGCCGCGAGCGCCGCCGGCTTCCTGGGCGTCTGGCTGCTGCTCCTGAGCGGCGCCGGGCCGTCGGGCTGGCAGCCGCCGGGCGGCGTGCTGCTGTGGCATGCGCACGAGCTGGTGTTCGGCTTCGGCATGGCGGCCGCGGCGGGGTTCCTGCTGACGGCGATTCCCGAATTCACCGGCGCCGCCCCCATCGCGCCCCGTCCGCTGGCGGCGCTGGCGCTCCTGTGGCTGGCGGCCCGGGCGGCCTATGTGCTGGGCCAGTGGCTGCCGCCCGCCGCGGCCGCCGTCCTGGCGGGAGCGCCCAATCTGCTGTTCACGGCGCTTCTGCTGGGGCGCCTGGCGCCGGCGCTGTGGCGCGACCCGCGCCGCGCGCACCTCGGCTTCGCCTGGGTCCTGGGCGGTCTGCTGCTGGCCCAGGCCGGCTTCTTCGCCGCGCTCGCCCTGGGCGGCGACGGGCTCGTCTGGATCCACGGCGCCATCGACCTGACGATGATCCTGATCCTGCTCGCGGGCAGCCGGGTCTCCATGAGCGTGCTCAACGGCTACATCGAAGCCGGCCGCCCGGGCGCGCCGCCGCCGACGGACAGCTACCTGGCCCGGCCGCCGCGCCGCTACCTGGCGATCTTCGCCATCGGGCTGTGCGGCGCGGCGCAGGCGGGCCTGGGCGACGGCCCCGTGGTCGGCTGGACGGCGCTGGCCGCCAGCGCGGCGGTGCTCAACGTGCTGAACGACTGGCACGTCGGGCGGCCGCTGTTCACGCGCTGGGCGCTGATGCTGTACGCCTGCTTCTGGTTCATCGCCCTGGGCTACGGCGCCATGGGGCTGGCCTGGCTGCTGGACGCCTGGCCGGTGTCGGCGGCCCGTCACCTGCTGACGGCGGGGGCGATGGGGCTGTCGATCTTCGCCATCATGAACCTGGCGGGGCGCATCCATTCGGGGCGCTGGCTCGACCGCAGGCCGTGGCTGCCCGCGGCGGCCTGCGCCCTGGTCGCGGCTGCCCTGGCGCGCGCCGCCGCCGGCCTGCCGGCGCTGGCGCCGTGGTCCGGCGTGCTGATCCTGGCGGCCGGCGCGGTCTGGGCGGGCGCCTACGCGGTCTACCTGGGACACGCCTGGCCGGCCCTGGCCGGGCCGCGCACCGACGGGCGCGCGGGCTGCGCCGAGCCCCCCGGCAAGCAGCCCGGACCCACCTCGGGCCCGGAATCGGGCTGCTGAGACTGCATGCCCGCCCGGGCCGGGTAAAATCCCCGCAGCGTCCCCGCACGGACGATTTCCCGGATCCGTGGTGGACTTTCACCGGATCCCGTGCCGCTCTTCTAGGATCCGCTGTGCCCGAACTGAAAAACGACACCTTCCTGCGCGCCCTGCTGCGCCAGCCCGTGGCCTACACCCCGCTGTGGATGATGCGCCAGGCCGGGCGCTACCTGCCCGAATACAACCAGACCCGGGCGCAGGCCGGATCCTTCATGGGGCTGGCCCAGAATCCGGAATACGCCTGCGAGGTCACGCTGCAGCCGCTGCGGCGCTTCGACCTGGACGCGGCCATCCTGTTTTCCGACATCCTCACGGTGCCCGACGCCATGGGGCTGGGCCTGCAGTTCGTCGCGGGCGAAGGGCCGCGCTTCGAGCGCCCCCTGCGCGACGAGGCCGCCATCGAGGCCCTGCGGGTCCCCGACCTGGACCGGCTGCGCTACGTGTTCGACGCAGTGTCGCTGATCCGCCGCGAACTGGCCGGCGCGGTGCCGCTGATCGGGTTCTCCGGCAGCCCCTGGACCCTGGCCTGCTACATGGTGGAAGGCGCGGGCAGTTCCGACTACCGCCGGATCAAGACGCTGCTGTATGGCCGGCCCGACCTGCTGCACCGCATCCTGTCGGTCAACGCCCAGGCCGTGCAGGCCTACCTGAACGCCCAGATCCAGGCGGGCGCCCAGGCCGTGATGGTATTCGACAGCTGGGGCGGGGTGCTGGCCGACGGCCTGTTCCAGCAGTTTTCCCTGGCCTACACCCGCCAGGTGCTTGACGGCCTGATCCGCGAGCACGAGGGCCGGCGCGTGCCCGTCATCGTCTTCACCAAGGGCGGGGGACAATGGATCGAGGACATCGCCGCCACCGGCTGCGACGCCGTGGGGCTGGACTGGACGGCCAACCTGGCCGCCGCCCGGCGCCGCGTCGGCGACCGGGTCGCCCTGCAGGGCAACCTGGACCCCATGGCCCTGTTCGGCGGCGATGCGGCGATCCGCACCGAGGTCCGGCGGGTGCTGGCCGATTTCGGCCCGGTCGGGGACGGGGGCCACGTCTTCAACCTGGGCCACGGGATTTCCCAATACACGCCGCCGGAGGCCGTGTCCGTCCTGGTGGACGAGGTCCACGCCGCCAGCCGCGCGTATCATGAGGGCTGAGGCGGGACGCGCGAGAGTCCCCGCGGATTTCCCCGTGCCTGCCGGGTCCGGCTGGCAGGCAGGCTGCGAGGCAGGCACGCCAAAGGCGTGGTCCGGATGCTTCCGTCCGGAGTGCTTCCGTCGTCTTGGGCCCTCGCTGCGTCCGTGTTCTTTCCGCGGCCCGCGCCGGGCTCCCGGGAGCCGGGGTTTTGCGCCGCGCGGCGTCCCGAAAGCGGGGCGCCGCGGCCTGTTTGAAGGCGAAAATCCCGCCTGACGCGGCCTGCGGCGGATTCCAGGTTTTGTGCTTATGCACAAAAAAATCCGGCATCAGGGTTTACGAGCATCATTGCAGACCGATTCTTGCTATGTGTCGTAATCCATTGTTTTTAAAGAATGAATTAGTCTTTGCTACAGATCTTAAAGAGACTTGACCATTTGGGCGGCTTGGTGTTGACCCCATTGCGCTGCGATTCTCCACAAAGTTATCCACAGGCCGGGCGCGACAGTGCGGCGGCGGTCCGGCCGTGGCCGTGAAACGCCCGGCGGACGCGGGTTTCGGACAGGGTTCCGGGCAGACGGGCGATGCCGGCGCCGCGGTCCCGGCCACCGTTGCGGACGCCGTTCCGCTCTCCGGGGCTTCCGCCGGGACGGGTACCGTCTATCTGGCCGTGGCGCTGGACGTGCCCCTGCCCAGCCTGTTCGATTATTCCCACGACCGGCCGGTGGCGCCCGGGGTGCGCGTGCGGGTGATCTTCGGCCGCCGCGCCATGGTGGGCATGGTGTGGGCCGTGCGCGAGGCGCCCGGCGTGGCGGCCGACCGGGTGCGGCCGATCGAGGCGGTGCTGGACGACCTGCCGCCCATGCCGGCCGACTGGCTGCGCCTGGCCGAATTCGCCGCCCACTACTACCACCGGCCGCTGGGCGAAGTGCTGCTGCCGGTGCTGCCGCCGTCCCTGCGCCGGCCCGCCGCCTACACCGGCGCGCGTTCGGCGGGCGGGCCGGTGTGCCGCGCCGACCGGCGCCCCGGGGCCTCGCGCGCCGCCCGCAAGCGCAAGGGCGCCGCCCAGGCCGTGCCCGCCGATGCGGCGGATGCGGCCGAAACGGCCGCTGGCGCGGACGCCGCCGCGCGGCAGGCTGCCGATCCGGTACGGGACGACGCGGGCCCGGCCCTGACCGAGGCCCAGACCCGCGCCCTGGCCGGCTTGCGCGAACTGCTGGCGGCCGGCGCCGGCGTGGCGCTGCTGCATGGCGTGACGGGCAGCGGCAAGACCGAACTCTACCTGCGCCTGGCGCAGCAGGTGATCGCGGCGGGGCGGCAGGCGCTGCTGCTGGTGCCGGAAATCAATCTCACCCCGCAACTGGAACAGAGCGTGCGCGCCCGCCTGGGCGACCGGCTGGCGGTGATCCACAGCCGCCTGTCCGAGGGCGACCGCCTGCGCGCCTGGCTGCGGGCCTCGCGCGGACAGGCCGACATCCTGCTGGGCACGCGCCTGGCTCTGTTCACTCCCCTGCCGCACCTGGGCCTGATCGTGGTCGACGAGGAGCACGATGCGTCCTACAAGCAGCAGGACGGCCTGCGCTATTCGGCGCGCGACCTGGCGGTGTGGCGCGGCCACGACCTGGGCGTCCCGGTGGTGCTGGGCTCGGCCACGCCGTCCCTGGAGACCTGGCGCCACGCGCAGGAAGGCGACTACCGGCTGCTGTCGCTGCCGGAGCGCGCCCAAGCCCAGCCGCTGCCGGAAATCCGCCTGGTGGACACGCGCCGCGCCCGGCTGGAGCAGGGCTTCACGCCCCAGCTGCTGGACGCGCTGGAAGACCGGCTGGCGCGGGGCGGGCAGAGCCTGGTGTTCATCAACCGGCGCGGCTACGCGCCGGTGCTGCGCTGTCCGTCCTGCGCCTGGGTCAGCCAGTGCCGGCGCTGCACGGCGCACATGGTGCTGCACCGCCTGGGCGGGCGGCACGTGCTGCAATGCCACCACTGCGGCGACGCCATGCCGGTGCCGCGCGCCTGCCCCGACTGCGGCGACCCCGACATCCAGCCCATGGGGCGGGGCACGCAGCGGGTCGAGGAATTCCTCGCGCAGCGCTTTCCCGGCGCGCGCGTCCTGCGCATCGATGCCGACGCCACCCGCCTCAAGGGCAGCGCCGAGGCCCTGTTCGCCCGGGCGCATGCCGGCGAGGCCGACATCCTGGTCGGCACGCAGATGGTGTCCAAGGGGCATGATTTCGCGCGCCTGGGGCTGGTGGGCGTGCTGAACGCAGACGCCATGCTGTTTTCCCAGGACTTCCGCGCGCCGGAGCGGCTGTTCGCGCAGCTGATGCAGGTGGCCGGGCGCGCCGGCCGGCGCGAGGGCGGCGCCCAGGTGATCGTGCAGACCGACTACCCGGAGCAGACGGTCTACCAGGCGCTGCTGCGCCACGACTACGCGCGCTTCGCCGCCCACGCCCTGGAAGAGCGCCGGGACCTCGGACTGCCGCCGTTTTCCAGCCAGGCGCTGCTGACGGCGCAGGCGGTCCGGGTGCGCGACGCGCTGGACTTCCTGGCGGCCGCGCGCGCCCGGGCGCGCCTCCTGCCCGAGGCCGCCGGCGTGCGGATCCACGATCCGGTGCCGCTGCGCATCGTGCGCGTGGCGCGCGTCGAGCGCGCCCAGCTGCTGTTCGAGTCGGACGGGCGCGGCGCGCTGCACCGGCTGCTGCGGGCGCTGCTGCCCGGCCTGGACGAACTGGCCCGGGGCGCCGTCCAGCACTGGGGGATCGAGATCGATCCCCAGGAGATCTGAGGCCGTGGCCCCGGTCCCGCCCCGCATGCACGCACCGGCCGAGGCCGCGCTGCGCGCGTCCGCCGCCCTCCCGCCGGGATCCACCCTGCCGCAGGGCCTGAACGCCCGCCAGCGCGAGGCCGTGCTCTACCTGGACGGCCCGTGCCTGGTGCTGGCCGGCGCGGGCAGCGGCAAGACCCGCGTCATCACCCAGAAAATGGCCTATCTGCTGCGCGAGTGCGGCTACCAGGCCCGCCACGTGGTGGCGCTGACCTTCACCAACAAGGCGGCGCGCGAAATGAACGAGCGGGTCCGCACCCTGGTGGACCCGCGGCTGCTGCGCGGACTGACGGTGGGCACCTTCCATTCCCTGGGGCTGCGCTTCCTGCGCGAGGAATACGCCGGCGCGGGCCTGAAGCGCGGCTTCTCGATCCTGGACGCGACCGACGCCCAGGGCATCGTCCAGGAACTGCTGGCCACGACCGACCGCGCCCGCCTGCGGGCCGTGCAGCAGACGATCTCCCTGTGGAAGAACGCCCTGCTGGACCCGGACGGCGCGGCGCGGGTGGCCCAGGGACCCGACGAGGCCGAGGCCGTGCGCGTCTACCGCAGCTACGAGGCGACCCTGCGGGCCTACCAGTCGGTGGATTTCGACGATCTGATCCGCCTGCCCGCGCGGATGCTGGCGGCCGACGAGGCCCTGCGCGCGCGCTGGCAGGCGCGGGTCCAGTACCTGCTGGTGGACGAATACCAGGACACCAACGCCTGCCAGTACCAGCTGGTGCGCATGCTGTGCGGCGACCGGGCCATGTTCACGGCGGTGGGCGACGACGACCAGGCCATCTACGCCTGGCGCGGCGCCACGGTGGAAAACCTCGCCCAGCTGGCGCGCGACTATCCCTCGCTGCGGCTGATCAAGCTGGAGCAGAACTACCGTTCCGTTCAGACCATCCTGGAGGCGGCCAACCGGGTGATCGGCCACAACCCCAAGACCTTCGACAAGACCCTGTGGTCGGACCTGGGGGCGGGCGAGCCCATCGTGGTCACGCCCATGGATTCAGACCTGGCCGAGGCCGAATCCATCGCCATGCGCCTGTCGGCGGCGCGCTTCGAGCGCCAGGCGCAGTGGAAGGACTTCGCCGTGCTGTACCGGGGCAACCACCAGGCCCGGGTGATGGAGCAGGCCCTGCGCACGCTGCGGATCCCCTACACGGTCTCGGGCGGGCAGAGCTTTTTCGACAAGGCCGAGATCCGCGACGTGCTGGCCTGGCTGCGGCTGATCGCCAACGAGGACGAGGACCCCGCCTTCATCCGCGCGGCGACCACGCCCCGGCGCGGCATCGGCCAGGGCACCCTGCAGGCCCTGGGGGCCGAAGCCGCCCGGCGCGGCGTGTCGCTGTACGCGGTGGCCGCCGACGTGTCCGAGGCCGTCCTACCGGCGCCTCGCCAGCGCGAGGCCGTGCGCGACTTCGTCCGGCTGGTGGACCATTTCCAGGCGCGCGCGGCGCGGCGCGGCGGCGCGGTGCCGCCCCTGCCGGGCGCGGCGGTCCAGGGCGACCTGCTGGCCTTCGATCCGGATCCACCGGCCTTTGACGCAGACCCGCCGGCCTTTGACGCGGATGCCGTGCCGGCGGCGGGGGCGGCCGGAGGAGGCGTGGGCGGGGCGGGACTTGTGCCCCTGCCGCAGGCTGCCCAGACCGGCGCGTCCGACGGCCTGGCGGGGGCGGCCACCGGCGTCGATGGCCTGCGCGGCGACGATGCCGCGCGGGTGCTGGACGACCTGCTGGCGGCGATGAACTACGAGCGCCACCTGTACGACACGCTGGACGAACGCCAGGCGCAGTCCCGCTGGGCCAATGTGCTGGAACTGCTGGAATGGCTCAAGCGCAAGGCGGACGAGGACGACATGACCCTGCTGGAGCTGGTGCAGCACGTTGCCCTGGTCACCATGCTGGAGCGCGCCGACGACGAGGAGCCCGACGCGGTGAAGCTGTCCACGCTGCATGCGTCCAAGGGGCTGGAATACCCCCACGTCTACCTGATCGGGGTCGAGGAAGGGCTGCTGCCGCACCGGGGCGGCGATGACGAGGGGGACGTCAGCGAGGCCGCCGTGGCGGCCCGGGCGCGCCGCATCGAGGAAGAGCGGCGCCTGATGTACGTGGGCATCACGCGCGCGCAGCGCACGCTGCGCATCAGCTGGTGCCGCAAGCGGCGGCGCGGGCGCGAGGACGTGATCTGCGAGCCCTCGCGCTTCATCGCGGAGATGGGGCTGCAGGCCGAAGCGCCCCGTCCGGTCGGCGACACCGACCCGGACCGGACGCTGGACCGGCTGAAGGCTTTGCTTAAGAAGCGCTGATTACCAGGGGGTGCGGCTGTAGCGCATGTCGCGCGCGCGGGCCTCGGCCTGGGCGTTGATGACGTTGGCCAGGAAGCGGCCGGTGGCGGCGGCGCCGCGGCCGATCAGGCGGCCCAGGCTGCGGATGGCCTTGCCCAGTTGCAGCGGCTGCTGCGTGGCGTCGAGGAGGGAGCGGCTGTAGGCGCGTTCGAGGGCGTCGGACAGCAGATTCGGGGTTTGCGTGGCGTACATGACTGACTCCTGTTTCAGAAGCTTCAGATTTCAACAGGAGTCAGTATAGGGTAAACCCTAGGATAAAGATAGGGGAAAACCCTAATACGAGAAAAGCGCCCGAAACCGCTGCCGAAAAACAACGGGGCGGCCTGCGGGCCGCCCCGATTCGCCCGGCACGCAATAGTCCGCAAGGGACGATTGCGTGTCCAGCCTCATCACTTGCGGGCAAAGAACTTCTGGAAGGCCGCCTGGGCCTCGGGCGATTTCAAGCGCTCGAAGAACACGGCCGCTTCGGCGTCCAGGACGCGGTGGACCTCGGCGCGCAGGGGCTCGCGCAGCAGGCGCTTGCTGGCGCGCACGGCCTGGACCGGCTGGGCGGCCAGCGCCTGGGCGCAGGCGCGCGCCTGTGCCAGCGGGTCGTCCGCCACAGCGGTCAGCAGCCGGCCGGCCAGGGCGTCCTCGGCGCCGAAGGGCTCGGCGCCCAGCAGCCACTGGGCGGCCCTGCGGTCGCCCGCGAGCCGGGGCAGCAGGTAGCTGGAGGCGCCTTCCGGACACAGGCCCAGAGACACGAAGGGCAGGCGGAACACCGCGTCGGGGGCGGCGTAGACGAAATCGCAGTGCTGCAGCAGCGTGACGCCCACGCCCACAGCCTGGCCCTGGACGGCGGCGATCACCGGCACATCCACCGACGCCAGCGCGTGCAGGAACGCGATCGAGCCCACGTCGCGGCTGTCCTGCGGCATCTGGAATTCCGCCAGATCGTTGCCGGCGGTGAAGTGCCCGCCCGCGCCGTGCAGGATCACGGCGGCGCAGGCTGCGTCCGCGTCGGCCTCGCGCAGGGCGCGCTCGATGTCGCGGTACATGGCGTCGGTCAGGGCGTTGCGCCGCTCCGGCCGGTCGATGAGGATTTCCAGGACGGCGTCCCGGCGCTCGACGCGGATCATGCGCGCACCTCCTCGACGAAGCCGTCGCGCAGCGCCTGGGCGGCCTCGCGGTATTCGTCGCGCAGGCGGGCGACGATGTCCGCGGTGGGCAGCACGCTGTCGATGTTGCCCACGCCCTGGCCGGCGCCCCAGATGTCGCGCCAGGCCTTCTTGCTGTCGCTGCCGAAGTTCGTGCTGTGGGCGGCCGGCAGATTGTCGGGATCCAGGCCGATGTTGCGCACGCAGGGCTTCAGGTAGTTGCCCGGGATGCCGGTGAAATAGGGGGTGTAGACGATGTCGGCGGCGGCCGTGTCGACGATCATCTGCTTGTATTCGGGCTGGGCGTTGGCTTCGGCGCTGGCGATGAAGCGCGTGCCGACATAGGCGAAATCCGCACCCATGGCGCGCGCGGCCAGCACGTCCTGGCCCCGGCTGATGGCGCCCGACAGGCAGACCGGACCGTCGAAGATGCGCCGGACTTCGCCCAGCAGCGCGAAGGGCGACAGCGTGCCCGCGTGGCCGCCGGCCCCCGCGCACACCAGGATCAGGCCGTCGACGCCCGCCTCCAGCGCCTTCTGCGCGTGGCGCAGCGTGGTCACGTCGTGGAAGACCTTGCCGCCCCAGCCGTGGATCGCGTCCACCACCTGGTTGGGCGCGCGCAGGCTGGTGATGATCAGCGGCACGCGGTGCTCGGCGCAGACCTCCAGATCGTGCTGCAGCCGGTCGTTGGACTGGTGGATGATGTGGTTGATGGCGTAGGGCGGAATCGGCCGGTCCGGATCGGCGGCGCGCAGGGCCGCCAGGCTGGTCTCGATCTGCGTCAGCCATTCGCCCAGCTTTTCCTGGGGCCGCGCGTTGAGCGCCGGCATCGAGCCGATGATGCCGCTGGCGCACTGGGCGATCACCAGTTCCGGATTCGAGACGATGAACATGGGCGCCGCCATGACAGGCAGCGTCATGGATTGGTGCAGCGCCGTGACGATGGGGTGGGGCATGAGGATGTGTCTCCCGCGTGAGGATGAGGCCGCCCCGCCGGCCGGGGCGGCCGTGACGCCGCCCGTCGGCGCCGGTGCGGGCGGACGGACCCCGGCCGATCCGCCGGGTGGTACCCCATTCTAAATCAAACGATTGTTTGAAAACATAGTGGATATACCGAGATCGGAGCGGCAAAGATGCGGGTGCTGCGACGGGCCCGGTGCTGCGAAAGAATCATCGGGCCGGCTCGAACGCGTAAAGAATCCTGCAGGGCCGGCCTTCATGCTGGACGCGCAACTCGCGCATGTGCGCGTGTTTCGATCCCGTGATGCCTGCGGTATGGGGAAAGCCGGAGTGCGGTAGGTGCGGTCGATCGGGCCGGAGCGCCGCGCCGGCCGGAACATGAAAAACCCCGGCGCTGGGGCCGGGGCGCGGGGCCGCCCTGAAAGCGGCCGGTGGCGCTGGGCGCCGAACGTCCGGGGGACGTCTACTTCGCGGCGTTCACCATGTATTCGATGGCGGCCTTGAGCTCTTCGTCGGAGGCTTGCGAGCCGCCGCGCGGGGGCATGGCGCCCACGCCGGAGATGGCGTTCTTCAGCATGGTGTCCAGGCCCGTCTTGACGAAGGGTTCCCAGGAGGCCTTGTCGCCGAACTTGGGCGCGCCGGCCAGGCCGATCGAGTGGCAGGTGATGCAGACCGACTCGTAGAGCTTCTTGCCGACGGCGTTGCCGGCATCGGCCTGGGCTTCGGCCTTGGGCGCGGGCTGGGCCTCGGCCGGCTTGGCTTCGGCGGCCTTGGGAGCTTCCGCCGGGGCGGCCGGCGCGGCGGGCGCCGCTTCGGCCTTGGCGGCGGGGGCGGCTTCGGCCTGGGCGGCGTCGCCGGCGGCCGGCTCCTTGGGCTCGTCGAAGCTGGCGCCCGAATGGTTGGTCATGTAGACCACGGCGCGCGCGACCTCGAAGTCGTCCAGCGAGGCGTTGCCGCCCTTCGGGGGCATGGCGCCGATGCCGTGGATGGCGTTCTTCACCAGGTCTTCGTAGCCCTGCTTGATGTACTTGGCCCAGGCGTCCTTGTCGCCGAATTTCGGCGCCCCCGCCACCCCCGTGCCGTGGCAGGCCGAACAGGTGGACTGGAAGACCTGCTCGCCGGTCTTGAAGACTTTGGGCGCGTCGGCGTCGACCAGCTTGAACCCCGCCACGGGCTGGATGCGCCGCGCGATGGCCTCTTCCGACTGGCTGTCCGAGCCGGCGCCCGTGCGGATGGACGTGCCGACCAGATTGACCAGCAGGATGATGATCGCGATCGGGATCAGAAAGGCCAGGATGACGGTGATCAGCAGCTGACGCGGGGTCTTGATGGCGCTTTCGTGTCCGTGGGCGTGTTCGGGGAGGCTCATGATGGGATCCTGATAATCGTTCGTGTTACAGGCTTCAACCGAAGATTATAGCGACTGGCCTGTGCGGCTGCATGGTGCGGGCCGGCAGGCATGAGCAAGCCGCGTGCGGGCAGGGACCGCGCCGGGGCGCGGGCGATTCGCGGCCGATGTCGCCATGCATTTCCGCGGAGTCAGCAGCGGATGCGCAAACACGATACAATGGCGTCCCCGTGTCGCAATGGCGCGGGCGCTCGCGTCGGCTCCTTGGGGCCCTGGCCCGGGCGGATTCGCCGGCCCCCCGCCGGCGCACTGCGCGCCTGTAGTTCAATGGATAGAATGGAAGTCTCCGAAGCTTCTGATACAGGTTCGATTCCTGTCGGGCGCGCCACGCATGAGTCCGGGTACCGGGTAAAGCCAGGACAATTCCAAGTCACCCGCTGCGGCATGAAAGGCATAGAGGCCGTGACGGCCGACACGGCGCATTCGTTCGGCCGCCATACGCACGACCAGTACGGAATCGGTGTTTTGTTCAAGACGGCCGCAAGCGCGTGGTGCACAGTGGTTCAAAACACGCTTGAGCGACCGACATGCCTCGGGTTGCGCGCATGCGCGCCGATGGACGAACCGCCAGAGCGGCGCATCCGCCATCCGTCCGGACACGCGCCGTGCGCTGATCGTCGCCGAGGCCCTGCACGACGCCGCCGGTGACGACATCATCCGTCTGGTCTCGATGCTCGGCGAGGCATTGAGGGTCACCTGGCCCGGCTGTGCCTTGGTTCCGGTGGCACCGCGCACGGTGGAGCCGCAATGAGCCCGGCATTCTTCCGCACAGTGCGGGTGATCGCGCCGCGCCGCCCGGCATGGGCAGGGTCCATGAACCCCCTCAGCACACCGGCGCCGGTCCCAGCGCCGCGTGGAAGCGCGCCACGTAGTCCTCGAACGAGATCGTATCAGCAGCCTCGATGGCGGCCTGGTCGGCGATGGATTTCCGGGCGGCCGCGTCGTAGGCCGCCAGGGTGTCGTCCGGCAGGCCGCGCGCGCGCAGGAATTCCCAATGGCTCTGGCTTTGCGCCAGGGTCCAGTCGTGGAATTCCCGGCCGCCCTCGCGCAGCGCGGCCAGCAGGCGGGCCGAGGGCGTGTCGTCCGGGTCGCGCGCCTTGGCGCGCTGCGGGTCCAGGGCGGCGGCGTGGCCGCCGTCGCCGGAATGCGCATCCAGCAGCCGGGCATAGGGCTCGATGCGGTCCAGCGCCTCTTCGGCCCAGTCGCGCAGGCTGGTGGCACAGCCGTCGCGCTGCAGCAGCAGGTCGGGGCGGCGGCCTTCGCGGGCGACCAGGGCGAAGTTGTCCTGGCTTTCCTGGCAGAAGCCGGGCGGCGGGAACAGCGGGCTTTCCTCGACCGCGCAGTACAGCAGGAAGGCGTCCAGGAAGCGGCTGGTCTGGACCGCGATGCCGGCGGGCGCCCAGGGATCGATGTCCATGCAGCGCACCTCGATGTACTGGATGCCGCGCTGGCGCAGCACGGTGTTGGGCCGTTCGCAGCGGCCCGTGGTCTGCTTGGGCCGGATGCTGGAATAGTATTCGTTCTCGATCTGCAGGATGTTGGTGTTGAGCTGGATGCGCCGGTCGTCGCGGTGGGTGCCGATGGCCTCGTAGGCGGGCCAGGGGGTGGTGACGGCGCGGTGGATGCGGGCGGTGAAGGTGTCCAGGTCGTTGTAGCAGAGCTGCAGGTCGGACTGGATCGGGCTCTTGTAGCCCAGGTCGCTCATGCGCAGGCTGGTGGCCCAGGGCATGCAGTAGGTGTCCGGGCTGAGCCGCGTGAGCCGCGTCTCGTAGCCGGCGCGCTGCAGGAAACTGCGCGACACGGCGGGCGAAGCCCCGAACAGATACATCAGCAGCCAGGCGTGGCGCGTGAAATTGCGGATCAGGGCCATGTAGCCGGTGTTGCGACGGTCCTGCGGCGTGTCGCCATCGGCCAGCAGGTCCCAGGCGGCCTCGGGCAGCGAGAAGTTGTAGTGCACGCCGGCGATGCATTGCATGACCTTGCCGTAGCGCCAGGCCAAGCCCAGACGGTAGACGTGCTTGAGCATGCCGGTGTTGGACGTGCCGTACCAGGCGACGGGGATGTCGGCCTCCGGCGGCAGGTGCGCCGGCATGGACTGGTTCCAGATCGGTTCGCCGGGATTGCGCAGGGCGACGAAGCTGTGGATGTCGGTCAGCTCGCCGATCAGCGACTCGGCATCGGGCAGGGGGCGGGTGATGAGTTCCAGCAGGGATTCGGAATAGTCGGTGGTGATGCGGGGGTTGGTCAGTGCCGATCCCAGCGCGGACGGGTGCGGCGTCATGGCCAGGTTCCCCGATGCGTCCACCCGCAGGCCTTCTTTTTCGATCCCGCGCCGGATGGCGCGCAACAGTTCTGGTTGCGCCGCCAGGTGGGCGCGCCGTTCCGAGGCCAGGCTCATGATGAATGGGTACCGGGTTGGTCTGAATAGGAGGATTTTAGCTGCATCGCCGGACGGCCCGGTCCGGAGGTGCGCCCGGAATCGCAGGCCTGCCCCGGTGCGGCATTCCGCCTGGAATCGCCGCCTTGCCCCGGTACGGCATCCCGCCTGGAATCGCTGCCCTGTCCCGGTGCGGCGGCCCGCGCCGGCTCGATGGCGCGCCGCGGGGCCGGCGCGCGCGACGTACAATGCGGCCGATGGGGCCCGGCGCGGGACCGGGCGATCGGCGAGGGGGGCGGCTCGTGTTCAGGATTCTGGCGGTGGTCGGTTGCTGCGCGGCCTTGCTGGCCGCCTGTTCGCCCACCTTCGACTGGCGGCCGGTGGCTTTCGGCCAGGACGGCGCGGCCGGGGTCCTGCCGGATACGCCGCAGGCGCAGACGCGTCCGGTGGCCTTCGAGGGCCGGACGCTGGATCTGACGATGCGCTCGGCGCAGGCCGGCGGCGTGCTGTTCGCGCTGGGGGCGGCGCCCCTGCCGCCCGATTGGGCCGCCGACGAGCCGGCCCGGCGGCGCCTGGCCCGCTGGGCGGTCGAGGCCCTGTACCGCAACGCCGGCGCGGAGCCGCCCGGCCCGGACGCCGATCCGGAGCGGCGGTTTTCATTCGAGGGGCGGGGGCCGCAAGGCCCCGTGCGGGTCGAAGCGCAGGTCAGGGTGACGTCGACCGAATGGCTGGAGGCCGTGGTGATTGCCGGCCCCGATGACCATGCGCGCGCGCCGGTGGATGATTTCTGGCTGTCGCTGCGTTGGCCGGACGGGGCGGTCTCAGCAGGTCCTGGCGCATTGCCGCGGTGATGGCGGCCTGGCGGGTGCGCACGTCCAGCTTGTCGCAGGTGTTGGCGATGTGGAAGTTGGCGGTTCGCTCGCTGATGCCCAGGATGCGCCCGATTTCCCAACTGGTCTTGCCCTGTGCCGCCCAGTACAGGCACTCGTGTTCCCGCTCGGTCAGCCGCTTCATGTGACGCGCCCCCCTTGTTTCTTATATGCCCTAATGAAAGTTATCGTGAGCAAATGTATCACCATCGTCGCGTTTGTCGAATAGGGAATGTGGAAAACGTTGATGTGCCTTAAGTCTGGCCTGGCTTGAGGCTGTTTTGGGCGCGTTTTGGGGTCGGTTTTGGGGTGTCTTGGGGTGTTTTGGGGTCGGTTTGGAATCTGTTGAGGCGGATTCGATGCGGCTTTGAGGCCCTTCCGGGCTCGGTTTGAGGCTGGTTTGAGGCTGGTTTGAGGTCGATGCCGGCCGGTCCGTGGGGCGGGAACACGCCCCGGACGCCGCCCGGCGCGGAGTACGGCGGTCCCAGGCGGCCCGGCGCCGCCGCTGGCGCGGCACCGGTGGCCGGGCATGATCCGGCGGACATGATCAGTCGGGCATGATCAGTCGGGCATGACAGGGCTGACCAGGCTTGCCAGCGTGGCAGGCCGCGGTGCTAGAATGAAACACGAATTGGCGCCGATTTGCCTGATCCGCTTGCGGGCGCTCCATAAATCCAGCTAAAGAGGTCCCATGACCACGACCGCCGTTTCCCCCGTGCCCGCCTGCGAGCCGGCCGCCCCCGCCATCGACCCGCGCACCGTGCCGGAAGGCAGCGTGGGCTTCGTCTCCCCGCAGTTCCTGCATTTCTCCGATCCCCTCACGCTGTCCAGCGGCCAGGTGCTGCCGTCCTACACCCTGGCGGTGGAAACCTACGGCCGGTTGAACGCCGCGCGCAGCAACGCGGTGCTGATCTGCCACGCCCTGAACGCCTCGCACCACGTGGCCGGGATGGACGCCGAGCGCCCGGACCGGATCGGCTGGTGGGACAACATGGTCGGCCCTGGCAAGGCGGTGGACACCGACCGGTTCTTCGTCATCGGCATCAACAACCTCGGCTCGTGTTTCGGCTCCACGGGGCCGGCCACGATCGATCCCGCCACCGGCCGCCCCTGGGGGGCGTCGTTCCCGCTGCTGACGGTCGAAGACTGGGTGCATGCCCAGGCACGCGTGGCCGACCATTTCGGCATCGAGCGCTTCGCCGCCGTGATGGGCGGCTCGCTGGGCGGCATGCAGGCCCTCAGCTGGGCGATCACCTGCCCGGAACGGGTGGGCGACTGCATCGTGATCGCCAGCACGGCGCGCCTGTCGGCGCAGAACATCGCCTTCAACGAGGTCGCCCGCCGCGCCATCCTGACCGATCCGGATTTCCGCGGCGGGGATTACCACGCCCACGGCGTGGTGCCGGCCAACGGCCTGTCGGTGGCGCGCATGGTGGGCCACATCACCTATCAGTCCGACGAGGTCATGGCCTCGAAGTTCGGCCGCGCGCAGCGCGCGCCCGGCCCCACGGGCGACTACCGCTACAACTACGACGTCGAATTCGAGGTCGAGTCCTACCTGCGCCACCAGGGGGAAAAGTTCTCCCGCTATTTCGACGCCAACACCTACCTGCTGCTGACCCGCGCCCTGGATTATTTCGATCCGGCGCGCGCGCACGGCGGCGATCTGGCGCGCGCCCTGGCGGCCGCGCAGGCGCGCTTCCTGCTGGTGTCCTTCACCACCGACTGGCGCTTCGCCCCCGAGCATTCGCGCGAGATCGTCCGCGCCCTGCTGAAGAACCAGCGCGAAGTCACCTACGCCGAGATCGACGCGCCGCACGGCCACGACGCCTTCCTGCTGGGCGACCGGCGCTACCACGCGGTGGTGCAGGGTTACTACGACGGCATCGCCGCCCGCCTGGGCCTGGGCGAGCGCCGCCGCGTGACGGGGGTGCTGGCGGCGGGAGCGCCTGCATCGGGAGTATCGGCATCGGGAGTATCGGCATCGGGCGTATCGGCATCGGGCGTATCGGCATCGGTGATGTCGGCATCCGAAAGTTCGGCCTCGGGGATGTCGGCCTCGGAGGTGCGGGCATGACGACGCTGCGGGCGGCGGTGCCGCAATCGGCCGCCCCGGACGGGGCCGCGGAAAAGGATTCGCCGCTGCGGATCGACCTGCTGCGGATCGCCGAATGGATCGAGCCGGGCAGCCGCGTGCTGGACCTCGGGTGCGGCGACGGCCGGCTGCTCGACTACCTGCAGCGCACCCGCCAGGTGCGCGGCGCCGGGGTCGAGCTCGACGACGAGCGCATGATCGCGGCGGTGCGGCGCGGGGTACGCGTGATCCAGCAGAACCTCGAAGAAGGCCTGGCGCTGTTCGACGACCGCCAGTTCGACACGGTGGTGCTGTCGCAGACCCTGCAGTCCATGCACCACACGGAACACATCCTGCGGGAAATGGCGCGGGTGGCCCATTACGGCATCGTGTCCTTCCCCAATTTCGGCTACTGGCCGCACGGCTGGTCGATCCTGCGCGGGCGCATGCCGGTCAACGAGCAGATGCCCTACCAGTGGTACGACACGCCCAACATCCACCTGTGCACCCTGCGGGACTTCCAGGACCTGGCGGCGCGGCTGGGGCTGCGGGTGACGCACCTGGCGACGTTCCGCGGCGAGCGGGAAATCCATTGGCTGCGCGGCTGGCGCAGCCAGCTCGCGGTCTACCGCTTCAAATCGCCCGACGGCGGGCGCGCATGACGCAGGCGCGGGGCGCGGACACGGGCGTGGCCGGCGCCGGGGCTCCGACGCAGGGCTGGCGGGTCTACGGCGGCCGGCGCGTCGCCCCCCTGCTGGTCCTGGGCTTTGCCAGCGGCCTGCCGCTGGCGCTGACCTCCGGCACGCTGCAGGCCTGGGCCACGGTGGCGCAGGTCTCGCTGCAGAGCATCGGCTTCCTGACGCTGGCGGGCACGGCCTACACGCTGAAATTCCTCTGGGCGCCGCTGGTGGACCGCTACGCGCCCCCCTGGCTGGGGCGGCGGCGCGGCTGGGTCTTCCTGACGCAGTGGCTGCTGGCGGCCTCGATCGCCGCCATGGGCCTGTTCGACCCCGGCTCGGAACTGCGGGTGCTGGCCCTGCTGGCGGTCTGGGTGGCCTTCCTGTCCGCGACCCAGGACATCGCCTTCGACGCCTACAGCACCGACGTGCTGCGCCAGGACGAGCGCGCCGCGGGCGCGGCGCTGAAGGTCATGGGCTACCGGCTGGCGATGGTGGTGTCCGGCGGCCTGGCGCTGATCCTGGCCGACCAGTGGCTGGGCTGGGGCGCCATGTACATGCTGATGGGCGGATTGATGGCGCTGGCGTCCCTGGCGACCCTGTGGGCGCCGGAGCCCGAGCGCGCCGCCCTGCCGCCGCGCACCCTGCGCGAAGCCGTGGCCGAGCCGCTGAAGGAATTCTTCGGCCGGCGGGGGGCCTGGGCCATCCTGCTGCTCATCGTGCTCTACAAGCTGGGCGATGCGTTCGCGGGCGCGCTGTCCACCACCTTCCTGATCCGGGGCGCCGGCTTCGACGTCACCGAGGTCGGCATGGTCAACAAGGTCTTCGGCCTGGTCGCCACCATCGTCGGCGCGCTGGCCGGCGGCGCGCTGATGACGCGCCTGGGCCTGTACCGCGCCCTGATGGCCTTCGGCTTGCTGCAGGCGGTCTCGAACCTCGGCTACTGGCTGCTGGCCGTGACGCCGCCGCACCTGTATTCCATGGCGGTGGTGGTGGCGGTCGAAAACCTGTGCGGCGGCCTGGGCACGGCGGCTTTCGTGGCGCTGCTCATGGCCCTGTGCCAGGCGCAATTCTCCGCGACGCAGTTCGCGCTGCTGTCGGCGCTTTCGGCCGTGGGCCGCACCTATCTGGCCGGGCCGCTGACGCCGGTGCTGGTGGCCGCGTTCGGCTGGCCGGTCTTCTTCGTCCTGACCGTGGCGATCGCCCTGCCGGGGCTGGGCCTGCTGTGGTGGATGCGCGGCCGGATCCGGGAGCTGGATGCGTCGGCCTGAGGCCGCGCCGGGCGTGCTTCCGGGCGGTTTGTCTTCCGTAGGATCGCCGCGTCCGGGCGGTTCGGGTCCGGACGGTTCGTATCCCGTAGGGTCGCCGCGTCCGGGCCGTTCAGCCGGGCAGGTGCGGGTCGTCTTCCCGCGCACCGGCGGCGAACGCCCGGGGCGTGACGCCGGTGTGCGCACGGAAGGCCGCGATGAAGGACGACAGGCTGTCGTAGCCGCAGGCCAGCGCCACGTCGGTGATGCGCTCGCCGCGTTCCAGCAGCGGCAGGGCGTGCACCAGCCGGGCGCGCTGGCGCCACAGGCGGAATCCCAGCCCCGTCTGCCGCTGGAACAGGCGCGTCAGGGTCTTGTCCGACACGCCCAGGCGGCGGCTGAACGCGCCCAGGTCCAGGGCGCTGTCGGGATGGCTCTGCAGCTGGCGGCAGACGGATTGCAGGCGCGGGTCGGTGGGCCAGGGCAGGATCAGTCCGGCGTCCGGGCTGACGGCCAGCTGGTCCACCAGCACCCGGGCGAGGCGGCCGTCCGGGCCGTCGGGGTCGTATTCGATGGGCAGGGTGCTGAAGCGCCGGATCAGTTCGTGCAGCAGGGGGCTGACGGCCAGCACCCGGCAGGCGGGCCAGTCCAGGCCCAGAGCGTCGGCGTCCAGGTACAGGCTGCGGATGACGGTGTGCGACGATTGCCGCACCTGGTGCGTGACCCCGGCCGGGATCCAGACCGCGCGCTGCGCCAGGGCGACGAAGCGGGCGTCCGGCGTCCAGACCTGCAGGTAGCCCTGGGTGGCGTAGGACAGCTGCGCCCAGGTGTGCTTGTGATGGCGCGGGATGAGGATGTTCGACTGGCTGTCGATGTGGCCGTAGACGGGCCGGGGCAGGCGGCGCAGGCCGCCGCGCCGGCCCGGAACGGCGGCATTGCCTGGGATTTTGCCGGGGTTGCCGCCGGCCCGGACGGTGTCCGCGGCGCCCTGGATGCCGCTTTGCATGTCCGTTCGAGAATGTTTCATAGCTGTTTACCGCCAAACATGGCTTCCCAGCCAGTTTAACCTTCTCTGCGAGAGCCCCGGACCGCCGGAGCGCCCACTTTCATGATGTCGAAATTACGTCTGCTGTTCGATCGTTTCACCCTGATCCTGATCGCGGTCGTCACGGCCGCCACGGTCTTGCCGGCCCACGGCCAGGGCGCGGTGTTCTTTGAACGGCTCACGGCTGCAGCCATCGCGTTGCTGTTCTTCCTGCATGGGGCCAAGCTATCCCGCGAGGCCATCATCGCAGGCGCCACGCACTGGCGGCTGCACGGCGTGATCTTCATCTGGACATTCGTGATTTTCCCCATCCTGGGGTGGGTGCTTCGGCCGGTTCTTCTGCCGCTGCTGGGCGAGCCGCTCTACGTGGGCATCGTCTACCTGACGGTACTGCCCGGCACGGTCCAGTCGGCCATCGCCTTCACATCCATCGCGCGCGGCAACGTGCCCGCGGCGGTCTGCGCGGCCTCTGCTTCCAGCATCGTCGGCATCGTCATTACTCCCCTGCTGCTGCAGTTGTTTCTGGGCGCGGACACGTCCGCCCTGGGCGGCAGTTCGCTGCTGCAGGCGATCGGCCGCATCAGCGTGCAGATCTTCCTGCCTTTCGTCGCTGGCCACCTGATGCGGCCGGTGATCGGCCGCTGGATGGACGGTCACCGCAAGCTCGTCACCAGCGTGGACCAGAGCTCGATCCTGCTGGTGGTCTACACGGCCTTCAGCGAGTCGGTGATCGGCGGGCTGTGGCAGACGGTGGATTCGATCTCGCTTGCCTGGCTGGTGGTGGCCTGCTGCGGGCTGCTGGCGCTGGTGCTGGTGCTCAATACGTGGTCGGCGCGGCGCATGGGCTTCAACCGGGCAGACGAGATCACGATCGTGTTCTGCGGCTCGAAGAAGAGCATGGCCACGGGGGTGCCGATGGCCGGCGTGCTGTTCAGCGCGGGCGCCATCGGGCCGGTGCTGCTGCCGCTGATGATCTTCCACCAGATCCAGCTGATGGTGTGCGCGGTGCTGGCGCAGCATTATTTGCGGGCGGGGCAGCAGCAGGATTCGTCTGGGCGTCGTGCCGCTGCTTGATTCGGGCTTTTTGTTGTCTGGGTTTCTAGCCTGCGTTTTGGGTCTGGGTTTTTAACCCGCCCGCCGCCCCCGCGCCCCGCCGGGGCCAGGTCGGCGCGGCTCGGGCGCAGGTCGTGCGCCCTCGGCCTGCGGCTGCCCGCCCCTCCAACAGGCCCCGGCGGGGCGCGGGAGCGACAGGCTGGATAATGTATCGGCCCTGAATTATAAATAACTCATTGATTTTATTGTAAAATAAAGCCACTCCAGACTATCAAATCCCCCAAAAA
>OFIS01000209.1_pt1 | contig 56637 bp, 56 predicted proteins | sample 1775071 | NCBI WGS metagenome assembly OFIS01 (sample SAMN08195774, study PRJEB24354) | sludge metagenome | isolation source: sludge from phenol fed wastewater aerobic bioreactor C | place: India: Nagpur | collected 2016-09-17
AAAGTGATACGAAGCACATCTACCCTGCTTGCACGTGTTGTTTCCTTTTCCTTCTTTCCGCCGCGACGGAGATCTATGGGTGCCATGCGGATGTTGGATGCATGGAGCACCGAACCCAGCCGCACCTTTTGAGAAAGGGCAATGTTGGTAGTAACTGTCGAATCGCGTTCATCCTCGAGCAACTGATTATACTTGTTCAGACGAGTGTTATCATTCTCCAGCTCGGCTATACGCTGCTCGTAGGTTTTCACTTTTGTATTGAGTTGCGTGATCAGATTGCGTGCCCGGGTAAGATCGGAAGATGTAGCCCGGTTGTTGGACAAAATACCTTGAATCTGGCTGCGCAGGCGACTGATCTCGCTGCTTTGACTGGTAACCATACTATCGAGTTGCGCGTTTTTTCCGACCAGCAAATCGAGGCGCGCAAGAGCAGCATCATATTCTACCTTGATGTTGTCACGATCCGTGGTAACCGTATCGAGCTGCGAATAAGCTTCATCGCGTTGCTGCGAAACTTTGTTTCTGTTCACGAACAAATAGATATTTACGCCGAGCAACACGGCGATCACTGCCACGTAAATGATGGTGTTGTTGCGCTTTTTTGGTTCGTGCACATTCATGTTTTGCTCGCTCATAAAATTTTGATTGACTATTTTCGGATACAAATATAATTTTTGAACTCGTTGTGGAACCGTTAAAGCACATACTATTTATTGACATCGAAACTGTGCCCTGTGCAGACCAGTTTGCAGCACTGACGCCAGCCATGCAACAGCACTGGGAACGAAAGTCGAAGTATCTGAAAAACAGCGAGAATCAGCCGGCCACGACAGGAGAACTTTTTGAGGAAAGAGCGGGTATCTTTTCAGAGTTTGCCAAAGTAGTTTGTATTGGCCTGGGACGGCTTGTAGAAAAAGAGGGCGCCTGGAACCTTGTGCTGAAATCCATAGCGCACGATGACGAGAAGAAGCTGCTTGAAGAATTTTGCGAAGTACTGGGTAGATTTCTGAAACAGTTTCCTAAAATGCAGTTTTGCGGGCACAATATCAAGGAGTTCGATATACCGTTTCTCTGCCGGCGCATGGTCATCCAGAGCATGCAGCTTCCGGAGTGCCTGAAACTACACGGCAAAAAGCCCTGGGAAGTCCCCCATCTGGATACGCTCGAACTCTGGCGTTTCGGCGACTATAAAAACTACACTTCACTCTCGCTTTTGGCAGAAGTGCTGGGTATTCCTTCGCCCAAAGAAGATATAGATGGCAGCATGGTAGCCGGTGTGTACTGGAAACAAAACGACCTGAAACGAATCAGCGCGTACTGCCTGCGCGATGTATATACCACAGCAAGAGTTTATCTTCGCCTTAAGGGAATGACAGAACTGAATATACAGCCGCAGGATGCGGAAGAGTAAAAAAAAATCCTGCTCGTTCCCTCTCTATTTTTAGCCGTGTATGACATCCGATCTAAAGAAACTATTTCAATCCATCCAAAATAAGCAGTTTGCTCCTTTCTATCTTATTGATGGAGAAGAAGCTTTTTATATTGACCTCATCACCAACTATTTTGAAGAGAAAATTCTCACGCCGGCAGAGCGAGATTTCAACCTTATCACACTGTATGGTAAAGATGCAGAATGGCAGGAGGTTGTAAATGCCTGCCGACGGTTTCCCATGTTTGCAGAAAGGCAGGTGGTTATTCTAAAGGATGCTGCGCAGATGAACAAGCTCAACGAACTGAGTGCCTACCTCGAGCACCCTTCGCCCACAACGGTATTTTTGATAGAACACCGTTTTAAAAAAACTGACGGCAGAGGGAAACTGGTAAAACTGGCAAAAGACAAGGGCTTTTACTTTACCTCCGACAAAGTAAAAGACGAGCAGATGCCCGCATGGATACAGAACTACGGCGTAGAGGTAAATTTCCATATCGGAGAAAGAGAGGCTCAGGTGCTGGCTACCTATCTCGGTAATGACCTGCAAAAAGTAGTTAACGAAATTGAGAAGGTCCGCATCAACGTGCCCGGCGAAAAGGTGCTTACAGCGGAGCTTATTCAGAAATACATTGGCATCAGCAGGGAATACAACATCTTTCAGTTGCCTGAGGCATTAACCGCAGGCGATAAAGACAAGCTCTACCGCATGCTCGCCTATTTTGTGGCCAATCCCAAATCGGCGGCTATGCCTTTGGTTATCGGATCATTTTACAGTCATTTCAACAAATTATATCTCGCCAATTTCGCCAAAGGGAAAAGTGATAAAGATGCGGCGGCGATTGTGGGACTGTATCCCGGCCGGGTGAAAGAGCTGATGGCTGCGACTAACAAATGGCCTCTGCCCAAAGTGGAATACAGCCTGGCTCTTCTGGCGCAGTATAGTGCCCGGGGTGTAGGGGTCAACTCCGATACAGATGATTCCAGCCTGCTTAAAGAACTGATTGGCAAACTGGAACTTGTAGCCAATTCCTGATTATTCTTTCCCTGCCACCACCAATACAATTTCTCCTTTGGGCGGATGTTGCAGATAATGAGTGGCAAGTTCAGCAAGTGAGCCTTTGCGGGTTTCTTCATAGAACTTGGTAAGTTCTCTGCACACCGCGGCCTGACGGTCATTGCCGAGGTATTCCTGCAGTTCATTCAATGTCTTCACCAGACGGTGCGGCGACTCATAAAGTACTATTGTACGCTCCTCTTCTGCAAGATGCTTCAAGGCTGTTTGCCGGCCTTTCTTTACCGGCAAAAATCCTTCGAAAACAAAACGATTGGAAGGTATGCCCGACTGTATCAACGCAGGAACGAAGGCTGTAGCACCCGGAAGACATTGCACTGCGACATCGCTTCTCAGACATTCACGAACCAGCAAAAATCCAGGATCTGAAATGCCCGGAGTGCCGGCATCTGTCAGCAAAGCAAGCATTTTACCAGATTGCAATTGCTGAACAAGATGTTGCAGCACTTTATGTTCATTGTGCTGATGGTAAGGCGTCAAAGGCTTTTGAATCTCATAATGTCTCAACAGCACACTGCTCGTCCTTGTGTCTTCACACAATATAACATCGGCCTGGCGCAGCACTTCTACAGCACGATAGCTAATGTCGCCAAGGTTGCCAATGGGCGAAGGCACAAGATATAAGGGCATAGGAAATCAGTCTTCAACAATCGTAAAGTCAAAGCCTTCCATCACCTGATTGACCAAAAGCTTTTTGCAAGCCTCACGGGTCAGTGCTTCGGCGTCTTCCCTGCTGCCGGCTTCCACCTTCAGGGTGATATGCTTGCCAATCCTTACGTCGCGGATGGCGTGCAGGCCGAGGTTGTGCAGACTGCTGCCCACAGCCTTACCTTGCGGATCCAGCAGTTCTTTGAGCGGCATTACGTTGATATGTGCGGTGTATGTCATGTTGTTATTATTGTACTTGTTTTGGTTTGTAGAAAAATGAAAGGACTATATACAACACCAGTGCGAGCGCAATGGATGCTGATTTCAGGAACGGAAACAGTGCAGCGCCTGTAAGCAGGATGAGTAATTGCGGCCACAAGTTTGCGATACTGAAAGAAGAAGGCAAAAACTTAAAAAACTGAAATTTTGAAACCATTAGCCAGCAAAGCACAGCAATAACCAGATAAAGTGTCCATAGGTTATAAAAATATGACGCGATGCCCCCTGGGTTTTGCCAAAGAATGAGTGGGAATGTAGCGATAAGGATACCTACTGCGGGCACGGGCAGACCGGAAAAACCTGATGAAGATTGGGTGGTATGAACATTGAAACGGGCGAGGCGGAGTGCAGCAAAACAGGCAATAAGGAATGCCGGACTTAAGGCCCAAACACTTACATCCATCGCCTCGGGCCGGAGCATATAGGTGCTCCACAAAATCTTCATCATGATCATCGACGGCGCTACACCAAAGCTCACAACGTCTGCAAGGCTATCCAGATCTTTTCCGATAGGCGAAAAAACTCTTAAGGCACGTGCCGCAAACCCGTCGAGCATATCGAAAATGGCGGCAAGAAAAATAAACAGACTTCCCCAATAGGGCTGTTCGATACCGGGCACTTCGATGTAGTCTGTAATATTGTAACTGGTAGTAAAATTCTGAGCGCCCAGAATAAAACTGATGGCAATACAGCCACAAAACAGATTGGCAAGTGTAAGCAAATTGGGTAAATGCTTCATGAGGGCTCAAAAGTAGTGAAATTGAATTATTGATACACAAGGTTCAGACTGCTTTACATCCTCAGCCGTAGAAAATATTACCCTGAAGTTCGGGTGGAAAAAAAAGCCATGCAGGGCTGTTCAGAACCACAACATAGCATTTGACTTCAACGATCGGAAAAAACAAAAAAGTCGCTCGCGCGACTTAAAAGATTTTTCAACAGACCAACTTTTCACGATGCTTATTCTTCCGGCGCCACCAGGCGAAAACCATTGCCATGGATATTCACTATCTCTACGGCGCTGTCTTCTCGAAGGTACTTTCGCAGTTTGGCGATATAAACATCCATACTACGACCGTTAAAATAAGTGTCGCTGCCCCAGATACGTTTGAGCGCGGTTTCTCTGGGCAACAGATCGTTTTTGTATTCACAAAGCATCGTCAGCAGTTCGTTTTCCTTCGGAGAAAGCGTTTGTGAATTTTCGTCTATTGCGAGTGTGCGCAACTTGCTGTTGAAATGATAGCGGCCAATGTTAAACTCAACCTGAGCATGTTGTTTTTCCTGCAGCTCCTGATTTCGTTTGAGTACGGCTTTGATTTTTTGCAGCAAAATTTCACTGTCAAATGGTTTGGTGATATAATCATCCGCACCAAGCTTATAGCCGTTCAGTATGTCTTCTTTCATGCTTTTTGCTGAGAGAAAGAACAACGGCACTTCCGGGTCTACGTTTCTGATTTCTTCTGACACTGCACATCCGTCCATGTTGGGCATCATGACATCGAGCAGGCAGATATCGAACTTCTCCCGACGGAAGGCGGCGAGTCCTAAAATGCCATCCCGCGCCAGCTCTACAACAAAATCATTTAACTCTAAATAGTTCTTTAGTACTTGTCCGAAGTTGGTGTCATCCTCTACAAGCAATACCTTGAATTTTTCTTTTTCCATACGACTATGAAGATGTGTTGTTCAAATGTAGAACCATAAAATTCATTCCAGAAGAAAATATTTGTTAAAAGCGGGGACAATTAAATGTGCGACGCTGCCGCGACAGGATGTTGTAAACGCCCTCATAAACGATGCCCACTTCGAAGGCCCCACGTCCGCCGTTTACCGTGGAAAATGATGAGATGGTGGCATCATAACTTCCCATAAATTTAAACTGCCCGTATTGCAGCCCTACGGTTCCTACTATCGCTTCGTTCCAGCGATGGTGAGCACCCAAAATCAGCATCGTGCTTTTCTCTTCAAAACTCCCCTTCTTACTCGCCACAAGGTTCACGGTAAACAAAGTGCCATAGACCAGCTCCATTGCACCCTTCTGTGTGGTGTAGTAGATCGAAGGATTAAGAATAACCGAATTGCTGAGTTTTACCAGGAGGTCAAAGTTTCCCGTGGGTCTGATGCCAAGCGTATTGGTTTGTCCATAGAATGTTTCTCTCGGCTGGGTAAGGTGAGCTACGCCTACGCCAAATTTCAGATAGATATTTTCATTGGGAAACCAGGCATAGTTGACACCCGCGCCCACATCAAAATAGCTCGACCGATCAGAATATCCTGCTTCGCCATTGGCTTTGGAAGCATCAAAATGAAAGCCGTCCCACTGCCGGTCGAAGGTGAGCTTATTGAAATCAACGGTACGTTGAACGGAGGCTGCACTACCACCCACAGAAACCATAGAAAACTCTCCCATCTGAACATGGTATGCAATATCCATCTCCACCCGCGAAAGCGAAAGGTCTCCATTGCCGGCTTTGTCGTTCCAAAAAGCAAAGCCTACGCCGAGCCAGTTGGTATAATTCCGATTACGGAGCGCCTGCATATCGCCATACACCGAATACGTGCGATAAGGTACAGGTACTGATGCCCATTGGTTGCGGTAGTTCACGCCTACGCGGAAATCGTTATCGGGTAACAAAGCGGTGTTTGCCGGATTGAGCAAAAGCGGGGCATTGTAGTATTGCGAAAAATGCATGCCCTGGCCGAAAACTACCGGTGCAGTCAGCAGCAGGGCGACGGTGAGCGCGAACTTTGTTGCGGTTACTTTCATAAAATACTATCTTAATAAGGTTACATTTCCCTGGCGGTGTTCGGTGGTGCCGTCAGTAAATTCTACATTCAGTACCCAGGCATAGGTTTCCACTTCCTGCGGTTTTCCTTTAAAGGTTCCGTCCCAGCCGGTTGTTATGTCGTCGGTTTCGAAAACCATTTCGCCCCAGCGGTTATATACTTTAAAGCTAAGTGTCTCTATTGCAGCACCGCGCACATACAAAATATCGTTTGAGCCATCTCCGTTGGGACTAAAACCCGTCGGTACGTCCACTGCAGGGTATATTTCGGCTTCTACATACTTGCATACCTGATCAATGCAGCCATACTGGTTAAAGGCCTCAAGGCAAACCTTATATCTTCCGGTACGTTTGTATAGATGCGTCGGACTCTGAATGGTGGTGCTCGTTCCATCTCCGAAACCCCAGTAATAGCGTGTGGCGTTTACGGATCTGTTTGTGAAACGAATGGCCTCGTTCGCAACGGGAATGATCGGATCGTAAGAAAAATCGGCGGTCGGCTTGGGCCACACTTGTATCACCTGCGCCGCAGTATCAAATTTATTACAAGTGCCGGGGTTGGAGGCTATGAGCGTCACCGTATAGGTACCCGGACTGCTGAAACTATAGGTAGGCGAAGAAACGTTGGATGTAGCTCCGTTACCAAAATTCCAGGCATAGCCCGTGGCATAACTTGAATTGTTGGAAAACAAAATGCTTTCACCGATACATACAGAATCGCCGATAAAACCAGCCCGAACATAGTTGCTCGACAAAGTAACCGTCTTTTGAACCGTATCCGGACTATTACATGCAGTGGTGTCAATCATCAGCAGGGTGATGGTATAGGTCCCGGTATCGGGATAGGTGTGCACCGGTGGATTGGCGCCTGTATAATCTGTTCCGTCACCAAAGGTCCAGTAAAACCGGGTAATCGCTGCCGAACCAGGCTTAGAGTTTAAGGTCGATTTGTTGTTGAATGCAACAATATAAGGATCACAGCTACTTTGAATAGTGTAATCGAAGTTGGCATTAATCGTTGCCGAATCAACAGTTACATGAATAAAGGCTGAATCGCGCGTACGGTTGCAGGCATTAGGATTCACCGCTAATAACTTTACCAGGTAGGTTCCGGGAGTGACAAAGGTATGCGTCGGTGCAAAGGTAGTATCCGTAGTGCCGTCACCGAAGGTCCACAGGTACGATGTAGCATTTACGGAATTGTTCTGGAAATGTATCGTCAGCGGTCCGCAACCGATAGTGTCTGATTGCGTAGCAGCATGCGCCGCAAGGTTGGTAAGCTGAAAGGCGATTTTTAAGGCAACTTCATTACAATTGGAAGGATTTCCATTGTTGGGCGAAAGGGATCCGGGCGTAGTCGGAAAAGGAGTGGTAGGCACGTTAAAATCGCCGATACATCCACCGCATATTGCCTGATACACCACACCGTTTTTGTCAAATCTGCTGGTTCCCCCATCCACATGTTCACCTTTGCCGGCGTCCGTACTGGAGCGGCCATAATAGGTGGCGTAGATAAGGTTTTGCATCGCCGGACTCAATACAATGAAATAGAAATCGTTCCCATCAGTAGTGGATTGTGCCGGCGTATTGGGTGCAACAGAGAGCGGCATATTGTTCGTCGTACCTACAGTGGCCGGAGAAAAACCCAGGCCGCCACCCCACCCGCTGATGTAGATGTTCAAACAAGTGTCCACCAAAAATGCAACCGGGGAGATATTCGTTTGGGTAGAGGTGCCTGAACCAAAAACCGTGGATACCAGATTCGTCGTCAGGTTCGCGTTCGTCTCCAGGATGAATTGACTTGAAGATGGGTTTGAATAGACGCCGGCAGAAACAGGGAAAGTGCCACCCAGCGTTTGCCCCATAACATATACATTGTTGGAGATGTCTGTCTGGATTCCGTAAACCTGATCATAATCTCCACGGCCTATAAAGGTTGCACGGGATAATGAGAAAGGTGCTGCAGTCGAAAATTTGGCGATAAATCCATCGGAAGAACCTCCCTGAAAGCTGGGCCAGAGTGTCCCGGCAGTGGCGGGAAAATCTGAGCTTGCCGTACCTCCGGCCACAAAGATGTTCGTTTGCGTATTATCTAACGCAAGCACATAACCTGCATCTTGTGCGGAGCCGCCAAGATAAGTGCTCCAGGTCAAGGCACTTAAGTTGCCATTCATTTTAAGCACTACTGCATCCTGCGGATCGCCGGGAGAAAGTGTATTTTTTATGGCAGTGCCGGTAGTAGGAAAATTGGCCGATTGGGTACTGGCGGTAAGGTAAATGTTCTGTGCGTTGTCGATGAGTACCTCGCTTCGTGCATCGTCACCATAGTTATGCTTCAGTCCTCCAAACACAAATTCATCTGCGTTGAAGTTTACACCATCATCACCACTGCCCCCGAGAAAGGTGGAGCCGATGAGAGCAGTGGCGGTACTGTTGAGCTTAAGCAAAACTATGTCTGCACCGCCGTTATAAGTATTGTCAAAACAACCATTGGTAACCGGAAAGTTTGAGGAATAGGTTCTCCCGGCTATGATCAGGTTGTTGCTGGCGTCCACAATCATGCTGTGCGGCTGATCGTTGTCGGAACCACCGAGATAAGTAGCCCAGATCTTCGTTGCGCCGGCGGGGTCAAGTTTCATTATGGCCATATCGCAGGGGTAGCGACTACCCGTAGTGTTGGTGCCGCCAGCAAAAGTGACCTGAAAAGCGCCGACAGAAACCGGATATCCCACACCATTTACCAAACCACCGGCGTAGAAATTACCCTGATTATCATAAGTTGCTGTAAAGCCCCAGTTATCGGCAGTAGAGCCGGTAAACGTGCAAAAAACCACCGTTGGGTCTATTACCAGCGGAACGGATTTATCATAGCCTTTCGGGAAGCGGAAACCTACCACGTGCTCCTTCATTTCATAAAGGCATTCGATTTCAACACGACGGCCATCTACATATTGATAAGCGTAGGGTTTCATCTCCAGCACATTGCCAACACTGGTTTCAATCAACAGGTTTTTTTCCTTAATCCGGATATCGTCCATCCCGCTGTACTCCATCCTGATCTGATCGGCAGAAGAGCCGGGATGCACGATAAAATCATACTTCATATCACCTTTCTCTGACGCAATATGGAGGTCCGTGCCCGGATAAACATTCTTACAATCGAGCGCGAGATAGGGATGAATCCCTGATTTCCATGTTGTGCTGTCGTTGCCCAGAAAGTAGTTGTAATAGTGCTGCTGTTTTTTCGACCCTACTACATCAAGTGGCGACGCCCCGACGAGGGTTACTTTGTAGGCATGAAATTTCAGTACCGGCTTTTCTTTGATCAGCCCATGGTGGTAGGCGTCCACGAGATCGCGATTAACGGGTAGTCCCAAAACATATTTAAATCCATCGGGCTCCACATATACATCGGCCTTGTTAGATGCCGCCCTGTAGGAAAAGCCTCCCGTCCACTGGCCTCTGTTTTCTATACATTCCGGAGGAGCCTGTGCCCGGGCACACCACCACAGCGAGCAGGCCAGTAAAAGTATGAGACGAAAGTAGCTTGGCTTCATGGTAGATTACCTTCTGACTGTCTTAAGTAAATGTAACGAATACTCGCCTATAAAGACAGACGATTATGCCGAAAAGATATGGCGAATCGGCCTTTAAAAAAAATGAAGCTGCTGCAAAACGAGGCTGTAGGCTAACTGCGTATCTCCACAATTTCCGTGGGTGCAAGTTCTGCATTACGAATGGAAACGCTGCGCGCCACCGCACCTGCAAGCTCTGAAAACGCTTTGTGCGAGACCTGCTCATCATCAAGCATTGCCGGTATTCCGCTGTCGCCGCCCTCACGTATGCTCTGAACGAGGGGGATTTCGCCGAGAAACGGAAGCTCAAACTGTTCTGCCATTTGTCTTGCACCACCTTTGCCAAAAATATAGTACTTGTTCTCCGGAAGCTCGGCAGGTGTGAAGTATGCCATATTCTCTACAATTCCTAACACCGGCACATTGATCTGTGGCTGTTTGAGCATCACTACCGCCTTGCGGGCATCTGCCGCAGCTACTGCTTGCGGTGTTGATACCACCACAGCACCCGTTACAGGTACCGTCTGTACCAGCGTAAGGTGAATGTCGCCCGTACCCGGTGGCATGTCAATAACCAGATAATCGAGGTCTTCCCAAAACACGTCCGAAACAAATTGCCTCAGGGCAGAACTGGCCTGCGGACCACGCCAGATCACTGCCTGCTTTTCATCGATCAACAATCCTATAGACATCGTCTTTATCCCGTATCGCTCAATGGGAACGATCATTCCTTTTCCATTCACATCGGTCATCATCGGCCGTTGGTCGCGTATGCCCAGCATCATAGGAATGGAAGGGCCATGGATGTCGGCATCAAGCAAACCCACCCGTGCACCCTGCTGTGCAAGTCCAAGCGCAAGATTGACAGATACGGTACTTTTTCCGACACCACCTTTACCCGACACTACCGCAATGATGTTTTTAACGCCAGGCAAAATATCCTTTCGGTCCTTTCTATTACTGGTAGTCTTAGATGTCATATTCACCTTCACAATGGCTTCTTTGTCCACCAGCATTTTTATAGCATTAACACAGGCTTTTTCTATCATGTCTTTGAGTGGACAGGCGGGTGTGGTAAGGATGACTGAGAAGGAGACGTTTTTCCCGTCTATGGCAATGTCATGTACCATGTTGAGGGTTACGAGATCCTTTCCGAGATCAGGTTCCTCAACGTTGCTCAAAGCCTTTATTACCGCATCTTTCGTTATCATATATCTTTGTTAAATCGCCGTTTAGGCTCCGCAAAAATAAGCTATTGATTGCGTTCTTTGCAGAAGAGCGGAAGCTCGGTAATGCCTGTCTTTCCGGTGCCAAAATTATCCGGTGCTCGAAATACTATAATTGTTGACTCATGCTTTCGACTGTACGAATATACCTTTGCTTGCTCATCGCAAATCTCCTGATCGCGGCTTCCGTGGAGGCGCAGGTGGTAGATAAACCTATTGTGCAGATCAACGGCGTCACCATGACAGCCGATAGCCTGCGAGCAGTTCCGGGTGCCATCATTCTTGTAAAAAATAAAAACCGAGGCGTGGCGGCGAGCAACCTCGGTGTGTTTTCTATTGTGGTTTATAAGGGCGATACACTTCAGTTTTCTGCACTGGGTTTTCGTCCAAAAGAATATGCCGTACCTGAAAATGTGGAAGGGCAATATCTGAGTCTGATTCAACTCATGGTTCAGGATACCTTCTATCTCCCGGAAACAATCATCAGGCCCTACCCATCGCGAAGGGCGTTTGAGTATGCGTTTCAATACGAGCAAATTCCGGACGATCAGTACGAAATCGCCAGAAAAAACACCGATGCGCTGACACTGCGGGCTTTGGCTTACCTGCTTCCAAAAGATGGCGGAGAAAATCAGTCATCTTATCAAAACCAACAGGCACGTCAGGCCGTCTATTACGGTCAGGCGCGACCGATGAACATTTTCAACCCACTGGCCTGGGCCGAATTTTTTGAAGCCTGGAAACGGGGCGATTTTCGAAAGAAATACTAATAGTCAACAAGTATCTTCTGCTCCGTCAATGCCGTCTTGATCGACTCATCTTCAATAGAGTTCATACTGATGACAAAATGATCCGGGAGCTCCTTCACCGGTTCATAAATCCCTTGTGCATCGCTACCCTGAAGTCTTTTGTAAACGAGGTATTTGTAATTCTCCTGTTTGAGCTCATTGTAGAGCTCCGGTGTTAGTGGCGTTACGTTCATATTGCGGCTTATTTTGCGTTGTTACCGGGTACTAAAGAACCGGTGTTCAGGCGGTTCATTTCTTCTGTATGTAAATAAAATTAGAAAAAAACACTTAACAACAATAAAACATAACAACAATCTTTTCCACAAAAAAAGCAGCACCCGGGATGTGGCTGCTGCTGAATATTTTACCTATATCAATGCTATCGTCAATGTGCGATCAGGAATTGTTTTGACTGCCTGCCTTCAGCGTTTTGGATGCTGATAAAATAGTTCCCTGCCGGAAAAGAAGCAACTGAAAGCTGAATATTACCATCGTCGTTACGCATTTGCTGCAGCATCAGTTTTCCGGAAGCATCTACCACCGTAAGCTGATAATTTTGACTTACCGTGAAGTGTGCGTCTATCGTCAACCGGTCGTTAGCGGGCTGCGGATATAAGCGAAGATCGGCATGCTGCGAAACATCGGGTAAGGATGCCGGTATAAAGGCCTGATAGTAATAGCGATAAAAGAAATCGCCATTCACGCTGGCCCAGTTGTTATTCACGGGGTCGTAGGTTTCGGAATAATACGTGAGTGGTTGATCATAGGTATTGTACGTCCATAACTGACGCGTAGAATGTTGAAACACGGAGCTAACAGCGTCCCAATCCTGCCATTCATCTGCTGTCTTCATTCCGGAAGTATTGTAGGAAAACAAGTGTCTTCCCCGAAGTACCCACACTGAACCCAGCCATTCATAGACATCAGTATAGGCAATTCTATTGCCACTGTAGGTGTGATCAAATTTGTATCGGTTCACCCAGAAACCGCCTACACCTTCCTGCAGGGTATAGGAGGTCATCTTATTGCTGGCATTATAAGCAAAGTCGTATTTGGATTTTCTATGCCAGGCAACCGAAGGACTTATGGTAGCGTTTGAATCAATACGTGTAAGCATATTGAAGTTCGCATCGTAGCTGAAGTTCATAATGTAAGTATTGGCCTTCATCCGAAGCAGATCACCATGGCTGTTATAACTATTATAGTAAATGACATGCTTCAACCACTGACCCTGCCAAATCTCAAAATCGGTCTGGTCAAGCAGCGTAAGATCATTGTTGTAATGATAGATAAAGCGGGAAGAGTCCTTCCATTGAGCATCGTCCCATTTACGGCAGGTATATTTTGCGGCTTTATTTCCGGTAAGGTATTCCTGAAAACGATGGTAGTGGTTTTGATAGGAACTGCTTGTGGCATCCCACAGGTAGGTATAACTATCATCAAAATTCACAAAGTTGTCATCCATCTCCTCAAGACTAAGTGCCCCACCCCGCCCAAAGGAATAGGAGTAGGTGGTAGAGTCAACATGCTGAAAGGAACTTCCATTGTGCAGATAACTTGCATAGCCAATGATGCGTGAGGCATTGGATGAGGGCAAATTGTTGTTGCCGTTCACAGAACCGATGTAGGGATAAATATTGGGAATACCTGCCCCGGTTGTCTTCGCACGTATCCCGCTGTTGGCGATACTTAGTGTAATAAGTAAAAAGTATAGTTTTTTCATGCGAAAACGTTTTTTTGGTTCTCCGAAATCACCCCATTCCTCACCCATAAATCTAAGACCTTTTTTACATAAGTAAAACAGTTTACAGGCATTTGACCGTAGGATGACAGGGAAATGACAAATATTCCACCCGGTTCTACGATGCTAATGAGCCGTTAACCATTTGGAAACTGTTGGTTAAGGGTTCGCAAAGCCTGCGTTAAACAGCGGTCTTATGATGTTCCCGCCGATCGATGAACGCAAATTTGTCTTGTAGAAAATGAACAAAAGATGCTGCCGTTGCACGACGAAAAATCCGGGAAGCCCGGGACACCTATCCTTCCCCATCGTGTCGGCGCCGGCCTCTTAAATCCCTAACGGTTATGAAGAAAAGAGTGGCAAATCTATTGACGGGCCTCCTGGTAAACGGGTATATGGCCTTCACAGTACTGGCAATACTTTTTGAAAAAAGGAAGCGTAAAAAACCAGCGAAACATAACGTTTCCGAACTGCATCATGCATCTGTCTCTAAGGGCTAAGGCAACCGACTGTATGCCTGAATGCCAGACAAGGTATGGTCTTTTAGCACTCAGTATAAAACAGACACTTGAAACTGGCAGAGCAGAAAGTATGGGATGTACTGATTATCGGCGGCGGTCCGGCGGGTCTGAGTGCCGCAACCGTGCTGGCCAGAAGCCGACGCAGTGTTGCCATCATTGATGAGGGAAGGCAGCGCAATCTCCGTTCTCACGGCCTGCATAATTACATTACCCGCGATGGCATACTTCCGGCTGATTTTTTGGATCTCGTACATGAAGAGATAAAACAATATCCTGTTAGCTTCTTCCAGGGAAGAGCCTTATCTGTAACCCGGTCCGAAGATCAATTTTCAGTAAGCTGTGCCGACGGAAATAATTTCATTTCAAAAAGACTGCTGCTGGCTACCGGCGTAAGTGATCAAATACCTGAGGTAGCCGGCATGAAAGAACTCTGGGGCAAGTCGATCTTTCACTGCCCGTTTTGCGACGGATTTGAATGCAAAGAACAACATGTGGGTCTATATGCACAGCAACTCAATGGATATGGAATGGCATTGGCCCTGAAGCACATTGCCCGGAAGCTTACTTTGTTTACGGATGGGGGCACCTACCTGAGGTTGGCTCAAAAGCAAAAACTTGAACAGCAAGGCATAGAAGTGATCACAAAACGGATCCGCAAGTTACTGCTGGATAAAGGGCAACTGCAGGGGCTGGAGCTGGAGGATGGAAGAACCGTGGATTGTACCGCGTTGTTCACCCATCATGGTATCTCTACAAACCGCTCGTTGCTTGACCAGCTCGGTTGCAGGTCCACCAAAAAAGGGGCCGCCATCACCAACCGGCATCAGCAAACCAATGTTGACGGTGTTTATGTGGCGGGCGATGCCTCTATCGACATGCATTTCGTAGTAGTGGCCGCAGCAGAGGGAGTAAAAGCTGCCGTGGCGATCCATAACGATTTGTTGGAAAAACAATATGCTGAAGTCCTGAAATACCGCTGAGTGAAGCACCCTATTTCTCATCATTTTTTTCTACTTTTCAGCAGCCTTCTATTAATACCGACTTACTAATTAGTAAACCAACAGTTTATAATTATCTTTGCAAGCCAAATTTTGAGTCAAATAGTGAGACCCGTTTATATTACTCGTCTTTCGAAATATTTACCCAACGAAGCGATAGCGAATGACGAGATGGAGACTGTCTTAGGCATGGTCAATGGCAAGCCGTCAAAGGCACGCGCCATCGTGTTAAGAAACAACGGCATCAAGACGCGCTACTACGCTTTTCGCAACGGGAAGATGACGCATTCCAATGCGCAGCTCGCAGCTCATGCTGTCCGCGGACTTTTCGATGAGCAAATACCGCTGTCGCAGCTTGAGGTACTGACCGCCGGCACAACGTCGCCCGATCAGTTGCTTCCTTCTCATGCAGCTATGGTACACGGAGAATTGGGTCTGCAGCGGCTCGAACTTTTATCCGCTACAGGTGCATGTTGCAGCAGCATTCAGGCTATGAAATACGGCTATATGAGCGTAGCTACCGGGCAAAGTAACAATGCTGCCAGTGTAGGCTCAGAACGGCTTTCACACTGGATGCATGCCTCCCGGTTTCAGGCAGAGGCAGAGAACCTCGCGAGGCTGGAAGAAAACCCGTTTATCGCTTTCGAAAAAGATTTTCTGCGGTGGATGCTCAGCGACGGCGCGGGTGCTGCCCTTCTGCAGGCAGAGCCAAATAAAGAAGCCCTTTCGCTTCGGATCAATTGGCTGGAGACTACATCCTTTGCCCATGAGCTGGAAACCTGTATGTATGCAGGCAGTATAAAGAATGAGGACAAGTCGCTGACCGGCTGGAATGATCTTGAAATAGGCAGTTGGACCAACGATAGCGTCTTTTCTTTAAAGCAAGATACCAGATTATTGTCCGACCACGTGGTTCCCAAAGGTGCCGTATTCCTTCGCGAATTGATGGCTAAATACCAGCTTAAGTCTGAGCAGGTAGATTATTTCCTGCCCCATATGTCCAGCGAGTTTTTCAAAGGGCAAATCAAAAACAATCTGGCAGATATTGGCATGGACCTCCCCGACGAAAAATGGTTCTACAATCTGACAAAGGTGGGAAATGTAGGCAGTGCCTCTCCTTTCCTGATGCTGGAGGAACTTTATCATAGCAACCGTTTGCGCAAGGGCGACAATATACTCGTGATGGTGCCCGAAAGTGCCCGGTTCTCCTATGCCTACATCTATCTGACCGCCGTCTAAAAGCTGTGAAATGAAACCGAATATCCTGGTGCTCTACTATACACAGAGTGGGCAACTGCGCGACATCCTTGACAATTTGCTTGCGGATATTCTGCCCCACACCAATATCGATTTCGCTCCCATCACACCGTCGCACGCATTCCCTTTTCCCTGGGATGCTTACACGTTTTTTGATGCCATGCCCGAAACAGTGCAGCGAATCCCTATAGATATCGAACCCTTGCCCGAGGCAATCTATCATCAGCAGTACGACTTGGTTATACTGGGTTATCAACCCTGGTTTCTCTCGCCTTCGCTGCCGATAACAGGTTTTCTGAAAAGTGACTTTGCGAAAGTCTTAACCGGAAAGAAAGTGCTCACAGTCATTGGCAGCCGCAACATGTGGTTGAATGCACAGGAGGAGGTGAAAAGCGATCTCTTACGACTCGGTGCTAATCTCGTAGGGAATATTGTACTCACTGACAGCAATCCCAACCTTATCTCCACGCTCACGGTGATACGCTGGGCTTTTACAGGAAAGAAAGAAGCCTCAGGTGTCTTACCGGCTGCGGGTGTTCAGGACAAGGACATACAGGGCTGTGTACGCTTCGGCAGGCCTATCTACAAACACATACAAGACGGCGATTTTTCTGGGCTGCAAACGGATTTACTACATGCCGGTGCCGTGGATCTGAAGCCAGGCCTGATCTTACTGGAACAAAGAGGCATTACCAACTTTCGGAAATTCGCAACTTATATTCGTGAAAAAGGCGGTCCCGGAGATCCGAACCGGCGTGGACGTGTCCTCTTGTTCAAGCGACTGCTTATTATCGGCATTTTTGTTCTCTCCCCCATCACCAACCTGAGCGCATTTCTTCAGGTGCAGATCAAAAAGCGGCGCCTGTTGAAAGACATTCAATACTATAAGGGAGTTACTTACCAGCAGGGTAAGCTATAACCGCAATAATATTGCACTTCATTTTCCGAAAGCTGTTATTTTTAGTGTAACCAAACTGTTTTACTATGCGTTGGGCAGGACGTAGGGAAAGTGATCAGGTAGAAGACCGCCGCGGTATGGGCGGGGGCGTCATGATCGGTGGCATCGGCACCATTGTATTGGCCGTTGTGATCTATCTTTTAGGAGGCGATCCTTCGCAACTCCTCAACGAGCAGCAAACCCAAACGACGACGACCTTCGAGCAAACACCTGCGGACTCGGCAAATGCAAGCTTTGTGCGGGTAGTGCTGGCGGATACAGAAGATGTATGGGATAAGATATTCTCAATAAAAGGAAAGGAATACCAAAAGCCTCGCCTTGTGTTATTTTCAGGTCGAACACATTCGGGATGCGACGGTGCACAGGCGGCTACCGGGCCTTTTTATTGTCCCGCCGATAGCAAAGTCTATATCGACCTTTCGTTTTATACGGAATTGAAAAGCCGCTTTAACGCACCCGGCGATTTTGCAATGGCCTACGTGATTGCTCATGAAGTCGGCCACCATGTGCAGCATCTCCTCGGCATATCCGATCAGGTACGAAGCCTGCAACAGCAAACTACCCGCGAAGAAGCCAATGCATTGTCTGTAAAACTTGAACTCCAGGCCGACTTTCTGGCTGGTATGTGGGCACACCACGCCCAAAGAATGAAAGGGATACTTGAAGCCGGTGACATAGAGGAAGCGCTAACTGCAGCCAATGCAATCGGAGACGACCGTCTGCAACAGGAAAGCCAGGGATATGCCGTGCCGGAAAGCTTTACTCATGGCACTTCACGTCAACGCATGTACTGGTTTAAGAAAGGTTTTGACTCTGGTAAACTGGAAGACGGGGATACTTTTTCGGCCCCTGAATTATAAACCCAAGCATTAACATAACCGTAACAAAACCGGGACTGCTTTTCGTAATACAAGGTCTGAAACGCTGAAAAGCGATTTTTTTCAGGAATAAAGTATCAGACAATGAAACGACTTACAACATGGATGGCAGCAACAGTTTTAACTATGGGTGCAATGCTGCTCATGCCCCAACCGAGGGCTCAGGCTCAGGGCGTTTCGGTATCCTTCCAAATGTTCTACGACCAGCTTGCACCTTATGGTCAGTGGATCGATGACCCTCAATACGGTTACGTATGGGCCCCCGATGCAGGCAACGATTTTCGCCCCTATTATTCCGGTGGTCATTGGGTGATGACCGAATACGGCAACACATGGGTGTCGGACTATAGCTGGGGATGGGCTCCGTTTCACTACGGCCGATGGACCTACGACAATTATTACGGCTGGGTATGGATACCCGGAGACCAGTGGGGTCCGGCGTGGGTTAACTGGCGTTCCGGCGGCGGATATTATGGATGGGCTCCCCTTGGCCCCGGCATATCTATCAATGTTTCCGTGGGCAACTATTATACGCCCTACGACTGGTGGACCTTCATTCCCTGCAGATATATTTATCACAACGGGTATAACAACTATTGGAGAGGGTCGAGATATAATAACTCGATTTTCAACCAGACCACTGTTATCAATAATTACTACAACAACCGCTACGTATATGGCCCCCGTCGTTCGGACGTACAGCAACACGTGGGCCGGGTAAATGTTTATCAGATTCGAAACGACAACCGTCCGGGAAGAACATCTGTAAACAGGAATCAGGTCAACATCTATCGCCCTGAAGTAACCAGAATTGGTACAACAAGGCGCGATGCTCCGAGAAATGCTGTGAGAACGGAACGTGCAATAAATAATCCCGTTCGAATGGAAAGCCGAGATATGAGGATAAATGACGGCAGGCAAAATAATGTTCGGCAGGAACGCTTCGACAGGCAGCAGAATATGCAAAACCGCCAGCGTGAAGCAGAACAGTCGCAACGCCCACAAGAAGAACGCGGCCGAATAGATGAAAGCCGGCGAATGCAACAGGAGGCGCAACAGAGAAATATCAGAGAACAACAGCTAAGGCAGCAGCAGGAACAAAGGCAAATAGAACAGCGCAGGCAAATAGATGCACAGAGAGCGGTAAGAGAAGAACAAATGAGGCAGGAACAGGAGCGCGCACGGATGCAGAACGAACAAAGGATGCAGGCAGATCGGCAGAGGATGGAAGTAGAGCAAAGACAGCGGATGCAGCAGGATAGAGCAAGGCAGGAACAAGAAGCACGAATGCAACAGGAACGTGCCCGCAGGACACAGGAGATGCAGCAAAGGCAGCAGCGGGAGCAGCCGCGACAGGAGTGGAGACGGCCCGACCAGCAGAGAATGCAGCACTCTACGGAACAAAGAGGACAGCCCGCTGAGCGCAACGTACGCCCCTTTGGCCGCGGACGATAATGAGCAAACGACGCTGAAATGCGGCCGGCGTTTACAACCAAAGAAACCGCCCCGGAATCAATCTCCGGGGCGGTTTCTTTATCAATATTTCAGGCTACACTTTCTTTAAGCTACACTTTCTTTTTGCAGCACTTCGGCCATCGTCCTGCCAATGTTTGCGGGGCTATCCACCACGTGAATGCCGCACTCCTGCATGATCTTCATTTTTGCAGCAGCCGTATCATCAGCACCGCCAATGATAGCTCCGGCGTGACCCATACGACGACCGGGAGGAGCCGTTTGGCCTGCAATGAAACCAACTACCGGCTTTTTCATATTGTCCTTCAGCCATTCTGCAGCCTCGGCTTCCATATTACCACCAATTTCACCAATCATAATGATACCATCAGTTTCAGGGTCATTCATCAGCAAAGCAACCGCCTCTTTAGTGGTTGTACCAATGATGGGATCGCCCCCGATACCAATGGCCGTAGAAACACCAAGTCCGGCTTTCACTGCCTGGTCTGCAGCCTCGTAAGTAAGCGTACCTGACTTGGACACGATACCAATACGACCGGGCTTGAAGACAAAGCCGGGCATGATTCCCACTTTTGCTTCACCTGCGGTGATAACACCCGGACAGTTCGGTCCGATCAGACGGCAGTCTTTTCCTTTGAGATATTCACGAGCCTTAACCATATCCTGAACCGGAATACCTTCTGTGATACAAATGATCACCCGGATTCCCGCATCTGCAGCTTCCATTACAGCATCTGCAGCAAAGGCTGGTGGAACGAAAATGATCGAGACATCAGCGCCGGTATCTTTTACCGCATCTGCTACGGTGTTGAAAACGGGTCTGTCGAGATGTGCCGTGCCGCCTTTACCGGGCGTTACTCCCCCTACAACCTGAGTTCCATACTCAATCATTTGCGTGGCATGAAAGGTTCCTTCGGTTCCTGTAAAACCCTGTACAATTACCTTCGAATTTTTATTGACTAATACCGCCATGAGACTTTCTTAATTAATTGTAAAATGTGCGCGCAAAAATAAATTAATTGCGGGCAATCCCAAATTACTTATTAGATTTGCCCCGCAAAGCGCCGCTGGTAGCGCGTTTCAACCAATAAAACCCCGAAAAGAATTTTCAAGTATTGCCAACGTTTTATTTCATCCCATCGTCTTAGAATTACAGACAGTTGCACACGGAGAAATGAAATATTTTAAAACACAACAAAAAACAAAAAGTGCCGTTCTGTGAACAGCACTTTTCGAAAGATACTAAAGATGTAATGGGTAATCAATTCTAGATTTGAAGGCCGGTTTCTACCGGCTTTTTCCTTTTACCGAAATCCAAGTTAGGAAACCCCGGGCAATTTCCAAACTTTTCCATGACATTTTTTTCACCCTTTTTCTCACCCTTGTTTTAAAAGCCTGGAACAAACGGCGCTATTGCGCAGTTTTAGAAATTACATCTTTCCCTCTGCTTCCATCCGGCTCATTTCTTTGGCCTTATGCAAAAATTCGGAAGCAAAAATGAAATCGTTCAGATCTTTATCGTCATTGAAAATTATTTCTTTGCTCGATCCTTCCCACTTCTTCTTTCCCTTGTGCATATACACAATGTGATCACCACTTTCCATCACAGTGTTCATATCGTGGGTATTGATTACTGTGGTCATTTTGAATTCTATAGTCAGTTCTTTGATCAGCTTGTCAATTACCAGTGAGGTCTGCGGATCGAGGCCCGAATTCGGCTCGTCGCAAAAAAGATACTTGGGGTTGAGCACCAGCGCCCGGGCCAAAGCCACTCGCTTTTTCATTCCTCCACTTATCTCTGAAGGAAACTTCTTGTTTGAGCCTTCGAGATTTACCCGCGAAAGGACCTCATCCACCCGGTGTAGCTTTTCCTTCTTGCTGTTTTTGGTAAACATATCCAGCGGGAAACGAACATTATTTTCCACGGTCATACTATCAAAAAGCGCAGAACCCTGAAACAGCATACCAATCTGTGTCCGGACATCTTTCAGATCCTGCGGATCCATGGCGAGAATATTCTTACCCTCATACAAAATTTCACCATCATCGGGTCGCAGAAGACCTACCATACATTTCATAAACACGGTTTTGCCGCTTCCGCTGCTTCCTATGATCAGGTTGGTCTTTCCCGGCTCCATGATAGCAGATACACCATCAAGAACCACCTTTTCTCCAAAGCTTTTACTGATATTCTTAACTTCTATCATCGAACGATTTATAACTGCAAAATTGTTTGCAAACTCCTCAGGTAGTAATAAAAACAGTGCCGGATCATCGGCATGCCTCATGTGCTCATCCCAGCCAATGCCTCCTCCAGGCTTTTGAACATTTCCTCCAGTTCTTCATAACGACAGGTGCCAACACTGATTCTGTACCACGGCGAGTCTTCGGCAGCGCCAAAACAACTGAAAGGTACAATGGCAAGTTTTGCTTCCGTAAGCAAAAACTCAGTAACGTCTTTCTGACGATCGAGTCGTCTTCCGCCAAATGATCTGCCGCAAAGATCGATTTTAACGGTAAGATAGATTGCTGCTTCCGGGGTGATCACGTCGATAGGATAACCTTTGTCTCTAAGGGCACTAAACTTTTGGTAGAGGAACTGAAGTCTTTCAAAAAGTCCCTTCCGGAAGTTTTCCATGAAGCCCTCGATTGCCTCGCTATCACGAAGAAATAATGCCGTTGCAGTTTGCTCTGCCATGGGCGCCCAGGCTCCGATATGGCTCAGAAAGGCTTTCATCTTGGCTATTACCGGTGCAGGGCCCATACCCCAACCTACCCGCACGCCCGTTGCTGCAAAAGCTTTAGAAATGCCATCTACAAAAATGCAGAAGGCTTTCATTTCGGGTCGAAGTGCTACGGGGTTGTAATGCTGCGTCTCCCCGTAAGTGAGCATCCAATACATCTGATCGAAAAGCAAATAGAGCTTCTTTTCGCCAGGTCGGCGGCGGCGGTTTTCGTTCAATATCAGATCGCAAATCTTCTCCAGTTCATCCTTTGAAAAAGTGGTGCCCGTGGGGTTCTGCGGGCTGCATAGGCAAATCAATGCAGCTCCGGCAATATGCGGTTCTATCTCTGCCGCCGTGGGCATAAAATTGTGTTCTGCGCGGGCCTCCACCACACAATGGTTGCCATGGTTCATATGCGCATAGTGGTTGTTATTCCACGAAGGCACAGCATAGACCACTTTATCGTCCGGATCTACAACCGTGCGAAAGAGTGTGTATATAAGCGGCCGGCCACCGCTGGCAATCAATATTTCATCCAAAGAATAGTCTATCTGCAACCGGTCACTGACAAACCGGGAAACGGCAAGCCGTAGTTCCTTCAGACCTTCACCGGCGGGATAGTTGGTGCGGTGTTGTCGATAGGCACTGATAATCTCCTGCTCGAGGCGTTCTGGTATGGGAAAGATGTCCGGGTCGAAATCACCAATTGTATAATTGAAAATTCTTTCACCTTTACTGATTCTGTTGTTAATCTCATTTCCCAGCTTCACGATTTCCGACCCCACTAAAGATTCTGCCATGCTGCTCAGCTCACTCATGTGCATGCAAATTTTTGTGCCTGCTAAAGATAGGAAGCCCAAAGAATAATTTGCTTAGTCTTAAGATTAGTCCACAAGATGATGGAGGCTGTCATAGTTTACATGTACGTGCCAGGCAGCATTTCTGCTTCGTCGCTTGCGCAGAAGTACAAGTGCCAGTCCCGTAAGTGTGAGCGTCAACGCACCCATACCGATAAGCAGCCAGGGTACAAATCTCTCGGGCGGTGGCAAATACTTTACGCCATTGGCATCCACAAGAGCCGATTCACCTACATATCGTCCGTGTGCGGGCAAAGCTGTGTCATCAAAATGCCGGGCGAGATTATGCAGTGCAGCCATCATCTTTTGCCCCTGCATGGGTTTGCCATGGCCAGAGGCAATGATAGCGGGACGGAGATCTGCAAGGGCCATCACGGAGTTTCTTGCAGCGTTCCAGTCATAGGTAAAATATTTCGGCGGGCCCGATAACTTTTTCTTTTGCATCATCACCGACATTACGGACTCCTGTATGGTGGTTACCACAGCATCACCCGCAATCAGGAGACGGTCATTCTGCCGGAAAAAACTTACATGACCCGGAGCGTGTCCCGGTGTATAGAGATAGCGCCAGTTCTTCAGAAACGGCACGGAACCATCGGGCGGCAAAATATTTAGCCTGTCGCTTACGTCTATGGGCTTTTTGGGATAGAGCCAGGCAAGTTTAGCCATCAGTCCACCATTGACGGTTGCATCGGGTGGCGGATAGGATGATCGCCCACTGAGATAAGGCAGTTCCAGGTAATGGCAATACACCGGCACATTCCATTCATCTGCAAGGGTACGTAATGATCCGGTATGGTCGAAGTGGCCGTGCGTCAGAAGGATAGCAGCAGGGCGGGTATCGGCTCCAAAAAGCAGGGTTGCCATTTTCCTGATTTTTGTTGCGGATGAACGGAGTCCGGTATCTATGAGCACCCAGCGACCCGACGCTTCATCGCGAACCATATACATGTTTACGAACACATCTTTGGTGCCCCATACATTAGGGGCTACCTCAAAGTATAGCGACTGTGTTTCCTGAGGCTGTATTGTTTCTTCATTCATACTTTACAGAGTTTGAGTGAACACAGCAATGAGGAAAAAAACATGCCAGCCGCTTCTCTTACCACAGGTGCCCTGGGCTGGCCCTATCGGTTGAAAAAAAAAAACAACCTTCCGGAGATGCGGGCATGGAATCCAATCTCAGGCTATCGGCCCGGAGGCGCAAGGGATGTGCCCTGACCTTCTAAGATGCTTCGAACGCCGCAATTCTTTGTCGAAAAAAAACTGGCTGTTGCAACCAGCCAGTAAAAAATATCCCTGGGGAAAAGAAAGACTAATAGTTTCCGCTATTGTTGTTGTTATAGTCGTTGCCGTCATAATTAGGCCTGCGGCTGTACACGGGCCGGTCGCTGTTATAGTTGCCGGAACGGTCGCTGTTATAATTGCCGCGCCGCTCTCCTCCATAACCACCACCCTGGCCATATCCGCCAGAACGATCACCGCTGAAACGACGCTGCTGCGGCCTGTTGCCCCCACCGCCACCAAAGCGATTTCCGCCACCTTGCTGCCTGTTATTCTTAGCTTCTTTCACGCTAATGATTGTGCCCTGAAGATAAGTCATGTCAAGGTTCACAATGGCTTCATATCCATCGCGTCGTTCCTCCATCTCAACAAAGCCAAAGCCCTTGGGCATGCCTGTTTGCGGATCGATAATAATTTTTACTGAAAGTACTTTGCCGAACTCAGAGAAGGCATCACTCAGGTTTTGTTCGGTTGTTTCAGGGCCAAGATTGCCAACGAAAAGATTCATGTGTGCGTTAGTAAAATAATGAATAATGGCATGAAAACCAGGGATAAGATTATACCTCGAACCAATGCCTGTTTTAAAACCCCGTCAAGGTAGGAAGTAATAGGGATATTACAAAATGGGATTTTTTTGCTAAAACCGAGCAGCCCCAAGCCTGAGCGGCACTCTTTTTTTAACTTGCCGCCAAAAGCGATAACATGGTGCAGAATAACATCAAAGAAATTGAAGTAGGAAAGGGCCTCGGCGATCTGAAATTTGGCAGCTCGCGCGAGCAAGTGTTGGCTTTGCTTGGCGAGCCGACAGAAAAAGAACGGTACTCGCTGTCGGATTCGGACAACGATATGACGGAAGCCTGGCATTATGACGAACTTGATCTATCACTTTCCTTTGACGAAGAAAACAATTGGAAACTGAGCAGTGCCGCACTAAGCAGCCCCGATTACACCATCGATGGGAAAGCACTGATTGGAATGAAACAAGCAGATGTGATCAGCTTTTTGATCTCAAAGGGATGGAACGACATTGAAGAAGACGAAGAAGTGACCATGGACAACCCGGAAAACCGCCTGTTGCATGTAGATCAGGCAAGCATGAGCTTTTGGTTTGAAAACGGAGAACTTACAGAAATGCAGGCGGGCCAGTACTTTAACACAGACGGAGTGAGTAACTGATCGGGCTGGTTAACGGCAAGTTATCGACCCAACAACACTCAGTTTGTCGGGCCTGCATGCCTTACCTTGCCCGCTCAATATAATTCCAACGAAAAATGAAAACCTTCTGTAGTGTTCTCACCGGTCTCACCCTGTTGTTTTCCGGCACCCTGAGCCAGGCACAAAAGCCCCAAACAGGTTGCATTGATGCCGCCGTAACCAGTCAGGCGGAGGGTATCAAACTGGGGCTGTCCAAAAAGGGCCTTGTAGTCTTTCAGGAAGACATGTTCAAAATGAGTTCGATGGAGCCCATACCTGTAGCCATAAAACTCCAGAAGGGCATCAACTACCAGATTATTTTTGTAGGAAGCGAGCAGGCCAGCAAACTTATCCTCGAAGTGTTTGACGGCAAAGACAAAAAGATCGATAAGCTGGTAGAGCGCTCTATGAACAATATTGTCTATTCTTTTACGCCAACGAGCACTGATGTATATCTGTTCACCTTTTTACAGAAAAAAGGATTAAAGAATATGTGCGGCTACTTTGGTGTAATGACGAAAAAAATAGCCACAGCACCCGCTGCGTCCCCAAAAAAGCAAGTGCCGCCGGCCGCCGCTACCCCGGCCCAGACAACAAAACCGACAGGCCAGCCGTCTGTTCCAAACAATCAGCGGCCTAATCCTAACCGCACCAAAGCTACCCGCGAGGCACAACAGCAAAAGAGCAGATAACACCTCATTGCATAGCTTTGCGGTGATGGACGTAAAGATAGAGGCAACATGGAAGGCTGTGCTGGAAGATGAATTCGCACAGCCTTACTTTCATCAGATCGTTGATATTCTGAAAGCAGAAAAAGCAAACGGAATTACCATTTACCCCGCCGGGGCTCACATTTTTCAGGCTTTTGATGCTACCCCTTTCCAAAACGTCAAAGTAGTAATTCTGGGGCAGGATCCGTACCACAATCCCGGGCAGGCGCACGGACTGGCATTTTCTGTGCAAAGCGGTGTTGCCGCTCCCCCATCGCTGGTGAATATTTACAAAGAACTGGAAGCCGACACCGGCATAGAGCCGACCAGGCAGGGCAACCTGAACCGATGGGCTGCACAAGGAGTGTTGTTACTCAATGCTTCCCTCACGGTGCGGGCCAATTCACCGATGTCGCACAGCAAAATTGGCTGGCATACCTTTACTGATGCCGTCATCAAAACGATCAGCGACCAGAGAGACCATCTCGTATTCATGCTTTGGGGATCTTTTGCAAAAAGCAAACAATCCTTGATCAATAGTTCCAAACACTTAATTTTGACCGCCGCACATCCCTCGCCCTTGTCGGCGCACAACGGGTTCTTCGGCTGTCGTCATTTCAGCAAAGCCAATGCCTGGCTTCGATCTCACGGCATGACGCCCATAGACTGGTCAATAGAATGAAATCAATCAGACATTTTCTAGGATACGTTTACTTTTTTTATGCCATCACATTGTTTGTGATCACGATGCTCGTCGTGTTCGTTCCGGTGTGGTTTACTACCCTGTTTTCGGAGCCACGCCGGGGCAGGCTGCTGCATCCGGTGTTTAAAACCTGGATGAGCTTTTTTTTGCCCCTCGTGTTTTGTCCGGTACGCCGCAAAGGCAAACATTATTTTGAGAAGGGTAAAAACTACATCGTGGTGGTCAACCACAATTCGCTGGCGGACATACCTGTTTCTTCGCCCTGGATACCCGGTGCCAACAAAACGCTGGCAAAGATGGAGATGGCACGTATTCCGCTGTTCGGTATGATTTATAAAGCCGGCTCCATTCTCGTGAATCGAAAGAGCGAAGGCAGCCGCAGAGAAAGCTTTTTGAAAATGCAGGAAATGCTGGATATGGGACTGCATCTTTGCCTCTACCCCGAAGGCACGCGAAATAAAACAGACAAACCGCTACAGCAGTTTTATGATGGTGCTTTTATCGCTGCTATCAAAGCACAGAAGCCTATTATCCCTGCGTTGATATTTAACACCCGGATCATCTATCCCGCGTCAAAGAGTAAGGTATGGGCAACGCCAAGGCCTATCCATATTCATTTCCTTCAGCCCGTTGAGACCGTGGGGCTAAGCCTTAGCGATACAGCGGCGCTGAAACAAAAAGTGCATGGGATTATGGAAGAATATTTTGTAAAAACAAAGAACGCTTTGTGACCTTTGTAATGATAGGCACGGGAAATGTTGCCTGGCTTTTTGCCACGAGACTGGTAAAAAACGGCTGGGATTGTAAGGGCATTTTTGGCCGCAACGAACGGAATCGTCATGAGTTGGCACAAGCCCTCGGTACGGCGTCTTTCCGTTCGCTCGAAGAACTTCCGGCAGCGGATGTATGCTTGCTGGCCGTATCTGATCGTGCAATAGAACAGATATCCAGAGAACTGCCAGACCACGACTGGACCGTAGTGCACACCAGCGGCACATGTTCCCTTGGTGCCATAGTGCAGGAACACGCAGCTTTGCTATGGCCGGTATATTCTATCAGAAAAGAAAAGCTGCCAGAAGATCGTACTTTGCCGATACTCTACGATTGCACATCAGAGCGCGCTGAAAAGGTAGCCCTCAACCTGTGCGAGGCACTCACCGACCATCCCTTACGATGCGATGAACAACAAAGAAAAATCTACCATCTCTGTGCTGTTTTTGGTAATAACTTCAGCAATCATTTGATGAGCATCAGTGAGGCGCTGGCCAAGGAAAATCAACTTGATTTTCAAGTACTGCTTCCCCTACTGAAACAGACATTCGACAACCTTATGTCCTTTTCTCCCAAAGAGACACAGACCGGCCCGGCGCTGCGCAGAGATATAGTAACACTCAACGCGCACCAGCAACTTCTTCAAAACCATCCGCATTGGCTGGACGTCTATAAAGCCATCACTGCATCTATAGAAGATATGTATGAGGCCGGGCCCGAAAAAAAGAAGTGAACTGTTAACTTTGCGCCTTAAATCAGATTTCGCGATTGCATGTATAAAATCCACTTCAAGTTTGAACAAAAAGGACTGGAACCTGTAACTATAGAAAACGTAGCGGCTGGTCAAAGTATTCTGGAAGCTGCGCTCGACAATAACATTGAACTACATCATAACTGTGGTATGGTTTGCGCCTGTTCCACCTGCCATCTCTATCTCGAAAAAGGTGAACACCATGTTCCGGAGATATCCGATCGCGAAGAGGACTTCATCGACCGTGCACGAAATCCAAGACTCAATTCGAGACTGGGATGCCAGTGTGTACTTGAAGATGGCGACGGGGAAATAGAGGTGACCATCCCGGATCAATCATTAATTCACGGAGAATAAAGAAAAAGCAAAACATGAGTCATTACGAGCCGCCGATACACTGGAGCGACTATGAAGACATAGCGCTAAAACTCTATGAAAAATTTGGAGATGATTTTGGTGAAGGAAAAATCTACCGCGTTCGTTTTACCGACCTTCTCGACTGGGTGTTGCAATTGCCCGGCTTTGAAGGCAAGCGCGAAGATTGCAATGAAGGACACCTGGAAATGATACAAAGCAGTTGGGTGTACGAATGGCGCGATAATCAGAAATAAAAAGTGTTGCACATTGAATGTAGGGCTGCCTGGCGCAGCCTTTTTCATGCCCAAACGACTACAACGTGTACCAGGAAATAAATAACAATTGTTGATAAAAAGATTAAAACTGAATTAAATTTTCATTTACCTTTCCGTAGCGTTTAAAAAACAACGTGGGCAACCCATGGTAAGCGACACCCGCACAGATGCGAGGATAAAAATACTACTGATCATCTCTCTTGCCATATTGGCCGCCATGGTTGCAGCAGATTACACCTTCCATTTCACCGGTCAGTAATAGAGTAAACAGGCAGGAAAAACCATCATGAGAACGGGTGCGCGGGGAGGCTCCGACGATGATTGGCTAACATTGGTGCTTCAACAAAAAAGCTGACTTCTCAGGGTCTGACCGCGCATGCATGTTTTTCGCAAAAGCTGCGCATGTGATTGAATGCAGCCGGAAGAAAGATTTGCGCGGGCAGGGTAAAACAAAATAAGGCTATCCCTACAGGTACAGCCTTACACCAAAAAACTCAGTTATTTACACAATTAGTAGGTTCGTCTTACTCTCACAGACCTATACGAACGGGTAGCTTTTGCTTTGTCATGTTTCTGCGGATAAGAGTTAGGATTAGCACTTGCACCACGGTAAGGATCGCGCGGGAAGGCACTTTTTCTGCAAGATTGCATGGCAGAACATGCAGCGATAACTATGAGTGAAAAGATTACGACGGACACTTTTTTCTTCATGCCGTTAATTTACAAGACATTTGGGAATTATCAAACTTCCCTGAAAAAATACTGCCGGACTTAAACAAGCCCGGCAGTTACGCTTTAATCTAATTCTTAGCAATAACTATTCGTCATCGCCACCGCCGTTTGAACGGTAAGAAGGCTCACCATTTCCATGAGCTTTCTTAGTCCATCCCAATACATAACCGAGACGGAACTGAGGATTGATGAACGGAGTGATGGCAAAACCATTATATTTTGCATCATTGTCGCCTGATTTGTATTTCACTACACCATATCCGTTGTAAGAAAGACCCAGACCCAGTTCGAGTCCAAGGTAGATTTTAGGCAGTACATAGTAGTCCATACCTGTGAAAACACGGAGACCTGCACCAAAGCCAGACTGGTGGTTATCTACGGTGCTGCCTTCCTGATGGCGGATGCGTGCAAAGCCCAACAAAACATCACCACCTACATACGTGTTCATACGCTCTGCAGGAGTGAAAACTTTCTCAAGACCGAGGCCCAATGCAATGCCGAAGTTGTTGTTCTTCACATCGGTGCTGGCTACGGTAGTCTTAGAAGACACATGGCTGATGTTAAAAAACAAACGAGCCACAGTGTTATTGCTCACGAACTTGCGAATTTTCACCATAGGCATTGCGGTAGCAGTGTACCCTGCAGGCATACCTACTGCAGAGGCATCGAGACCTGCATTAAGGCCTGAGAGGAAGCCCTCCCTGAGGGTGATAACGGTGCCGCCGGTGAAATCAAGGTTTCCTTGTGTTTCAATCAGTACATCACCTTTGGTAGGCAGGTTGAACGTACCGCGATCGTTGCGGATCTGAGCTTGCGATTGTGAAGGAGCAAGTGCAAGTGCTCCAATGAGTAGTCCTGGTAAAATGTGCTTTTTCATTAGATATACATTTGAAGGCAAAAATAATCTTCGTTTTAAAATATCCTAATGATTCAAGTCACACAGAAATAGTTTTGCACACAGTATGCACGTCTTTACAGCTTTTCAAATTTGCCCGAAAATTTAAACAGATCGGTTTCCAACCTAAACGCTGCAGTCACCAAAAAGCCGCTCCCCTCTTCAATCCAGCGAATAGACAGCCTGGGCATCATGTGTGGCAATACCAGTTGCAGAAACTTTACCTGACCGGTGCTCCGAAGTACAAAAGATTGATTCAGATGATTTTGTAACAGCTCTTTGATGATCTGTATCATACATACACCGGGCACCACGGGCTGCTGCGGAAAATGTCCTTTGAAAATTTCGTGTGCGCTATTGAAGCGAACTGAGGTCTCAATTTGGCCCTCCGACACGCTGACGTCGCCGCAATAATAAAAGTCGTTAATCAACATGCTCTTCTATTCTATGAAGTTGGATAGTAAAATTGGCTTTATGGTGCTGGAAGCTTACACTGTCGGGCATGGAACCAGACCGATCCTGGCTTGAAAGAAGGATCGTCGTTACTTTTCGTTTCCCCCAGTTTTCAATACGCTGCAACCCTCCTTTTTCTTCAAAATAATATGCTGTTCCTCTGCTTAACTGAAAACGGTGCAACACCTGGCCCTGAAAGGAAAATATCTGCTCAGAAGAAGTGTCGAGGTTTTTCATCAGCAATAGATTCAGATCTTTTCTGAGTGTGCTGATTAACGCCGGTTTATCGAGCTGGGGTATTATTTGGTTCACCTGAAAACTGTCGTTTCCATCCCAGCCGAAATCGAAAAAGGTAAATCCCATTTCGTTTTGAAAAATGGCGCGCGTAGAGCCATCTTCCATGCTTTTAAAAAATAGGAGACCACTAAGATGAAAACGCTTGAAGACTACCCTTCCGTCAACTACGCAACGGTATAGAACCTTATTAAAATGCGGAGCGAAGCGGAGTGCTGAGCTTGCGGCAATCGGATGGCCTTCCAGATTTTTGTAGTGGCTTCCGCAGGATACAAGCCATAAGCCCGCTACGAAGCTAACGAGCCTTGAAAAGCGCTTCATTTAAAGGAACGTTATGTTGCGTGTTGGTAAAATCCATATCGGTAAAATCACCACCTTGTTCTGTCATCATGAGCCGATCCACATCAAAATTCTTTTTACTGAGATAAACATCTATAGACCGAAACATTTTTTTCATTGCCTCAGAAACCGGGCTGAGCGAAAGCAGGTAATTGCCACCATTCTCGTACACTGCCGCCTTAAAGTCGGGGTTTTGCAATACTGTGCCTCTCATACAGTCTATAATAATCCGGTTGACCGACTGCATCGTCTTGCTGTTCTTTGCGTTGATCTTGCTCGTCTTTTGTTCGTCTTTTACCATTACGGATCCGCCATTCATTACCAGCAAATAGCTGTAAGGTGCGGTGTACTCTATACGCACTTTATCCTGTTTCTGAAAATAGAACCTGCCTTTGGATTTTATTTTTTCAGACAGCAGAGAAAGGTTTTTTGTTTGCGTAAAGTCACTGGCAATGGTGTTTACAGAGCTGTTGGCACGAGCCAGAGCTGTTTCAAACTCCTGAATATTTTTTACCGCTGAAAAACCTTTGGGCTGTGCAATCGACGCGGTGGTCAGGCACACACAAATAAAAGACAACAAACTACGCATAGGCTTCAATTCCAAGCATTTTATCAACACGAACAAAAGTATATCCCTTTTGTCTAGCGCCGTGGATTAAATCAGTTAAAATTTCGCGGGTGAGCGATACGCTATCGTGCAACAGAATGATATCGCCGCCCTTCAACCTGCCAAGTATCCTGTTCAGCAGCTCGTCCTTATCACGGGCTTTCGTATCAAACGACCGGAGACTCCAGCCGATAGAGCACATTCCTGTGGCCCTGACGGCCCGGGCAAGGTTTGGATTGGTAACACCATAGGGTGGTCGAAAAAGCAAGGGAGTCTTTCCCAGGGTTTTGAAAATCACTTCGTTGGTCTGTTCCAATTCCTGTGCCATTTTCCGGCTGCTCTGCCAATCGAAATGAAACCCATGGAGAAAGCTGTGGTTGCCCACAACATGCCCGTCTTCGTGCCAGCGTTTCACCAATTCGGGATGAGCCTGAGCATGTTTACCGATGCAGAAAAAAGCTGCCTCTACATGCTCTGCTTTTAAAATATCCAGTATCGCCGTGGTTTCTGTCGCAGGGCCATCGTCGAAGGTAAGCGCAACAGCCTGCACCGCGTCCGCCTTGTGCATAGAGACCAGGTAAAAATTCCATCCAATATAAATCGCCCCGAGGATCAGCAACGCCTGATGAAGGAACAGAGGCAATACAAGCCACCACCAGGACAAATAGTGGAAGTATGCCAGTGTCCCGATGCCAATAGCGGCAATGGCAGCGAGGAGATGTACAATTTGATACGGACGCAACGAGTTTCTATTTTAGGCTTTATGTTCCTTTTTGCGAAGCAGGCCCAGCAACAGCAAGAGCCATCCGAGAATGAAGAAAACACCGCCCACGGGAGTAATGATACCGAGCCCTCCTAAACCTATCTTTCCCTGAATCTTCAAAGCAGTCATAAGATAGAGCGAGCCGCTGAACAGAATAATTCCCGCAACAAAAAAGATGGTAGCAAAACGGATTTGCTGAAATGCAAATGAACGGTAGATAACGCCTGTAAAGAGCAGAGCAAAAGCGTGGTATAATTGATACCGAACGCCGGTTTCAAAGATCTGAATTTGCTCTGGTGCTGCAATCTGTTTCAGACCGTGAGCACCAAATGCCCCAAGGATTACGGCGAGGCAGGCAAATATTGTCCCGAGGATCAAGGCTGTTCTGTACATAAGTGCAAGTTAAAACCAAAAAGAAACATTGCGCAAACCGGAAGAAAAATGCAAAAGAAAAAGACATGTGCGGGACATGTCTTGCAAGGGGCTGAATGCTAAATATGTACTTACTGAATTTTCTTTACGTTTACTGCGTTTTTGCCTTTTTTTCCATCCTGTACCTCGTAAGCAACTCGATCGTTTTGCGCAATCTTATCTACAAGGCCTGTAACATGCACAAATACTTCCGGTCCGCCGCCTTCAGGAATGATAAAACCGAATCCTTTGGTTTCATTGAAAAACTTAACTGTACCTTCTTGCATAAAAAAAGAATAAGTAATGAAATAATATTCTGAAATTACTCTTTTATTTACTGTATTCCGAATTTATTTTTTGGCCTATGCAAAAAAAAAAGAGGCCGATCAGATCAGCCTCTTAAAGTCACTTCGTATGATGGATCAGACTTAGATAACTTTTACGTTAACAGCGTTCAGACCTTTCTTTCCGTTTTGAACGTCGAAAGTTACTTTGTCGTTCTCGCGGATCTCGTCGATAAGACCGGATACGTGAACAAAGATGTCTTGACCGCCATTTGATGGTTTAATAAAACCAAAGCCCTTCGTTTCATTGAAGAACTTTACTGTACCTTCTTGCATTGTGTTGAAAATAAAAAAAATAATAAATGAGCACCGAAGGTAAAGGGATTTTGATTCTCCACCTAAAAACTTATGTTACGATCTTCAAAATTTTTAAAAAACAAAGAAAAGTTTATGATCGGCAGACGGCTCAGGAATTTATTATTTCCGATATACAGCAGTTTTGCAGTGGGCAAGCATCCAGTCGGAGGTCTGCAGCCAGGAAAAGGCGGCGTGTTGCATCGCTTGCGCTGCTTCGGGCATCTGTGCGCTATAATCTGTAGGATCGTTTTGCCGGTAGTGATACAAACCACTGGCAGCTTGCGTACGGTAGATATACAGTAAACTATCGTCCATACAGGCGAGCTTATCGTCGGCAGAAAAGACAATATAACGATGATGTTGCTGTAGCAAATTGATACCAAAAGTATTGTTGATAAACCTGGGCAGGAGCAAACTGGTAACGGTGGGAAACACATCGCTTTGGGTACCGAGGTGCGTCAGGGTTCTCGACTGTGTGTAGCCCGGGGCAAAAATGATAAAGGGAATGTGGTGGTTGCTGAATACCACATCGTAGGCATTATTACCCATGATCTTTCCATGATCAGCAACAAATACAAAAACTGTGTTGGCATACCAGCTTTCGTGCGAGGCATATTCTATAAAACGGCGAAGCGACCAATCAGCATAAGCGACCACAGCTTTATCATCCTCTTCATGCCGCCGCACATACCCACGCTCGGTAGGAATTACCATGGGGTCGTGGTCGGAACCTGTCATGAACGCGGCAAAAAAAGGCTTCCCTTCGGCGGATAGATGATTGAGGTGGCTTATGGAGAAATGAAACATATACTCGTCGGGGACACCGAGCGTGCTTTTCACTTCTTCCGCAGGATAGTCTTTTTGCCCGACTATTTTTTTAAAATCGTTTGCACTCAGAAAGCCGGACATGTTGTCGAAAAGCTCATCGTGTGTGGTGAAGAAGATCGTTTGATAGCCCTGTTTAGTCAGCAGGTTCGAAAACCCGGCCATCACCGGCACATTCACATGATCCATGGTGTGGCGCTGCATCAGTGCGGGATGGGCAAAAAGAGTGCTGTAAATGCCGTTGTAGGTATGCATTCCTGCACTGTATATACTGTCGAACGACCAGTTCTGCGCGGCAAGACTATCGAGAAAGGGTGTAAGATGGTCCGGGTTTTGGAAACGCCCCATTTTCGCAGTGGTCATACTTTCCATAATCACCAACACCACATTTCTACCGGCTAACGGCGCTTCGGACTGCTGCCATCTTGCTATGGGAGAGATAGACTGAAGAGATGGATCGCCGCCAAAAAGCCGGGCTGAAGTTTTGAGCGCATCGGCTTCGCTTAGTTTTTTGAAGTGGCTGTTCTCCGGCTGTAATCCATCAAGCGTGCTGCGCATGAGACTAAAAACCGGATTGAGCCCCAGTTGATTGATAAATGGATTGTTGCTAAAGAACGCTGTGCCTGCAATGATCGGAGATTTTTCTGCTGTTCTTCCACGGATGCCCAAAAAAGTCATTCCCCACAGCAGTAGTGTAAAGGGAAGTATCTTGAGCAGGGAGCGTCGCGACAAGGACTCCTGTTGCCGGCTGATGTACTGTTTGTGCTCTATCAATATCTTTCGCAGAAAAAAAAGATAGGCTGCCGCCACCGTCAGAAAGACAAGGAAGAAAATCCAAAAGCCTGGCTCTTCAATGACCATTCGAAAACCAAAACCGGCGCTACCCATCCAGTTGAAAATGGTATCGTTCAGCCGATTGAAAAAATACTTAAAGAAAGGCACATCCACAGAACAGATAAAAAAGCTAAGGACATACAGTAGAGCTATGAGTCCATACAAAAAATTGAGCAACCATTTTTTCAATATGCCGGCCATAAAGGCGACACTGACCAGAACGACAGGCAGGGCAAGGATATAACAGGAAATTACCGTATCGAATCGCCAGCCCATGACCATGGCGCGCAGAAGCATCCACCATTTACCTTCATGAATCTGAGACCATTGCTGCAGATTTGTAAAAACGATGAGGAGCCGGTAGAAAGTGAAAAAGCCAATTCCCAGCAAATAGATCTTCAACAGCGACTTCAAGTGGCCCCAGGCTTTAAGAGTGACCGGCATTTAAATGTGCAACTTGTGATGGAAACAATTACTTAACAAAAAGACTTTGCTAAGATAACACAAGTTTTCGTAGCTAATTTCCCGTAGAAAAAGATGGTGCATGAGGCAGCAACATTCCCGCGCGCGCAGGCGCGCTACGACCATTCGATCGTTATATCGCCGCCTATGGGGTACCCTACGCAGGTCAATATCCTACCCTCTTCCAGGTCCGTTGGTGTCAGCACTTCGTTGTTACTCATCCATACTTTGCCGGAGGTGCATCGCATCGCGCAGCTACCACATCGTCCTGTTTCACAGCTATAGGGAAGCGCAATGCCACTCCGCCTTGCAGCGCGCAAAATAGTGTCCGGATATTGCACCGATATAGTTTCGCTCCTCTTGCTCAAAACTATCTTTACCGAATGCCTGTCCCGGTCTGGCGGGGCATGAAAAACAGCGGGTGCAGAGGTGTCGAAAAGTTCCTTTCGAATTTGTGAAGCGGAATAGCCTTGCTCGATAAGACTCATCCTCACCATACGCATGTAAGCAGCGGGACCGCAGGTATAAAATAATATTTCGCCGGCGCCTTTTCTTTCCATAGTGGACCTTTGTAAAATCTGTGGCAGCAAATGTTTATTTAAACGTGCGACCGATAGATTCCGGTCGTTGCTGAACAGATATTCGGCGTTGAACCTTTCGGCGTGGTCCCTCTGTAAGTCTTTGATATCTTTCAAAAAAAGAGACCTCAGCTCGCTGGCGTTGCTATAAACAAGAAGCACTTGAATATCCGCACGGGTGGCCAAAGCTTCGCGGAGTAGGGAAAAGATGGGTGTGATGCCGAGCCCGGCAGCGAAAAACACTAATGATATGGAGCTACCTGTAGGTTCTGGAAGAACGAACTGTCCGCCTATGGATGCCACCGAGAGTTCTAACCCACGTACTGATCCGTCGATCAGAGGCCTGGAAACCCGGCCATTGTCCACACGACCTATCGTAATCGCCACCTGTTCATCGACAGAAGGCGCCGTGCTAAACGAATAGGAACGCCGAAGCTCGCCTTCTATTCCTTCGAATGCAAAGGTGATGAACTGCCCGGCTCTGTATAGGAGGGGCTGCTCTGATTGAAGAATGAGCGAACGCACCCCCGGTGCAACCTCAACAAAATCACTGATCATGCAAGTCTGATATTCGGGTCGTATGGAGCGCTTTAATGTCATGAACGGGGTTCAGAATGCGTCTTCAAAATGAACAATTTCACGAATCTCATCTTCCAGGAGCCATACGCTGATGACATCGAACTGAACTTTGGAATAGTGAGGATGCAACACCAAAAAGGCTTCTGCGGCAGCGCGCAGGTAATTCTGCTTTCTTAGTTGTACCGATTCTTCGGGAAAGGCAAAGCGGATACCTGACCTCGTCTTTACCTCAATGAAAATCAACAGGTCTTCCCGGAGGGCAATGATGTCGATCTCCTTTTTCCCTGAACACCAGTTGCGGTGCAGGATCTGATAACCCTTGTTTTGCAAAAAGTTCACAGCAATCTGCTCGCCTTTTGCGCCCGTTTCGTTATGTTTGGACATTCAAAAAAACAGTTAGCATCATTCCAAAATATAGCGATAGAACATGAAACAACTGGTACAAGCCTTTCCCACACAGCTACAGGAAGCCCTGATGATTGGCCAAAGTTACCGCTTCCAGACGCCTGCAAAATCTTTTAGCAACGTAGTGCTTACAGGTCTTGGCGGAAGTGGCATCGGCGGATCCATAGTGCAGAACTATGTAGCAGACACTATGAGCATACCTTTTATTGTGAACAAAGACTATTTTCTACCTGCCTTTGTCAATGAAGATACGCTTCTGATCGTTTCATCCTACTCAGGTAATACAGAGGAAACGCTTTCTGCCATGAATCAGGGATTGAAAGCAAAAGCAACGGTAGTGTGTATCTCTTCGGGAGGCAAAGTGGCCGACATTGCTAAAAAGAAAAAACTCGACTGCATTCAGTTGCCTGCAGGCATGCCGCCACGTTCCTGCCTTGGTTATTCAATGGTGCAGGTACTGTATGTTCTTCATCACTTTGGCTATGTGAAAAATGACTTTGAAAAAAGCATTAACGCTGCCATCAAAATGATGAAAACCGAAGAAAAAGATTTTCAGAAACAAGGGAAAGCACTTGCCAAAAAGCTGGCGGGAAAAACGCCCATCATTTATGCAGCTTCTGATTTTGAAGGCGTGGCCGTTCGCTTCCGTCAGCAGATCAATGAAAATGGAAAAATGCTGTGCTGGCATAATGTGATTCCCGAAATGAATCATAACGAACTGGTGGGATGGAGAACGAAAGACCACTCGCGCATTGCTGTTTTTATCCGCAACGAAAACGACTATGAACGCACGCAGACCCGAATGGAGATTAATAAAGCCGTGATCAAAAAGTATGCTTCTGTTTTAGAACTTTGGAGCAAGGGTAAAACATTTTTTGAGCGTGTGTTTTCCATTGTGCACCTTACCGATTGGGCCTCTGTCTATCTTGCCGACCTTAATGGTGTAGATGTGATGGAAGTAGCCGTTATTGACCACCTCAAAAACGAGCTTTCAAAGTCGTAAACAGACAAGCAAACTTTATTGATAAAAATGACAAAGCCCGGACTTCCATCCGGGCTTCATCATGATCACTTTACCTGTTCTATGGACTCTATTCTTCTCTGAGATCCATTTCGCGAATAAGATTTTTTGCACCGCCAAGTTTGTCTATGAGAAACAACACAAAGCGGGTATCTACGCAAATCGTCCTTTTATATTTTTTATCAAAAGCAATATCGCCGCTCATGGCTTCCCAGTTTCCATCAAAAGCCAATCCGATCAGTTCGCCCTTACCATTAATTACGGGGCTGCCGGAGTTTCCGCCAGTGATATCGTTGTTGGTTATAAAACAAGTATGAAGTTTACCATCCTTATCTGCATAGCGGCCATAGTCTTTCTCCTTATAGAGATCAATTAATTGCTGCGGAACATCAAACTCATCGTCACCGGGCTTGTATTTGGCCATCAGACCATCCAGCGTGGTGAAGTATTCATAATACACGGCATCCTGAGGCGAGTAGCTCAATACTTTCCCGTAGGAGATACGCATGGTGGAATTGGCGTCCGGATAAAACATTTTGCCTTTTTTCCACTGCATTTGTCCTTTGATATACTGCTTGGCGAGTTCTTTTTTACGGTCATAGAACGCCTCTACTTTGGGTGCATAGTTTTGTTCATAGTTCCGCACAAAGCTAAAGGCATACTGTACTGCAGGGTCAGTGTTCAGTTGTTTAGATGTCGGCTTCTCAAGGAAGGTCTTAAACTTGTTGCTATCAAGCAGGAAGCTGTTTTTGTAAACGTAAGTTGCGTAGTCAGCAAAAGCCTTGTCCTCATCCTTACCATATTTTTTAAGAATCAGTTCAGAATATATGGAAGGTAATTGATCTTTGGCAACATGGTCATAATACATCCTGGTCATGGCGGCAAACAATTCCTGATCGAGCGATCGGTCATAGCCTTTCATCAAGGATGAATAAGCGGCTTTTACCGGTGTGGTGTAGCGCTTCATACTGTCTTCGTCTTTTACACCACGATCCAGTGCTTTGGCCAACGGCTCCAGGCTGGCAGCCAGACGTGTAAGCGCTGGTGCGCGAAAGGCTTCTGAGAAATAGATGGAATGTTTTGCGTAGGGTGCATAAGCATCATAAGCATCCTCATAGTCGCTGACCACATCTTTGTATTCCGGCGCGTTTTTTCGAGCCCATTGTGTAAAGGCAGCCTCCTGCTTTTGCTTTTTTTCTACCACGTGGAGTCTTTTCAGTTGTTCTGTCTGACCGATGAAATACTTCCAGTAGTTGGCGATGCTTGCATATTGTGAGGTATAGTTAAGATACACTGCCTTGTCTGCGTTCATATGTTTGCGCATGATGGCCAGTCTGCGGTCACGAATCTCCACAATGCTTGGGTTCACATCCGTCAATGCCAATTCGATGCCCCGTGCCACTTCATACCGATTGGTGCGGCCGGGATAACCAAAGATCATGGCAAAGTCACCTTCTTTCACCCCTGCGGTCGATACGGGCAAAAACTTGCGCGGATGAAAAGGCCGATTGGACGGAGCATATACCGCCGGTTGATTATTACTGTCGGCATACACTCTGAACATCGAAAAATCGGCGGTGTGTCTGGGCCACATCCAGTTGTCTGTATCTCCGCCGAACTTACCGAGAGATTTTGGCGGCGTGCCCACCAAACGGACGTCTGTATAGCGTTTATAAACCAGCAATAGAATCTGATTGCCGTTGAAATATTCTTTAACGCTCGCTACATATTTTCCGTCCTTCGAGGCGCGTTTCTCTATGGTCTTTTTAATTTCCTCAAACTTTTTGTTGTATTCCTCTCCCCTGGCACTTCCTACAAATTTCATCACCTCATCGGTCACATCTTCCATGCGTTGCAGAAAGATCACAGTAAGGCCCGGCACAGGCAGCTCCTGTTCTTTGCTTTTTGCCCAAAAGCCGTTGTCGAGATAATTGTGTTCCACCGTGCTGAGGCCTGCAATAGAGCTGTAGCCACAGTGGTGATTGGTAAGCAGCAACCCCTCCGGCGAGATCATTTCTGCGGTACAACCTCCACCAAATTGCATGATAGCATCTTTAAGGCTTGCATGATTGATGCTGTACAGGTCTTCGCGGGAAAGCTTAAGCCCCATGCGTACCATTTCGTCATAATTCTTGCCGATGAGCATGGGCACCCACATACCTTCGTCGGCACGTACGGTAAGCATGAGCGCAAGGGCCCAAATGGATAAAAGTATTTTCTTCATAAAAAATTGTTGGTCTGAAAAGATTTATTTCCAGAAGCGGTCAAAGGTAAAAAAGCCGAATGGAGCATCAAAGACACTGCTGATCTAAAAATGGGATTGGCCGACAAAAAGAGGGCTCCCCTGTTCTTACCATTGTCCGGAAAGAAGAGGATAGCCAGACTTACAAGGAACCATTGTCGTAACACTATTGAACCAAGAGCGATAGTACCCGTACATTATTATTCGCCGGGCACCTCGCTCCTGTCGACCTGCATCATCCCTTTGATATTAATGATCTTGTACCAGGTAAAATCCTGGTTGGCTTCAAGGCCGTCGCCATACATCACTTGTGTAGGTGTTTTGATGCTCACAAATTTCTCGGTATAGAATTTCTTCAATTGATCATTCCACACAAGTTCTTCTGTCGTCAGTCGTTTACCTTCACTGTTCACTACCACAATGCTATCGCGAAGCAGGATATTGCCTTTCTGCATATAGTACCGACCATACTTTGCCGTCAGTACGCTTTGCAGTTGTGTACTGTCATTGTAGCTTTCTATGCGGAGTCCTTTGCGGGCATCCATATAGGGAGGCCGTGCGTGTTCATTGACGATAAATTCCGTAGCAAAAAGACGTCCTTTCACCTTACCGTTCTCGCTGAAAATAATCACCACATCCTCGGCCTTATCTTCTGTAAAGCTTTGCCGCGACATCAGTTCATTGATCTCGCTGGTCTCATTATGACATGAAACCAACAGCAACCACAGAAGAGGTAGCAGGCAAAATATTTTTGCGGAGCTTTTGTTTGAGATGAGACGGTTAATCATATCTCCTTTTCACAAACCAGCGGTCATTCAGCGAGATACCCAGGTAAAACTTGAAAAAATTTTCCTGAATCAAACCATTGGATTTCGTACCACGTCTTCCCAGTTCCATACCGAGATGCAATCGGTCCTGAGTGCGACGGAAAGGCAGACTGGCGCCCACCGTTACTGCATAATAGTTGATGTCTGTTCCCCGCAGAGAAAGAAGATCCTTGCCGTAATAGAAGCCCAAACGATAGGTAATTCTCTGTAAATAATGATATAGACTCAGCGCATCGGGTGTGTATTCTCCACCCAGAGCTATACGGTAAGAGTTAGAAACCGAATCTTTAATATCACCAAACTTGCGAAAATCATTCCATTGCGTCGCATTGTAGTCAATGCCCACCATCCATTTGTCTTTGCCCAAAAGCTGCGCGCCGGCACTGTAGGTCATCGGCATCTTTACATGTCCTTTTACATTATTGGCCACAGTTGCGGTATCGAAGATCGTACTGGCACCGCTGTAGCGCCACAGCAAGGCGTAGTTATCCTGCGAGGCATTAAGCGATTGCGACAGTGCCGCGGTTGCACCCACCCGCAGTTTCAGATCTTTGTTGAGTTTGGTTTCGTATTGTGCGCCCAGTTTGTAATAGATGCCGCCGATCTTGGTGTACGTTGAAAAATCGCTGTTATAGGCATTTACCGTGTCATATTGCTTTTGCAGCAGTACCGAGTTGCGTATCGTACCAAAAAGATAGCCAACATTGGCACCCAGGCTGAATCCTTTGTATTCATAAGCGCCACCCAAAAATGCGAAGTTGGTGCCGCCGTCGCCGGAATAGGTTTTTAAGGAAGGACCCAGACCTTCAAGATCCAGGGAATCGTTCATCCGGTAATAAACCCTTGTAAAAGGACGAAGTCCGAAGGCAAAACCGCCGTGTTTTCCTACCGGAACGCCGATTGAAATATAAGAGAGTGCTGCCGAACCGGTACCTGCAGAGTTATTGCCGGAAAGTATGGTACGCGTACTGCCCTCACCCCCCGCTTCGTAGGTCACGAGTTTCAGGCTGGCGTAGGACGCCGGATTATCCGTATTTACGTTAAACGGATTTGCATAGGCCGATGTAAGATTGGTCATTCCTTTCAGAAGAGTGCTGTTTCCGTTTCTCAGTTCTCCGATTCCGAAGCGTGAATAGGGTGCGTTTTCTCTATTGGAATTTTGTGCGTGAAGTGTTGAAGTAGCAAACAGGACGACACCCGTTGCCCGTACCAGGTGCTTAGCGTAGTTGTGGCACATTATGTTTTAAAATTAGGTTGAGCCCCTTCATCAGCAAATCGGGGTCTGCAAATATCTTCGATTTAAGTTTGTTTCCCAACAATGCACTATCCCCCCCAGTTAATACAGCGTTAAATTCGGGATATTGAGCTTCAAATGCATTAACCATTCCATCAATTTCGGATGCCATTCCATAGATGGCACCACTGCGCATACATGTAGCAGTATCATAGCCAAGCAGCAATATTTCGCCTTCGCGATTCACTTCCGGAAGGTTTTCTGTCCACTCGTGCATGGAACGCAACCGCATGCGCAGGCCGGGCGATATGGCACCCCCACGAAACGCCTTGTTTTTCTGAACGAAATTGTAAGTAACACAGGTTCCGAGACTCACAGCCAACACATTTCTGCCAGGATAGGCCGCCTGCGCCCCTACTGCAATAGCCAGCCGATCAACACCGAGCGACTCCGGCGAACTGTAGGCATTCATAATGGGGAGCATGGTATTCATATCCAGCATCACAAAATGAGGTGCTGCCGCTTTGACCTCCGATTGAATGTCCGCCACTGCGCCGGCAACATGACTCATAATAGCGCCTTTGGGTTGATATTCGTTTAGCATCCGGCCAATATTGCCCGAAGCTTCCTCTGCGGAAAAACTGCTTTGAGCGATCAGATTATTTTCTTCATTGAAAATCGCAGCCTTAACGAGCGTGTTACCCCAATCTATACAAAGGGTGTGAGACATAGTTTACTGTTTGTGTGGTTAAACGAAAGTGCTACCAAAATAGTAAAAAATAGAAACCGAACATCAGAAGAATGGAAATCTACAGTTCGGGCTCTATCCCGTCAACTCGCGGCTCAGGCGCAAAAGCGTTTGGGATGGATCGCTGCTCAGGCCGGGATGGACTTTGGACGTCTGTATCACCGTGCTGCGGGTAGCCGTGAGCCAGCGAAAACGGGATGCCGGATCGAGTGCCGCAATGGGCGATTCTTTTGTAATGCCGCAACAAATCTGATCGAAAGCCCTTAGGTTGGCCCGAACTAATTCTGTATCCATATCAGGGTATAAGGCCAGCAAGCGGTTTTGATCGAACTGAACATGGACGCCCAGATACTTTTGGGCAGCACAATAAAGCACCACACCAACGTTGATGAACTCCTCACGTTCCGGACGAGGGACTACTCGTATGATGGCATACTCAAACAAGTGCATTCCTTGCATGGATCGCTTCGTTTAAGAATAAGTTTGCGTGATGAATCCGTTCGGTTAAAAAACCTGCATAGGCTGCGCGCACTTCTTCCGCCGGTTCGTCAAAATTCGGTGTAATCCAGGCTTCAGGTATTTGACGACAAATTTCCCACACAGCCTCGTCGGTCAACAGACGGAGATTTGATTCGTGCACCTGCAGCAGGCTTGATGCCTGAGGTAAGAGCACATGATCTCTGATCAGCGCAAAAGGTTGTTTACTCTGGCCCTCCCGCTTCGACCAGTTATGATGAAAATAAAGCGACGCCCCATGGTCAATAAGCCATAGTTCATTTTTCCACCAAAGCATATTGGTATTGCGCGCCGTGCGGTCCATATTCATCAGGAGGGCATCGAGCCACACAATCTTCGAAGCCAGCAGAGAATCAACCCGCGTCACCGCAGGATCGTAGCTTATAGCCCCGGATAAATAATGGAGCCCCAGATTAAGGCCGGTGCTTGCCTTTAAAAGGTCTTGAATTTCTTCGTCGGGTTCTGTTCGCCCAAAAGACTCGTCGAGGTCGGCAAAAACAAGCTCCGGCACTTTTAGTCCGAGCAAACGGGCGATTTCGCCGCCTATTAGTTCTGCGATCAGCGCTCTGGCTCCCTGCCCGGCCCCACGGAATTTAAGCACATAAAGAAAACCATCATCAGCCTCGGCTATGGCAGGCAGCGAGCCGCCCTCACGGAGCGGGGTTACATACCGTACTACCTTCACCTGCCTCAATACATCGCCCATGCAACAAAGAAAAAGAATTTGCCTGAGGATTTATGCAGCGCGCCACCGGCTCGGACCTTGCTTTATGGAACTTCCTGCTGCGCCGGCATCCCTTCTATCACCTCAAGTAATTCGGGCTTCTCAACCTTCTCCCGCGAGAGTACTTTATACACCAGGAACAGGCTGGTAAGCATACACAAAGAACCGATAAGGAAATGTATGCCCGGAAAATAAAACGGAGCCTTGGGACTTGTGAAATAAGAAAAACTATTGTTCATGATCAGCGGACCAATGATAGTCGTCACACTCATGAGGCTTGTCAATGAGCCCTGCAGCTCGCCCTGATGGTTTGGAGGAACATGCCCGGCAATAACCGATTGAAGCGACGGTCCGCAGATACCGCCAAGGCAATAAGGAATCAGAAATGCGAACATCATCCAGCCCTGTGTGGCAAAGGCAAAAAGCACGAGGCCAAGGGAATAAAGCGAAAGACCGATGTAAATACTTTTTTCGTTACCAATACGCGGATTGACCACCCGTGTAAGCCCCGCTTGTACGGCACCGACCAATAGCCCCACCACGGCAAGCGATATTCCTACCATGCGCTCACTCCAGTGAAATCGGTAAATGGTAAAAAAGTTCCAGTTACCCTGCACGGCCTGTGCGCCGAGGTAGATCAGAAAAAAGCAAAACGCGAGTTCTCCGATTTCAGGATGACGGCGAAGGAAACGCAGAGAACCGAAAGGATTGGCCCGTTTCCACTCAAAAGCCCTCCTTTTTTCCTTACTCAAAGATTCCGGCAATAAAAAGTAACCATACAAAAAGTTAAGCAGGCAGAGACCCGCGGCAGCGTAGAAAGGCGCCCGGATTCCCCACTGTGACAGAAACGCACCTAAGGCAGGGCCCAGTACAAACCCCAGGCCAAAGGCCGCTCCGATCAGACCGAAGTTCTTTGCACGGTTTTCATTTGTACTGATGTCGGCAATATAGGCGGAAGCCGTTGTAAAGCTGGCGCCGGTCATACCTGCAATAATGCGGCCGATAAACAACCATCCATACGTAGGAGCAAGTGCCAGTATGATGTAATCTATACCAAACCCTAAGAGCGCGAAAAGCAATACCGGACGACGTCCATACTTATCGCTCAGATTACCCATGACCGGAGCAAAAAGAAACTGAGTAACGGCAAATGCAGATAATAAATAAGCACCATAAGGGCTCTTCATTGACCGGTATACCCTTCAGTGCCGCGATCAGGTCTGCCATGACCGGAATGATGAGCCCCCAGCCCATAATGTCGATGAGCAGGGTTACAAAGATGAAGCCCAGTGAACTTTGTTTGGAGGAACGCATAGTGAGTGAAAAATGTTGGTAAAGCTAATGCAGGAATACGAACAAAAAAGCATCTTCATCATTCCCGCAGTTGGCAGGCAAAGATGAAGCTACCGCGCCATATTTACCGGTGCTATTTGCGACTTTTTAAAGCTATGAACACGGCAGAAACGCCAGGCATACAGCAGCCTCCCTACCCCACAAACTTTAGTCCTACAACAGAAAGGATCAAACCCAACAGAAAAAAGAGACGCCAAAAACCGGCGGGCTCATGAAATATAAAAATGCCCAACAACACAGTACCGGCGGCACCGATGCCTGTCCACACGGCATAGGCTGTTCCTATCGGCAATTGCCGGGTAGCCTTTACGAGCAGTAGCATGCTGACGATGAGGGCCAGTATAAAACCTGTGTACCAATAGTACCGATCGGTGCCCGTCGTGACGCGCGCTTTCCCAAGGCAAAAGGCAAAGAGAGTTTCGAACAAACCCGCAACGATCAATATCAACCAATTCATATCTCCGCTTGAAGTGCGGAAGATAGCAACTCGCACACACAAGTTTTCTCCAACAAAAAAATTCCCACCCATCCCCAACGCCGAACAACTTGTACATCAGCATACTGCCCATAAAAAAAATCCCGGCCAGTTTGCCGGGATCATGTGGTATGTTGAAGTTTACTTACTCTTTGGTTTCCGGGGCCTTTTCTATCAGGTCCATGAATTGGTCGAGTTTAGGGGTAACGATAATCTCTGTGCGCCGGTTGCGGGTTCTTCCTGTATCGGTATCGTTAGAAGCCACCGGATTATATTCTCCGCGGCCACCTGCTGTCATTCTCGACGGGTCAACGCCATACTGATTCTGCAACACCTGCACCACGCTCGATGCACGCAGGGCACTCAGATCCCAGTTATTGCGAATGTTGGTCTTGGAGATGGGCACGGAGTCTGTGTTACCTTCCACAAGCACATCATAGTCGTTGTAATCCTTGATGATCTTGGCAATTTTTGAAAGAACCGAGCCAGCCTGATCCGATATTTCATAGCTTCCTGACTTGTACAGCATATTGTCTGAAAGCGAGATATACACTACGCCTTTCAATACCTGCACGTTTACATCTTTCATTTCTTCGCGGGTAAGCGATCGCGTCAGGTTGTTGGTCAACACCATATTCAAAGAATCGCTTTTGTCTTTGGCGGCTATAAGCTGTTTGATGTATTTGTTAGAAGCATTGATCTCATCCACGAGCTTAGAGATATTAACATTGCCCTGACTACTGGAGGTCAGACATTTATCGAGTGCTGCCTGGAGTGAATTTACGTTAGCACGCTCCGATGCAATTTGTTCTTCAAGACTACGGAGCCTTGCCCCCGAGGCTGCCAGATCGGACTGACATTGCTGGTTCCTTGCATTGAGGTCACTGTTGCTGCCTTGCAGGCGGCTGTAATCGGCCTGCAATTCGCGATACTTTTTCTGACTGACACAGCCTGTGGTGGCCAGCAGCGTACAGGCGATGAACGATACAATTAGAGATTTCATACCAAATCAATTTTTTATTACGCCTGAGATGGGTTAAAACCATGCCAAACGCCGGTGAAATTACCCGCAACCTACATTCATTTTGCTAACCGCGGTCATGCGCTACGGTGCTATTCATTATCGCTTAAAGCCTGAGCATCATACACGATGGCTTTTTCCAAGGCTGTCATATTGAAGGGTATAGAGATCCGTACGCCGGTCGCGCCAGGTTTGTACGCTTCCAATCTCACGGTTGCGTTTCAGCAGGTTCATATCGAGGTCTTGTGTAATTACGGTTTCTGTATTTGGTGTTGCTTCCGAGGCAATTCCTTCGCGATGAAACTCTGAATCCGAAGGGGTTAAGATGGCCGACTGCGAATAGTGAACGTCAAGATTATCTACCTCCGGGAGATTGCCCACACAACCAGAGATGATGGTGTAAACCTGATTCTCTATGGCACGGGCATGGGCACAATAGCGCACACGGAGATAAGCACGCCGGTCGTCGGTGTTGAACGGAACAAAGATCATTTCTGCACCCTTGCTGCGCGCAATCCTCGCGAGCTCCGGAAACTCAACATCGTAGCAGATCAGAATGGATATTTTACCACAGTCCGTATCAAACACTTCTACTTCGTTGCCTGGCTTTACACCCCACCATTTTCGTTCATGCGGAGTGATATGAATTTTATATTGTCGAGACACGGTGCCATCGCGGCGAAATAGATAAGAGATATTGTAAAGATCATCGTCTTCTACGGTAAGGTGTGAGCCGCCGATGATGTTTACGTTGTATTTTATGGCAAGGCCTCGAAAAAGCTCCCGGTAACGATCTGTATAATCTGTAAGTTGGCGCACGGCTTCGCTGGGGTATTTTTTGGGAAGAAAGGTGAGCAACTGCATAGTAAACATCTCCGGAAAGAGCACAAAGTCGCTCCGGTAATCGGAGGCCACATCAACAAAATATTCACAGTGGCTGGCAAAGGCTTCAAAATCTTTCACCAGGCGCATCTGGTACTGTACTGCACAAACCCGCACATACGGCGACCAGCGCTTTTTTCGGTCTGCCCGTTCGTGATACAATAGGTTCGACCATTCCAGAAAAGTTGCATAACCACAACTGTCGGTGTCATTGGGCAGGTAGTCGGGCAATATCCTTTTCAACACAAAACCATTGGAGAGCTGTGCGGTCAGCACCGGATCAAAGATCTTTCGATCCATCACTTCGGCTACATATTGCTCAATGTCCATTTGATCTTTATAAAGGTGGTAGTTGGGAAGCCGGCCACCAATGCAGATTCGCTTCAGGTTGCGCGACTTAGCCAGGTTTTTTCTGTGTTCATAGAGTCTTCGGGACAGTTTCATAGATCGGTAGGCGGGATCGACCATGATCTCTGCACCATACAGCGTATCCCCATTGGCGTCGTGATTGGTGAAAAAGCCTTTTTCCGTTAGCTCTGACCAACCCGAGGTTTCTGAGTATCGCGAAAAATCTATGATCAGGCTGCAGCTTGAGGCGATGATTTGCTCATTATATTCGATACCAAGTTGTCCCTCAGGAAAAACGCTGATGATACTTTTAAACTGCTCCGGCGACCAGGGCTTCATATCGGGGAAGCACTTCAGTTGCAGGCCCGTAATCTTGTTGTAGTCGGCCCATTCCAGTTGCCGAAGATGAATTTTGTTTTCCAGAATATCCTTCTCCATATCATGGAACACAATAGAATCGTGCTAAGGGTTTTTTAAATCTCCAGCAGAGCGCGAAAACCACGGGCAGCGTAGTAAGACTCAGCGCCATTGTGATACGTGAACACCGTATTGTATCTGCGGTCGCAAAAAATTGCCCCTCCCAGTTTTCTGATTTCCTCAGGAGTATCCACCCAGCTTGAAGTTTTCAGATCGAAGGGTTCCAGATCCTGCAGATACCGGTATTGCGTTTCCGTGAGCAACTTCACACCCATATCTGTAGCCCACTGCTGAGCACTGCCGGCGGGTTTGTTTTGCTTTCGGGCATGAAGCGCCTGCTGATCATAGCAGAGACTTCGCCGCCCCGCAGGACTTTCTGCACAGAAGTCGGCGAACACAAAGGGCGCCTTAAACCCGGGCAACACTACAGTGTCTGGTGCGCCCCCTGTAGTTTCCATTTCGCCGAGCGACGCCCATTGCTGTTCCGTAGCACGAGACAACCTGAGGATTACCTCTTTCCATTCGAGCGACGGATGACGGTGCCTGTTTTCCTCAAAGCGTTTTTCAAGCAGTTGGCAAAGCGCTTCATGCGCGGCGGGAATTTTTGGGGAATTTGTGCTCATAGTGAATAATGGCTTTCTTTTGTAACGAATGTACAAGTCATTGAACAGTTTTGTGACGCTTGCCCTCGTAAAACTGTATCTACCCGATGGCCGTACATGGGTCAAATGGTCGTGTACGCAGGCACAATGTTGGAAGTATCCCTGACTTAACTGAATGAAATATGCAAATCACAGAGCTTATTCTTGAAACCCATTCCCTGCCCCGTACGCGGTTGTTTTATCAGAAAACCCTGGAATTAGACCTGATTAGTGAAACAGACCATGAACTATGTTTTCGAGCCGGGCGGAGCCTGTTACGATTCCGGCACACGGAAAACCAGAAACCGTACTACCATTTTGCCTTCAACATCACAAACAATAAGTTCTCGGACGCCTTTGAATGGATCAATCAAAAACTGGATATCCTACCTGTTTCCGACGATATGCTCATCGCCTCTTATGAAAACTGGAATGCGCAGTCCTTTTATTTTTACGACAATAATGGAAGCATTCTGGAGTTCATCGTCCGCTTCGATCTTCCCTATTACCGCCCGGAAGCTTTTTCGTCTCGTTGCATAGAAGAAATCAGTGAGATCGGATGGGTTACCGACAACGTCGCGGAGACGGCCGCAGCGCTGCATCAGAAATGGAGGATACCCTACTTTGAAAAGGGCCCCCGTCAGCCTGACTTCATTGCCATGGGCGATGAATACGGACTTATACTCGTAAGTCAGCAAAAAAGAGGTTGGGTGCCCAACCAAAAACCGGCCCGGGCGTTTCCGCTGCATATTGCCGCATTGCCAGACATCCAAATTGACGGACAAAAATATTAGCCTGGGAATTTCGGGCAAACGAAATGGGGCTTGATGGCACAGTATTAAATAGTTAGCGGCATACCCAATCGCGGAGCAATCATGAGGACACGGAAAGAGGTGATTTCCTTCGACATATCAAATATGAGCGCCAGGGAAATCAGGGAAATGTTTGTGGCAATGCCCATTAAGTCGCTACGTACCTGGCTTGAGTATTACCAAAAACGAGAACACTATGAAGTATGTGCCATCATACAACAAATAATAGATGAAAAAAACCGTTGAACACGCAGCAGGAATTTGCAGCAACTTATCGTCTCAACCCAACGAGGCCCGGCCGTTGGAAGAGGCAGTGGCGCCCGGGCGGAAAAGCCGGAGATAGTCCCTTCCGAAATGTAATCACAGAAGGGCAGCGGCAAAAGAAGAGCAACTGAAACGCTTCCAGTATATTAGCGTTATGAAGCGTATCGCAATAACGGCTATAATTTTTTCGACCATCCTGCTGAAGGCAAGGGCCCAGACTTACTGGCAGCAAAAAGTAGATACTAAAATTGCGGTTAGGCTTGATGACGAAAAGCATCTGTTGCAGGGGTATGAAGAAATGGTTTACAGCAATTATTCGCCCGACACGCTGCATTATATCTATATGCACCTGTGGCCAAATGCGTACCAACACGATCATACCCAGTTTGCCGAACAGAAGTACAGAAACGGGCAAACGGAATTTTACTATGCATCACCCTCAGAGCGTGGATACATAGACAGTCTGCAGTTTTCGATCAACGGTAATGATGTTGATTATTTCTACGGAGAGCAAACACCAGACCTTGCGCGCATAGACCTTCCGGTTCCCCTGGCACCGGGACAAAAAATGACAATCACCACCCCTTTTCGGGTAAAGATTCCGAAGGTTTTTTCCCGTTTGGGCCATACCGGCCAGGCTTATTTCATATCGCAGTGGTTTCCGAAACCGGCGGTGTACGACCGTAAAGGGTGGCACCCGCTGCCCTATCTGGATAACGGAGAGTTTTATAGCGAATTTGGTGACTATGATGTTACCATAACCCTACCGGAAAACTACATCGTGATGGCTACCGGCAATTTGCAAACCGCCTCCGAAAATGCCTGGCTCGATAGTCTGGCTACCGCACCTTCGCCCCAGGAAATAAAGCGACAGATCGTAACAACAAAAATGGTGAACGGTCAAAAGAAAAAAATCGTCAGGACTACGGATTTTCCTGAAAGTGCCGTCAACTTCAAGACAATCCGATATACCGAACAAAACATTCACGACTTTGCCTGGTTTGCTGACAAACGCTGGCAGGTACGAAAAGACACAGCCATAAGCCCCGGCACCGGCAAGGTGGTAACCACCTGGGCGGCGTACCTTCCCAAACAAGAAAAAACCTGGAAGAAAACCAACGAATACCTTAGAGAAACCATACACGCCTACGGTGCCCATGTAGGCGATTATCCCTACGCTACGATAAAAGCAGTGGCGGGTGATATGAAAGCCGGGGGCGGAATGGAATATCCCACCATCACGGTGATCGACGCCACGGCTGGCGGCAAGATGGTGACCATACACGAAGCAGGGCACAATTGGTTCTACGGTATGTTAGGAACCAATGAACGAGATCATGCATGGATGGACGAAGGCATCAATACTTTTTATGAAGAGAAAACCAGCCAGGAGTCTTCGCAGCGCCGGAAAGATTCTTCCGCAACCCAAAGCAACACCGTCAGTAAGAAAAGGAATGTAAACATTTCTCTAAGTATGAACACCATACTCTACCAGCTTGCAGCCTCGGGCAATGACCAACCCATTGAGCAGACCTCAAACAACTTTAGGGAAATTAACTATGGCCTCGATGTTTATTACAAAACCAGTGCAATGCTGCGCTGGCTGGAACGCTATATGGGAGCCGAAAACTTTGAGGCAGGAATGAAGGATTATTTCGAAAACTGGAAATTTCGCCACCCTTATCCCGAAGATTTTCAGGCCTCTATGCAAAAACACACGGATAAGCCGATCGGATGGTTCTTTGACGTAGCGCTTACCACCGATCGCCTCATTGACTTCTCGCTGAAAAGTGTGCAGCAAAACGGCGACAGCGTACAGGTACGAATCAAAAATAAATCGGGGCAAGAGCTTCCTGTGCTCGTGAAACTGTATGATGGCGATAGCGTGACCGCCACTGGCAGCAGTCTGCCATTTCGTGAGGAGGTGACCCTGAGTTTGGCGGCAAAAGAATGGACAAAGGTGGTGATCGCGCCAGAAGTGTTTGATGGCCGTACGCAAAACAATGAATATCGGAAAAACGGCCTGTGGCATAAGTCAGGCTTACAGCTTCGTCCTTTTTTAGGAACAAATACGGGTAGCAAACAGAAGCTTTTTTTGATGCCGGCTGTAGGCTACAATATGTACGACGGCTTTCAGGCGGGACTGCTCTTTCACAATCTTACCTGGCCAGAGCGGCGGATAAAATTCATTGTAGCGCCGATGTATGGTTTCAGGAGTAACAATCTGATTGGGGCAGCATCAGCCGGATACTTCATTCACCCCACAGGCCTGTTTGAGGAGATTTCATTGCAGATTGATAGCAAGACCTTCGACTATGATGAGTCGGACCTAAACCGGTCAGCAACTATTTTTGCCCGCTATTTCAAAATTGCACCGTCATTAAACTTTACCTTCAGAAAGCCGACTTTTATCAGCACGGCAACCAACGTACTTTCAGTTAAGGGCTACGCCATCAGTGAGGGCAGTTTTGATTACCCTGTTGATCCCTCAGACACCTCCACCATACCCCGCCATTTTGCAGTAGAAGGGCCAACCCGGATGCGCTACTACGGAAAGATAAATTTCACCCATAAAAACCAAAGGCAGTTCAATCCCTTCTCATATGGCGCAGAACTACAGGCCGGTGAAGATTTTGCAAAGCTTAGCGTTGAAGGGCAGATAAAAATCAACTACCACGCTCCCAAAAAGTCGCTGCATTTAAGAATTTATGGCGGAAAGTATTTCGGGTTTAATGATGACTTCCGCTCAGAGCGTTATTACCTCAACAGCACCTTTACCGGAATAAATGACTACCTCTATGACGATACCTACATCGGCCGCAGTGACCGGGAAGGGTTTGGCATCCACCAGATTTCCATGAGAGAAGGCGGCCTGAAAATCCCAACGCCATTGTACGCCTCTCCCCTCGGTAGAAGTGACAACTGGCTGGCTGCCATAAACATCAAAACCGATCTTCCGTTAAAAAACCTGCCGATCCGACTTTTTGCTGACGCTGCCACCTTTGCAGACGCAGGCAAACTTAATCCCAGTGGCAATAAAGTCTTGTTCGATGCCGGACTTGAACTATACTTTTTCGACATTATCAATATCTACATTCCGGTAATTATGAGTAAAGACTTCAATGATTATCGAAAGAGTATATCGGGAAAAACAGGATTATTGGACAATATCAGCTTCAGCATTAACCTGCAGCAAATTAACTGGCTCAAAGCTCCGCAATCCGTTTTCCGATTGATGGGTTATTAACGGAGGGCACCCTTTTGTCAGCCTTCCTTTCTGATGGTTTAGGCTTCAAAAAGCTCTGCTTTAAAGTTTTACGACAGATGACCCGCTCTCCGATTATTTTTTGTTAAATTTACCAGCATTAAAATAGTCTTCATGAGAAAATTGGTTACTCGTTTTCTTTTCATTACGGGATTTCTGGCTTTATATGTCCCATCGATTGGACAGATAACGTTGTTTTCGGAAAATTTCGGATCAAATAGTTTTGCTACCAATGGCTGGACATTCAACCCCAGCGTAGGCAACTGGTCTGTAAGCAGCGGGGCCTATCTCCCAACTGGTGGCACTGCACCGTACGCAGAGTTCTACTTTAGTCCGACTTACAATAACTATAGCTACGCCATTGAAAGTCCGATTATTAACGCGGCAGCTTACATGAACATTACGCTGGACTACAAAATATTGTTGAATAACTATTCTACCAGCACGCTTGAAGAAATGGCGGTTGAGTATAAGCCGGTGACCTCAAGCACCTGGACTTTACTGACCAACTACACCAATGCCGGGGGCAACATCAGTCAAACGTTGACCAATCAGGCATTGAGTGGCGTAAATGGTACAAACTTTCAGATCCGTTTTCGCGCGCATGGAGCCTATTCGTGGAATATTAACGGCTGGGGTATCGACGATATCGTTGTGAAGGGTTTGTTGGCAACACCTTGCTCGGGTGCACCGCAGGCCGGAACGGTAACCCCGATTTCTTCGTGCCCAACCGTATTGACTTTGGCCAATACCAGTTTATTTGCCAATATAAATGTACAATGGCAGAGCCGTCCGGCTTGCGGAGGTGCGTGGACAGACATCCCCGGAGCCACAAGCTGGAATATTACCCTTGCACCCTTTAGCAACGCCACGCAATTCAGGGCCTACGTTGTTTGTACAAATTCCAATATAGCAGACACCTCCGCCCCACTGACTTTAACCTCAGTAACACCCTGCTACTGCACCTCTGCCGCGGCGTATTCAGGTTCCTACCATAATATCACCAACGTATCGTTGGGGCCATTGAATAACAGTTCTACCTGTTCCGGTGCCACCTATACCAATTACACCTCGCTGCCCGCAGTCAACTTGCTCAAAGGAGAGCTCTACACTCTGAATGTTAGCGGACAGAGCTGCGCGACAACCAACTATTCCTATGGTGTGGCTGTGTTTATTGATTACAATCGCGACGGCACTTTTGCGAATTCGGAAAGAGTATATGGATCGCCATCAACTTTGAGTGGCAACATCAATATCAGCAGTAACGTAACCATTCCGACAACAGCACAAACCGGAGTAACCGGTATGCGCGTCATCATGGCGTACAATACAGCGGGATCAAGCATTACGGGCTGCTGGAATAATACAGGTAACCTTTATTATTACGGAGAAACAGAAGACTATTTGGTTAACCTCCAATATGCTCCCACCGTCACAGGAACTGGCCTTGTGAATGGTGATGTAACTTTTTGCTCAGGCGCCGACGCAACCCTAACTGCTACTGCACCTGGCGTCACCAATCCAAAATTCCTTTGGAAAAAGCCGAACGGAACCGGTTGGGACACGTCTGCTACTTTGGTCCTCAACAATTTGCAGCCTACTCAGGCGGGCACCTATACAGCGTATGTGCTGTACAACAACTGCCCGGGCAATAAGCCGGATACTTCATTCCCAAGAATGGTAAATATTACCGTCAACCCCACTCCGGGTAAACCGATTGTGGCACCGGTAGTGACGTATTGCCAGGGTGCTCCCGCAGATTCGGTTCA
>OFIS01000210.1_pt1 | contig 56226 bp, 55 predicted proteins | sample 1775071 | NCBI WGS metagenome assembly OFIS01 (sample SAMN08195774, study PRJEB24354) | sludge metagenome | isolation source: sludge from phenol fed wastewater aerobic bioreactor C | place: India: Nagpur | collected 2016-09-17
GTCGGCCAGCCGGCCAAGCGCCAGGCGGTCACCAATCCCGAAAAAACGATCTTCGCGGTCAAGCGCCTTATCGGCCGCCGCTTCGACGACCCGATGGTCGAGAAGGACAAGAAGCTCGTTCCCTACAAGATTTCCAAGGCCTCGAACGGCGACGCCTGGGTCGAAGCCGATGGCAAGCAGTATTCGCCGTCGCAGATCTCGGCCTTCACTTTGCAGAAGATGAAGGAGACCGCCGAGGCTCACCTCGGTCAGAAGGTCGATCAGGCCGTCATCACCGTTCCCGCCTACTTCAACGACGCGCAGCGCCAGGCGACCAAGGACGCCGGCAAGATCGCGGGCCTTGAAGTTCTCCGCATCATCAACGAGCCGACCGCGGCCGCGCTGGCCTATGGCCTCGACAAGGCCAAGCAGGGCATCATCGCCGTCTACGACCTCGGCGGCGGCACCTTCGATATCTCGGTGCTCGAGATCGGCGACGGCGTGTTCGAAGTGAAGTCCACGAACGGCGATACGTTCCTGGGCGGCGAAGACTTCGACATGGTCCTCGTCAACTATCTCGCGGCCGAGTTCCAGAAGGAGCAGGGCATCGACCTGCGCAAGGACAAGCTCGCGCTGCAGCGCCTGAAGGAAGCCGCTGAAAAGGCCAAGATCGAGCTGTCGTCCACGACGCAGACCGAAGTCAACCTGCCGTTCATCACGGCGGATGCTTCGGGGCCCAAGCATCTCACAATCAAGCTGACGCGCGCCAAGCTCGAAGCCCTGGTCGACGAGCTCATCCAGCGCACCATCGAGCCGTGCCGCAAGGCGCTCAAGGACGCCGGCGTTACCGCGGGCGAAATCAACGAAGTGGTCCTCGTCGGCGGCATGACGCGCATGCCGAAGGTGCAGGAAGTCGTGAAGCAGTTCTTCGGCAAGGAGCCGCACAAGGGCGTCAACCCGGATGAAGTCGTCGCCATCGGCGCCGCCGTCCAGGCCGGCGTGCTTCAGGGCGACGTCAAGGACGTGCTGCTGCTCGACGTGACCCCGCTCTCGCTCGGCATCGAAACGCTGGGCGGCGTGTTCACCCGCATCATCGACCGCAACACCACGATCCCGACCAAGAAGTCGCAGACCTTCTCGACCGCCGAGGACAATCAGAACGCGGTGACCATCCGCGTCTTCCAGGGCGAGCGCGAGATGGCGGCCGACAACAAGATGCTCGGCCAGTTCGATCTCGTCGGCATTCCGCCGTCGCCGCGCGGCATGCCGCAGATCGAAGTGACCTTCGATATCGACGCCAACGGCATCGTCAACGTGTCCGCCAAGGACAAGGCGACGAACAAGGAGCAGCAGATCCGCATCCAGGCCTCGGGCGGTTTGTCCGAAGCCGACATCGAAAAGATGGTCAAGGACGCGGAATCGCACGCCGAGGAAGACAAGAAGCGCAAGGCCGCGGTGGAAGCCAAGAACCACGGCGAGGCTCTGGTCCACTCGACCGAGAAGGCGTTGTCGGAACACGGCTCCAAGCTGGCCGAAGCCGAGCGCGGCGCCATCGAGAACGCGATCGCCGACCTCAAGGAAGCCTTGAAGGGCGACGACTCCGAAGCCATCCAGCAGAAGACCAACGCGCTGGCGACGGCCTCGATGAAGCTCGGCGAAGCCATCTACCAGCAGGCGCAGGCCGGCGGTGGCGGCGAGGGCGATGCTTCCGCCAAGAAGGACGATGACGTGGTCGACGCCGAGTTCACGGAAGTCGACGACGACAAGGGCGGCAAGAAGTCGGCGTGATGCAGCGTACAGTGGCCCTCATGCCGAGCGTGTCTCGAAGCATGGGGGCCAAATTGTTTATACCTATCGGACGGGGGCCTCATCCTTCGAGAAGCGATCCTGGAGGATCGCACCTCAGGATGAGGAGGTAGGTCAAAGGCAGGATTGGCATGTCTAAGCGCGACTATTACGAGGTGCTCGGCGTTACGCGCACCTGCACCGAAGTCGAGCTCAAGGCTGCGTTCCGCAAGCTCGCCATGCAGCACCACCCGGACCGCAATCCGGGCGACAAGGACTGCGAGCACAAATTCCGCGAACTCAACGAAGCCTATGAGGTGCTCAAGGACGGCGACAAGCGCGCCGCCTATGACCGCTTCGGCCATGCCGCCTTCGAGCAGGGCGGTGGCGGCGGCCACGGTTTCGGCGCCGATTTCGCCTCGACCTTCTCCGACATCTTCGAAGACCTGTTCGGCATGAGCGGCCGGCGCGGCGGCGGCTCGGGCCGCGAGCGCGGCTCGGACCTGCGCTACAACATGGAGATCACGCTCGAGGAAGCCTTCGCCGGCAAGAATGCGCAGGTGAGGATTCCGACCTCGGTCACCTGCGAGGTCTGCTCCGGCACCGGCGCGAAGGCCGGGACCACCCCGAAGACCTGCTACACCTGCGGCGGCGCCGGCAAAGTTCGTCACGCCCAGGGTTTCTTCACGCTGGAGCGCACCTGCCCGACCTGCCACGGCCGCGGCCAGGTGATCGAAGATCCCTGCGCGGCCTGCGCGGGCGCCGGCCGCGTCACGCGCGAGCGCACGCTGCAGGTCAACATCCCGGCCGGCGTCGAGGACGGCACCCGCATCCGCCTGTCCGGCGAGGGCGAGGCCGGTGTGCGCGGCGGTCCGCCGGGCGACCTCTATATTTTCCTGTCGCTCGAGCCTCACGAGCTCTATCAGCGCGATGGCGCCGACCTGCATTGCCGGGTGCCGATCTCGATGGTGACGGCCGCGCTCGGTAGCGAAATTGAGGTGCCTGCCATCGACGGTAGCGAAGCCAAGGTCAAAATACCGGCCGGCACCCAGTCGGGCTCGCGTTTCCGCGTCAACGGTAAAGGCATGCCGGTGCTGAGATCGAAACAAACCGGCGACCTGTACGTTCAAGTTGCGGTGGAAACGCCGCAGAAATTAACCAAGCGCCAGAAGGAACTGCTGGCCGAGTTCGAGAAACTGTCCTCCGACCATACCCAGCCTGAATCGTCCGGTTTCCTGAGCCGGGTGCGGACGTTCCTGGACGGGCTCGGAAATCGCGGCAGCTATTCGGCCTGACGCCTTGAGACCCATGCGCGGGTGGCCTATACCCCGTGACCGTTACGTGACATTATCGGGCAGTTCCTCGCCCGGCCCGGGTGCCCAGTTCCAATGCAACCCCGTCCAGTAGCCCGTGTTCTGAAGAAGCCCCTGCGTCTCGACGACGAGGTGCAATTTCTCCGGACATGGTTTGAAAAACCGCTCCGTACCGGCGCGGTCATGCCCTCGGGCAAAGCGCTCGCGCGCCGGATGGCCAAGTGCGTCGATCCGGAATCGACCGGCCCGGTGATCGAGCTGGGGCCCGGCACCGGCCCGGTGACCGAAGCGCTGGTTCAGCGCGGCATCGATCCCAAGCGGCTTGTCCTCGTCGAGTTCGATCCCGATTTCTGTCGCCTGCTGCGCACGCGCTATCCGGAAGCCACCGTGGTGCAGGGCGATGCCTATCGCCTGCGCCGCCTGCTCGAGGGCATCGTGCGCGAGCCGGCCGCCGCGGTCGTCTCCGGTCTGCCGCTGATGACCAAGCCGCTGCGCACGCGCCTGCGCCTCATCTCGGACGCTCTGGCGCTGCTCAAGCCCGAAGCGCCCTTCGTCCAGTTCACCTACGCCGTCGGCTCGCCGATCCCGAAGGACTTGCACGGCCTGTCGGGCAAGCCGTCGGAGCTGATCTGGCGCAACGTCCCGCCGGCGCGGGTCTGGACCTACCGCGGCGTTTGATTCCGGAGCCCCGCGCGCGTGTGCTAAACACGCGCCATGCCCACGCCGAAAATCCTCACCTTCGCGGGATCGACCCGCATCGGCTCGTCCAACGCCAAGCTCGCCGCCTTGGCGGCGAAGGAGTTGACCCTGCTCGACATCGAGGTGACTCGCATCTCGCTGCAGGATTATGCGCTGCCGCTCTACGATCCCGACCTCGAGGCACGCAGCGGGCCGCCCGACGCCGCCGTCAAGCTCAAGCACATGATGATGGCGCATCGCGGCGTGTTCATCGCCAGTCCGGATTATTCCGCTTCGGTCACGCCGCTTCTCAAGAACGCCATCGACTGGGTGTCGCGCGTGCGCGAGAAGGGCGATCCGCTCTACGCCGCGTTCCGCAACCGCGCCTTCGCCATCGGCTCGGTGTCGCCGGATCCGTCCGGCGGCCTGCATTCGCTGCAGGCGCTGCGGCAGATCCTCGAGATCGGCTGCGGCGCGCTCGTCATCCCCGAGCAGCTCGCCGTAGCCGGCGCCGACGACGCCTTTGACGAAATGGGCAACATCGCCGATACCCATCTCGCCAACAAGTTTCATGCCCAGCTTGCGCGCCTCGTCGAGATGGCGCGGCTGATGGGCTAGCGCGCCGACAGGGAGCTGCCGTTGCCGATCGATCCCATAGACCGCCTGATTGTTGCCCTGGACGTGCCGACGGTGGGTGACGCCGAAGCCATGGTATCGCGGATCGGCCCGGCGGCGAGCTTCTACAAGATCGGCTATCAGCTTGGCCTTGCCGGCGGGCTGCCTTTCGCGGCCGGGCTGATCGCGGCAGGCAAGCAGGTGTTTCTCGATTTCAAGCTTCACGACATCGGCAACACCATCACGCATGGCGTCGCCAGCGTCGCCAATATGGGTGCGACCTTCCTCACCGTGCACGCCTATCCGCAAACGATGAAAGCCGCTGCCGAAGGCGCGCGCGGATCGAAGCTGAAGGTCCTCGCGGTGACGGTGCTTACGTCATACGACGACAACGATCTCGCGGAGGCCGGTTACGCCATGAGCGTCGGTCCGCTGGTGGCGAAACGCGCGGCGCAGGCCCGCAGCATCGGCATCGACGGTCTTGTCTGTTCGCCGGAAGAAGCGGCGAACCTGCGCGGCATCGTCGGTGACGGCATGGCGCTGGTGACGCCCGGCATTCGTCCGGCCGGCAGCGCCGCGGGCGATCAGAAGCGCATCATGACGCCAGCCCGCGCCATTGCCGCCGGCGCCGATTATCTCGTCGTCGGCCGGCCGATCGTCGAAGCCGCCGATCCGAAGGCGGCCGCGCAAGCGATCGTCGATGAAATTGCGCAGGCAAAAGCGCAACAGCAACAGCAGCAACAATAAACGGGAAGAGGAAACGACATGGCCAAGGGCTACTGGATCGCGCGCGTCGATGTTCACGACGAGGAGGGCTACAAGCCGTACTCGCTGGCGAACCCGACCATCTTCGCCAGGTTCAACGCCCGCTTTATCGTCCGCGGCGGCCCGTTCGACGCGCCGGAGGGTACGGCCCGCAGCCGCAATGTGGTGATCGAGTTTCCCGATCTGGCCACCGCCAAGGCCTGCTACAACTCGCCGGAATACCAGGCCAACATGAAGATCCGGCAGGCGCATTCGCTCGCCGAGCTGATCATCATCGAGGGCTATGACGGCCCGCAGCCGTGACCTTGTCCTGAGGAGCGCCGCGCAAGCGGCGCGTCTCGAAGGACGAGAAAAACGGCCTTCATCCTTCGAGACGGCGGCTGCGCCGCCTCCTCAGGATGAGGGGAGACGCCGACGGCTTTTCTTGGTGGTTTCCCCCCGCTATACCCGTTGCCTCACCCCGGGAGCCTTGAGCCATGGCTGAAATGCGTTTGATCGTCACGGGAGCCGGCGGCCGCATGGGCCGCACGCTGGTCAAGGCCATTGCCGAAGCCAAGGACTTCACGCTGGCCGGCGCGCTGGAAGATGCGCGCTCGCCGCTGATCGGCTGGGACGCGGGCCATCTTGCCGGCGTCGGCGAGAACGGCGTCAAGCTGACCGGCGACATTGCCCCGCTGCTGGCCAATGCCGACGGCATTGTCGATTTCACCGCGCCGGCTGCCTCGCTGGAATACGCCGCCCGCGCCGCGGCCGCCGGCAAGGTCCATGTCATTGGCACCACCGGCATGAGCGCCGCCGATGATGTGAAGTTGGCCGAGGCGGCGAAGGGCGGCGCTATCATCGTCAAGTCAGGCAATATGAGCCTTGGCGTCAATCTGCTGGCGGCGCTGACGAAGCGCGTGGCGAAGACGCTGGACCAGATCTACGACATCGAAATTCTCGAGATGCATCACAACCAGAAGGTCGATGCGCCATCGGGCACCGCGCTGATGCTCGGCCGGGCGGCGGCGGACGGCCGCGGCGTCGATCTCGACAAGCGCGGCGTACGATCGCGCGATGGCCACACCGGCGCGCGCGTGCCGGGCGATATCGGCTTTGCCACCTTGCGCGGCGGCACCGTGGTTGGCGAGCATACGGTGATGTTTGCGGGTCCTGCCGAGCGTATCGAGCTCACGCACAAGGCCGAGGACCGGATGCTGTTCGCCAACGGCGCGTTGCATGCCGCGCGCTGGGCATCGAGGCAGAAGCCCGGGTTTTATTCGATGATGGACGTGCTCGGGCTGAAGGATTTTTGATTGTCTCCGCCCTCATCCTGAGGAGCCGCGCGAAGCGCGGCGTCTCGAAGGATGGGGGCGGCCTCATGCTTCGAGACGCGTCGCTGCGCGACGCTCCTCAGCATGAGGAACTAAGGCTTTACCCCTGCAGCAGCGATTGCCCCGTCATCTCCGCCGGCTTCGGCAATCCCATCAGCTCGAGCATTGTCGGCGCGATGTCGGCGAGCCGGCCTTCCTTGACGACGATGCGGTTGCCGGCACCGACGAGGATCAAAGGCACCGGATTGAGCGTGTGCGCCGTGTGCGGGCCGCCGGTTTCAGGATCGACCATCATCTCGGCATTGCCGTGATCGGCCGTGACCAGCAGCGCGCCGCCCATCTGTTCAATGGCCTTGGCGATCCTGCCCAGCCCCGTATCGACTGTTTCCACCGCCTTGACCGCCGCCGGAATGCTGCCGGTGTGGCCGACCATATCGGCATTGGCGAAGTTCAAAACGATCATGTCGTATTTGCCGGACGTGATCGCCTCCACCGCCTTGTCGGTCAGTTCGGGCGCAGACATTTCCGGCTGGAGGTCATAGGTCGCGACCTTGGGCGAGGGCACCATGATGCGGTCTTCGCCGTTGAACGGCTCTTCGCGCCCGCCGTTGAGGAAGTATGTGACGTGCGGATACTTCTCCGTTTCCGCCATGCGGAGCTGCGTGCGCTGTGCGTGAGCGACGACCTCGCCGAGGATGTTGGGAAAGCTCTGCGGCGGAAAGATCGTCGCCATCACCCTGTCGAGGCTTTCGCTGTACTGCGCCATGCCGACGGCGGCGGCGACTTTCACGGTGCGCTTGCGCGCGAAGCCGTCGAAGGCCGGGTCGAGCATGGCGTCGAGGATCTCGCGCACGCGGTCGGCGCGGAAGTTGAAGCACAGCACGCCGTCGCCATCCTTCATGCCGGCGTAATCGCCGATCGCCGCCGGCACGATGAACTCGTCGGTGACCTTGCTCGCATAGGCGTCGGCGATGGCGGCCTGCGTATCGGCAAAGCGCGCGCCTTCGCCCGAGACGATCGCGTCATAGGCCTTCGACACGCGGTCCCAGCGTTTGTCGCGGTCCATGGCGTAATAGCGGCCGATCACCGTCGCGATCTTCGCCGATGCCGGCAGCGAAGCGGTGAAGGTCTTGAGATAGCCGGTCGCCGCTTGCGGCGGCGTATCGCGGCCGTCGGTGAGCGCATGCACCGCTACCGTGATGCCGGCGTCCGTCAGAATTCTGGCCAGTGCCACCGCATGGTTCTGGTGCGAATGCACGCCGCCGGGTGAGACGAGACCGACGAGATGGCAGGTGCCGCCGCTCGCCTTCAGCTTCGCGATCAGGCCGGTGACGGCCGGCGCCCTGGCGATCTCGCCCGACGCGATGGCGTTGTCGATGCGCGGCAGGTCCTGCATCACCACGCGGCCTGCGCCGATGTTGAGATGGCCGACTTCGGAATTGCCCATCTGCCCGGTTGGCAGGCCGACATCGTTGCCGGACGTGCGCAGGAAGCCGTGCGGGCAGGACGCCCAGAGCCGGTCGAAGGTCGGGGTCTTCGCCTCGCGCACGGCGTTCGCGGTAGCGTCCTCGCGCCAGCCCCAGCCGTCGAGCACAACCAGCATGACAGGACGGCGCTTCTGCATTGGAATATCCCGGTTTCAGCCAATTTCGGGGGTTTTGAAGGATCGCCGTTCTATCGTCAACTAACCCGCAAACGGGCTGGTGCAAGAGCGCCGCCCGGCTTAAAGGCCTCCGCCATGATCGATCCGCACACTGTGCTCAGCGCCATCTGGACCGGGCTCGGCCACGATCCGGCGGCGCTGGGTCGCGTCGAACTCACCGGCGCCGAGCCGGTATTGCCGTCATCCTTCGCAGTCGGCACGGCGATGCAAGCCAGCGTCGCCGCCTCGGCGCTGGCCGCCGCTGAAGTCTGGCGGACGCGCACCGGCAAGGCGCAGCGCGTCGGCGTCGACATGCGCGCGGCGGCGATCGCGGCGCGCAGCGAGCGATATCTTCAAATCGACGGCAAGCCCGCGCCCGAGCTGTGGGACAAGATCGCCGGCGCCTATCCATGCGGCGATGGCCGTTATGTGCGGCTGCACACCAATTTTCCGCATCATCGCGACGGCGTCCTGAAGCTGCTTGACTGCGCCTATGACAAGACCGCCGTCGCCGAGGCACTCAAGGACTGGAAGGCGTTCGACTTTGAGGACGCGGCGGCGAAGGCGGGTCTCGTCGTCGCTGCGATGCGCACATTCGATGAATGGGACGGGCATCCGCAGGGCCAGGCGATCGCGGCCCTGCCGCTGATGTCGGTCGAGCGCATTGGCGATGCCGCGCCGCGTGCGTGGCCGGAAAGTGCCTGGCCGCAAGGTATTTGGCCGCAAGGCGCGCGTCCGCTCGCCGGCATCAAGGTGCTCGATCTGACCCGTATCATTGCCGGCCCGGTCGGCACCATGACGCTCGCCGCGCATGGCGCCGATGTCATGCTGGTGACCTCGCCGAACCTGCCGTCGGTGGCGCCGCTGATCATCGACACCGGCCGCGGCAAGCTTTCGGCCCATATCGATCTGCATGACTTCAAAGGCCGCGATACCTTCACCGCCTTGCTGCGCGAGGCTGACATCGTGGTGCAGGGCTATCGGCCCGGTGGTCTCGCGGCGCTCGGCTTTGGACCCGAAGACGCCGCGCGGATCAATCCCGGTATCGTCTATGTGTCGCTGAGTGCCTATTCGCATGAGGGGCCGTGGGCCGGACGGCGCGGCTTCGACTCGCTGGTGCAGACGGCAAGCGGCTTCAATAGTGCCGAGGCGAAGGCCGCCGGCATCGACGGGCCGAAGCCGTTGCCGGCGCAAGTCCTCGACCACGCCTCGGGCTATCTACTGGCTTACGGCGCCATGACCGCGCTCAAGCGCCAGCGCGCCGGCGGCGGCTCCTGGCATGTGCGGGTCTCGCTGGCGCAGACCGGACGCTGGCTGCGCTCGCTCGGCCGTATTGACGGCACGAGAGCGCCCGACCCGGCGCGGGGCGATGTGTTAGATTGTCTGGAAGAGAGTTCGTCCGGCTTCGGCCGCCTGTCGGCGGTACGGCACCCGGCGACGATGAGCGAGACGCCGCCGCACTGGTCGCGACCGTCGGTGCCGCTCGGCACCCATCCGCCGAGCTGGCCGGCTGACGCTTGACAAGCGAAAGGCTCCGCGGGGGGACACGGAGCCTTTGCTTGTCGACCAGGTCGGGGGAGAGCCTAGTCGATAATCTTCACGACATTGCCGCGCTGATCGACGATCACGCGCTCCTTGTTGACGAAGGCGTAGCGGAACTCGGCGTGGTTCGGCACCGGACGGAGCTGCACGGTGCGCGGTACCGGCTTGCCGACCACGATTTCTTCCTGAACCACGACGGTATCGGTCGGAACTTTTTCGGCTTCGACGTAGGTCACCACTTCGCGCGGCGGCTCGACGGCGCTGCCGACACCGGCACCAACGCCGGCACCAACAACGGCACCGACGGGACCGCCAACAACACCACCAACAACGGCGCCGGTGGCGGCACCACCAACGGTCGACCCCTGCGCGAAAGCCGCGGCAGGCGCCAGCGTAAGAGCGGCCGCAGCCGCCAGCATCGGAAGTTTCATCATGATGTTCCTCCAGAGTCGCTGAATGTCACGCTCCTTCGAAGGAGCGCAAACCAAACGTCGCATCGTGAGGAGTCGTTCCGGGTTCCGCGTCACGAATTTTACAAATGACACGCGAAATGTGAGCGGAACAAATATTAGGTCGAACAGAAGCCGGCTTCCCAGCCGAGCATGGCGCGCTTGCGCGTGATGCCCCAGTGATAGCCGGTGAGTTCGCCGCTCTTGCCGATGACCCGGTGGCACGGCACCACGAATGAAATCGGGTTTTTGCCGACGGCTGCGCCGACCGCGCGTGGTGCTTTCGGTGCGCCGGCACAAGCGGCGAGATCGGAATAGGTCGTCAGCTTGCCGAGCGGAATGGTGAGCAGCTTCTCCCACACGCGCACCTCGAAGTCGGTGCCGATGAGCACGACGCGCAGCGGCTGGTCTTCCTTCCACAAAGTGGGATCGAAGATCCGACGCGCCGTCGGCGCGGTGGCGGCATAGTCCTCGACGTAAGTGGCGCGCGGCCAGCGCCGCTTCATGTCGTCGAGCGCGGCGCGCTCCTCGCCCGGATCGGCGAAAGCCAGGCCGGCGAGTCCGCGCGGCGCCAGCATCACCAGCGCCATGCCGAAAGGCGAGGGGTGATAGCCGTAATTGATGATGAGGCCTTCGCCTCCGGTCTTCCATTCGCCGGGCGACATCGATTCATGCGTGACGAACAGATCATGCAGACGGCCGGGGCCGGACAGCCCGACTTCATAAGCGGTGTCGAGAACGCTTGCGCAGGAGCGCAGCAGTTCGCGCGCGCTGTCGAGGGTCAGCGCCTGCAGGAAAGCTTTGGGCGGCAGGCCACACCAGCGGCGGAATAGATGGTGCAACTCGGTCGGTGTGACGCCGGCGGCATCGGCGATAGCCTCGACCTCGGGCTGGTCACGCCAGTTGCCGCGGATATGGGCGATGGCGCGGCGCACGATGTCGTAATCCGCCGCCGCGGTGGACAGTTCGGCGAAATCGCCAAAGCGGCTCCGGATGGCCGACTGTGCCGAGGGGGTGACAATATCTGTGCTCATGCCGGTCATCTAAAACGGAGCGCGGTGGCGGGCCACCCGGTTTCTGAGGTCAGGACACCGCCGTCCGCACCGGCCCGCGTTTTGCGTCGCCAAGGGCGCGGGTCAGCGCGTCGGCAAAGCCGGCCTTTTCGTCGGGGCCGAGGAAACTGGCGATGGTGAGCTGTTTGCCATGGCTGACCAGGAACAGCCGGGAGATGCCGTATTCCTCATACTCGTCCTTCTCCAGCCGCGCCCACAGCGGATTGAGCGACCATTCGCGTGCCCGGCCATTGTGGCTGACCTTTCGAACGGTGAGCGCCGACGGCGTCACCGTCACTTCCTCGAAGGCGGCGGCGCGGCGATAGTTGATGCGGAAGGCGATGAACAGCAGCAGCACGTCGAGGCCGAAGAAACCGAACACCGGCCATGCGCCCATCGCCAGGAAGGTAACGCCGGCGAAAAAGCTCGCCACGCCGAAAACGATCATCAGCACCAGAAAGCCGAGATTGCCGAGCGAACGGTGCGGCGTGATCACCGCGTAAAACAGCGTCGGCTCCAGCGTGTCGCGCAGATCGTGGCTGATATTGTCCGCCGTCATGGGGCCGATTATACCGGAAATCATGGCGAAAAAATCGGTCGGCAAAGAGGTTTCAGGTGCACCAAAACTGGCTGGGCGGAAGCCCTCCGTGCAGAAGGCATTGGCGAAGGCCAAAAAGGGCAATGCCGCCAAGGTGAAGCCGGCACCTAAGCGGCAGCAGGCCGACCTCAAGGCAGCGCATGGCGCCTCGAAGCCGATGACCGCGGCGCAGATCAAGGAGGCCTTCCGGCGCTGGGAGGCGGCGAGCCCTGAGCCGACCACCGAGCTTCATTATTCGAACGTCTTCACGCTGCTGGTCGCCGTGGTGCTGTCGGCGCAGGCGACCGACGCCGGGGTCAACAAGGCGACGCCGGCCTTGTTCGCGCTGGCCGATACGCCGGCGAAAATGGCGGCGCTCGGCGAAGACCGCATTCGCGACCTGATCAAGACCATCGGGCTGTTCCGCACCAAGGCGAAGAACGTGGCCATGCTGGCGCATATTCTCGTCTCGGAGCATGGCGGCGAGGTGCCGCGAACCCGCGAAGCGCTGGAGGCCTTGCCCGGCGTCGGCCGCAAGACGGCGAATGTCGTTCTCAACACCGCCTTCGGCGAGCACACGATCGCGGTCGATACGCACATCTTCCGCGTCGGCAACCGCACCGGCATGGCGCCGGGCAAGACGGTGCACGATGTCGAGACAAAGCTGGAGCAGGTTATCCCGCCCGAGTACAAGCGCCATGCCCATCACTGGCTGATCCTGCACGGCCGCTACACCTGCATCGCGCGCAAGCCCTTGTGCGAGAAATGTATCGTCGCGGATTTGTGCAACTGGCCTGGAAAATCTGTTGCCGCGTAGTAACTCCGTCATCATCCGCGCAGCCGGATGATCCGGCAAGTGCTGGGTTCCCGCCTTCGCGGGGGACGACAAGTTTGGTTACCGGTGCGGCTCAATCAACTCGGCACGTCGTTCCGCCAGCCTCTTGTGGATGTGCACCATGAAGGCCATGGCGAAGACGGGCGTCGCGAAATTGAGGATCGGGATCGAAACGAACAGCGCGATCACCAGACCGGCGATGAAGATGTAGCCCGCGTTCGCTTTGCGCATCGCGGTCGCCTCTGCGGGCGAGCGGAAGCGCATGGCGGCGAGCTCGAAATATTCGCGGCTGAGCAGATAGGCCGTCGCGACATAAAGGATCAGAAAGCCGAAGCCGGCGAACAGCACGAAGGGCAGCGCCACAACATAAACCAGCAGCGACAAGAGCGCGATCTTGATGCCTTCAATCACGCCGGTCATCAGCGGCACCGCTGTGCCGGGCGTCTCGGCCGGATAGTGCTCGCGCTCGACCGCGTCGGCGACGTCGTCGACGAAGAAGCTGCCGACCAGGGCGGACACCGGCGGCATCAGGAACACCGCGCCAGTGATGATGCCGAGGCTGGCCATGATCGACAGCATCCAGGCCAACGCCGCCCAGACCGAATGCGGGGCAAAGCCGGACGTCTGCTCGGCCCAGTTGGCGCCCGAGTCGGCCAGACCCGCCAGCAGACGCTGCAGGGCAATGCCGATGATGACAATGAACAGCAGCGCCAGCCCGACGGCTTTTATCAGCACGCCGCGCAGCGGCGGGGCGAACATCTGGGCGAAGGCTTTGAGGGCGGCATCGAGCATGGAGAGAGAAGTAGGGATATGCGGGCGGTGTGGCAAGATAGACTCCGTCGTCCCGGGCGAGCAAAGCGAGGCCCGGGACCCATAGCCCCCGTACTCGCGATTCGGCACGGCAAGGGGTTATGGGTCCCCGCCTTCGCGGGGACGACAAATGACTAAGCCGCCGTCTTCTCGGTCGCCTCTTCCCCGCCCGGCACCAGCGCCACCGCCTCGGCGACAGGCAGGTCGGCCATTTGCAAATCGGCCCAGGCCACCGACTTGTAATCGAAGCCGCGTTCGATGGTCGGCTTCACCACCTGAAAGTAGGGCGAGATATCGAAGTCGCGCGGCGCGTAAAGCGAAGAATGGCGGATCTCGAGGATCTCGGCGCGTTCGGCTTCGCTGTCGGCGCGGGTGATCCGGGGCAGGATCGGGTAGCGCACGTATTCGAAGGCCTGCGCGATCAGCGCCGAGCAGATGATGCGCGTCGGGTGTCCGGAACCGAGCGCCAGCATGTGGCGCCGGAAACGGCGCGGCACCGGCAGCGGAAACAAATAGCGCGCCAGATCGAGGATGTTCTTGACGTCGTAATCGAAGCCGATGCGCTCGCAGGCGAAGTTGCAGACCCGAACGCGGTCGTCGTCGGACAGGCCGACCGGCCGGCAGATGCGCGTATGGGCGTTGCCGTATTTCGACAGCGGCACGGCGACGACGCCCTTGCCGAGTTCGGCTTCGACCAAAGTGAGCGGCTCGCCGTTGGCCGCGACGCGGTCGCCGATCGGCCCGGTGTAAAGCGCGGCGTGCGACCAGGTGGATTGCGTAAGATACTTGATGACGCCGGCGATGTGGCTGTTGCCTTCGATCAGCAGCACGTCGCCGGGCTTGAGCGCCGCGGCCAGCGCGTCGGCGCGGCCGGGCGTGAATTCGTGATAGCCCGCTTCGGGCTTCCCGAGATAGCGGGCTATCAGATGCCCAACGCCGTTGCTGACCCACCCCATGACGTCTGTGCGCGTCCCCGCGCCCTCGCTGACATTTCCCCGGTGCGCTTTCGCGTCTGGTTGTTGCGCAGCCTAGGCAAGACAGATTGCGAAACGGTTCCCTGTCGCGCGGTCGCCGCAAGGAATCGTTAGGCAAGAAAATGCCTGTTTTATCGGTGTTTCCGTCGTTCCGGGGGCGCTGCCGGTAAGCTTTCGCACACCATGTTGCTGCGTGAGGCGCGCCGCCGTGCTAGCCAGTCGTCATGGACAAACCGAGAGCCCTCATCGCCTGGTCGAGTGGCAAGGACTGCGCCTGGGCGTTGCATGAAGCGCGCCGGCGTGGCGACTACGACATCGTCGGCGCGCTGACGACCGTCACCGACAGCTTCCAGCGCGTGTCCATGCATGGCGTGCGCGAGGAATTGCTGGCGGCTCAGCTCGATGCAGCGGGGCTGCCGTCGGTGACGGTGCGCATTCCCTATCCCTGCCCGAACGAAATCTATGAGCGTGCAATGGCGGAGGCGCTGGTGCGTGCGAAGGCCGATGGCGTCACGCATGTCATCTTCGGCGATCTGTTTCTCGCCGATCTGCGCGCTTATCGAGAAGAGAAGATGAAGTCGGTCGGCATGACCTGCGTGTTTCCGTTGTGGCAACGGCCGACTGCCGCGCTGGCGCGGGAGATGATCGCCGGCGGTGTCGAGGCCTATCTGGCGGTGGTCGATCTGAGCAAGCTCGATGCGTCCTTCGCGGGGCGGCAATTCGACGAGGTTCTATTGGCCGATCTGCCCGAGGGCGTCGATCCCTGCGGCGAGAATGGCGAGTTTCATACCTTCGTCGCCGCCGGGCCGATGCTCGGGCGACGTATCGCGGTGACGAAGGGCGCGGTCGTGGAGCGGGATGGTTTCGCGTTCGCGGATCTGGTGGCGAACTAACCCCGCAGCACGCCGCCGGTGCGCTTCGAAACGTCCGCGACGATCTTCTGCGCCAGCGCCTCGATCTCGGCGTCGGTCATGGTCTTGTCGGCGGGCTGGATGGTGACGGCGATCGCCACCGACTTCTTGCCCGGCTCGACGCCCTTGCCTTCGTAGAGGTCGAATACAGTCACGCCGGCGATCAGTTTCTTGTCGGCGTTCTGCGCGGCGCGGACGATATCGGCGGTCTTGACCTTGGCGTCGACGACAAAGGCGAAGTCGCGGGTCACCGGCTGGAACGGCGACAATTCCAGCAACGGCTTGGCGCGAGTCGGCTTCGGCTTGGCCGCCGGGATGTTGTCGAGCAACACCTCGAAGCCGACCAGCGGGCCGTCGATCTTGAGCGCGGTGAGAATGCGCGGATGGATCTCGCCGAAATGGCCGATGACGTTCTGCGGCCCCATCTGGATGGTGCCGCAGCGTCCGGGATGAAACCATGCCGGCCCGCCGGGCACGACCTGCAGCGCGGCCATGGGCGCACCCGCCGCGGCGAGCGCCGCCAGGGCGTCGGCCTTGGCGTCAAAAGCATCGACCGGCCTGGCGGCTTGCGACCAGTGGCGGCCGGCGCCTTCCGGCTTCGCCAGCGCGCGGCGCACGCCGCTCGCGGCAATGAACTGGTCTTCCGGCCTGTCGCCCTTGAAGATCTGCCCGACCTCGAAGAGCGCGACGTCGCCATAGCCGCGATCCGCATTCTTCTGCGCCGAGGCGATCAGGCCGGGCAGCAGGCTCGGCCGCATATCGGACAATTCGGCCGCGATCGGATTGGCGAGCGCCAGCTCCCTGGCGCCGCCGCCGAACAATTCGGCTTCGCGCTTCGGCACAAACGACCATGTGACGGCCTCGACCAGGCCGCGCGCGGCGAGGCCGCGCTTGGCCTTGCGCGTGCGCAACTGGATCGGCGTGAGAACGGGCTTGCGCGCCTCGTCGCCGCGCGGGAACGGCGTGGAGGGGACGGCATCGACCCCGGTGATGCGCACGAGTTCTTCGACGATGTCGGCGCGGCCGTGCACATCCGGCCGCCATGACGGCACCGCGATCTTGAGGCGGTCGCCCTGGCCGGCAGCGAAGAAGCCGAGCCGCTCCAGAATGCGGCGCGTTTCCACCGCCGGCAGCTTGATGCCGGCGAGGCGCTCGAGTTCGCTCATCGGATAATCGACGACAACGTCGCGGGCCTTCGGACTGCCCGCGACGACGACCTCGGACGGCTCGCCGCCGCACAGGTCCATCACCAGTCCGGTCGCCAATTCGAGGCCGGGCAGCATGAAATTCGGATCGACGCCGCGCTCGAAGCGATAACGCGCATCGGTGTTGATGCCGAGCTTGCGGCCGGTCTGGGCGATGTTGAATTCGTCCCACAGCGCCGATTCGATCAGCACGTCGGTGGTGTTCTCGTCGCAGCCCGATTCCTCGCCGCCCATGATGCCGGCGAGCGACTCCACGGCGCGCTCGTCGGCGATCACGCACATGGCGCTGTCGAGCTCGTAGGTGCGGCCGTCGAGCGCGAGCAGCGTCTCGCCGTTCTTCGCGCGGCGCACGGTGAGGTTGCCTTTCACCTTCCTGGCGTCGAACACATGCAGCGGCCGGCCGCGATCGAAGGTGATGTAATTGGTGATGTCGACCAGCGCGTTGATCGGACGCAGGCCGATGGCGGTGAGCCGCTTCTGCATCCATTCCGGCGACGGGCCGTTCTTGACGCCGCGAATGAGGCGCAGGCCGAAAGCCGGGCACAGGACCGCGTCTTCGATGGTCACCGTCACCGGGCACCGGAAGGCGCCGGCGACGCGCTGCGGCGTGTTCTCGATATACTCGCCGATCAAGGTGGCGCCGAGGTCGCGCGCAATGCCGTTGACGCTCGTGCAGTCCGGGCGGTTCGGCGTCAGGTTGATTTCGATCACGGGCTCGTTGAGGCCGAGCACCTTGGCGAACGGCTCGCCGATCGGCGCATCCGCCGGCATTTCGATGATGCCATCGCTGTCGGCGGAAAAGCCGATCTCCGCGCCGGAAATCATCATGCCCTGCGATTCGACGCCGCGAATCTTGCCGACCGACAGTGTGATGTCCTTGGCCGGAATATACGTGCCGGGCAGGCCGAGCACGGTCTTGAGGCCGGCGCGCGCGTTCGGCGCGCCGCAGACGATCTGCAGCGGCGTGCCCGAGCCGTTATCGACCTTGCAGACGCGCAGGCGGTCGGCGTTGGGATGCTGCACGGCCTCGAGAATTTGTACGACCTTGAACGGCTCGTACTCCTTGGCCTTGTCCTCGACGTGCTCGACCTCGAGCCCGATCATCGTGAGCTTCTCGACGATCTCGTCGAGCGAGGCCGTGGTGTTGAAGTGATCCTTCAGCCAGGACAGGGTGAATTTCATGGGAGCTTTCCCGTAACGCGGCGCGACTCCCTCCCCCGCTTGCGGGGGAGGGTTGGGGAGGGGGAAGTGCCGCTTGCCGCAGCAAATCCCCTCCCCCCTTGAGGGGGAGGGTTAGGGAGGGGGGTAGCTTCGCGCGCTGTGGCGATGATCGTCTCAAGAACCCCATTTCGGTTCTTGAGCACGTCTGAATTCCAGAAACGAAGAACGCGGTAGCCGTTTAATCCAAACCAACGGTCGCGCTCTGCATCCGCAGTCGAATCGGCGTGCTGCCCGCCGTCGAGTTCGATGACAAGGCGTCGTTTATGGCAGACGAAGTCGACGATGTATTTTCCAATTGGCGTCTGCCGCCGGAAACTCAGCCCATCAAGCCGATGAGCACGCAACGCATGCCATAGCCATGTTTCCGCGTCCGTCATTTCATGACGCAGTTGCCGCGCATGACCGCGCTTTGTTTTAGAAACAACGCGATGAGCCGGAGACGCCATACCCCCCTCCCGCCACGCTTCGCGTGGCGACCTCCCCCTCAAGCGGGGAGGTGAAGAGTGGACTTGGCTAATCACGAACTCAATCCCCCAGCCAAGGTCGGGAAGTCGAGCGGGCGGAAGCCGTAGTGGTTGAGCCAGCGTACGTCGGCCTCGAAGAAGGCGCGCAGATCGTTGATGCCGTATTTGAGCATGGCGATGCGATCGATGCCCATACCCCAGGCGAAGCCCTGATAGACGTCGGGATCGAGGCCGCAGTTCTTCAGCACGTTCGGGTGCACCATGCCGCAGCCGAGAATCTCCAGCCAGTCATTGCCTTCGCCGAAGCGAATCTCGCCCTTGTCGCGCCGGCACTGGATGTCGACTTCCATCGACGGCTCGGTGAAAGGGAAGAACGACGGACGGAAACGCATCTTGACGCTGTCGACTTCGAAAAATGCCTTGCAGAACTCCTCGAGAATCCACTTGAGGTGGCCGAGATGCGAGCCCTTGTCGATGACCAGGCCCTCGACCTGATGAAACATCGGCGTGTGCGTCTGGTCGCTATCGCTGCGATAGGTGCGGCCGGGGCAGATGACGCGGATCGGCGGCTGCTTGGTGAGCATGGTGCGCACCTGCACCGGCGATGTGTGCGTGCGCAGCAGCAGGCGCGAACCGTCGGGCTTTGGCGGGAAATAGAACGTGTCGTGCATGTCCCGGGCCGGGTGGCCCTCGGGGAAGTTCAGCTTGGTGAAGTTGTAATCGTCGGTCTCGATATCCGGACCTTCGGCGACCGAGAAACCCATGTCGGCAAAGATCGCGGTGAGCTCGTCGATCACCTGGCTGATCGGATGGACGCGGCCGGTTTCGGCCTGCGGTTCGCGCAGTGGCAGCGTGACGTCGACGGTCTCGGAGGCGAGACGCGCGTCGAGCGCGGCGGCGGCGAGGCTTTCCTTGGCGGTGGCGATGGCCGCGCCGACGCGGTCCTTCAGGCCGTTGATCGCCGGGCCCTTCTCCTTGCGCTCGTCCGGCGTCATCGCGCCGAGCGTTTTCAGGAGCGCCGACACCGAGCCGCTCTTGCCGAGCGCGGATACGCGCACGGCTTCCAGCGCCGTTTCGTCCCTGGCGGCGCCGATGGCGGCGAGAAGTTCGGACTCGAGTTTAGTGACGTCGGACATGGTGGATCAACCTGAACAGTCAGGACGGCAGATACCACACTCCGTCATGCCCGCACTTGTTGCGGGCATCCACGACTTGTTTTCGTGGCTTAAGACGTGGATGGCCGGGACATAGGCGTTCTAGAACGCCGTTCTTCGAACGGCTATGCCCGGCCATGACGACGATGGACTTTAAGCGGCCTGCGCCGGAAGCGCGGCCTTCACCTTTTCGACGATGGCCGCAAAGGCCGCCGGCTCATTGATCGCGAGATCCGAGAGAACCTTGCGGTCGAGATTGAGGCCGGACTTGGTGAGGCCGTCGATGAAGCGCGAGTAGTTCAGGCCGAACGGACGCACGGCGGCGTTGAGGCGCTGGATCCAGAGGGCGCGGAACGTGCGCTTCTTGCGCTTGCGGTCGCGGAACGCGTACTGGCCGGCCTTCTCCACCGCCTGCTTGGCGATGCGGATGGTGTTCTTGCGGCGGCCATAAAAGCCCTTGGCGGCCTTGTAGACTTTCTTGTGCTTGGCGTGGGCGGTGACGCCCCGTTTGACGCGGGCCATGATGAAACTCCTTCAGCTAAATCTGCAAACGTATGAGGGGATGACGATCAGGAAGCGGCTCAGCCGTTCGGCAGCCAGTACTTCTTGATGTTGTCGCCGTCGGTCTTGAACAGCACAGCGGTGCCGCGATGTTCGCGGATCTGCTTGGTCGTGCGCTTGATCATGCCGTGACGTTTGCCGGACTGCTGGAATTTCACCTTGCCGGTCGCGGTGATTTTGAAGCGCTTTTTGGCGCCCGATTTGGTCTTCAGCTTGGGCATTTTGCTCTCCTAAAGGCCGCTGGATCGAACCACGGCCAAAATTCAGCCCAAGGCCAACAAGCCTTGAGCCGGTGCTCGGAATTGAGCGGGTATCGCCGCCACGGCAGCCCTTGTCGGCCGGTCGGCGAGAGCGCGGTGTATGCCAGAGGCGGCGGGGATTATCAACAGGATCGCGGCGCTGCCAGTATTCGGCGCCGGCGACCGCGGTCGTGGCGCCGAGTGACAGTAATCCGGCCCAAATTTTCTCAATTCGCAAGGAAAATCATAGTCTTGGTGAGTTGCGATGACCGGCCCGATCAGTTATGTTCCATTTACATTCACAATATCGGAGGCTGGGCCGCCGCGGCGCGCGCATAGAGGAGCGTATTCACGTGAATATATCGGTCAATTATTCTGAGATAAATCAAGCAAAGGTCGATTTCACCGACCTATATACATCAAAAGACCCAAGGAACTACTTCAAGTATCTTGGGCAACTCGACTATATCATCCCTCATCTCGCGCAGCCGATCTTCGCCCAGTTGATCCGGGCCCGACAGGAGACCCAGGCGGAACCGGTCACGGTGCTGGATGTAGGCTGCTCCTATGCCATCAACGGCGCGCTCATGAAGTTCGCCATCGACTATGAGGCGCTGCGCCAGCGGTACACCGCGCCGTCGCTGCAGGCGCTGAGCAGTGCCGAAATGCTCGAGCATGACCGGCACTTCTATCAGTCCTGGCCACGGCACCCGGGTGTCCGGGTGATCGGCCTCGATGTCTCGGAGAATGCCGTTCGCTATGCCGAGGATGCCGGCATCCTAGATCACGGCCTTGCCATCGATCTGGAGAGCCGCGACCCGACCGCGGCGGAAGCGGCGATCCTGGAGAAGGTCGATCTGATCGTCTCGACCGGCTGCGTCGGCTACGTGACGTCCAAGACGTTCCAGCGCATCGCCAAGGTGGCGCGCAAGGGCCGCGAGGCCTGGGCCGCCAATTTCGTGCTGCGCATGTTCCCGTTCGACGACATCGACCGGACGCTGGCGACGCAGGGGCTGGTCACCGAGCGTTACGAGGGCGCGACGTTCGTGCAGCGCCGCTTTGCCGACCGCGACGAGATGGAAAAGGCAATCACCGCGGTCGAGGCGCGCGGTCTCGATACCGATGGCTTCGAAACCGAGGGCCTGTATCACTCCAACCTGTTCGTCTCGCGTCCGCCGCAGGAAGCCAAGCGCCGTCCGATTCAGGAACTGGTGACAGTGGTCAGTGGTGCCAACAAGCTGTGGTCGGTCGGCACCAATGTGCTCGGCAGCTACGGCCAGGCGGTGCGCCAGGCGGCCCGGTCGCGGCGGCCGGCTTAGCGCGCAGCGCAGAACCAAACGGTGCGCGCGGCGTTGGGGGCCGGTCGGCTTCAGCCGCAGCGCGCTACCGCAGGGTTGCGAGCGATGCGGTGTAAAATCGCCCCGATTCTGGAGGGCGACCGACCGTGACATTCTCGATCAAATTCGCTGGCATCGCGCTGGCTCTGATCTTTGCCGCAGTCGCGCCCGCGCGGGCGGCGCCGCATGACGGGCAATGGTCCGTGGTGATCATCACCGAAAAAGGCAACTGCGATCAGGCCTATCGCTACGAAGTAGCGGTCGATGACGGCAAGCTGAGCTATGCCGGCCGCGAGCAGGTCAGCCTTTCGGGGACTGTCGCCGGTAATGGCGCGGTCAAGGTCAGTATCCGCCTCGGCGAGCAGGGCGCCACCGGCTCCGGCAAACTGTCCGGCGCGAGCGGCTCCGGCACCTGGCAAGGGACGGGCAACAACGGCGCTGGGAAGCGGAGAAGCGATAACCCGTCTCCGATCGAAACAAAAAACGCGCCGGTTTTCCGGCGCGTTTTTTTTAATTCGGATCGAGGACCGCTGAATTAACGCGGCGCCAGCAGCATGACCATTTGGCGTCCTTCGAAGCGCGGTTCCGACTCGACCTTGGAAATCTTGTCGGTGTCTTCCTTCACCCGCTGCAGCAGCTTGTAACCGAGTTCCTGGTGCGCCATTTCGCGGCCGCGGAAACGCAAGGTGATCTTGACCTTGTCGCCTTCCTCGAAGAACCGCTGCATCGAGCGCATCTTCACCTGGTAATCGTGATCGTCGATCATCGGGCGGAGCTTGATCTCCTTGATCTCGACGACCTTCTGCTTCTTGCGGGCTTCCGCGGCCTTCTTCTGCGCCTGGAATTTGTATTTGCCGTAATCCAGAATCTTGGCGACAGGCGGCGTGGAATTCGGGGCGATCTCGACGAGATCAAGCCCGGCCGCCTGGGCTAGCCCAATGGCGGTTTCGGTGGTGACGACACCTTTGTTTTCACCGGTGGCATCGATCAGCTGAACCTCGCGGGAGCGGATCTCTTCATTGACGCGCGGACCATCCTTCGGGGCGGGCATCGCGGCTTTCATCGGACGACGAATGGCACTTCTCTCCTCTGCTGTTGAAACGATGGGCGACTATAGCATCGGGCTCTTTTCGAGTCCAAAAGGCCAAGCCGTCCATGACTAAAGATCGGTATCGGGCGCCGATAAGTCAACGCGGGTTCCGGCCGGTTTTGCCGCCCATGGCGCACGGCGGGCCTCCCGGAAGGGCCAAGGGGGCCCTGGCGGGCCTGCCGCAGCGCAGGCGGGGTTCCCCGGCGTCAGCGGTCGCGCGCCAGCAGCGAGGTGTAGACGCCGCGGATCGCCTCGGCGACGCTCGACGGCGAGAACATGAACTCGGCGAACTGCCGCGCGCGGGCGCCGAGCGCCTCGGCGGTGGTGGCGTCGAGCGCCAGCGCGGCGACGGTCGCGCGCGCCAGTTCATTGGCGTTACCCGGCCGCACGATCCAGCCGGTGCGCAGGTCCTCGCGCATGCGCGGGGGCGCCAGCACATTCTCCGGCAGCGCGCCGACGGTCGTGGTGACGACGGGGCGGCCCATGGCCTGGCCTTCGGCGGCGGCGCGTCCGGTGAGCGGCGCCTGCAGCGACGGCACGACGACGACATCGGCGGCCGCGAGCGCGGTCGGCATGTCGAGGCAATGGCCGGCGATGCGGATCAGGGTGTCGATGCCGTGCTCGCGGGCGCGTTTCGCCAGCGCGTGGCGATAGGCCGGATTGGCGCGGTCGTCGCCGGCGAAGACGAAGGCGATATTGCGGCTGCCGTTGGCCACCATCAGCCGCGCCGCATCGACCATGACCATCTGGCCGTTCCACGGCGCCAGCCGTCCGGACACCAGTACGATACGCATGTGCGGCAGCACGCCCCACGCCCGCCGCATGGCGGCGACGCGGTCGGGATTGACGAGCGTCGGCGAAAATCTCTCGGTATCGACCGCGCGCGGGATCACGGTGATGCGTTCGCCCGGAATCCGGTAACGCTCGATCATCGCGCGGGACACATAGCTCGACGGCGCGATGACGCGGTCGCCGAGCGCCAGCGGCCGCTGCAGGAAGGTCTGCAGCGATGAGTTGGCCGGCAGGCGGTCGGGAAACGACGTCACGGTATAGACCGGCTGGCGCGCGGTGGCGGACAGCGCGCTGCGCGCGGCGGCGGCGCAATGCGCGTGCATGATGTCGATGCGTTCGCCGGCGATGAGCTGTTGCAGATGCCGCGTGTTGCCGCTCACGCGCAGCGGATTGATCGTGTCGGTCGTCATCGGCAGCCATTCGCCGCCGAAGGCGCGCAGTTCGCCGACCAGCGGGCCGTCGCCGCCGGCGACGATGGCGCGTGCGCCGGCCTTGAGCAGCGTCAGCGCGATCTCGACCGCGGCCTGGCCGACGGCGTCATCGCGCAGCGACGGAACCATTTGCAGGATGGTGGCCCCGGCGAGCGAGCGCGGCCGGTCCTGCCGCGGCTGCGGCATAGGCTGCGGCCCCTTGCGTTGCGGGGCCGGTTGCGGCGAAAACTGAATGGCCAAGCGGTCTTCACCCTCAACCGGTCAATCGCCCTCGAAGGAAGTATGAGCGAAATCCCAGTCACGAATCTGGCGGTCGAATCGCCTCACAGGACCATTGCCGTGCGCGCGCGCGAGGGCAAGACCCAAGGATCGGGCGAAGCGCAGCACAAGCCCGGCCTGGTCTGGCTCGGCGGTTTCAAGTCGGACATGAAGGGCACCAAGGCGGTAGCCCTGGATGCCTGGGCGGAGGCCGAGGGCCGCGCCTGCCTGCGCTTCGATTATTCCGGTCACGGCGAATCGGGCGGCCGCTTCGAGGACGGCACCATCGGCCAGTGGCTCGAGGAAAGCCTGGCGGTGGTGACGCGGTTCGCCAAGGGGCCGCAGGTGCTGATCGGCTCGTCGATGGGCGGCTGGATCGCTTTATTGTTGGCGGCACAACTACGAAAGTTGAAAGGATCTGCGCCGCAACTGGCTGGCATGGTGCTGATCGCGCCGGCGGTGGACTTCACCGAAGCGCTGATGTGGAAGGCCTTCTCCGACGACATCAAGCGCGAGATCGAAACCAAAGGCTTCTGGACGCGGCCGTCGGAATACGATCCGGTCGGTTATCCGATCACGAGGGCGCTGATCGAGGATGGCCGCAAGCATCTGATGATGGGCGGCATGATCGAGCCGGGCTGTCCGGTGCATATCCTGCAGGGCGTGCAGGACCCGGACGTGCCGTGGCAGCATGCGGTCGAGCTGATATCGCGCATCGCGCGCGACGATGTGGTGCTGACCTTGATCAAGGACGGCGACCATCGCCTGTCGCGGGCCGAGGATCTGGAACGGCTGATCGCGGCGGTGAAGGAGTTTTGACTTGTAGCCCGCATGGAGCGAAGCGCAATGCGGGGCGGTCTGTCCCGGATTTCGCTTCGCTTCATCCGGGCTACGACAACGCGACGCTCCATTCTTCTCTTACGCTCACATCCTCATCGTCACGCTTCATCGCCTCGAATGCCTCGCGCGGTTTCAATCGCGATAGCGCCCACACCGCCGCGCCGCGCACCAGCGGCGACGCATCGTCGAGCAATCGTTCGGCTTCCGGCGCCAGCGTCGCATCGCCCGAATTGCCAATGGCATACAGCACATTGCGCACGAAGCGGTCGCGGCCGGTGCGCTTGATCGACGTTTTCGAGAACAGGGTGCGGAATTGCGCATCGTCGAGGCGGGCGAGGTCGGAGAGCTTCGGGGCGCGGAGTGTATCGCGGGCGGCGAGCTTGGCCTCGCGGCCGGCCTGCGCGAACTTGTTCCACGGGCACACGGCGAGACAATCGTCGCAGCCGTAAATGCGATTGCCCATCAGCGGGCGCAGATCGCGCGGTATCGGACCTTTGTGCTCGATGGTGAGATAGGACACGCAGCGCCGCGCATCGAGCCGATAAGGTTCGGGGAACGCAGCCGTCGGGCAGGCGTCGAGACAGGCGCGGCATGAGCCGCAACTGTCAGATACGGCTTCGTCCGCCGGCAAGTCGAGCGTGGTGAAAATCGCGCCGAGAAACAACCACGAGCCATAGTCGCGCGACACGAGGTTCGTATGCTTGCCCTGCCAGCCGAGGCCGGCCTTGGCGGCAAGCGGCTTTTCCATCACCGCCGCGGTGTCGACGAACACCTTCACGTCGCCGCCGGCATTGGCGACCAGCCAGCGCGCGATCTCCTTGAGCCGCGTCTTGATCAGGTCGTGATAGTCGTCGCCCTTGGCATAGACAGAGATGCCGGCGCGGTCGCGCTGCTGCAGAACATCGAGCGGATTACAGTCGGGCCCGTAATTCATGCCGAGCATGATGACGGAGCGCACATCCGGCCACAGCGCCAGCGGCGAGCCGCGGCGTTCGGCGGTCGTCTCCAGCCACGCCATGTCGCCATGCGCGCCGTCGGCGAGAAAGCGTTCGAGCCGTGCTTTGGTTTCCTGCGCCGCATCGGGCCGCGTCACGCCGGCGACATCGAAGCCGCGTTCCTGCGCCTTCGCGATCAGCGCCGTCTTGATCGCCCCTGCCTTCTTCCTCTCCCCATTGGGGAGAGGGCCGGGGTGAGGGGGGTACTGAGTATCGATGGTTTGTAACCCCTCACCCGGATCGCTTCGCGATCCGACCTCTCCCAATGGGAGAGGTGAAGAAGAGGAAGCGCTGTTTGTCAGAAGTCCAGATCGGCGTAATGCTTGGCCGGTGGAATGCCGGCCAGCGTTTCCGACAGCAGCGGACGGAACGACGGGCGCGATTTCACCCGCGCGTACCAGACCTTTGCTGCCTCGTCCTCGTTCCACGGTACATCGCCCAGATAATCGACCGATGACAGATGCGCCGCCGCCGCCAGATCGGCGAGGCTGAGGCGGTCGCCGGCCAGCCAGTTTCGCGAACGCGCCAGCCAGCCGACATAGGCCAGATGATAGCGGATATTGTGACGCGCGGCGCGCAAGGACGCGGTGTCCGGCGGGCCGCCGCCTTGCTCCAGCGTCATGTGGCGCTTGAACACGCGTTCGGTGACCAGGGGGCCGGAGACCTCGGCGTGGAATTTGTCGTTGAACCAGGACGCCAGCCGGCGGACCTCCACCCGATCGCGCGGCTCGAACGGTAACAAACCGTTAACGCCGTCCGGCGGCTCGTGGGTCTCTTCGATGAACTCGGCGATGATCGAGGCGCCGGGCACCGGCGGGATTCCGTCGGTGATCAGCACGGGAATCGTGCCGGCCGGATTGAGCACCAGGAACTCCTCGCGCCGCTCCCAGAATCGCTCCTCCACCAGTCGCGCGTCGATGTCGTACTCGCCGAGGACCAGGCGGACAAAGCGGGACAGCGGGCAAAGCGGTTGTTGCAGCAGGGTCAGCATGAAGGGCCCGGGGCAGGCAAATCGGGGTGGGGCAGGGACGCAGCGCGTCCCGGCCAATTGGACCTCTGCTCTATATAACGAAACTCCTCCGCGCAAATTGAGCGTAAAGAATGGCGCAGATCATTCTTTTTCCAATTGCCAGCGCGGCAGCTTCTAAGCCAAAAGCGCGCAGTTTCGTCGTCCCCTCCCGCGCCTTCCCATCTTCCGGAGTTACGCCTCATGTCCCTCGACGCCGTGAGCGGCCTGCTGTCGGGCCCGACTGTCGATCTGATCAAGGCCGCCATCCTTGGCATTGTCGAGGGCTTCACCGAATTCCTGCCGGTGTCATCGACCGGCCATCTGCTGCTGATGGAGCATTTCATCGGCTGGGATGACGACGCCTTCGGCAAGTCCTTCGTCATCCTCATCCAGCTCGGCGCCATTCTGGCGCTGCTGACGATCTATTTCGGCCGGCTCTGGTCGCTGGCGACCAATATGTTCTCGCGCTGGGAGGCGACGCGCTTCGTCATCGGCGTGCTGCTCGCCTTCCTGCCGGCGGCGGTGATCGGCGCGCTGGCCGGCAGCTACATCAAGGCGCATCTGTTCGACGTACGCGTCGTCTGCATCTCGCTGATCGTCGGCGGCTTCGTGCTGCTCATCGTCGATCGCATGAACCTGCAGCCGCGCCATCACGAGGCGACCGAGTTCTCGTTGCCGATGTATTTCGCCATCGGCGTATGCCAGTGCCTCGCCATGATCCCCGGCGTGTCGCGCTCGGGCTCGACCATCGTCGCCGCCATGCTGTTCGGCGCCGATCGCCGCTCCGCCGCCGAGTTCTCGTTCTGGCTGGCGATGCCGACCATGGTCGGCGCTTTCGCCTATGAGGCCTTCAAGAGCCGGCACGACCTCACCACCGACCATATCACCGCCATCGCCGTCGGCTTCGTCTTCGCCTTCATCTTCGGCGTGATCGCGGTGAAGGGCCTGCTGCGCTACGTGCAGCGCCACACCTTCGCGCTGTTCGCGTGGTGGCGCATCATCGTCGGCACCGCCGGCATCTTCGCGCTGTATCTGGCGTGACCAGGGGCGCTCAGATATTGCGCCGCTTGTCGTCGTAGCTGTCGTAAAGGATGTCGCGGCTGATGCCGCCGATATCCCTGACGCCGGTGAGCGACATCGACACGCGCAACTCCTCGCGGATGAGGCCGAGCGCCTTGGCGACGCCTTCCTCACCCATGGCGGCGAGGCCGTAGAGATAGGCGCGGCCGATGAAGCAGCCCTTGGCGCCGAGCGCGAGCGCCTTGAGCACGTCCTGCCCGCCGCGAATGCCGCTGTCGAGAAACACTTCAAGCCTGTCGCCGACCGCTTCGGCGATGTCCGGCAGCACGGTGATGGTGCCTGGCGTGCCGTCGAGCTGACGGCCGCCATGGTTCGACACCACGATGCCGTCGGCCCCTTCATTGGCTGCGAGCTTGGCGTCTTCGGGATCGAGAATGCCCTTGATGACCAGCTTGCCGGGCCAGCGCTTGCGCAGCCAGGCGATGTCCTTCCACGACAAGGTCGGATCGAGATTGTCGCCGCCCCAGCGGCCGGCGGCCCAGATGCCGCCTTTCTTCTTCAGGTAATGGTCGATATTGCCGAACGACTTGCGCTTGCCCATCAGCACGCTGGCGAGCCAGCCGGGCTTCGATATAAGGTCGAACACATTGCCCGGCGTGATGCGCGGCGGCACGGTGAGGCCGTTCTTGATGTCGCAATGGCGCTGGCCGCGCATCGGCAGGTCGACGGTGACGAACAGCGCGGTGCAGCCGGCGGCCTTGGCGCGCTCGACCACTTCCTCGCTGAAGCCGCGATCCTTGAAGACGTAAAGCTGGAACCAGAACGGCCCCTTGATCGCCGAGCGGACGTCCTCGATCGAGCAGATCGACATGGTCGAGAGCGTGAAACGGATGCCGGCGGCTTCGGCGGCGCGGGCGGCGAGCATCTCGCCGTCGCCATGCATCAGCCCGGTGAGGCCGGTCGGCGCGATGGCCACCGGCATCGACACCTCCTCGCCGAGCATCGTCGTTTTCAGATCGCGCGTCGCGGCGTCGATCAGCACGCGCTGGCGAAAGCGGATGGCGTTGATGTCGTTGCGGTTGTTGGCGAGCGATAGCTGGTCGTAGGAACCGTGGTCGATATATTCGAAGATCGCTTTGGGCACCTTGCGCCTAGCAAGCTGGCGCAGGTCTTCGACATTGGTGATGACCGGCATTTCACTCCCCGTATGGTGTCGCGTCGCGATCCCGCCGGCTCTGCGTCCGGCTTGGTGGAGGGGATCGCGTCAGAAGGTCAGGCGGCGTGGCTCTTGAACTGGCCGGTCTTGCGGAAGCGCCACAGATAGGACGGCACGATCGCCTCGACCGGCTCCGGCGAGATGCCGATGCCGGCCAATATGCGCCTCTCGGCGATGGCGGCGTCGGACACGACGTTGTCGGTGCGCAGCATCTCGACCTGGCCCGGCGTCAGGGTCAGCGGCGAGGGCGCGAACTGCAGAAGGCGCGCCGCGGCGCCCGCGGCGAAGAACGGCAGCGGCAGCAACAGGCGGCGGCGCTCGATCGTCGCGAGGATGTACTGCATCAGCTCCCTGAACGTGTAGACGTTCGGGCCGCCGAGCTCATAGGTCGCGCCGGCATCGAGGCGGCCATCGACCGCATCGGCAATCGCGGCTGCGACGTCGCCGACGAACACCGGTTGAAAGCGCGTCTTGCCGCCGCCGATCAGCGGCAGCGCCGGCGACATGCGCGCCATCGCGGCGAAGCGGTTGAAGAAATCGTCTTCCGGGCCGAACTGGATCGACGGCCGCATGACGATGGCGCCGGGCTGCGCCTCGCGCACGAGGCGCTCGGCCGCGCCCTTGGAGCGCGCATAGCCGACGTTCGAATTCTCGTCGGCGCCGATCGCGGAGACGTGGATCACGCGGGCGCCCTGCGCCTTCGCGGCGAGCGCCACCCGCTCGGCGCCGCGGCTGTGAACCGCGTCGAAGCGCTGGCGGCCGCTTTCCTGCAGGATGCCGACGAGGTTGATCAGCACCGACGCATCGCGCGCCGCGGCCTCAACCGAGCGGGCGTCGCGGATATTGGCCTGCACGGCGTGAATCTGCCCGACCTTGCCGAGCGGCTGCAGGTGGAAGGCGAGTTCCGGGCGGCGCACCGCGACGCGGATTCGGTAATCGCGCTTGGCCAGCGCCCGCACCAGATGCCGCCCGAGGAAGCCCGAGCCGCCATACACGGTGACCAGGGTCTCGTTATTGCTATGGGCGGTCATGGCGGCGCTCGCGTCGGGATAAGAGGAAATCGGCCTTGCTTTCAGCCTTTATAGGCCGGCTGGGGTTGGCTTCAAGCCTGCGTTGAGGGTGTCCCGGCAAGGGAGCCGCGCGAAAGCGGCAGGCGCCACCGAAACCGTCAATTGACAAGCCGGATCATGGTCCTTACTAGACCCCGGCCCCTGCCCAGGTGGCGGAATTGGTAGACGCGCTGGCTTCAGGTGCCAGTGACCGAAAGGTCGTGAAGGTTCGAGTCCTTTCCTGGGCACCATCATCTCGCGAAACCCTTGTTTCGCCGCTGCTTTCCTAATTCCTTGGGTTTGAAGCCGCCTCGCTGGTACACAGAGGTGGTGCACAATGATTTGGAGGATGCCCTCGCTCGTGCGGCGCGACGGTTCGGATGTGAAGTATCTGCGGCAGCGAGTGCCCGCAGACGTGCTTGGGAAGGCCACGGGGATGACCTTGCGCGTTCCCGTCGGGAACGGCGAGGCGGTCGTGAAGGTCGGCTCAGCGGGCGTCGTAAAGGCGTCTATGCGCACTCACGATCCGGTCGAAGGCAGGGCACGGCTCGCGAAGGCGCAGGCCCACCTTGAGGCGGTCTGGAAGTCTCTTCGCGAAGGCCCGCAGCATCTAAGTAGACGCCAAGTCAGCGCCCTCGCTGGCGATGCCTATGAGCGTGCGAAGGCGAAATGGGAAGACGAACCCGGCCCCGCTCCGATCTGGCAGGTTCTCGGTGAAGCCGCCGAGCGATGGGACGAGAATGCGACCCGCCGTGAGATGGCTCCGTTTGTCGATGAGCTTCTCCAGCGGCACGCGATGGCGGTGGATGCCGACAGCCGCGACAGGCTTCTGTTCGCGCTTCGGGACGTCTGGCGCGATACCGCCAAGCTCATGCGTCGCCGCGCAAACAACGATTACGGCCCAGACACTGCGGCAGAGCGAGCGTCGTTGCCGAATGCGGCATCGGTAGCCGGGGGGCAAAAGATCAGCGATCTGCTGGAGGCGTGGACCAAAGAGGCAAAGGCCACAGACCGGGCTCCTTCGACCATCAACGGCTATCGAGCCGTCATCAATGGCTTCATCGCCTTCGTCGGCCACGACGACGCTGGACGTGTCACTCCGCACAATGTGGTGGCTTACAAGGACAAGCGCCTCGCAGACGGCATAAGCCCCAAGACGGTCAACGACGGCGACCTCGTGGCACTCAAATCACTCTTTGGGTGGGCGAAGCGCAATCACCGCGCGTCCGCCAATCCGGCAGAGGGCATCTCCGTAAAGGTTGGAAAGAAGAAGCGCAGCCGCTCGCCCGGCTATACCGACCAAGAGGCCAAGACCGTATTGGCCGCCGCGCTGGCATACAGCCCGACGAAGCGGGAGCTTGATAAAACCGCAGCGGCGAAGCGGTGGACACCTTGGCTTGCGGCGTACACGGGGGCCCGAATTGGCGAGCTTGTTCAGCTTCGTCGCGACGACGTGCAACAAAAGGGCAACCACTGGGTGATCAGGATTACGCCAGAGGCGGGCACAGTGAAGAACCGAGAGCAGCGCGAGGTGCCGCTTCACCCGCACCTTATCGAACTTGGCTTTGTGGGGTACGTGCTCGCGCAGAAGGGATATCTGTTTCTCAATGCGAAGAAGCCTGCCGAGGTCTCTGGTAGGCTTCGCGCGGTCAAGAACCGAGTGCGCGAGTTTGTCAGCGGTGTAGTCGCAGTCGAAGGCTTGGCCCCAAACCATGCGTGGCGTCATCGCTTCATCACGCAGGCCCGCAAGCACGGGCTCGATCCCGAGAAGCGTCGAATGATCACAGGGCATGCGGGCGAGGGTATCGACGAGCAAGTCTATGGCGAGCCCGAGGGGCTCTACGAAGAGATCGTTAAGCTGCCGCGCTACTGATCTGAGCAGGCCGTTGAAGTCATTGCCCCGCTGCGACTCTCGCGGTTATGCTCTTCCGCAGGAGTTCGTGGGATGCCCGGCGAGCCGAAGCGCAAGAACAATCATTTTGTTCCGCAAAGCTACTTGAAGCGTTTCAAGTCGGTCAGCGAGAAGCAGGTCGGCCTGTTTAATTTGAAGTCGGGTCTCATTGTTGAGACCGCTCCAATCAAAAGCCAGTGCTCTCGCGACTATTTCTATACGAAGAACCCAGTTTTTGAGCAGATGTTTGGAGACTTGGAAGGGCAACACAAGAGGTTGGTCACCCGGATACTTGAAGAAGATTACGTTCCGGGGCCTCTCAGTAACGATCATCACTCGCTTTTGAGCATGATAATGTTTCAGGCGGGGCGCACCGAGGCTGTTGTCGCCCATCAAGATCATTTAGCCGACGAGTTCGGTAGGGCTATTATGCGTAAGCACTTTGAAAAGGAACGGAAACACGATCTGCTTGCGTATCTGGACAAAGTTCGCATTACGATGCCCGACGCGATCTTGGACGCTATTGCTCAGCATCTGTCTATGTATCCGCTTATCAGCGATCTTGATGTTTCGTTGTTTGTCAATAGAACAGCTGAGGATTTCCTAACCAGTGACCATCCGGTTGCTCGATGCAATAATCTTCCAGCGACCGCCGCGCCTTACGGAGCAAATATTGGCTTTGCATCGCGCGGTCTTCTTATCCTGATGCCGCTGTCGCCTCGTTCCCTTCTGCTTCTTAGTGACCCCGAGGTATACAATGTCACGAAGCGCTCCGATAATGTTGTGCCGCTCACCAAGGTTGATGATGTCGTTGGTCTGAACTTGGCCCAGTGCTTTGAAGCCACTCAGAATTTATACTTCGCCTCTGGGGCGAGAGTTCAAAGCACTCTGGCTGCGTTCCGCAAGCGCTCTGCGAGCTTGCGCAAGGGCGTGCCGCCATTGACTGAGACCCCGACGGTTATGCCCGATGGGCGAACTGGCGTTCTGTTTTCGATGGTGCCGCACAACCATCGAATGGCCTTGCCCAAGGCCATCGCGCTACGTCGCGCCGCGCTTACGGGCAAATACCGATGTGGAGACGGATTAAGACGTGATCCGGTTCGGGTTGCGTTAGTTAGTGCCGAGCTTGATAGGTTGAAGTCCCGACAAGAAGAGGCGATTAGGAAGGCGGAAGCTAATGCGCAAAGTAGTTGTTAGGGAGCGTGCGTCATGGGTCCAAATAGCGCGGTTCGCCCTGTGCACTTTGAAGATTTCGACGGCCGTGACTTTGAGCGGTTGGCGTTTGCTTACCATGTGCGCTCCGGCTGGAGCGATGTGGCGTGGTATGGCGAGGGCGGGTCCGACGCAGGACGGGACATCATCGGAACGGCGACTTCCGGTGACGCGCCGCCGCGCCGCACTGTTGTTCAATGTGCAAACCGCGACGACCTTACGGTAGCCAAGGTCATCGATGATGTTCGCAAGGCGCTCGCGACAGCGCCACCGCCGGATGCTTTCCGGTTTATTTGTCGCGGCAAAGTGTCAGCTAAGAAGCGTGACGCACTAGGTCTGGCAGTGAAGGCGCTCGGGGTAGATCACTTTGAGGTGTGGTCCGGCGCAGACTTTGAAGAACACCTCAGGCTTTCGGGAGAAGACTTGCTCCGCAGGTTCTGCGCGGGTGAGCACTTCCCTTCCGATGTCGGGTCGCTTCAAGCGCTTGCCGATGAGTACCCCGGCATCTCCGACGACGCTGCACTTGCGATTATGGCGGCCGTCTTTGATCGCCCTGCCTTCCGCACTCCGTTCCGCCAAGAGAGTTCGCTGCCGGATTTCCAGCTAGCCATTGAAGATACGGTCAGGGCCCTCAACACAGGCGTCTGGCGGACCAGAGAGGGCGACGAGATACGCCGTATTCCCACGGTGCATTCGCTTCGAGACCCCCAAGTTCGAGCGGCGGCCTCCAGCATTGTTCAAGCGGTTGATGGTTTGCGCCGCCTCTTCATTGCGAGGCTGAGGGACGGGAGCATTAGACACTGCACATGCGGCGATCAGCGCTGCCCGGTGTTCATGCTCCAACCCGCGACGTGCCGCGAGCTTGATGAAGCTCGCGACAAGCTCCTTGAGGGGTTTGGACGAATATACCCGGCCTTTGCCGGGAGGGTGGGCTAATCCGCCTCGTTAGAAAAACACCGATAGCCAAGGCCCGGTAGGTTTACCCGCTCAAACGCGCAGCCCTGCTCGAACTAGGACCCGCTGAACCTGCACCGCCGTCCACCCGGTTTTGCCGCGCGAGGTGGGTATCCGCCGGGCCGTGAGCGCCCTCGCCATTGCTGCCAACGACGTGACGCCCGCCGAATGAAGCTCACGCAACACCGGCCCTAGATCGGCGGCTCTTTCGTCCGCTCGCTTCGCCATCGTCGCGTGCCCGGCATCTCGCGCCTTACGGCTGAGCCGACTGCCTCGGTCACCGCCGAGCGTCACGCCGCGCCGCTTCGCCGCTGCCAGCGCCGCCTTAGTCCGCGCTGAGATCATCCGCCGCTCTTCGTCAGCGACCATGGCCATGATCCCGACGGTCAAGCGGTTCGCCATTGGCATGTCAGCCGCGACGAAGTCGACGCCAGCTTTCTCAAGGCCCAGCAGGAAGTGCGCGTCGCGCGAGAGCCGGTCCAGCTTTGCGATGACCAGCTTCGCTCCGTAGACGCGGCATGCCTGTAGGGCGTTCGCCAACTCCGGGCGGTCGCTGCGCTTTCCGCTTTCCACCTCCGTGAACTCTTGGGCGAGGCTCCAACTGCCGCCATTGAGGAACGCGGCGACGGCGTCCCGTTGCGCCTCCAGCCCGAGCCCGGAGCGGCCCTGCTTCGCGGTCGAAACCCGGTAGTAGGCGACGTAAACCCCTTCGGCCATTACTGCCGTTCCATTACATTTCAATCAACGAACATTGACACAAATGTAATAAAGCGACTGTGCTGTCAAGGGGATGTTGACGAGCGCTAACGTTATCACTATATAAGTACCGACTCGAGGTTGGCCGACGTGGGGTCGGTCTGCCGTTCGAGGAGCAAGCAGCTGAGCGGAATGGTCCGCACAGCTTCATCAAGGAAAGGATGGATGCATGGATTTTCGGAAACGGAACGAGTGACGGAGGGCAATGAGCTGCACGTTCGAACTCTCCACCCGTTCGAACACGCGGTTCTTCTCTCCGTCTCTCACCTGGGGCCGATGGCGTTCCCTGCCGAGATAACTCGTCGCCTGACAGATGTTCTGCAGCGACGTGTCTCTCTGGCTCAAGTCTTCATCACGCTGGAGCGAATGGAAGACAAGGGAATGGTCTCGTCTCAGGACACAAGACCTGAGCCCGTGCGCGGTGGTCGTCGCAGACGTGTCTTCCGCTTGGAAGCGTCCGGCAAGCACGCGCTCAGTCAGATGGCGGCCACCTATCGCCGGATGTCTTCTCAGCCAGATCGGTTGGAGACCTCCGATGAGAAAGAGCAAGCAATCGCATCAACCTCGTAAGTGGTTGTTGCAAGCCTACCGCCTCCTTGCGGCAGGTCGATACGCGGCACTCTGGTTGCCCGAACTGATGCACCTGTACGACCTCGTCTTGCGGGAGCAAGGGCAGCACGAAGCCGATAAGTTGGTGCTAAACGAAGTGATGGATGCGGTACCTTGGAGCACTTGGCTCCGCTTCTATCGTCTATTCCGGTTGGCTTACGCTGGCTGGAAGCTTTACCGGAAGATCGCGAAGGACTGAGAGGTCTGTTCGTCTTCAACCGACACAAGGGGCTAGCGGCGCAATCCGCTGGCCCTTTCTGTTTTTAAGTTGGCCGAGTCCTCCCCGCCCCTCTTGATCACTTCGCCGGTCGAAGTCGTGGGGTTGCGGCGTGCCGCTCGTGACTTGCTCTTTGCGCGGACATTGTTCGGACTGGCAACGACCGGGGGCATGCTCGCTATTGGGCTGCTGGCGGCGACGGGGGAAACCGCTGACAGTTATGTGGTGGAGGCCCGGCTCAGATTTCTCCACCAACTATCCGGGACCTACTCTCAGCGGCCTGCCTTCCGTCGGTGCTTACCATTCCACTTCGAACGGCCCGAACGAGGCATCCGTTGTACCGATCTCGACTGACGCCGAGGCGCGCCAATGAGCGGGGATGCGGACATCGTAGCCCTTCCTCTGGAGCTTTTGGAACAACGGCTGCACTTGGTCGGGCACGAACTGGTTGACGAAGAAGCGCAGATTATTGTCAGCGGCGTATTTGATCGCCCGCTGCACGAGCGCGTAGCCGTAACCGCGCCGCGTGTTCTGGTACTTCGTGCGACCGTCACCGTCGTTCGCGCCGACATAGAGCAATATCAGCTTGTCGTGATTGCGCACCATGCCCATCGTCATGCTCTCGCCAACGTGGAAATTCACGGCACGCACATCGCGCCCTTTATGGTCCTTGTAAGGCTCATCCGTAATGCGCACCGCGCGGGCGGCGGGGCTTATGTCGTGAACAGCGTGAAGGTCGGCAGGCTCGTGTGTCTCGTAGTTCTTAGCAATCATAGGCGCCTGTGATCTCTGTGTGATTGGACGAAGTTGAAGTCTTGGAAAGATCCGTTGCAGCAATCGGCGGCAGGGGGTGACGCGACGGACGCGTCACGGAGAGCCGGACGGATTGGACGAATGCCGCGCGAACGCGCGACGGTTCGTGCATGTCGGGCGGATGCGACAGCGTGTCAGCCATCGAGCGCCGCTCTAACCTTCTCCATCGCACTGACGAAGTTCCACGGACGTTTGCGCCCGTTTGCGAACCGGGAGATGTCGCATGGCACGGCGTTACGCCGCCGGGCGTTCACTAGGGTGCCGCGTGACATGACGATCACATTGGAGCGGCGCAGATCGAGGTGGTTGCCGTTGCGAAAGATGACGGCGCGGTCGGGACTGCAATCGATGCCGGTGATGAAGCGGACCACCAGCCGGGTACGCGGCCCATCGACAGCGCGGACGCCGTAACGGCCCATCCGCAAGCGCGTGAGTCTGAACCGCTGTAGCAACGCCCAGTCAGCGGCGCACATTACAACCGCAAGACCCGACGGCTCCGATCCCACGGCAACGATGTCTTCACCGCCGACGATCAGAGACCGCACCTCACCGACGGCAAGCGTCGCGGGAGTGACGACGCCTTCGCCCAGTACGCCGCTCACGCCAGCATCTCCCGGCGGACGCGAGCGTGCAGCAGCGAGAGCCGCCACGCGGTCGGGGCAACCAAGCCGGAGTTCAATAGCCGTGCCTTCCAACGGCACGCAGTGGCCTTGTCGACTCCATAGGCGGAGGCGATCTCTGTCAGCGAGACGAACTCGCCAGCGCGGACGCGGGCGAGCATCTCGGGAAGAACGATGTCGAGATCGAGCCGGGCTGATACCTGGCTCTGTGATGTCTTAGTTTGCATGATCCTTAGTTCTCGTTGCCGAAGTACATGGCGTAGGCGCGTGCGAAGCCAATCGGACGCTGTGGCGGCCATTCCACAATGCCTTGTTCCGCGATGACCTCGGCGAACTCAGCGTGGTGACGGATGCTGCGATTGAAGTTGGCGGCGTTGCCGACGCCGATGTGTTGCCGCACCGCCGAGAACGGCACCGACTGTGCTCCGTCCGCGAGGGTGTCGATGATGAAGCGCGTAGCGTCCCCTGCCTTACCCTTGAGGGCCCGCTGTACGGGCCGCCACGGCACTACGTTGACGCCCGGAAAGATCACCGGAAGTTGCTCCCCGATGCCCGACCTGCTGCTGGCGATAATGTATGCGTCGACCTTTGGGCAGGACGCGCCATTGCACTTGCGGACAGCGCCCCGGCAGAGGGCTTGCAGGATGACGTGACGGTGCTCGCCTAGCTCGACATCCTTGATGTCTTGCGCGGGCATGTCGCCGGCAGCTGAGGGCTTGCCAGCGGCAGCGCGGCCGAGCGCCTCGTAATACGACGGCGGGAAAAACAGCGTCCCGGCAAGGATCACGTTGGGGATATGCGCGAAGTCGTTCGTCGCCTCGTGAGCACCCCAGTTGAGGAAGTGAACATCGCCCGTGCGGACCTTGTCGAGGCGGCTGCGCACCGCCGTCTCGGTGTCGGTGCCCTTGTGGAAGACGACAAGCCACGGCTCATCAGGCTTGGCGTTGACGGTGTTCGCGATGCCGTCCGCGAGGTCATCGCGATCCCTTCCCCGGAACGCGGCCTTGCCTCCACCCCGCCTCCAGAGATGGATTGTAAGCGGGCTGTAGTTCTTCGGCGCTTCGGGGAGGCGGACGACCCCGCCCCGGTGGTCAGCCCATAGGCGATACGTAGCGCGCACCTGCTCGCGAGACGACGCGTCAAGAACGAGCAGTGGCGTGAGACCGGCGGGCAGTGTCTCTTTGTAGTCGAGGATTGTGGTGCCGTATTTGCCATCACGCCGGACCGTCACGACGCGACCGAACAGGAACCAAAGGGAGCTAATGGCCTCGCGACGCTCAGGCCGCTCGTCGGCACCGGTCGCATTCAGCGCTGTGGTCATGTCGACGCCGTGAACGGCGACAAGGTCGGGGACGAGGAACGACGAACCGTCGGCGACGCCTTCTAGCTCGCTGTTCATTCGGTCGAGGGCAGCGGCGAGCGCCGGGTGCGGACCACGAAGCGGCTTCAGGAGCAACGACACGTCGTCGCGCGACAGCGTCATGGCGCGGCCCGGAACGATTGCTTCGTCCCAGACCCGCACGTCCCGTGGACGACCGCGATAGTGGAACTCACCCACGTCCGGGAACGGACGACCTTCGCAGCGGCTCTCAACCATGCTGTGCGTCGTGAAGAGCACACGAGCGCTCCGGGGATCGCCGGTGCCGAGCTTGTTCAGCGCAGTGTCGGAGGTGAAGACGGCGAAGTCGGCGTTGCTGAGACCAGCGTCGCGGATGAAGTCCTCAATCTGTCGCTTGCGGCCAGCGCAGACCAACAGCGACACGCCTTCATGGGCGTCGGATTGCAACAGCGCACGGGTGAAGTGCGAGACGGCCTGTGTCTTCCCGATACCCGGATCGAGGCTGGCAAGGTGGACGGCGGGAGCGGCGCGGCCATCGGCCATCGCCTCCAACGTGTTGGCGACCGCCGTAAGTGCGTTCCACATCTCGGGAGATGGGCGGTGGTTCTTGGCGTCGAAGAAAGCGCGGAGACTGTGAGTGGTCGCGGCGGCGAGCGGACCAGCCGGGGTAGTCAAAACATGTAAGGAAGGCTCTTCTCTACGTAACTTGACTACTTCTACAACGGGCTTGGTCGGGTAGCACGGGGCGTTCAGCCCCGAGGATGTCGGGTCAGCTATAATAGCGTGCATGTCTCTGGGTATGCGTGGGTGGGTATCCCCAAGAGGGCCCGTCCAGAACGGCGGGAGCGACCCGTCACGGGGCCTTCAAGGGGATGGTTCTTGTTAGGGTGGTCCCTTATCTCGCAACGGCGGTTGCACCGTCCGCGAAAGATGGTTCTGTGTAAGAGTGCACCCTAATTCCAGCACCCTCAGAGGGCCATTCTCGAGTCCGCTCAGCGGATTTTTGAGGGTGTCGGGGACCGGGCCTCGCGGAAGCTTGCCGAACGCATCAGCGAGCCCCGCAGAGGACCTAGCGCGAGTCATAATAGGGAAACGTCACGGGGCACGTAGTCAGCGCCAGGGCTAGATGGTCCTATGTTAGAGTGGGCCCTAATGCACCGAAGGGTGCGGACGGCAGCGCGCAACCGCCGCCCGCCTCCTCGATCCTAAGGGGCCGCCGGATAGCGCCGCGCCAAAAGCACTTCGGGATACGCCCGCTCGTACTCAACGCCAAGCGCGGCCAAGGCCGGGCAAGCCCTTACCAAGACCTCAGGAACATCCCGAGCAGCGATGAGGCTTTGCAGCTTGGCGTCTTCTTCTCGAAGCGTTGCGAAAGGGTCCGCCATTAGCCCTAGCGCGGGGCGCTCTTCGACCGCCCACCACGTCGCGACGGTTGACCATCCGGCAGGCGCGGAGGTGATGAGGCTAGCGGGATCGACGGTGTTGAAGACGACGAAGCCTTCTGTGGCGTTCGCTTGGTTTTCGTAGCTGAGCGGCATTCTTACGGTCCCTTTGGAGATGATTGCCGAACGTAGACTGTCTACGATTGGCAGGAGGGACGACCCTTCGTCAGGCTCGCAGTTGGGTTCAGCGCCGTCAATCACATCGGTCTTGCTTCCACTCGTCAGAACAGCCCACGTATTTTGGTTTGCATTAGGTCACGGCAGTGGTACACAGCGCGGCAAGAGACGGTCTAAAACCCTAACAGTTACAGCATCTTGCCTTGGCTGGGGCGCGTTCCTTTCCTGGGCACCATGGCTAAAGGCATTTTCGGTCATTTTGCGCCTTGAGGCGCTTGAAAATGCGCCCCTTTCGTCGTTTCTGGCGGCGTAGGATAGCGATTCGGCGGGCTGCCCCCTGCGCGCCGCGCCTGAACAACCGGATTTGCGAATGACCGTCCGACTGCACCGTGGCGATCTGCCCAGCCTCGACGCCTACAAGGGCGCCGTCGCCATCGATACCGAGACGCTGGGGCTCGCCATCAATCGCGACCGGCTCTGCGTGGTGCAGCTCTCGCCCGGCGACGGTTCCGCCGACGTGGTGCAGATCGCCCCCGGCCAGAAGAACGCGCCGAACATCGAGAAGCTGCTCGCCGATCCGTCGATCCTCAAGATCTTCCACTACGGCCGTTTCGACATCGGCGTGATGTTCAATGCCTTCGGCGTCATGGCGCAGCCGGTCTATTGCACCAAGATCGCGTCGCGGCTGACGCGCACCTACACCGACCGGCACGGCCTGAAGGATCTCACGCGCGAACTCATTGGCGTCGATCTGTCCAAGCAGCAGCAATCGTCCGACTGGGGCGCGCCGGAACTCTCCGATGCCCAGGTGACCTATGCCGCGAGCGACGTGCTGTATCTGCATGCGCTGCGCGACAAGCTCGACGTCATGCTGGCGCGCGAAGGGCGCACGGCGCTGGCGCAGGCCTGCTTCGACTTCCTGCCCGAACGCGTGAGGCTCGATCTGGCCGGCTGGGAAGACGAAGATATCTTCTCGCATTCGGTCAAGCCGGGCTGAAAGCCCCGGTTTTTGCGGGCGTTCCAGCGTTCGAATTGCTACGTTCCGCCGCGCAGGGGCCATAATCTCGCGGCAGCGTGCGGCGCCATCGGGGCAGGATTTCTCTGACGGATCAAACAAGGAGCGCGGACCGCTTCCCAGCATGAACCGGGTCATCGCAGCCAAGGTCGATCTCGAGACGGCGCGCGCGCACTGGGTGCGAAGCCAGTCGCAGAGCGATCGTGCGTTCCGCAATGCGCGCGCCCACAGCCGGCTGGTGCGGCTGCTGCGCGTCGCCATTCCGGTATCGATCGTCGCCGTTCTGGTCGGCGGATTTCTCGTTTCCTATTTCAACCCGGCGCGGATGCTGAAGGCGCTGCCGATCAACCTCGATAACCTCGTCGTCTCCGGCACCAAGATCACGATGGAGAAGCCGCGCCTGTCGGGCTTCACCAAGGATCAGCGCGCTTATGAATTCGTCGCCGAGGCGGCCGCGCAGGATCTCACCAAGCCGGACTTCGTCGAGCTGCGCAACATCGACGCCAAGGTGCAGATGGAAGACAAGAGCACGATGAAGATGACGGCCGCGACCGGTCTCTACGACACCAAGAAGGAAACGCTCAAGCTCGAGCAGCAGATCGTTCTGTCGTCCGACACCGGTTACAAAGGCCGTCTGACCGAGGCTCTGGTCGATACGCGCACCGGCAACGTCGTGTCCGAGAAGCCGGTCGTGCTCGAGATGCTGCAGGGCATCCTCAATGCCAAGCGTCTCGAGATCACCGAGTCAGGCGACGTCATCCGCTTCGAGAACGGCGTCAACATGACGGTGATGCTCAACGGCCAGCCGTTGCCCAAAGAAAAGATCCCAGCGCGATGATGTTGTCTCGTTACGCCGCTATTGCCGTTCTTGCCGTGCCGACGCTGGTGTTCGCCATGACGGCCGCCCAGGCGCAAGGACAGGGACAAGGGCAGGCGCAGCAGAACAAGGGCCCGCCCAACGCGCTGCAGGGCTTCTCGCAGAATCGCGACGAGCCGGTGCACATCGAATCCAATACGCTCGAGGTCCGCGACAAGGAGAAGGTCGCGACCTTCTCGGGCGATGTGCGGGTGAAGCAGGGCGACACCGCGATGCGAAGCCGCGATCTGGTCGTGTTCTACGAGCAGGAGGGCGGCGCCCAGTCGGCTTCCGCGTCGGGCGGCAAGCCGATGCCGGCCGCGACCGCCGGTCCGGGCGGCAGTCAGAAGATCAAGCGGCTTGAAGCGCGCGGCGACGTCATCGTGACGCAGAAGGATCAGACCGCGACCGGCGAGACCGGTATCTTCGACATGAAGACCAATACGGTGACGCTCAACGGCAATGTCGTCATGACGCAAGGCAAGAACGTGCTGCGCGGCGACAGGCTGGTGGTGGACATGACCAGCGGTGTGTCGCGCGTCGAGTCCGGCAGGAACAGCCGCGGCCGCGTGCAGGGACTTTTCCTGCCGGGTGGCGATGGTGCCTCGGGCGCCGCGCCCGGGCCGGCATCGCCCCGTGAAGCGCCCAAGCCGTCGCAAGGACCGCTGCAATTGCGGCCGCCCAATTGAGACGGCCACGATTGACCCCGTTGCCCGCAACCGGTACGCCGCATGCCTTGAATCGGGCTGACCGGGCCGCGCCCGCGGCCGGGAATCAGCTAGGCTCAGGCCAGCAGACGTCGTTATCGGCCGGCTTCCAGCGCGCCGGCCTTCTCACGCACCGCGGGGTCGCCGGGTGAATATCATTTCCCTGTTTCGCCGCCGCCAGCCCGCGCGGCGGCCTGCGCCGCCGGCGAATGCGCCTGCGGTGCGGCAGCCACAGCAGCCCGGTCAGCCGGCGCCGCAGCAGGCTCGCCCTCAGGCGCAGCAACAGCAGCCGCAACAACAGCCGCAACAACAGCCGCAGCGCAGCGGCGCGCGCCAGGCCGCGCGGCACTATCTGGCCGCGCACAGCGTCGAGAAAAGCTTCGGCAGCCGCATGGTGGTCAAGGGCGTCACGCTCTATGTCCGCCGCGGCGAAGCGGTCGGGCTGCTCGGCCCCAACGGCGCCGGCAAGACCACCGTGTTCTATATGATCACAGGCCTCATCAAGGCCGATCGCGGCCGCATCGAGCTCGACGGCTATGACGTGACGCCGCTGCCGATGTATCAGCGCGCCCGCCTCGGCGTCGGTTACCTGCCGCAGGAAGCGTCGATCTTCCGCGGCCTCAATGTCGAAGAGAACATCCGCGCCGTGCTCGAAGTGGTGGAGCCCGATCGCCGCCGCCGCGATGCCGATCTCAAGGCGCTGCTCGAGGAGTTCAACATCACACGGCTGCGCAAGACGCCGACCATCGCCCTGTCGGGCGGCGAACGCCGCCGCGTCGAAATCGCCCGCGCGCTGGCGACGCGGCCGAGCTACATGCTGCTCGACGAGCCCTTCGCCGGCATCGACCCGATTGCCGTCGGCGACATCCAGCAACTGGTGCGCCATCTCACGAATCGCGGCATCGGCGTCCTGATTACCGATCACAATGTCCGCGAGACCCTCGGCCTCACCGACCGCGCCTACATCATCTATTCGGGCGAAGTGCTGATGGAGGGGCGGCCTGAGGATATCGTGAACAATCCCGACGTCCGCCGCCTGTATCTCGGCGAAGAGTTCAGGATGTGATTGGCGGCCCGGCCCACCGCTAGCGCCCAATAATGAGGCAATGCCGCAGCGCGGAATCCCGGCTTCCCTGCGCTGCTAAAGTGGTATAGCGTCACAAGCAAGAATCGGACCAGTTTCCGCCGGGAAACCCCATAGATGGCGTTGTCGCAACGACTCGAGTTCCGTCAGACGCAAGCTCTGGTGATGACGCCGCAGCTGATGCAAGCCATCAAGCTGCTGCAGCTCTCGAGTCTCGATCTTCAGGCCTATGTCGAGAACGAGCTCGAAAAGAACCCGTTGCTCGAGCGTGGCAGCGCCGAGGACGGTCCGGCCGAGGCTGCGGATCGCGGCGGCGAGGATGCCGGCGACTTCAACGACAGCCATGGCGAGGGCGGCTACGACGGCGCTCCGGAGGCCGGGCGTGAATCCGGCCTGGAAGGCCCGCAGGACTGGATCGGCGCCGATCTGGAAACCAGCCGCTCCTCGATGGAGCAGGGCCTCGGGACCGAGCTCGAGAACGTGTTTCCCGATGACGGCGGCGAGAAATCCGCGCCGGCCGAAGCGCCGCCCCCGGCCTATTCCGAATGGTCCGGCTCGGGCGGCGGCGGCGCCGACGATGGCGACTACAACCTGGAAGCTTTCGTCGCCGCGGACCTGACGCTCGGCGACCATCTCGCCGAGCAGATGGCGCTCGCCATCGGCGATCACAAGCAACGCATGATCGGTCAGTACCTGATCGATATGGTGGACGAGACCGGTTACCTCGCCGGCGATCTGGGCTCCGTTGCCGAGAAGCTCGGTTGTCCGGTCGGAGAAGTCGAGGCGGTGCTGTCGGTGCTGCAGACGCTCGATCCGCCGGGAATTTGCGCGCGCAATCTCACCGAATGTCTGGCGCTGCAACTCAAGGAGCGCGATCGTTTCGATCCGGCGATGCAGAAGCTGGTCGAGAACCTGCCTTTGCTGGCCAAACGCGACCTCGCGGCGCTGCGCCGCATCTGCGGCGTCGATGACGAGGATCTTGTCGACATGATCGCCGAGATCCGAAGCCTCAATCCCAAACCCGGTCTCGCCTTCGGTTCAACACTGGTGCAGCCGATCGTGCCCGACGTCTTCGTGCGCGCGGCGCCCGACGGTTCATGGCAGGTGGAGCTCAATTCGGACACGTTGCCGAAAGTGCTCATCGCCCAGAAATATCATACGCAGGTGTCGAAGACGGCGCGTAACGACAAGGACAAGGCTTATCTCGCCGATTGTCTGCAGACAGCGACCTGGCTGGTGCGCGCGCTCGATCAGCGCGCCAAGACCATCCTCAAGGTGTCCAGCGAAATCGTGCGCCAGCAGGACGGCTTTTTCGCCAAAGGCGTTCAGCATTTGCGGCCGCTCAATCTCAAGACCGTCGCCGACGCCATCGGCATGCACGAATCCACGGTGTCGCGCGTGACCGCCAACAAATACATGGCGACCAGCCGCGGCATCTTCGAACTGAAATATTTCTTCACGTCGTCGATCGCATCCGCCGATGGCGGCGAAGCGCATTCGGCGGAAGCGGTTCGTCATCGTATCCGCAGCCTGATTGACGCAGAATGTCCCAGTGACGTTTTGTCCGACGACACGATTGTCGAAAAGCTGCGCGGCGCCGGCGTCGATATTGCGCGCCGCACGGTCGCCAAGTACCGCGAAGCCATGCGTATTCCGTCGTCGGTGCAACGGCGGCGCGAGAAACTGGCGGCGAGTGCGTGATCGCCGCCCGGCGCGAGCCGCCGATGAGCGAAGAGGTTAACATTGCGCGCCCGCCGAAAGTTGAGCGAACGGGCATTGACCTGCGGAACGATTCCCACATGATATGATTGAGAGCCCGCCGGGAGCACCACCGGCACCGGTCAATGGGAGGCAAAAAGAGGATCAGGACCGAAAAGAAGATCAAGACTTCGCTACGTCCAGACGACCCAGCAAGACCAAAGACAAGGAGGCCATGTCTATGCCTTTACGCGTCTCGGGGAAGAACATCAGCATCGGCACGTCGCTGCAGCAGCGCATAACGGACAGGGTCGAGGAAGCGACCGCGAAGTATTTCCGGGGGGGTTATTCCGGCCACGCCACGGTGGGCCGCGACGGTTTCGGTTTCAAAACGGAATGCGTCTTGCATCTGGACTCGGGCGCCCTGCTCGAAGCGCAGGGCAGTGCGGCCGATGCCTACGGAAGTGCCGATGACGCGGCGAACCATATCGAGAAAAGGCTGCGCCGCTACAAGCGGCGGCGAAAGGACAATCAGGCCCGCCGCGGCGGCTGATGTGTCATACAATCTGATAATTCGCGGGTATTTCAATGGCTTGCCTGCCATTGACGGCGCTCATTGCCGCTCCTATGGTCCGCCGCCTTCACCCCTCCGACAAACCGAACCCACGCTCGCCGACATTTCCGTTATCCGGACATGACCATGACGCTTACCGATATAGTCGCGCCGGCCGCGATCATCCCGGCCCTCAAGGTCAACGGCAAGAAGCAGGCGCTTCAGGAGCTGGCCGCGCGCGCGGCCGAGCTGACCGGGCAGAGCGAGCGTGCGATCTTCGAGATCCTGTTGCAGCGTGAGAAGCTCGGCTCGACCGCCGTCGGCAACGGCATTGCCATCCCGCATGGCAAGATGCCCAAGCTTGGCCGTCTGTTCGGCATGTTCGCGCGACTCGAGCGCCCGATCGATTTCGAGGCGCTCGATTCGCAGCCGGTCGATCTGATCTTTTTGCTGCTGGCGCCGGAAGCGGCGGGTGCCGATCATCTCAAGGCGCTGGCGCGCGTGGCCCGGATGCTGCGCGATCCCAATACGGCCCGCAAACTGCGCGAGTCGAGCGACACCGACGCGCTCTATGCCGTGCTGGCCATGCCGCAGAGCAGCGCGGCTTAAGTTCTTCTTCCCTCTTCCCGCTATGCGGGGAGAGGGGAAACAGGTCAGTGCACGCTGACGGCTTCGAGCTCGTTGCTCCAGGCGCTGGCGAGCGCGCTCTCGCGCGTATCGGTCAGCATGATCGGCGTGCCGTCCGCGGCATGCAGCGCGAACAAGGTCAGGCCGGGGGCGATTTGCGGCGCCTGCGGGAACATGTTGGCGACATCTTCCGAGCGAATCGGCTTCACATAGGCCAGCCGCCCATCGCCCAGATGCGCCAGCGCATCCTGCGTGATGGCAGCCTCGTTTGCGGTGTCAGCCAGCTTTGTTTCGGTCATATTGTTAGCCATGGCCCTCGATCCTTTCCCATTGAACGCTTAACGCGGTCGAGTCCTGTTTCGTTGCTTCAAAGTTCCGTCATTGCTCCAGATCGTTGATCGCGATCGACCGGACGATCCGTTCCGGCTGCGGCCGGATCAAATCGACCGACAGCAACCCGTGCTTCAGGTCGGCGCCCATCACCTCCATGCCGTCGGCCAGCACGAAGGTGCGCTGGAACTGGCGCGCCGCAATGCCGCGGTGGAGATACTGACGGGACTTGTCGTCCTGCTGCCGCCCGCGGATGACCAACTGGTTCTCTTCGACGGACACGTCGAGCTGGTCGCGGGTGAAGCCCGCAACAGCCAGCGTAATGCGCAAACGCTCGGGATTGCTCTCCTCGCGCGGCAGACGCTCGATGTTGTAGGGCGGGTAGCCATCGGCCCCCTTGGCAACGCGGTCGAGCACGCGCTCGATTTCATCGAAGCCAAGCAGGAACGGGCTGGAAAGTGACGGCACTCGAGACATGTTTCCAAAGTCCTCGCTGTGAAGCGACTTTGCAGTGAGGCCCCTTTCGGGCACCCCTTTTTCCGCACCCGGAAATCCCTCCGGGGGCGGCACTCGCGCCAGGGAGGCCTTCGCCGCCCTGACTGCAGCTAATATGGGCAGACCCGGTTAAAGGTTCAAGAACGGGGAAATTTCGGCGCCGGGGTCCGTTTTCCGGGCGGCCGGAGCGTTTTTCGGGGCGGATGGGCCTATTCCGCCGCTTCCAACGGTCCGGCGGCCGGGGCGGCGCCGGCCGCCGTTTTTCGCGATTTCCCCGTGCGCCCGCGCCGGCAGGCCCGCGCAAGCGGTCCCCGGCTGCCTGCTCTCATTGAGCCGCTCGGCGCGCGATGCACGCAAGTGACAGCGTCGCGACGTGCGATGACTTGTTTGTTTTAAAACAGCACACGGCGTCACTGTTTATTAATCGCTACGGCGGCCGCATTTCGATTTAACGAATTTCGGTTAAATCGGCCGCGTCAGTTTGGTTAAATTAATCACGCCTGTTTGCCGTATTTGGCTAAAATTCTCCTAACAGTCGCGCCAGTTCGTTTGCGTCCCGATAAGATCGCTTCGTTCGCCGGTTTGTTTATTCGGCATGTAGCGGAGCGTAACCGTGTTAGCGCGCAGCATCGATGACGAAGCTTCGGGTCCCACGCTCGAGGAGCGGCTGTTCGGCCGGGCCAAGACCGTCAGCATCGTGTTGGCCGTCGGCGCCATCGGCATCGCGGCGCTCGATCTCGTCAACGCCAGCGCGCTGACGAACATCTCGGCGCTCATCCATGACAGTCGCCTGCATTACGATGAGCTGCCCGATCGCATTCTCGGCGGCATTCGTCAGATCGCAATCTACAACGATCGCTCGTCCGTGGTGGTCGCCATTCCGCGCGATGTCGCCGAGCCGAGGCCGGTGGCGCAGTTGCGCCCGGCGGCAACGCTGAACGATCCCGCGAAGCTCACGCCCGTCGCGGCCGAGCGGCAGCGCCTCGCGCTCAACAGCCCCGAGCCGGTGAAGCCTGCTGCCGCAAAGGCCGATGTCGTGAAGTCTGACATTGTGAAGCCGCGCGCTGCCGCGCCGAAGACCAACAGCGCGGCGGTCGCCGCCCTGGCCGATGTGAAGCACATCGACGCCGTCGAGATGGCGATGTTGCAGCCGGCCTCCGAATTGCGCGGCAGCATGGTCACGATGACGTCCCTGACGCCGGTGGGCCCGGCTGCGCCGCAGCCCGCCGCGATGGCGAGGGAGGATTACGCCAGCACTCCTGCATCGCAGGCGAATGCCATGGTGCCGGCCTACGATCATGACGATGCGCCGCCGGTGCGACTCGCCAGCCTCAACGCCGGCGTCATGCCGATGCCGCCGGTGCAACCGGAAGCAACAACCGTCTCCTTGCCGCCGCTGAACATGGTGCCGCTGCCGACGCCGGCGCCGGGCGTGCCGCCGCCGTCACCGGCGCAGCGGCTCAATCTCGACGCCAAGGAATACGCCAAGGCCGAGCGATGCCTCGCCAACGCGATCTATTGGGAAGCGCGCAGCGAGCCGGTGCGCGGCCAGATGGCCGTGGCGCAGGTGGTGATGAACCGCGTGTTCTCGCCGTTCTATCCCAAGGATGTGTGCTCCGTGGTCTATCAGAACGCGCATCGTCACCTGTCGTGCCAGTTCACTTTCGCCTGCGACGGCAAGCGCAAGACCATCACCGAGCGCGGCCACTGGGCGCGCGCCAACCGCATCGCCAAGCAGACGCTGGATGGTCAGATTTACGTGCAGGAAGTCGCCAAGTCGACGCACTACCACGCGGCTTACGTCAATCCGATCTGGAATCGCGAGATGAAGAAGTTGGTGCGCTTCGGTCTGCACTCGTTCTATCGGCCTTATGCCTGGGGCAATGGCGCCGACATGCCGGTCTGGGGCAAGACCGCGATGGCCAAGGACGACCGCAAGAAAAAGTAAGTTGGAGAACTAGATCTTCAGCTTCAGCAGCCTGATCGCATTGTCGCGCCCGATCTGCGCGCGCTGCGCGTCGGATAGCGGCGCTGCGTCGAACCAGCGGCTGCCCTGGCCGATATCCTCGAACGGCCAGTCCACCGAGAACAGCACATGGTCGAGGGCGACTTCGGCCATGACATTGGCCAGCGCCGGGTCATGAAAATTGCCGGCGGTGGTGATGTAGAAATGGCGGCGGAAGTAATCGCCGACGCTTTGTTTCGCGGCGTAGCGATGCGGCAGGTTCATCCAGCCATTGCGGTTGTCGATGCGCCAGAGCAGTGCCGGGATGGCCTCGCCGAGATGGCCGAGGATGATCTTGAGCCCCGGATGGTCGTCGAACAGGCCTGAGCCGATCAGGCGCAGGGCGTGGATCGCGGTCTCGGCGCCGAAGGCCCAGTTCGGCCCCAGCATCCAGGCATGGCCCTGATACTGCGGCGCATGGGCGGGCAGCGGATTGCGCGGGTGCAGGTAGAACGGCACATCGAGCGCTTCGACCGTGCGCCAGAACGGCCGGTATGCGGGCCCGTCGTAATAGGTGGCGTTATCCGCGCTGCCGACCTGTGAAAAGCCGTTCACCAGCGCGCCGACGAAACCGAGTTCCCTGACGCAGCGGGTCAGCTCCGCGGCGGCGGCGTCCGGGTCCTGCATCGGCAGGGCGGCGAAGCCGGCAAAGCGCGTCGGGTGCCGGGCGATGACCTCGGCGAGGCGGTCATTGGCCTTGCGCGCGACGCCGATCGCCGTCGCGGTATTCGGGATGCCCTGTACCGCCGGCGCGTTCAGCGACATCACCATCATCTCGATGCCGTTCGCGTCCATGTCGACGAGACAAGTGTCGGCGTTGAGCAGCCGCCGCGACAACTCCGGCCACACCGGGGCGAAGGGGTGCGGTTCTCCGAGGGTCTCTTCAATGGCGAAATGTTCTTCGAGCGCGATCTTGCCGTCCATTGCCTTACCGGGGATGTCCTTGCCGTCAGCCGTTCAGAAACTGCTCGGCATAGTGACAGGCGACGAGCCGTCCCGCTATCGGCCGCAGCGGCGGGCGCTCGGCGCGGCACAGGTCCGTAACGTAGGGACAGCGCGCGGCGAACACGCAGCCCTTCGGCGTATCGAGCGGCGAGGGCACCTCGCCCTTGACGACATGACGCTCCGGCCGTTTGCCGCCGAGCGAGGGCGTCGCCGCGATCAGCGCGCGCGTATAGGGGTGCAGCGGCTTGTCGAAGATCGCGTCCTTGGGGCCATGCTCGACGGCGATGCCGAGATACATCACCAGCACGTCATGGGCGATGAACTGCACCACCGCGAGGTCGTGCGAGATGAACATGTAGGCGAGGCCGAACTGCTTCTGCAGGTCGGTCATCAGGTTCAGCACCTGCGCCTGCACCGACACATCGAGCGCCGACACCGGCTCGTCGGCGACCACGATCTTCGGATTGAGCATCAGCGCGCGGGCAATGGCGATGCGCTGGCGCTGGCCGCCGGAGAACATGTGCGGGTAGCGGCGCGCGTGATCGGGGCCGAGGCCGACCCGCCGCAGCATGTCGGTCACTTTCTCGCCGCGCTCTTTGGCGCCGAGTTTGGTGTTGATGATCAGCGGCTCTTCGAGAATGGCGCCGATCTTGCGGCGCGGATTGAGCGAGCCGTAGGGGTTCTGGAACACGAACTGCACGGCGCGGCGCAAATGCTGGCGCACATCGGCCGGCGCGTCGAGCGCATTGCTGCCGTCGATGGTAAGTTCGCCGAAGGTCGGCTTCTCGATCATCGTCACCATGCGCGCGAGCGTCGATTTTCCGCAGCCGGATTCGCCGACCACCGCCAAAGTCTTGCCCGCCTCGATTTCGAACGACACGCCGCCGACAGCGCGCAATTCCTGCGGCGGCGAGAAAGCGCCGGTCTTGGTCTTGTAGATCTGCACCAGATCCCTGGCGACGACGAGCGCGCTCATGCGGCGGCTCCCGCCGTGACTCTGGCCCGATCGGCCGCGATCTTCGCATCGCGCTCGGGATCGCCGAGCGGATAGTGACAGCGCACCGCGCCGCCATTCCAGTCGCGCAGGTCCGGCCGGTCGGCGAAACAGCGCGGCGTCGCATACTGACAGCGCGGCGCGAACAGGCAGCCGGAGGGCCGCTCGTACAGGCTTGGTACGGTGCCGGGAATGGTGGCGAGGCGCTCGCCGATGCGGTTCTCCGGGCGCGCGGCCATCAGCGCGGCCGTGTAGGGATGCTGCGGGTCGGCGAACAGGCGCTCGGTGGCGTTCTGCTCCATCACCTGGCCGGAATACATCACGGCGACACGCTGCGCCGTTTCCGACACCACGCCCATATTGTGGGTGATGAGGATGAGCGCCATGCCGCGCTCGCGCTGCAGGCTCATCAGCAGATCGAGAATTTGCGCCTGAATGGTGACGTCGAGCGCCGTGGTCGGCTCGTCGGCGATCAGAAGCTTCGGATTGCAGGCGATCGCCATCGCGATCATCACGCGCTGGTTCATGCCGCCGGACAACTGATGCGGATAGGCCTCAAGCCGCTTCTCCGGCGCCGGAATGCCGACCTGCTCCAGCAGTTCGATCGAACGCCTGTGCGCGGCCTTGCGATCCATCTTCTCGTGCAGCCGCAAGGTTTCCATGATCTGGAAGCCGACGGTGTAGCAGGGGTTCAGGCTGGTCGCCGGTTCCTGGAAGATCATCGACATATCGTTGCCGACGATCCTGCGGCGCTGCTTGTCGCTCAAGGAGAGAATGTCCTGGCCTTCGACCTTCAGTTTGTCGGCGCGCACGATGCCGGGATAGGGCACCAACCCCATCGCCGCGAGCATGGCGACGCTCTTGCCCGAACCGGATTCGCCAACGATGCCGAGCACCTCGCCCTGCTCGACCTTGAGCGAGAGGCCATCGACCGCGCGCAGCATGCCCTGCGACGACGGAAACTCGACCGTCAGATTTTCGATCTCGATTGCGAGCTGATGCTGGGTGGCCATGACCGTCACCGCTTCAGCTTCGGATCGAGGGCATCGCGCAAGCCGTCGCCGAGCAGGTTGAAGGCGAGCACGGTGATCAGGATCATGATGCCGGGGAAAGTGACGACCCACCAGGCGCGCAGCACGAATTCGCGGGCGTCGGCGAGCATGGTGCCCCATTCCGGCGTCGGCGGTTGCGCGCCGAGGCCGATGAAGCCGAGCGCGGCGGCGTCGAGGATGGCGGTGGAGATGCCGAGCGTCGCCTGCACGATCAGCGGGGCGGCGCAGTTCGGCAGGATTTCCTTGACGATGAGGCGCAGATTGCTGGCGCCGGTCAGCCGCGCGGCGGTGACGTAGTCCTTCGCGGTTTCGGCGATCACCGTGGCGCGCACGATGCGCACGTAGTGCGGCAGCAGCACGATGGCGACCGCGATCAGCGCGTTGACGATGCCGGGGCCGAGAATGGCGACGATGATGATGGCGAGCAGCAAGGTCGGCAGCGTCAGCAGGATGTCCATCATGCGCATGATGACGATCTCGACGATGCCGCGGAAAAACCCGGCGATCAGGCCGAGAATGGTGCCGGCCGTCACCGACAGCGCCACCACGGCAAAGCCGATCAGCAGCGACAGCCGCGCGCCGTAGATCAGGCGCGAAAGCATGTCGCGGCCGATGGCGTCGGTGCCGAGCCAGTGGCCGGCGACGCCGCCCGCCTGCCAGACGGGCGGCTTGAGGAAGACCTGGCTGTTGGTCTGGGTCGGCGAGAACGGCGCGAGGAACTCGGCGAACAGACCGAGGATCGCCAGGACGCCGATGACGCCGAGCCCGATCACGGCGCCGCGGTTGGCGCTGAAATAGGAGACGAACTCCATGAACGGATGCGGCGGGCCGGCGGAGGCGCGGGGCGCGGTGGGAGCGGGGGTGGCTTCAACGGTCATCGCTGGTGCCTGATGCGCGGGTTGATCAAGCCATAGGTCATGTCGACCAGAAGGTTGATCGACATGATGATCGAGCCGATGAGCAGCGTGCCGCCTTGCAGCACCGGGTAGTCGCGGCGGGCGATGGCGTTGATCAGCCACGAGCCGACGCCCGGCCAGGAAAAGATCGTTTCGGTGAGGATCGCGCCGGTGAACAGCACGCCGACCTGGAGCCCGATCACCGTGACGATCGGGATCAGCGCGTTGCGGAAGGCGTGCACGGTGACGACGCGGAAGTTGGACAGGCCCTTGGCGCGGGCGGTCCGGATGTAGTCTTCGCCCAGCACTTCGAGCATCGCCGAGCGGGTCATGCGGGCGATGACGGCGAGCGGCACGGTGCCGAGCACGATAGCCGGCAGGATCAGGTGCGACACCGCCGAGCGGAAGGCGTCGAATTCGCCGGCCAGCAAGGTGTCGATGAGCAGGAAGCCGGTTTTCGCCTCGACGAAGTACAGAACCGCGATCCGTCCGGACACGGGCGTCCAGCCGAGCTGCACCGAGAATAGAAGGATCAGCAGCAGGCCCCACCAGAAGATCGGCATCGAATAGCCGGTCAGGGACAGGCCCATGATGCCCTGATCGAAGATCGAATTGCGCTTCACGGCGGCGAGGATGCCGGCGGGAATTCCGATCAGGAGCGCGAAGGCGATGGCGCACAACGACAATTCGATCGTCGCCGGAAACAGCGCGAGGAATTCCTCGATCACCGGCTTGTGCGAGACGATCGAGCGGCCGAGATCGCCCTGCACGACCCGCAGGATGTAATAGCCGTACTGCACGATGACCGGCTGATCGAAACCATACTCGTGCACGAGGCGGGCATGCTCTTTGGCGTCGATGCCGCGTTCGCCCGCCATCGTCTCGATGGGGTCGCCGGGGATGAGCCGAATGAGGACGAAGACCAGCAAGGTGATGCCGATGAAGGTCGGGATCACCAGGCTGACGCGTGTGAAAAGGAACCGGAGCATGGAAATGGAAACGGGGCGGACCGGAAAAGGTCCGCCCCGTCTTCCGCTTACTTCAGATCGACGCCGTAGAAGGTGTGACGCCCGAAGGGCGACAGCTTGAAGTCCACCACTTCCTTGCGCACCGGCTTGAGCTGCACCGAGTGCGCGATGGTGAACCACGGCGCCTGTTCCTTGAAGATCACCTGCGCCTGCTCGTAGAGCTTGGTGCGCTCGGCCTGATCGCTGATCGACTTGGCCTTGAGCACCAGGTCTTCGAACGGCTGGTAGCAGAACTTGGCGATGTTCGAACCGTTGCCCTTGGCCGAAGAGCAGCCGAGCAGGGTGTTGAGGAAGTTGTCCGGATCGCCGTTGTCGCCGGTCCAGCCGAGTTGCGCCGTCTGGTGCTCGCCCGCCTGCGCGCGCTTGCGGTACTCGCCCCATTCGAAGCTCTTGATCTCGGCCTTGATGCCGACCTTGGCGAGATCGGCCTGCATCAGTTCGGCGATGCGCTTGGCGTTCGGATTATACGGACGCTGCACCGGCATGGCCCACAGATCGGTCTCGAAGCCGTTGGGGAAGCCTGCTTCCGCGAGCAGCTTCTTGGCCGCTTCCGGATCGTAGGGATCGTCCTTCACGGCGTTGTTGTACGACCACATGGTTGGCGGGATCGGGTTGGTCGCCGGCACGCCGCTCGACAGGAACACCGCTTCGACGATGGCCTTCTTGTTCATGGCCATGTTCATGGCCTTGCGCACGCGCACGTCGTCGAAAGGCTTCTTGGTGGTGTTGTAGGCGAGATAGCCGATGTTCAGGCCGGGCTGCTCGAGGATGGTGACGTTGGCATCCTTGCGGATGGCTTCGAGGTCGGCCGGGTTCGGATAGGGCATGACATGGCATTCGCCCTTCTGCAGCTTGGCCCAGCGCACCGAAGCATCCGGCGTGATCGAGAAGATAAGATCGTCGATCTTGGCCTTGCCGCCCCAGAACTGCGGGAACGCCTTGTAACGGATGATGGCATCCTTCTGGTACTGCACCAGATAGAACGGGCCCGAACCGATCGGTTCCTGATCGACCTTCTCCGGCGTGCCGGCTTTCAGCATCGCGTCGGCATATTCCTTCGACTGCACGCCGGCATATTCCATGGCGAGGTCGGACAGGAACGGCGCTTCCGGTGCGGTCAGCGTCACCTTGACGGTGTAGTCATCGACCTTCTCCACCGACTTGAGCAGCTTCGGCAGGCCCATGTCGTTGAAGTAGGAATGGTTCGAGCTCGTGACCTTGAAATACGGGTGCGAATCCTTCCACTGCCGCTCGAACATGAAAAGGATGTCGTCGGCGTTCAGGTCGCGCGTCGGTTTGAAGTTGGCGTTGGAGTGCCACTTCACGCCCTTGCGCAGATGGAAGGTGTAGACGGTGCCGTCAGCGGAAATGTCCCACTTCTCGGCGAGACCGGGGACCACCTTGGTGGTGCCGCGTTCGAAATCGACGACACGGCTGTAGATCTGGCTGTTGGCGTCGAACGACGTGCCGGTGGTCTGGATGCCGGGATAGAAGTTTTCCGGGCTTCCTTCCGAGCAATACACCAGCGTCTTGGCGGACAAAGGCGTGGCAAACAGCGTCGCCGTGATGGCGAGCGCGGACAGTGTACGGATGTGTGGCATAGGCCCCTCTCGACAGTCCGGGGAACGCCCCTCTGCGTTCATGCCCAGACGACTGATGGGAAATGGTAGCCTAATGCCAAAGGCGCGTCACGCTGCCGCGCGGCGCATCTTCTCGTGAATTGGTTGGAGATGGAACCGGACGGCTTTCGCAACTGCGCGGCGTCCGGGGAATTGGTGGAGCCAGGCGGGATCGAACCGCCGACCTCCTGCATGCCATGCAGGCGCTCTCCCAGCTGAGCTATGGCCCCG
>OFIS01000212.1_pt1 | contig 55510 bp, 51 predicted proteins | sample 1775071 | NCBI WGS metagenome assembly OFIS01 (sample SAMN08195774, study PRJEB24354) | sludge metagenome | isolation source: sludge from phenol fed wastewater aerobic bioreactor C | place: India: Nagpur | collected 2016-09-17
GCCGCGAGCAGGCCTGCGGTCAGTTCCGGCAACGCCTCGTCCGCGGTATCGATCAACACCCCAGCAGCAACCGCTTCGTTCACCAATGCGGCGTCCGCGCGCATCCGCGCGAGTGCGGCGTGCACCTCCCGCGGACCGACCGCCGGCGTCTGCAACATACGAACAACTGTAGGAGCAGGGTCCGACAACACCCTCCGACAAGACCGAGAGACCAGCGGTCGCAGAAGGAGATCGGCAGGCCCCTGCTCCAAGAGAGCGGACGCAACCCGCCGTTGGTCGCCCGGTCTTTCACGACTGCGCTCGACCAACGTGTGGTTACGGGCCCCGTCTTTGAGCGGCCCACCGTCTCGGGGTCTGATCCGAAAGAGCGGACGCAACCAGCCGTCGGTCGAGCGTCGTCGAGACCATGATCACCGAAGTGCATGACCACCAAAGTGGTCTCGACTACGCTCGACCACCGGGTACTCGCCCGGTCTTTCACGCGCCGACGGGCGCGCCGCCAGGTCCAACGTGACTCGACTGCGCTCGACCAACGTGGAGCCGACGTGCAGAGCGGATGAGCCGCTACTTCAGCAGACGCGACATACGGCGGTCGGCCAACGGCTTTCCGCCCGTCTGGCAGGTGGCGCAGTACTGCAGTGACGAGTCCGCGAAGCTCACCTCGCGGACCGGGTCGCCGCACACCGGGCAGGGCTTCCCGGCACGGCCGTGAACGCGCATACCGAGCTTCTTCTCCGCCTTCAGGTCGGCAGCACCGAGTCCCTCGGAGCGCTGCACCGCATCGACGAGCAGGTCCTTGATCGCCGCGAGGAGCCGGTCGATCTCGGCATCGTCGAGCTTGCCGGCGGCCTTGTACGGCGAGAGGCGCGCCGCGTGCAGGATGTCGTCGCTGTACGCGTTGCCGATCCCGGCGATCACGGACTGGTCGCGCAGCACTCCCTTCACCTGGCGTCCCCCGGCAGCAGTGAGGATGGCGGCAAGCGCATCGCGGTCGAACGCCTCGTCGAGCGGCTCCGGTCCGAGCCGGGCGATCCCCGGCACCTCGTCCGGCGAGCGCACCACGTACACCGCAAGGCGCTTCTGGGTGCCGGCCTCCGTCAGGTCGAAACCGCCCGCCGGGGCACCGTCATCGTCGACGAACGCCACCCGGAACGCGAGCGGCCCGCGACCCGGACGCGGTGGCGCGGCGGGTACCTCCGCCCGCCACTGCAGCCACCCGGCCCGCGCGAGGTGGACCACGAGGTGCAGTGCCGCGCCGTCGGGGTCCGCGAGCACCAGATCGAGGAACTTGCCGTGCCGCGCCGCGTCGACGACGCGGGCGCCCTCGAGGTCGCGTACCGGCGGGTCGAACGTCTTGAGCGCGCTGATCGCGGCCAGTTCGACGCGCGCGATGCGCAGCCCGGTCGCGGTACGGCGCAGGTACGCCGCCAAGGACTCGACCTCCGGCAGCTCTGGCACGGCACGAGCCTGCCACGTACCGGACCGGCCTCGCAGCGGTGTAGCGCCCGCTCAGCCGGTGAGCTCGCCCAGCAGCGCATCGACGCCGCGGTGCAACGTCGGGTACGCCCACACCTGGCGAGCAAGATCACGGACCGGCACCCGCGCCTGCACGGCCACCGAGAGCGCCCCCAGCACCTCTCCGCCGTGGGGCCCGGCGCTGGTCGCCCCGACCAGCACGCCGTCGTGTGCCACGAGCATCAGCAGCCCGTCGTTGCCGGGTCCGTGCATCCAGGCGCGCGCAGAGGCCTCGGCGAGCGGCTGCTGCACGACGGTGACGGCGTCACCCCACCGGTCCCGGGCCTGCGCGGCGGTCAGCCCGACCGCGCCGATCTCCGGGTCGGTGAAGGTCACCCGGGGCAGCCGGTCGACCGTCCCGAGGTCCGCGGGCACGTCCCGCCCCAGCACCACGTCGCGCACCACGCGCGCCTGATGGACCGCGACGTGCGTGAAGGGACCCTGGCCAGTCACGTCGCCGAGCGCGAAGGTCCGCGGCAGCGGCTCGCCGCCCGCGACAACGTGGCAGTGCCCGTCGACCGGCAGCGCCTTGCCGCCCGGGTCGATCCCGATGCTCGCGGCGCCGAGGCCGTCGAGGTCGACGTGGCGACCGGTGGCCACGAGCAGTCGCTCGCCCCGCACGGTGGTGCCGTCGTCAAGCTCGAGGCGGAACCCGTCGTCGTACGACACCGCGCGTGCTCCCACGCCCAGGTGCAGCTCGACGCCCTCGCGGGTGAAGACGTCCGCGAGCAGGTCGCCCGCCTCCGGCTCCTCGGGGCCGAGCAGCCGCGGGCCCTGCTCCACGATGCTCACCCGTACCCCGAACCGGGCGGCGACCTGCGCGAGCTCGCATCCGACCGCACCCCCGCCGAGCACGACGAGTGACTCGGGCAGCTGCGCCGCCTCCACGAACTCGTGGTTCGTCCAGTACGGCGTGTCGGCCAGCCCGTCGAGCGGCGGTACCGACGCCTTCGATCCGGCCGCGACGACGACCGCCCGCCGCGCCGTGACGTCGTGTCGCTCGCCGCCGTCGACGGCGACCGTGACCGAGGTGGGCGAGGTGAGCCGGGCGGTGCCGCGCAACAGGCGTACGCCCTTGCCCTCCACGCGTTCCGCGGCGGCGGCGTCGTCCCAGCCGGTCGTCGCCTCCTCGCGTACCCGCCCGGCGACCGGCGCCCAGTCGGCGGTCACCTCCGCGGTACCGGCGAGCTGCGGTACGCGCCGGGCCTCGGCGAGCACCTCCGCGCCGCGCAACATCATCTTGGTCGGCACGCAGCCCCAGTACGCGCACTCGCCGCCGATGAGGCGGGCCTCCACGCCGACGACGTCGAGCCCCGCCTCGGCCAGATCGCCGGCGAGCGCCTCCCCGCCGGGCCCCAAGCCGATGACCACCGCGTCCGCCGTCTGCTCATCCGCTGCGCTCATGATCCTCACCCTGCCCCGACCCACCAGGACCGGCCACCGGGGCACCACCACCCGCCCGCTCATCTCGCGTGTCCCTGCTCGAAACGTCGTCAACTCGCGAAGTTGACGACGTTTCGAGCAGGGACGCGGGTCAGCCGAGGGCGAGCAGGGCGGCGGCCCCGAGCGCGGTGACCATGCCGAGCTGCTGCACCGGACGCAGCCGCTCGTGCAGGTAGTAGCGCGCGAGCAGCACCGTCGCCGCGGGGTAGAGCGCCGCGAGGACCGAGACGACGCTGAGCATCCCGGACTGCACGGCGAGGCGGAAGAAGACGTTGGCGACCGAGTCCATCGTGCCGATCAGCAGCGCCGGCAGCAGCACCGCCCGCGGCAGCGCGGCGCCGCCCATCCGGGTCAGCGCGTACGCGAGGATCAGCAGCCCCGAGACCGAACGGGAGACCGTCACCGGCCAGACCCCGGAGTCGCTCGGGGCCAGCCCGATGATCGCCATGTAGATCCCGATGAAGATCCCGGAGGCGACAGCGAGCACCACGATCCGCAGTACGACCCGCTGGTGGAGCGCATCGTCGTCGTGGCGCGGCTCCATCGACACCAGCACGATCGCGACGACGGTCAGCAGCATGCCGAGGTACGCGAGCACGCCCGGTCGCTCGCCGATGACGAGCCCGACGACGACCGGGACCACCGCCGACACCACGGCGGTGAGCGGGGAGACGACTCCCATCGGCCCGGCCGCGAGCACGTAGTAGAGCAGCACCAGCCCGCCCACGCCCGCCACGCCGGCCGCCGCGCCGAGCCACACCGCCTGCGCGGTCAGCCGGCCCGGCAGGACCACCGCCAGCACGACGAGCGAGACCGCGCCGAGGGGTACGGAGAGCGCCGCCACCTGCAGGACGTGCGCCCGGCGGCTGGCCAGCCCGGCCAGGAAGTCCGACAGGCCCCACATCAGGCTCGCGAGCAGGGCGAGGACCGCAGGCACGCGGGTCAGTGCACCAGATGGTTGCGGTTCGGCACCAATCCGGTGTCGTGGGCCACCAGTGGGCCGTACCTGGGTACCCTCCGCACAACGTTCGTACTGACTCACGACACAGGAGCACTACATGCGACGAACTCGCCTGACGGCACTGATCGGGCTCGGCGCCAGCGCCGTGCTGGCTCTCGCCGCATGCGGAGGTGGAACCAGCTCCGCACCGGAAACCCCGCCGAGCGACACCGCAGGCGCCGGCGGCGACACCGTCTGCGCCACGGTGGACCAGGCCGGCACCGACGAGCTTGCGGAGATCTGCAAGAAGGGCGTCATCACGGTGTCAACCGACCCCTCCTACCCGCCGCAGTCGTCGCTGAACAAGGACACCGGCGAGTACGAGGGCTTCGACATCGACGTCGCCAAGGAGATCGCCAAGCGGCTCGGGGTCACCACCGAGTGGATCGCTCCCAACTGGGACGTCATCACCGCCGGTAGCTGGAACGGCCGCTGGGACATGTCGGTCGGATCGATGACCGTCACCGAGGAGCGGGCCAAGGTCCTGAACTTCAGCCCGGCCTACTACTACACCCCGGCCTCCATCGCGGTGCACAAGGACAACACCACGATCAACAACCTGGAGACCGACCTCGACGGCAAGCGGGTCGGCGCCTGCTCGGCCTGCACGTACGACGCGTACCTGAACAAGACCCTGGTGATCCCCGGCTACACCTTCAACTTCGTCGTCGACGACGTGAAGTTCTCCGGCTACGACACCGACACCACCGCCATCCAGGACCTCTCGCTCGGCGACGGTGCCCGCCTCGACGCGGCCATGTCCTCGCTCACCACCCTGCAGGGCGCCATCGACGCGGGCAGCCCGATCAAGATCGTCGGCGACCCGCTGTTCTACGAGCCGCTCGCGGTGGCCTTCGACAAGAGCGCCGACAGCCAGAGCCTGACCGATGCGGCGAGCAAGATCGTCGAGGAGATGCACGCCGACGGCACCCTCAGCGAGCTGTCGAAGAAGTGGTACGACGGCGTGGACTACTCGGTCACGAAGAACTGACCCTCGTGTCGGACTCCCACAGGAGAGCGGCGTGAGCGACGTGCGCCCGGGGGCGGCTGCGGCCGCCCCCGGGCCCTTCGAGCAGCTCCAGCTCGCGAGCGCGCGGGTCCCATTCCGCGTCAAGTACGTCGCTGTCTGGATCGTCATCTTCGGCCTGCTCGCCTGGTTCTTCTGGCTGGCCAAGTTCAACTTCGCCTGGATGGCCGACAACGCCGCCTTCATCGCGGGCGGCGTCCGCTACACCGTGCTGCTCGCGGTGTTCTCCATCGCGCTGGCCTGCATCATGGCGCTCGTCGGCGCGCTGTGCCGGATCTCCGCCAACCCGGTCCTCAACGGCGCCGCCGGGTTCTACACCTCGTTCTTCCGCGGCACCCCGTTGATCGTCCAGCTGTTCCTGATCTACCTCGCGGTGCCGCAGATCGCCAACGGGTTCGGCAACCCGCAGCTCACGAAGCTGTTGACGCTCAGCGCCTTCCAAGCCGGCGTCATCGGGCTCGGGCTGAACTACGGCGCGTACCTCACCGAGATCTTCCGCGCGGGCATCCAGGCGGTGCCGCACGGACAGTACGAGGCGGCCGACGCGCTCGGCATGACGTACCGGCAGCGGATGCGCCGGGTGGTGCTGCCGCAGGCGTTCCGGATCATCATCCCGCCCACGGGCAACGAGTTCATCGCGATGATCAAGGACACCGCGTTGGTGAGCTTCCTCGGCGTCGCGGCAGCTCAGGCCGAGATCTTCCGGCTCGCGCAAGTCACCGGCAAGCGCGACTTCAAGAACCTGGAAGCGCTGATCGTCGCCGCGGCCCTCTACTGGGCCATCACCGGCGTGTTCACGTTCTTCCAGGCCCGCCTCGAGCGCCGGCTCGCGCGCGGCTACGTCCGGACGTCGCCCGCGGCGGCCGCGACGGTGGCCAAGGCTGCCGGCGGGCAGTCGCTGGCGGCCGCCGAATCGGTGGTGCCCACCGACGACCTCGATCCAGACCCACCCGAGAGGGCGTTCCGATGAGCGTTGCGGCACGGCTGTCCCCGGGCGGGACACCGGTGGTACGGGTCCGGGGACTGCACAAGCGGTTCGGCGACCTCGAGGTGCTGCGCGGCGTCGACCTCGACGTGCGGTCCGGGGAGGTCGTCGTCATCTTCGGGCGCTCCGGATCGGGCAAGAGCACCCTGCTGCGCTGCATCAACTTCCTCGAGGACCCGACCGAGGGCACCATCGAGGTGGCCGGGATGGAGCTTGCCGGTGGGTACCGGACCCGGCGCAAGCGCGAGCTCGTACGCCAGTTGCGGCTGCGGGCCGGGATGGTCTTCCAGCAGTTCAACCTTTTCCCCCAGATGACCTCGCTCGAGAACGTGATGGAGGCGCCGATCCGGGTCAAGCGGGTGCCGCGCGAGCAGGCCCGCGCCAAGGCGCTGGCGCTGCTGGACCGCGTCGGGCTCGCCGACAAGGCAGACGTCCACCCGATCCGGCTCTCCGGCGGCCAGCAGCAGCGGGTCGCGATCGCCCGTGCGCTGGCGATGGAGCCGGAGGTGATGCTCTTCGATGAGCCCACCTCGGCGCTCGACCCGGAGCTGATCGGCGAGGTCCTCGGGGTCATGCGCGACCTGGCGGCCGAGCACATGACCATGCTCGTCGTGACCCACGAGATGGGCTTCGCGCGCGAGGTCGCGAACCGGATGTGCTTCTTCCACGAAGGGGTGCTGCTGGAGCAGGGCACCCCGGAGGACATCTTCACCCGCACCCGGCACGCCGAGACCCGCCAGTTCCTCAGCGCGGTGCTCTGACCTGATCTGACCGGGGTCGGGCTCGGCTCACTGGTGCGGGTGGCTCTGGCGCCACCACGCGAGCACGAACAGGCCCAGCGAGAAGACCAGGCCCACGACCACCCACAGCACGACCGTCATGTCGATCCAGGAACCGGGTGGGGGCGAGCCGGGCAGGAACCCGCGCAGCGGCACCGTCGCGAAGAGCATCGCCGCGATCCACCCGGCGTACGCGGGTTCGGCACGGCGCCGCCCACGCAGCACCTGGTAGCAGACGAAGAGCGCGAGCACCGGCAGGGTGACGAGCACCAGCACCATGATCAGGCCGAAGGCGAGCGTGCCGCCGGCCCGCGCGGCGCTCAGCTCGATCACCTGTTGCCCGGCCTGGACCGTCGCGGCGTCGTCCAGGGTCGGCGCCGCGCTCGTCTTCCAGCCCTTCACCGAACCCTCGATGCTCACCACCAGCGGGACCGGCTCGTGCAGGTCTCCGGTGGTACGGAACGCCTGCAGCACCATCAAGCCGCCGTACCGGTCGAACGGCCAGTTCTCGATCTCGCCCTCGAGCATCACCTCGATCGGCACCGTCGCCGGCACCTGGCCGCGGGGGAAGCGCAGTTGCTGGCTGCCGGCGACCGGAACGACGACGACGCCGAGGTCCTGGCTCGGGGTCAGCTCGTCCGCCGAGAGCAGGTCCTCGCCGGGGATCAGCGTGAGGTCGGCGTGCATCCGCCCGGTACGCGCGTCGAGGTCACTGAGCTGGATCGCGACCTCGACGCCGTCCGCCGGCCGCGGCGCGGACGGTTCGTACCCGACGTTGCGCCCGCTGCCCGCATAGAGGACGAGGACCACGAGATACAGCACGACGCCGATGCCGATCACCGACGTCCAGCCGCGGGACAAGCGCCGACGCGGCCGGGCTTCCACCAGCGCGCCGGGCCCGTCCGGTGCTTCCACCAGCGCGCCGGGCCCGTCCGGCGCTTCCGGCCCGACCGCCGGTTCGGGCGCCTGCTCCGCGGGCTCGCCGGACGCGTCCCCGGACCCGTTACCCGGCTCGACCACGGCGACGACCCTAACGGCCACGCGCGCCTGCCCAGCGGCGGCGCGTTGCGCGGCGGCTCCGGTCCGACCAGACTCGACCTCCGTGATCCTCTCCCACCTCGCCATCCAGTGCGCCGACCTCGACGCGAGCGCACAGTTCTACGACCGGGTTCTGGCCACCGTCGGCGGGCGCCGCGTCCTGGAGCTGGGGCCGGCGATCGGGTATGGCGACCAGGCGCCGGACTTCTGGATCGGGACCCGGCAGACCGGCGAGGGCTTCCGCGAGACGCACTTCGCGTTCGCCGCGCCGGACCGCGCGGCCGTGCACGCCTTCCACGAGGCGGCGCTCGCGGCGGGTGCCGAGGTACTGCACGAGCCGCGGCTCTGGACCGAGTACACCCCGACGTACTACGCAGTCTTCGTACGCGACCCCGACGGCAACAACGTCGAGGCCGTCACCTTCGCCGACTGAAGTCCCCGTCCGGCCCGGCAGGATCGGCTCCATGCTGCTGGCGGAGCTCGTCGCGACCTCGGCGCAAGTCGCGGCGACCCGTTCGCGCACCGCCAAGACCGCAGCCCTTGCCGCTGCGCTGCGTGCCGCCTCGCCTGCCGAGCTCCCGGTCGTCGTCTCCTACCTCTCCGGTGAGCTGCGCCAGCGCCGCACCGGGGTCGGGTGGGCCGCCCTGGGCAGCCCGCCGCCGCCCGCACCGGCCGCGTCGCTGACGGTGCGCGACGTCGACGAGGCGTTCGCCGCGATCTCCGCCGCCGGGCATGAAGGCATTGTCGCGAAGTCGCTGACCGAGCCGTACGCCGCGGGACGGCGCGGTGCCGGCTGGGTGAAGGTGAAGCCGGTGCACACCCTCGACCTCGTCGTGCTCGCGGCGGAGTGGGGGCACGGGCGGCGCCGCGGCTGGCTCTCCAACCTGCACCTAGGTGCCCGCGATCCGTCCGGCGGGGGATACGTGATGCTGGGCAAGACGTTCAAGGGACTCACCGACGAGCTCCTGCGCTGGCAGACCGAGCGCCTGCTCGAGCTCGCCACCGAACGTGACGACTGGGTGGTCCACGTACGCCCGGAGCTGGTCGTGGAGATCGCGTACGACGGCGTCCAGCGCTCACCGCGCTACCCCGGCGGCGTCGCGCTGCGCTTCGCGCGGGTGGTGCGCTACCGGCCCGACAAGCGCGCCACCGAGGCCGACACCCTCGCGACCGTCCTCGCCACCTGAATTCCCCGCGTCCCTGCTCGAAACGTCGTCAACTCGGCAAGTTAGCGACGTTTCGAGCAGGGACACGGGAACAGATGGGGGTCAGCGGCGGACGTCGATGAGCAGCCGGCCGCGCACCGTCCCCGCCTCGATGCGCTCGTGTGCCTCGCGCGCCGCGCCGAGTGGCAGTACGTCCGCGACCCGGGCACGTAGCGTCCCAGCAGCGGCGAGCTCACCGACGACCTGCGCCGCCGCGGCGAGGTCGGCCGTCGACGCCCGGCTGATCACGAAGCCGGCGAGCCGCACGTCGTGCTGGTAGAGGGCGGCGAGCGGTACGGCCGGCACCGGCTCCCGGGCTGCGGTCACCAGCACCGTCGCACCCGGCGCGACGACCGCACGCACCAGGTCGAAGTCGTGGTGACCGGACGTCTCCCAGTACACGTCAACGCCTCGGGGCGCGGCCGCGCAGACCTGCTCGGGGAGATCGTCGGCGCGGTAGTCGACGACGGCGTCCGCCCCCGCAGCCCGGCAGCCCGGCGCGTCCGCGGGGCGGGCGCTCGCGACGACGCGGGCGCCGGCACGGTGGGCGAGCGTGATCGCCGCCGACCCGATGTTGCCGGCGCCACCACCGACGTACACGGTGCATCCAGGGGACAGCCGGGCATGCACGAACCAGCCCAGGTACGCCGTCGCGGCCGGCTGCGCGAGCGCCACGAGCTGCGCGGGGTCGGCGCCGTCCGGGACGCGGTAGAGCCGGTCGGCAGGGACCGCGGCGTACTCGGCAGTCACGCCTTGGCGGCCCTCGTGTCCCATGCTGTTGGACCAGACGCGTTCTCCCGGCCGGAACCCGAGGGCGTCCGAACCGGCCGACACCACAGTGCCCACCAGGTCACGTCCCAGGACGAGCGGCAGCGGTACGGGCGTGCGGTACCGCCCCGCGCGGACGTACGCGTCGACGGGGTTCACCGCGATCGTCTCGACGGCGACCAGCACCTCGCTCGCCCCGGTCGGGGGCACCGGCAGCTCGCCGGCCTCGATCGCATCGGCCGGGCCGAGCGCGCGTACGAATGCTGCGCGCATGGCCTCGGGAACCATGGTCAGCGCCCGAGCGCGGCGCGCACGCCCGGTACGACCTGCTCGGCGAACAGCGCGAGCTGGCGCTCGTGGTCGTCGTCCGGCCAGAACGCGAAACCGTTCAGCCCGTCCTCGCGCACGAACGCCACCAGCCGGTCCACCCAGTGCGCGACCGGTCCGAGCAGGTCCTTGTCCCCGCGCTGGTCGGTGATCATGCCCTGCACGTTGTAGACCTTGCGGATCGCGCCCGGGTCTCGACCGGCGCGCCGCGCCGCCTCGTCGATCCGCGCGGCCGCCGCCCCGACCCGGTCCGTGCCGAGGAACGAGGACGAGGGCTGCCACCCGTCCGCCTTCCGGCCCGTCAGCTCGAGCATCCGCGGGCCGTACGCGCCGAGCCAGATGCCGAGCCCGGCGCGCGGCTGCGGCCCGGGGCGGGTGCCCGCGAGGCGGTAGTGCTCGCCGCCGACCCGTACGCTGCGCTCCTCGCTCCACATCGCCCGGATGACATCGATCGCCTCGTCCAGCGCGTCGACCGCCTCTCCCGGCGAGCGCCGCGGGCCTCCCATCGCCTCGATCGCCTCCCAGAAGGCGCCCGCGCCGAGCCCGAGCTGCAGGCGGCCGCCGGTGAGCAGGTCGAGCGTCGCCGCCGACTTGGCAAGGACAGCAGGGGGCCGCAGCGGCAGGCTCGCGACCGTCGGGACCAGCGTGATCCGTTCGGTGCGGGCGCCGAGGTACGACAGCAGCGTCCAGGTGTCGTAGAACCGTCGCTGGTACGGGTGGTCCTGCACGGTTATCAGGTCGTAGCCCAGCGCCTCCGCGCGTCGGGCGGCACGCACCGGAGCGTCCGACGGGTCGGCGACCGGGTCGACGTTGGCTCCGAACAGGACGGGTAGCGGCATCGGGCTCTCCTCACGGCGATGGTCGACTGCCTCGATCCTCGCCCACCCGCCGGTTCTGCGCGTCCGTGAAGACCTGCCTGCCGGGCGGGGCCGGTCTAGCCTGGAGACGTGAAGTACGTGCTCGCCGTCCTGGTCGCGGCCGTGCCGCTCTGGCTGGCGTGGGCCTCGTGGCGAGGACGCGTACGGATGCGTTGCTGCGGCATCGCCGCCTCCCAGGACACCCGGATGCGGGACGCGTACGCGACGGGCGCACCGGTGCCCGCCCCGGACGGGAGGTCCCCGACGACTCCGACACCGGTCAGCGGCGCGCCGGATCTGGCCGCGCAGCCGCGAAGGGAGTGACGATGACTGCCAGGAATCGGGTGCTGATCGTCGCGACCAACGTCGACGGGTTCGACAAAGCCGGCTACCGGACGGGCTTGTGGTTGGGAGAGCTGACCGAGTTCTACGACGTGGCTGAAGCGGCCGGCGTCGCGATGGACATCGCCAGTCCGCGCGGCGGCAAGGTCCCCATCGATCCCGGAAGTCTCATGCTGTCCGAGGTCGGCGCAGCGATAGGACTCACAACTCCCGTCGCGAGACGCTACAGGGACAAGGGTTTCATGCGGAAGCTCGACGACACCATGAAAGCCTCCGATGCAGCCGTGCAGGCGTACGGTGCCATCTACCTCACCGGTGGCCACGGCGTCATGTCCGACTTCCCGGGCGAGCTCGCACCCGTCGTGTCCGCGTTCGCCCGCTCAGACAAGATCGTCTCCGCCGTCTGCCACGGGCCTGCTGGATTGCTCGATGCGACGCTCGCTGACGGCGCCAACATCATCGCCGGCCGCAACGTGACGGGGTATTCCTGGCGGGAGGAGAAGGCCGCGAGACGTGACCGGGCCGTTCCGTACGACCTTGAAGAGGTACTGCGAAGGCGCGGCGCGAATTACAGTTGCGCCGTCTTACCGTTCATGGCGCACGTCGTGCAGGATGGGCTTCTGATCACCGGTCAGAACCCCAAGAGTGCAAAGGGCGTCGGCGAGGCCGTAGCGAGGACGCTCAGCGGCACGCCCGCAGGGCACACGAAGGTGCCGAGTGCTTCCAACTGAATCCCTGATCCACCGGTGACCTGGACCCGCTTTGCGAGTACGTTCGCACCGGGCCGGACGCGGACCAGGGAGTCTCCCCTGTCTTGGTGCGCGAGGGGGGAGTTGAACCCCCACGCCCTTTCGGGCACACGGACCTGAACCGTGCGCGTCTGCCTATTCCGCCACTCGCGCGCGCCGGAGCAGGCTAACACGCGGTACGGGGGCGTCCGCCTGCGGAGCCGACGTGCACGAGCAGCGCTGCTGCCCCGGTTACGATCACCTGAGCACCATGGCCGGGTCACCGTCCGTGGCGACCGCAGAACGGCAGGAGAAGCGCGTGGGACTGCTCGACCGCTTCGAGCAGCGGCTGGACCGCCTCGTGAACGGCGCCTTCGCGCGGGCGTTCAAGGCCGAGGTCCAGCCGATCGAGCTCGCGTCGGCACTCCAGCGTGAGATGGACGACCGGTCCGCGGTCGTGAGCCGTGACCGTACGGTCGCCCCCAACTCCTTCGACGTCGAGCTCGCCCCGCACGACTTCGAGCGGCTCAGCGTCTACGCCCAGACCTTGGCGGCCGAGCTCGCCGGGATGGTGCAGGAGTACGCGCAGGAGCAGCGGTACGCGCTGTCCGGCGCGGTGCGCGTCGGGATCGGGCGCGACGATGCACTCGACACCGGCATCTTCCGGGTCCGCAGCGAGGCCCGCCCCGACGTCCACGAGAACCCCGCATCGCCCCCACCGCCCGCCCCACCGGAGGGGGCGGGCCACGCCCGGCTCGTCATCGCGCAGACAGCTCACCCGCTCACCCGTCCGGTCACCCGCATCGGGCGCGGCACCGACTCGGACCTGCGCATCGACGACGCAGGAGTCTCGCGCAGCCACGCCGAGATCCTGCTCGGCCGCGAGGTGCTGCTGCGCGACCTCGGTTCGACCAACGGCACGTACGTGAACGGGGTGCAGGTCGGGGAGACCGTGCTGCACGACGGGGACGTGCTCCGCCTCGGAGGTACGGCGATCACCTACCGGACCGGATGAGGCCGGCGATGGGAACAGGAGCGCCATGAGCGAGCTGGCGCTGACGCTGCTGCGCCTGACCTTCCTCGTGCTGCTGTGGGTGCTGGTGCTCGTGACGGTGCTGGTGCTGCGCCGCGACCTCAAGGCGCCGCGCGACGCGCGCCCGCTCGCGCCTGCCCGCGGGGGCGGACTGCCACCGGCACCGACGGCGCCGGCCGCGCCGGCACCGGTCAAGCCGCGAAAGCCGGCCCGGGCACGCCGCGGCGGCCCCGGCAGTCTCGCCGTGGTGGAGGGACCGCTGACCGGGACGGTGATCCCGCTGGGTACCGCGCCGGTCACCATCGGGCGCGCCGCCGACTCCACCCTCGTCCTCGACGACGAGTACGCGAGCAACAACCACGCCCGGCTCGCGTTGGTGGACGGCCGGTGGGTGGTGCAGGATCTGGGGTCGACGAACGGGACGTGGATCGGCCGGACCCGTCTCACCGCCCCCACGGAGCTGACCGTCGGCCAGCAGGTACGCGTGGGGCGCACCACCCTCGAGCTGCGGAAGTGACACCCGCCTGATGACCCTGCTGCTGCGCACCGCCGCACGCTCGGACGTCGGGCTCGTACGCGCCGGAAACGAGGACTCCGGCTACGCCGGGCCGGACCTGCTCGTCGTCGCCGACGGGATGGGCGGGCACGCGGCCGGGGAGCTGGCCAGCGCGACGGCCGTGGCGACCCTCGCCCAGCTGGAGACCGCGGGGCTGGACGACCGCGACGCGGTCACCCAGCTCGCCGACGCCGTCGAGCTCGCCTCGGAACGGATTGCCGACCTCATTGCCGAGCAGCCCGAGCTCGCCGGGATGGGCACGACCGTCACCGCGCTCGCGTGGCTCGGCTCGCGACCCGACGCCCCGGCCCGGGTCGCGCTCGTGCACGTGGGCGACTCGCGGGCGTACCTGCTGCGCGACGGCGAGCTCTCCCAGCTGTCCCGGGACCACACGTACGTGCAGACGCTCGTCGACGCCGGGCGCATCACCCCGGCCGAGGCCGCTGTCCACCCCCGGCGCTCGCTGCTCATGCGCACCATCGACGGCGTGCATCCGGCCGAGCCCGACCTGTCGGTGCGCGAGGCCCGACTCGGCGACCGCTACCTGGTCTGCAGTGACGGGCTCTCCGGCGTCGTGAGCGAGACCGAGCTGCACGGGCTGCTGAACCTGGCCGACCCGACCGCCGCGGTGTCCGCGCTCGTCGACGCCGCGCTCGCTGCGGGAGCCCCCGACAACGTGACCTGCGTCGTCGCCGACGTGGTGGACACCGCCGACCTGGTCGCACCCGTGACGTCCCCGGAGGACGGCTCCTTCGAGCCCGAAGCGGCGGAGCAGACCGACGTCGCCGACGTGCCGGTCGAGCGGCGCCCGGGACGACCCGTCGTCGTGGGCGCGGCGGGCGAACGCGCCGTGCGCGAGCAGCTGCCCGACCTCGAGTTCCCGGTCGACGCCGAACCGGACCCGGACGCGCCGGCGGTCCACGGCGGCACCCAGATCGTGCGCGTCAACACCGCTCCGGACGCCCGCCAGGAGGGCCCGCTCGCCCTCGCCCGCGTCTACGCGGAGGAGCACGCGGCACGTCCCCGACGCACCCGGCACTGGGTGCTGGCCGCCGTCATCGCCCTGCTCGTCGTGATCGTCGGCGCCGTCGTCGCGTTCGGGTTGTGGGCGCGCGGCCAGTGGTTCGTCGGGGAGTCCGACGGGTACGTCGCGGTGTACCAGGGGGTGCCGGGCAGCATCGGCCCGCTCGCACTGCACCGCGTTGCGCAGCAGAGCGACCTGGCGGTCGACCAGCTCCCGACCTTCGAAGCCGAGCAGGTACGCGCGACGATCTACGTCGCCTCCGAGGGCGCGGCCGACGCGACGCTCACCCGGCTGCAGACCCGCGCGGACCAGTGCCGCACCGACCCGAGCGCCGCGGGCTGCCCCGGCGCCCCGGCGTGACGATCACCGCGGCGCCGCCCACGGCACCGGCGCGTTACCGCCAGCCCAAGCGGCGCGGTGCCGAGCTCGGGCTGCTCGTGCTCGGCTTCGTCGTCGCCGCGATCGGCTACGTCCAGGTCGACTTCGCCGTCCTCGGCGAGCTCGACACCACGACCGTGCGCGTATTGGGCGTCGCCGGGGTGATGGTCCTGGTCGTGCATCTGCTGGTGCGTGTGTTCGCCCCGTACGCCGACCCGATCGTGCTGCCCGTGGCGGCGACGCTGAACCTGCTCGGGCTCACCATGATCCACCGGCTCGACCTCGCCGACGCGCGCCGCGCTGCCCAGTCCGGCGGCGCCGTACCGAGCCCCGACGTCAGCAGCCAGCTGACCTGGACCGGGCTCGGCCTGCTGCTCGCCGTGCTCGTGCTGCTCGTGGTGCGCGACCATCGCCGCCTGCAGCGCTTCACCTACACCTCGCTGCTCGCCGGCATCGTGCTGCTGCTGCTTCCGCTCGTCCCCGGCCTCGGGTACGGCGTGCGCGGGGCGACCCTCTGGATCCGGCTCGGCGGCTACACCTTCCAACCCGGGGAGCTCGCGAAGATCGTCCTCACCGTGTTCTTCGCGGGCTACCTGAGCATGAAGCGCGACTCGCTGGCGCTGGTGCGCAGCAAGGTGCTCGGCCTCGAGCTGCCCCGCGGGCGCGATCTGGGCCCGCTGCTCGTCGCTTGGGTCGTGAGCCTGGCGATCCTCGTGTTCGAGACCGACCTCGGCACGTCGCTGCTGTTCTTCGGGCTCGCCGTCTGCTTGCTCTACGTCGCCACCCAGCGCCGTTCCTGGCTGGTGCTCGGCACCGTGCTGTTCCTCTCCGGGGCGGCCCTCGCGTACGCCGCGTTCGGCCATGTCCGGCTCCGGTTCGATCTCTGGCTGCACCCGTTCGACGACCCGTCCGGCGCCGGCTACCAGATCGTCCAGTCGCTGTACGGGCTGGCGAGCGGCGGGCTGTTCGGCAGCGGGCTGGGACAGGGCTATCCGCAGCTGGTGCCGTTCGCCAAGAGCGACTTCATCGTCGCCGCGTTCGGCGAGGAGATCGGGCTGGCCGGCCTGTTCGCGATGCTGATGCTGTACGCGATCCTCGTGCAGCGCGGTTTCCGGATCGCCGTCGCCTGCCGGGACCCGTTCGGCTCGCTGCTCGCCGCGGGCCTCGCGATCGTGACGGCGCTGCAGGTGTTCATCGTCGTCGGCGGGGTCACCCGGCTGATCCCGCTCACCGGGCTCACCACCCCGTTCCTGTCCCAGGGCGGCTCCTCACTGGTCGCCAACTGGATCGCGGTCGCGCTGCTGCTACGCGTCAGCGACAACACCCGCCGCCCGGACCCGTCGCTGCTACCCGACGACGCGCGCACCCAGGTGGTGCGGCTGTGATCCGTTCACTGCGTCGCCTCGCCGCGGTGCTGCTCGTCCTCGTCCTCGCGATCATCGCCAACCTCACGTGGGTGCAGTTCGTGGACGCCGACGACCTGCGCAGCCAGCCCGGCAACACCCGCAACCTGCTGCGTGAGTACTCCCGCGAGCGCGGGCCGATCCTCGTCGGCGGGGCCGCCGTCGCCAAGTCCATCCCGACCTCGGACCAGCTGAAGTTCCTGCGCACCTACTCCGCCGGCCCGCGGTACGCGCCGGCGACGGGCTTCTACTCCCTGGTCTACGGCGCCACCGGCCTCGAACGCACCGAGAACTCGATCCTGTCCGGCAGCGACGACCGCTTCTTCGTCGACCGGCTCGAGCAGCTGTTCGCGGGCCGCTCGGTCCAGGGCGGCGCGGTCCGCACCACCCTGAACGCCAAGGCGCAGAAGGCCGCCTTCGACGGCCTGGCCGGACGCACCGGCGCCGTCGTCGCGATCGACCCGGCTACCGGCGCGATCCTTGCGCTCGCCAGCAGCCCGTCGTTCGACCCGAACCAGCTCAGCTCGCACAATTCCACCAAGATCCGCAAGGCGTACGCCGCGTACGAGGCCGACCCGGACAAGCCGCTCACCAACCGTCCGCTCACGATGGCGCTGCCGCCGGGGTCCACCTTCAAGCTGGTGACGGCCGCCGCTGCGTTGGAGAGCGGCAGATACCAGCCGGACACGATGGTGCCCGGTCCTGCGGAGCTGAAGCTGCCGCAGACGACGCACGCGCTGAAGAACTGGACCGGGCAGCGCTGCGGACCCGACGACGAGACGACCCTGACGAATGCGCTCGCGATCTCCTGCAACACCGCATTCGCTTCCATCGGAATGGACCTCGGCGCCGATGCACTGCGAGCGCAGGCCGAGAAGTTCGGATTCGACAACGGGTTCCAGATCCCGCTGCGTGCCGCCACCAGCCGCTTCCCCGCCGAGCTTGACGCCCCGCAGACCGCGATGGCCGCGATCGGGCAGTACGACGTGGCCGCGACGGCGCTGCAGATGGCGATGGTCGGCGCTGGGATCGCCAACGGCGGAACGGTGATGAACCCGTACCTCGTCTCACAGGTGCTCGGCCCGGACCTCTCGGTCCTCGAACAGGCCGAGCCGAGCCCGTACCAGCAGGCGATGACGCCGGCGAATGCGGCAGCGCTGATGTCGATGATGGAGACGACAGTCACCCAGGGGACCGCCACCAGCGTGCAGATCCCTGGGGTGCGGGTCGGAGGCAAGACCGGCACCGCGCAGTCGGGCACCGACGCCAAGGCGCATGCCTGGTTCGTCGCGGTGGCGCCGATCCAGACCTCGCAGGTCGCCGTCGCGGTGGTGCTGCAGAACGGCGGAGGTGCGCCCGAGGTGAGTGGCAACGCGCTGGCCGGCCCGATCGCGCGGGCCGTGATCGAGGCGGTGCTGTCATGATCTACCCGGGGACACGGTCGCACTGCCGCGGACAGGATCCGTTCCGCTCGGACGGGTCGGGGCGCCTGCCTCACCGGTGGGCGAGAACTCGGTTGCAGGTGAACGGAGATTACGTTGACTGAGCAGCGCCGCCTCGGCGACCGCTACGAGCTCGGCGAGGTCATCGGCCGGGGCGGTATGGCCGAGGTCCACGAGGGCCACGACCTGCGCCTGGGCCGCCGCGTCGCGGTCAAGATCCTGCGCCCGGACCTCGCGCGGGACCCGGCGTTCCAGGCGCGGTTCCGCCGCGAGGCGCAGAGCGCCGCCTCGCTGAACCACCCCAACATCGTGGCCGTCTACGACACCGGTGAGGATGTGCTCGCGGACGGACCGGACGGCGGCACAGGAACGATCGTGCCGTACATCGTCATGGAGTACGTCGACGGGATGACCCTGCGACAGCTCACGAGCAGCGGCAGGCGCCTGCTGCCCGAACGCGCGATGGAGATCGCCGACGGGGTGCTCGCCGCGCTCGACTACAGCCACCGGCACGGCATCGTGCACCGGGACATCAAGCCCGGCAACGTGATGCTGACGCGGGCCGGTGAGGTCAAGGTCATGGACTTCGGCATTGCCCGCGCGCTCGCCGACGCCGGGCAGACGATGACCGCGACCTCGACGGTGATGGGCACCGCCCAGTACCTGTCTCCGGAGCAGGCGCGCGGCGAGATGGTCGACAGCCGCAGCGACATCTATTCCACCGGCTGCCTGCTGTACGAGCTGCTCACCGGTCGCCCGCCGTTCACGGGTGACTCCCCGGTCGCGGTCGCCTACCAGCACGTCTCGGAGTCCCCGGTGCCGCCGAGCCAGCTCGACCCGTCGATCCCGCCGACGATCGACGCGATCGTCCTCAAGGCGCTCGCCAAGCGGCCGGCCGACCGCTACCAGTCGGCGGCCGACATGCGCTCGGACGTGGAGCGCGCGATCGCCGGGTTGCCGGTCACCGCCGCGCACACGCCGGTGACGGCCACCGCCCCGGCGGCGACGACCGCGATGCCGGCGGTGGGACCACCTTCCGCCCCGCCGCGCGAAGGACGCAGCCCATGGCTGTGGGTCGCGGTCGTCGTCGGGGTCGCCGCGGTCGGTGTCGCGATGTTCCTCGTCGGCAGGACGATCTTCGGTACGCCCGCCGTCGACACCGTGGCGGTCCCGCCGCTCGCCGGGCTCTCGATCGACGAGGCGCAGGCCAAGCTCGCCGAGAGCCGGCTGGTGCTCGGCCAGCAGACTCCGATGGCCTCCGACGACCGCGTCGAGGGGACGATCATCAGCCAGAACCCCACCGCCGGGCAGCAGGTACCGGTGGGGCAGGCGGTCGACGTGACGTTCTCGACCGGCAAGGCCCAGGTCGCGGTGCCGAACCTGGTCGATCTGAGCAGCCCGGACGATGCGCGGGACCTGCTGCGCCAGAACAACCTTCTGCTCGGCAAGGTCAAGGAGCAGAACTCCGACCAGCCCGCCGGAACCGTGCTGAGCCAGGATCCGCCGGAAGGAACCATGGTCGACGTCGGCAGCCAGGTGTCGATCAAGGTGTCCGACGGCAAGGTGAAGGTGCCGGACGTCGTGAACAAGAGCGAGGCCGAGGCGCGCGCGATGCTGACCTCGGCCGGGTTCCCCAACCCGCAGGTGATCACGCAGGAGACCGACCAGCAGCCGCCCGGCACGGTGCTCGCCCAGTCCCCGTCCGCGAACACCCCGGCGCCGAAGGGCACCCAGGTCACGATCACCGTGGCGGTCGCGCTACCGCCGCCACCTCCTCCGACCTCGCCACCGCCGCCGCCTCCGCCGACGAGCACCGCCGACGAGGCCGGCCCGCACGACTGACGCGCGCCGCCGCCGCTAGCCGACCGCCGCGCGCAGCCCCTGTGCCCGGGCTGGTGCCGCCGGGTCGCCGCAGCGGGCCAGCCAGTTGGCGAGCATGACGTGCCCACCCTGGGTCAGGACGCTCTCGGGGTGAAACTGGACGCCTTCGACGTCGTCGCTCTCATGGCGGACGCCCATGACCACGCCGTCGGAGGTCCATGCCGTGACGCGCAGCGCGTCCGGCGTCGTGGTCGGGTCGAGGGCGAGCGAGTGGTAGCGCGTCGCGGTGAACGGGTCGGGCAACCCGGCGAGCACGCCCTCGCCGCGGTGGTGGACCTGCGAGGTCTTGCCGTGCAGCAGCTCCGGCGCGCGCCCAACAGTTCCGCCGTACGCCTCGCAGATCGCCTGGTGCCCGAGGCACACGCCCAGGATCGGGACGCTGCCCGCGAGCCCGTGCACGAGCTCGACGCACACCCCGGCCTGCGCCGGGGTCCCGGGGCCGGGGGAGAGCAGCACGCCGTCGTACCCGCGCGCCTCGTGCGGACCGATCTCGTCGTTGCGCCGCACCGTGACGTCCGCGCCGAGCTGGGCCAGGTACTGGACGAGGTTGTAGACGAAGCTGTCGTAGTTGTCGACGACGAGGATGTTTCGGGCGGTCATGTGCTCATCCTCGCGTGTGACCGGGCCACGGCACTACCGCGGTCACCGCACCCGCATCCACCGTCACGTCGGTGAAGGGCAGGCGCGGTTCAAGCCAGGGGAACACCACGGTGAACAGCAGCGCCACGACCGCAGCGACAAGTATCAGGGCCGCAAGCAACTTCGCCGGCCACGGCCCGGGCAGGTGACGCCAGATCCAGCCGTACACCTAGAGCGCCCCGCTGATCCGGTCGGGCGGGCCCTCGCTCGCCGCCCGGGTGTGCGTGAGGTGCCCCCACCAGATCCAGCGTTCGTACGACGCCCAGCGGGGGTTGCACGTGGTCAGCGTGATCAGCGCCTGTGTCGGCGTCGCACCCGGTTTGCCGGGCACCGGGTCGATGACCCACGTGTCGGTGGGTTGCACGATCTTGTCGCGGTCCAGCACGTAGGTGTACCACCCGGTCGCGGTCTGCACGTAGACCTTGTCGCCGGCCTGGAGCCGGTCGATGTCGGCGAACGGCTCGTTGTTGGTGGCGCGGTGGGCGGCGAGCGCGAAGTTGCCGACCGCGCCGGGCACCGCTGTGCCGGGATAGTGCCCGGCGCCCTTGGCGAGGACATCGAGCCCCACGCCCTCGATCACCGGCAGCCCCCACACCTTGTCCTTGAGCCGCGGGATGTAGAGCAGCGCGAATCCCTTCCCTGCGACCGGTTTCACGGCCTTCGGCCGTTTCGCGGGCACGGGGTCGGCGGCGCGCCACTGCTGCACGATCTGGTCCTGCTCGACCTGCGTGGCGTGCGCCGACTGCACGTTGGTCCACCACAGCTGGTAGACGACCAGCAGCAGCGCCAGCACGCCGGCCGTGACGAGCAGCTCGCCGACGGTGCGGACGGTGCCGCGCACCACCCCGATGCGCGGGCGCTCGGTCGTCGGCGGTGAGACCGTCATCGGGTCGCGCTGCCCTGCGGCAGCGCGCCGGCGTACGGCTCGAGAGTCAGGCGCGGCTCGGTGTCGACGTCGTACCCGAGCCCGTACAGGTCGACGTACTCCCGGTAGACCATCAGCTGCGGGTCGCGGTCCAGGGCGCGGGTGATCCGGTCCGGGTCGCCGACCGCCTCGATGCGGTACGGCGGGGAGTAGACCCGGCCGCCGAGCAGCAGCGTGTTCCCGACACAGCGCACGGCGGAGGTCGCGACGAGCCGCTGCCCCATGACGCTCACGCCGCTCGCTCCGGCTCTCCACATCGCGTTGACCACTGCCTGGACGTCCTGCTGGTGTACGACGAGGTCGTCCGGCGTCGGGTTCCCCACCAGCGACCCACCGCTCGTGCCGTACGGCGCGTCGTCGAGGGTGACCCGTACCCCGGGGCCTCTCACCGCGGTGAGCCCCGCCGTCGGGGAGAGCGCGGCGAGCCGTTCCTGCAGCCGCGTCGACTCCGGCTCCTGGCGCGCACCGAGCTGCGCGACGCGCGCAGTCGCGTCCTCGACCTGCTGCTGCAGCCGGGCGAGCTCGTAGGAGCGGGCGCGCAGCAGCGAGTCCAGGTCGGCGGTACGGGCGGCGCGCAGGTCGGTACCGCGCGCGGTGAGCGCGCTGGTGGCGAGCAGCACCCCGGCGAGGGCGAACACCGCGAAGGTGGCGAGCCGCACGAGCACCCGCGGGCGGCGGGCGGTTCGCAGCAGGGAGTGCGCGCGGCTCATGTCGGTACGCTAGGCCACGAGGGCCGCGGTTCCCGCCGGGTACGGCGGCCATACACCCGAGGTGGAAGGGGTCGGCGCGTTGCCCGAGTCACGGATCCGGCGCAAGAAGGCGTACACGCCGCCGCCGTCGCGCGACCCGATGAAGATCGGGTCACCCCCCTGGCTGGCGCCGCTGATGGTCGCGTTCTTCGTCCTGGGCCTGCTGTGGATCGTCGTGTGGTACATCGCCGGCCGGGATGTCCCCGGGATGCGGGTGCTCGACTGGTGGAACGTGGTGATCGGATTCGGGCTCATCGGGGCCGGGTTCGTGCTGTCCACGCGGTGGCGCTGAGCGCTGCTCGGGCCGACTGATCCCGGCCTGGCGCGATCCGTCACGCCAGTCACACGCGCCACATGCCGTGCTGCGCGATCACCTTCCCCAGGATCCACAGCCGTGCTGTGGACAACGGCGGGTTCGGCTCTTACAACGGTGTGATTCATCCCCATGCTGGGGATGACCTGTGGACAACGCGACTCTCAGCCGCCGAGCAGGTGCTGGAACTGCTGCTGCAGGGCGTCGGTACGCAGGTACGCGGCGCCGGCCAGGAGTAGCACGAGCGCCACGAGCCCGGCGCTCTGCACGAGGGTGCGTTGCGGGCGCGGGGCGTACGCGAGGATCGCGGCGGCCACCCCACCCACGACGAGGCCGCCGAGGTGGGCCCGCCAGTCGATCCCACCCACGACGAAACCCAGCACCAGGTTGATGCCGATCAGGACCAGGACCTGCGTGATGTCGGCCTTCAAGGCGTGCCCGGCGACCACGAGCGCCGCCATGAGCCCGAAGATCGCCCCGCTGGCGCCCGCGCTGACGGTCCGGGGGTCGCTGAACCAGTACGACGCCACGCTCCCGCCGAAGCCCGCGACGAGGTAGAGCGCCAGGAACCGGGTGTGACCGAAGAGCCGTTCGAGCTGCGGTCCGAGCAGATAGAGCACGTACATGTTGAACAGCAGGTGCAGCAGGCTGACGTGCAGGAACATCGCCGAGAGCAGCCGCCACTGCTCGCCGAGCAGCGCGATGCCGACCGGCCAGGAGCCGAAGCGCTCGAGCGCCGAGTTGACCCCGCTGACGTACTCGAGCCCGAACAGCACGACGCAGACACCGATGAGCGTCAGGGTCACGCTGGAACGGGTGTCGATCCGTCCGCCGAAGGGGCTGCGCGCGACGCGCACCTGCGAGCGCCCCTCCGCCACGCACTCCGGGCAGTGGTAGCCGACCGCGGCCTCGGTCATGCAGTCCGGGCAGATGACCCGGTCGCAGCGAGAGCAGCGGACGTACGCCTCGCGATCCGGGTGCCGGTAGCAGTAGGTGGCCTGCGGTACGGGGTCAGGCGCCGTCACGCTCGATCGTCACCGACTCGATCACGACGTCGGTGGTCGGCCGGTCGTTGCGCCCGGTGGGCGTCGTCGCGATCGCATCGACGACCGCCCGGCTGGCTTCGTCCGCGACCTCGCCGAAGATGGCGTGCTTGCGGTTCAGGTGCGGCGTGGGTCCGACCGTGATGAAGAACTGCGAGCCGTTCGTGCCGGGGCCGGCGTTCGCCATCGCCAGCAGGTACGGCCGATCGAAGCTCAGCTCGGGGTGGAACTCGTCGTCGAACTGGTAGCCGGGTCCGCCGTACCCCTGTCCGAGCGGGTCACCGCCCTGGATCATGAATCCGTTGATGACGCGGTGGAAGATCGTGCCGTCGTAGAGCGGATCGGTCGACTTCTTCTTGGTCGCGGGATGCGTCCACTCGCGCGAGCCCTCCGCCAGCTCGACGAAGTTGCGCACCGTCTTCGGCGCGTGGTTCTCGAAGAGCTCCAGGCGGATGGGGCCCTTGTTCGTGTTCAGCGTCGCGTAAGTCGTCACCCGAGGATCCTGCCACGCCGGCCGGCCACACCGTCCCCGAGGTGCCCCGCGCGAGCCTCGGCTGCGCCGCCTCAAGGCGTCAGCCCGCGCCGCGACTGCGCCGTCCGCCGAGTCGCTCCGACCCATCGATCTGTCCCTGTCGATGCAACGGCCGCGAGCCGAACAGACAGGCGGGCGGACGCGGTCACGGCAAGGGCGTGCCTCCGGCGGCAACCCCGCCCGGCGCGCGCGCCTGCAGAAGGCGGCGCCGCCGGAGGTGTCAGCCCGCGCCGCGACTGCGCCGTCCGCCGAGTCGCTATGTTTCCGTCCCTATCGATGTCCCTATCGATGTAACGAGCCCCCACCTCGCTGGCGTTCGGCAGGGGCTCGCTACATCGGTGGAGCCAAGGGGACTCGAACCCCTAACCCCCTGCTTGCAAAGCAGGTGCGCTACCAATTGCGCCATGGCCCCGGCTTCAGCGGGAGGCGGCTCAGCGCAGGTCGGGCGGTGAGGTCGCCTCGCTCCACAGATCCTGCTCGGAACGGCTGGCCGCCACCTGGCGGTACACCACATAACCGACGCCGGCGAGCAGTGCGAGAGCGAGCAACTTCTTCACGGCGGACCTCCCTGTGGGTGCTGCAGTGGGCCTAACTGGACTTGAACCAGTGACCTCTTCCTTATCAGGGAAGCGCTCTAACCGTCTGAGCTATAGGCCCCGGGGCACCGGTCCAGGGTCGCCGTACCAGTGCCGCAGCAGCCTACCTGAATCCCGCACCGCGCCGCAGACCGGCGGGAGCTGACCTCAGTTGTCCTCGGTGAGCGTGATCTCGAGGCCACGCGTGAAGCCCACCGTGAGGTTGTAGAGGAAGGCGAACAGCGTCGCCATCGCGGAGACAAGAACGATCTCGATAGCGGCCAGGACCAGCGTGGTCCCCATCACCCGTTCGAATCCCACGACGGCCATGAAGTCGAACGGCGTGCTGCCGGTGCCGACCACGTCGTCGACCGTCCGGTTGACGGCGTCGAAGACGCCGGTCACCTCGAGGGTCCACCAGAGCAGCGCCGTGGCGACGACGATCACGATCGCCACCGCGAGGGAGAGCATGAAGAACGTCTTCATCACCGACCACGGATCCAGGCGCGTGACGAGCAGGCGCGCCCGTCGCGGTCCGGTGCGGGCGGGACGGGCGGGCTGGGCGCCGGAGCCGGTGCGGTCGTAGCCGCCCGCGCTCGCAGCGACCGATCCGTCGCCAGGGGGGCCGTTCGGTTGCGGGCGAGAGGGCTGGAGTGCCGCCTGCTCACCCGGTCGCGGCGGACCGACCTGGCGGGGGAGGTCGTTCGTGTCGGGTTCTGCGGGGGATCGGAACGCGGACGCGCCCGAACGGCGCACCGGCTCCGAGGCGGAGCCGGTGACGGTACGGCGTACGGTCATGGGACCGCGCCCTCCCTCAGTCGTCCAGCGGGTGGTCGGTCGGTTCCCCACTGTCGTCTACGGTAACCGAACCGGCGCCCGGCGACGCTTCGGCGACGCCGTCCGGAGCGTCCGTGTCCGGCCCCGCATCCTGCAGCTCCGGCTCGACGTCACCCTCGTCCGCATCGTCCTCCGACTCGCCGAGCGCCACCGCGACGATCGAGGCGTCCCCGACGCGCATCAGCCCGACGCCCATGGTGTCCCGGCCGGTGGCCCGGATCTCGGCGACGCGGGTGCGGATCACGATGCCGTCGCTCGCGACCGCGTAGACCTCGTCGTCCTCGTCGGCCACGAGCGCACCGACGAGCGCACCGCGCTCCTCGACCAGCTTCATGGCGCGTACCCCGTAGATGCCACGGCCCTTCGGCGTCCACTCCGACACCGGGGTCCGCTTGCCGAAGCCGCCGTCGGTGACCGTGACGACGAAGGCGCCTTCCCGTACGACATCCATGGCGAGCAGTTCGTCCCCGTCGCGGAAGCGCATCCCGATCACCCCGGAGGTCGCGCGTCCCATCGGGCGCAGGGTCGCGTCGTCGGCCGTGAACCGCACCGACATGCCGCGACGGCTGACGAGCAGCAGGTCGACGTCCTCGTCGACGAGCTGGGCACTGATCAGCTCGTCGCCCTCACGCAGGTTTATCGCGATGATTCCTCCGGTCCGGTTCGTGTCGAACTCACCCAGCCGGGTCTTCTTGACGGCGCCGTCGCGGGTCGCGAGCACGAGGTAGGGCGCCTGTTCGTAGTCGCGGATGTCGAGGACCTGTGCGATCTGCTCGTCCGCCGCCAGCGCCAGCAGGTTGGCGACGTGCTGCCCACGTGCGTCGCGTCCGGTGTCGGGCAGCTCGTACGCCTTCGCGCGGTAGACCCGACCCAGATTGGTGAAGAACAGCAGGTAGTTATGGGTGGTGGTGACGAAGAAGTGCTCGACCACGTCGTCACCGCGCAGCTGTGCGCCGCGGACGCCCCTGCCGCCGCGCCGCTGCGCCCGGTAGCTGTCGGTCCGGGTGCGCTTCGCGTAGCCGCCACGGGTGATCGTGACGACGACGTCCTCCTGTGCGATGAGGTCCTCGTCGCGCATCTCCCCTTCGTGCGCAACGAACCTTGTCCGCCGCTCGTCGCCGAAACGGTTGACGATGTCGCTGAGCTCCTCGCTCACGATCGCGCGTTGGCGCGTCTCGCTAACGAGGATCTCCTGGTAGTCGGCGATCCGCGCCATCAGCTCGTCGTACTCGTCCTGCAGCTCTTGGCGTTCGAGGGCGGCGAGCTTGCGCAGCTGCATGTCGAGGATGGCGCGCGCCTGCAGCTCGTCGATCTCGAGCAGCTCCTGCAGCCCGGCACCGGCCTCCGCAGCCGAGGCGCTGCGCCGGATCAGCGCGATCACCTCGTCGATCCGGTCGATGGCCTTGAGCAGCCCGAGCAGGATGTGCGCCCGCTCCTGGGCGCGGCGCAACCGGTACTGGGTACGGCGCCGGATGACGTCGAGCTGGTGGCTGATCCAGTGCCGTACGAACGCATCCAGCGGCAGCGTGCGCGGCACACCGTCGACGAGCGCCACCATGTTGGCGCCGAAGGTCTCCTGCAACTGGGTGTGCTTGTAGAGCTGGTTCAGCACGACTTTCGCCACGGCGTCCCGGCGCAGCACGATCTCGAGCCGCAGCGTGTCACCGGCCGACTGGTCGACGACGTCGGCGATGCCGGACACCTTGCCCGTGTTGTGCAGGTCGACGATCTTCGACAACAGGTTGTCCGGGTTGACCATGTAGGGCAGCTCGGTGACGACGAGCATCGTCCGGCCCCGGTTGTCCTCCTCGACCTCGACCACCGCGCGCATGGTGATCAGCCCACGGCCGGTCCGGTAGGCATCCTCTATCCCGCGGCGGCCCGCGACCAGTGCGCCGTTCGGGAAGTCCGGCCCGTGGATACGCTCCATCAGGCCGGCGAGCAGCTCCTCACCGCTGGCGCCGGGATTCTCGAGCGCCCACTGCACGCCGCTGGCGACCTCACGCAGGTTGTGCGGCGGGATGTTCGTCGCCATGCCGACGGCGATCCCGGCTGAGCCGTTGACGAGCAGGTTCGGGAAACGTGCCGGCAGCACTGTGGGCTCTTGGGTGCGGCCGTCGTAGTTGGGGGTGAAGTCGACGGTCTCCTCGTCGATGTCCCGCACCAGCTCCATCGCGAGCGGGTCGAGCCGGCACTCCGTGTAACGGGACGCTGCGGCACCGTCGTTTCCGGGAGAGCCGAAGTTGCCCTGGCCCTGTACCAGCGGATAGCGCAGCACCCAGTTCTGCGTGAGGCGTACGAGCGTGTCGTAGATCGGGCTGTCGCCGTGGGGGTGGTAGTTGCCCATGACGTCGCCGACGACCCGGGCGCTCTTGGAGAAGTTGCGGTCCGGCCGGTATCCGCCGTCGTACATCGCGTAGACCACGCGGCGGTGGACCGGCTTGAGGCCGTCACGGACGTCCGGCAGCGCCCGGGACACGATGACGCTCATCGCATAGTCGAGGTACGACCGTTGCATCTCGTGGTTGAGGTCGACCTCGTCGATGCGGTCGGGACGGGCGTCCGCGGTGCTGGTGTCGGTGTCGTCGGGCACTGGTGTCGCTCCTAGGTCGTACGGCTCACGGCGGCGGTGCTGCCGTACGGGTCAGATGTCGAGGAACCGGACGTCGCGGGCGTTGCGCTGGATGAACGCGCGCCGGCTCTCCACGTCCTCTCCCATCAGCGTCGTGAAGATCTCGTCGGCCTGTGCGGCGTCCTCGAGGGTGACCTGCAGCAGGACCCGGCCGTCCCGGTCCATCGTCGTCTCGCGCAGCTCCTCCCAGTTCATCTCGCCGAGACCCTTGTATCGCTGGATCCCCTCCTCCTTCGGCAGCTTCTTGCCTGCCGCGAGCCCGGCTTCGACCAGCGCATCACGCTCCCGGTCGGAGAAGGCGTACTCCGGGGCCTCCCGCGACCACTTGATCTTGAACAGCGGCGGCTGTCCGAGGTAGACGTGCCCCTGCTCGACGAGCGGGCGCATGAACCGGAAGAGCAGCGTGAGCAGCAGGGTGCGGATGTGCTGGCCGTCGACATCGGCATCGGCCATCAGCACCAGCTTGTGGTAGCGCAGTTTGGCCAGGTCGAAGTCGTCGTGGATACCGGTGCCCATCGCGGAGATGAGCGCCTGGACCTCGTTGTTGGCGAGTACGCGATCGATGCGCGCTTTCTCGACATTGAGGATCTTTCCGCGGATGGGCAGGATCGCCTGGGTGCGGGGGTCTCTCGCCCTTCTGGCCGAGCCGCCCGCGCTGTCGCCCTCGACGACGAAGAGCTCGCACTCTTCCGGCTCCCGAGAAGAGCAGTCGATCAGCTTCCCGGGCAGCCCCGCACCGCCGAGCAGTCCCTTGCGGTTGCGGGCCAGGTCGCGCGCCTTGCGGGCGGCGATCCGTGCGCTCGAAGCGGCGACCGCCTTGCGGGCGATCTCCTTGCCCTCCGCGGGGTTCTGCTCGAACCACTCGCCGAGCTTCTCGTTGCAGACCTTCTGCACGAACGTCTTGGCCTCGGTGTTGCCGAGCTTGGTCTTCGTCTGGCCCTCGAACTGTGGCTCGCCGAGCTTGACCGACACGATCGCCGTCAGGCCCTCGCGCACGTCGTCACCCGTGAGATTGGAGTCCTTCTCCTTGAGAATGTTCCACTCCCTGGCGAACTTGTTGACCAGGCTGGTCAGCGCCGAGCGGAAGCCTTCCTCGTGGGTGCCGCCCTCGGTGGTGTTGATCGTGTTCGCGAACGTGTGGACCGACTCGTTGTAGCCGTTGTTCCACTGCAGCGCGACGTCGACCGACAACCGGCGCTCCTCGTCCTCGGACTCGAAGTGGACGATCGTCGGGTGCGCCGGTCCTTTGGAGGTGTTGAGGTGCTTGACGAAATCGGCGATCCCGCCTTCGTAGTGGTAGCTGGCCGCGCGCCGCCCACCGTCCTCCTCGCTGGTGTCGACCCGCTCGTCGACGAGGGAGATCGTGAGGCCGCGATTGAGGAATGCCATCTCCTGGAACCGACGCGCCAGCGTCTCGAAGTCGTAATGGGTGGTCTCGAAGATCTCCGGGTCCGCCCAGAACGTGACGATCGTCCCCGTCTCCTGCGTGGCCTCACCCATGTCGAGCGGACCCTGCGGGATGCCGCGCTCGTAGCCCTGGCGGTACACGTGCCCCTTACGACGGACCTCGACCTCGAGTCTGCTCGAGAGCGCGTTGACGACAGAGACCCCGACCCCGTGCAGACCACCGGACACCTGGTAGCCGCCGCCGCCGAACTTGCCCCCGGCGTGGAGGACCGTGAGCACGACCTCGACCGCGGGTCGCCCTTCGGACTCGACGATGTCCACGGGGATGCCGCGCCCGTTGTCGACGACCCGGACGCCGCTGTCGGCGAGCAGGATCACCTCGATGTGGTCGCAGAATCCGGCGAGCGCCTCGTCGACCGAGTTGTCCACGACCTCGTAGACCAGATGGTGCAGGCCGCGCAGGCCGGTCGACCCGATGTACATGCCGGGCCGCTTGCGTACGGCGTCGAGACCTTCGAGGACCTGGATGTTGCTCGCGTCGTAGGACACGTGTGGGTTACCCCTCTCGACCGGCACGCGGTCTGACACCGAACCGGTCCGGTACTCCGGCCGGCGCTCGACACAGGCGTCCGCGCCGTTCTCATCGGGCCACCGGATGGGGCTTCGGGGTACCGCAGGATCGGCTGGACAGCCGCACAGAACGTCCTCGATTCTACCGTGGACCGGCCCCAGAACCGTCGATCCCCCCAGGTTTGACGGCGGCATCCGAAACCGGTTCTGCAGTGCGTGACGTGCCCGGGACGGGCGGTCAGCCGTACGTGTCGCGCGGGCCGCGCCCGCGCACGACCCGGGGGCCGTGACGCCAGCTCGGAGCTGCGGGCCCGGCGACGGTGATCGACCGTACGACCCCGGCGCCGACCTGGTCGGCGATCCGCCGGTGGAGCAGGGCGAGCTGCATCCGTACCGCGGTGGCCCATGTCGTGGAGTCCGCGCGCACCAACAGGCGCCCGGACTCCTGGTCGAAACTCTCCGCGCGCACGTGTGCGGCGAGCTCGGCTCCCACGATCTCGGGCCAGCCGTTCATCAGACCCGCGACCGCCGCGGGGCCCGACCAGCCCTGCTCGCCGGCGAGCTGGCGCAGCACCTCTCCAGTGAGGACCGGGTCACGCCCGCTCGCCGCGCCGCGCCCACGTCGGGTGGATGGCGCGCCGCCGCGAGCGCGTTCGTTGCCGGGTGCCGGACCCGCTCCCGCAGCGGCCGCGCGTGCCCGGGCGAGCGCCTGGCGTGCCGCGTCGGCGCTCGGCGCGGGACCGCCCGGACCGTCGACGGCGGGGGAGTCAGGCATCGACGATGGTCCCACGCTCGACCCGTACCCGTGCCCCCGTGAGCGTGGCGGGTACGTCGGCCGCGACGGCCGCAGTCACGAGCACCTGCTCAGCGTCGCCGACCAGGGCGGCGAGACGCGACCGGCGCTCGACGTCCAGCTCGGCGAAGACGTCGTCGAGCACCAGGATCGGCTCACCCCCGCTGGTCCCGTCGTCGCGCAGCAGCTGGTACGACGCGAGTCGCAGCGCAAGCGCGAGCGACCACGACTCGCCGTGGCTCGCATAGCCCTTCGCCGGCACGCCTGCCAGCGAGAGCAGCACGTCGTCCCGGTGCGGGCCGACGAGGGTGACCGCCCGCTCGAGCTCCTCGCGGCGGCGTCGCTCCAACGCTGCGCGCAACGCACCTGCCAGCACAGTCCGATCGACAGTGAGATCCACGTCCTCACCGAGGCTCCACCGGTAGCCGGCGCTCACCTCGGCCGACGCGTCCGCCACCGCGTCGTACGTCTTGCCCAGCAACGGATTCAGCTGGTCCAGCAGGTGGATCCGGCCCGCGAGCAAGGCGCTCCCGAGGTCGATCAGCTGCTCGTCCCAGACCATGAGCGTCTGCAGCGGATCGGATGTGCCTCCGGCATCCGGTCGGCCGCGACGGCCCCCAGCGCTCTTGAGCAGCGCGTTTCGCTGGCGTACCACGCGTTCGAAGTCGGCCTTCACCCCGGCGTACTTCGGCGCGCGCGCGACGAGCAGGGTGTCGAGGAAGCGGCGCCGGTCACTCGGGTCGCCCTTGACGAGGGCGAGGTCCTCGGGCGCGAAGAGCACGGTGCGGACAGTGCCGGCCAGCTCTCGCGGCCGCACCGGGTGCCCGCCGAGCTGGACCCGGTTCGCGCGGCTGGGATTGATCTCGATCTCGATCGAGGTGCGCCGCGCGTCGCGCACCAGCCCGGCCCGGATCACCGCCCGTTGAGCACCGTGCCGAACGAGGGGCGCGTCGGTAGCGACGCGGTGGCTGTCGAAGCCGGACAGGTAGCCGACCGCCTCGACGAGGTTGGTCTTGCCCTGGCCGTTGGCGCCGACGAAGGTTGTGACGCCGGGCGCGAGGGTGAGCTCCGCCTGCTGGTAGTTGCGGAAGTCGGTGAGCGCCAGCGACGCGACGTGCACGGGTGGACCAGCCGGTCAGCCGGACAGGCGCACCGGCATGAGCAGGTAGCGGTAGGGGTCGGCGCCGTCCGAGGGCTCGTCGGCCACGCCGGTCAGTACGGCCGGGCGGGTCGCTGACGTGAAGGAGAACCGCACGCTGGGGGTTCCCACAGCGCCGACACCGTCGAGCAGGTAGCTGGGGTTGAAGGCGATCTCGACGGGGTCGCCCTCGACCGCGCCCTCGATGCCCTCGGTGGCCTGCGCGTCGTCGCCGGTGCCCGCGCGCAGCAGCACCTCGTCACCCGAGAAGGTCAGGCGCACAGGTGTGTTGCGCTCGGCAACGAGGGCCACGCGCTTGACGGCGTCGGTGAGCGTCCCGGTGTCGACCGTGGCCACCGTCGCGGACTCGGTGGGCAGCAGCGCGCGGTATTTCGGGAACTCGCCGTCCAGCAGCCGGGTCGTGGTACGCCGACCCCCACCCTCGAATCCCATGAGGCCCTCGCCGGCACCGGAGCCGGCGAGCGAGAGGCGGACCAGCTCGCAGCCGGCCAGCGACTTCGCGGTCTCGGCGAAGGTCCGTGCGGGCACCAGCGCCGCCGAGTCGAGGTCGGGTCGCTCGGGCTGCCAGTCGAAGGTGCGCACCGCGAGCCGGTAGCGGTCGGTCGCCGCGAGCGTGATGACGCTGCCGGTGACCTCGACCCGCACGCCGGTCAGCGTGGGCAGCGTGTCGTCCCGGCCGGCCGCGATGGCGACCTGGGCGACAGCGCCGGCGAGCACCGGACCCGCGACGCTGCCACTGCTGGTCGGCATGTCCGGCAGCACGGGATAGTCCTCCACCGGCAGGGTCGGCAGGGTGAAGGTGGACCGGCCACAGCGCAGCTCGACCCGGCTGGTGTCGGCCGACAGGTCGACCGGCTGCGCGGGCATCGCGCGGGCGATGTCGGCGAGCAGCTTGCCGGACACCAGCACGCGCCCAGGCTCGTCGACCTCCGCCGGCAGGGTCACCCGCCCGCTCACCTCGTAGTCGAAGCTGGAGAGCGTCAGGCCGTGCTCGTCGGCCTCCACGAGCAGGCCGGCGAGCATGGGGATCGAAGGCCGGCTCGGCAGCGTGCGGGCTGCCCAGGCGACGGAGTCGGCGAGATCGTCACGGTCGAGCCGGAACTTCACGTCTGTGCTCCTCGTCGGAGATCCTTCGCGCAGCGGTGCGCTGGGTGCGTCTCGGGGCGCCTGGCGGGGCGGTGTGCGGGGTGCGCCCGGGGGCGGTGCCAGAGGGTCGCGGGTGCATGGTTGCACGTGGTGGGGACACCGGGCGAGCCCCGGCCGGTGTCGGAGCGGTCCGCCGGGTAGCGGTGCGGACCGAGGTGGCCACCCGTCCACAGCACCGCGCCGCCCGAAGGTGGTCGTACCCGCATCTTGGGGTATCCAGGTCGTCCTCGTAGTAGGGGCTGGGGATGCTGGGGACGGCGGGTGTCGCTGCAGGTCGCAGCGGCGGGGGCGGGCGTCGGGGCTGTGGACCGCTGGTGGGTGGGCCCTGGTCCGGCTGTGGCCGGATGTGGGCGCGCGCCGGCTGTGTGCGCCGCTCCCCCAGCGATCCACGCCCCGTCGTGGTTTCTCCCCGACGTAATCCACAGGGTCATCCACAGATGTGGGTATTGCGGCGCGCCGAAAAGCAGTGGTATTGACCGCGGCCGAGCCGGCCCGCAGCGGGTGCCACGAGGGGCGGGCGGGGGAGTGGTGGGCACGTTGCTCAGCCTCGTGCGGTGCTCTTGATGCGGCTGGTCAGGTCGGTGACCTGGTTGTAGAGGCTGCGCCGCTCGGCCATCAGCTGGCGGATCTTGCGGTCCGCGTGCATCACCGTGGTGTGGTCGCGGCCGCCGAACGCCTGGCCGATCTTCGGCAGGGACAGGTCGGTGAGCTCCCGGCACAGGTACATGGCGATCTGCCGCGCCGTCACGAGCACCCGTGACCGCGAGGACCCGCATAGATCGTCGACGGTGACGCCGAAGTACGACGCGGCCTGCATCATGATGATCGAGGCGGTGATCTCCGGCCCGGCCTGATCGGTGATGAGGTCCTTGAGCACGACCTCGGCGAGGCCGAGGTCGACGGGCTGGCGGTTCAGGCTCGCGAACGCGGTCACGCGGATGAGCGCGCCCTCCAACTCGCGGATGTTGCTGGAGATCTTCGAGGCGATGAACTCGAGCACTTCGGAGGGCGCGGTGAGGCGTTCCTGCTCGGCCTTCTTGCGAAGGATCGCGATGCGGGTCTCGAGGTCCGGTGGCTGGACGTCGGTGATCAGGCCCCACTCGAAGCGCGACCGCATGCGGTCCTCGAAGTCCTGCAGTTGCTTGGGCGGCAAGTCGCTCGTGATGACGATCTGCTTCGTCGCGTTGTGCAGCGTGTTGAAGGTATGGAAGAACTCTTCCTGGGTCTGCACCTTTCCCGACAGGAACTGGATGTCGTCGACGAGCAGGATGTCGACGTCGCGGTAGCGGCGCTGGAACGCGGCGGCCTTGTCGTCCCGGATCGAGTTGATGAACTCGTTGGTGAACTCCTCCGAGCTGACGTACCGGACCCGCGTCCCGGTGTAGAGGCTGCGCGCGTAATGGCCGATGGCGTGCAGCAGGTGGGTCTTGCCGAGGCCGGACTCGCCGTACACGAACAGCGGGTTGTACGCCTTCGCCGGCTGCTCGGCGACCGCGACGGCGGCGGCGTGCGCGAACCGGTTGCTGGAGCCGATGACGAACGTGTCGAAGGTGTACTTCGGGTTGAGCCGTGCCGACTCGTCCACCCGGGTACCGGGACCGCCGGTACCCGGCCGCGTGGTGACCGGCTCGCTGATCGAGGCCGGGCGCGCCGTGCCCGGCGCGAGTGGGGTCACCGTCGGCCGCGCCGCGGGCCGCGTCTCGAGGGAATCGGGATCGGCGCTCGCCGCGTACGTGGCGTCGGCGAGGTCGTCGACGGCCTCGTCGTCGAGGGTGGCGCTGCTGGCCGGGTCGATGGCGACCGCGATCCGGATGGCTCGGCCCGCGGTGCGCGCGAGGGCCTCTTCCACGATCGGGCGCAGGCTGGTCTCGAGGACGTCCTTGGTGAACTCGTTCGGGGCGGCGATCAGGACGGTGTCCTCGACCAGCGCGAGCGGGCGGGTGAGCCCGACGAAGGCGCGCTGCTGGGCCGTCATGACCCCGTCCAGGGAACCGAGCGCCTGGGACCAGATCTCGGTCGATTCGTCCTCGCCGGTCGTGTCACGCGTCTCGGTCACAGGCAGGGCCCTTCTGCGCGGCTGTGATCTTGCTCACAGCGAGTCGGGTTGTCGAGCGATGTCCACACGGTTGTCCACAACTGTGGAGTCGCGTGCGGTCTCGCTGGTCGGGCTGCTCGTCGTGCTGGGCGGCGGGTCGAACCGAGGTTCGGCCGGGGTGCCGCCCCGTCGTGCGAGGTCGACGTTAGCGGGCCGTCGCGAGCGTCCGTCAACCGTTGTCCACAGGCCGCGGCCGCGAGCTCCGGCGTGTCGCTGGCCCGCTTCGCGGACGAGCGGTCGCAAGATGGCAGGTTGGCTCCGCAGCGGGGACGGTGCGCATCCACCCCCTCGCGCAGTCGGGGGTGCGCCGAGGAGGGTGGTTTGACCGTGCTCCGGACCGCTGCGTACCGTGGGGGTCCGCCGTCTCGGGCGCTGGTCGGCGTGCGCTGTGCACGCGGGACAGCGCCGGGTGCGGCGGCCCTACTGCCCACCGACGCCCGGATCGCTCGGCCCGGGCCGAGCCGGGCGCGACCGGCGCGACCGACACAGCCGACGGGTCGGCGCGTGCCGACGGCGGCGCCACCGAACGAACGGACCTGGAGCACACGTGAGCAAGCGGACATTTCAGCCGAACAACCGCCGGCGAGCCAAGACGCACGGGTTCCGGCTGCGCATGCGCACCCGGGCCGGTCGGGCGATCATCTCGGCACGCCGTCGCAAGGGCCGGACCGAGCTGTCCGCCTGAGCCCCTGGTCGAACACCGTGCTCCCAGCGGCATCCAGGCTGCGGCGCAGCCGTGAATTCTCCGAGGTCGTCGGGGACGGCGTACGCGCCGGCGGTGCCACCCTCGTGGTGCACCTCGACCGGCGCGGCGTCCCCGGCGCCGGCGCGGTGGCCGGATTCATCGTGAGCAAGGCGGTCGGATCCTCGGTGGTCCGGCACGCAGTCGTGCGCCGGCTGCGCGCGGTCGTCGCCCCGCAGCTCGCGCAGCTGCCTGCCGGCTCGCGGCTGGTCGTGCGCGCGCTGCCGGCAGCGGCCGCTGTCCCCTCGGGTGCGCTGGCGCACGACTTCGGGCGGGCGCTGCAGCGTGCCGCCGGAAAACTCGCGCGGTCACCGGGCATCGCCGCGCAGGCCGCCCGATGAGCGTGCCGGCCGTGCTGTCCGGCCACCGGCAGGGAACCCCCCGCCCGCGTCCGCCACGCGGCTCGCGGGCGCGGCGGATCCTGCACCTGCCCGGCAGGGTCCTCACCGCGGTGCTGCTCGGCCTGCTGTGGGGTTACCAGAACCTCGTCAGCCCGCTGCTGGGACCGCGTTGCCGCTATTACCCGAGCTGCTCGAACTACGCGGTCGGTGCGTTGCGCACGCACGGCGCGGCGAAGGGCACGGCGCTGGCGGTGGCCCGCGTCTGCCGCTGCCACCCGTGGGCGGCCGGCGGCATCGACCGGGTGCCGCCAAAGGGCCGCTGGCGCGCGGACCCCGATCCCACGGACGGGACGGCCGGCGGCGCCGCAGCCCGGACCAACTGCCCCGCCCAGCCCGCCCGTACCAACCCGGCTGGTCCGGCCGTCCCCGTCCACCTGCCTGCTGCCTCGGAGCCCCGCCTGTGATCGACGTCACAAATCTTGTCACGGCCGGACTCGCCGCGGACTCGGGAAGCCAGCTGACCTGGAACCCGATCACCTGGCTGGAATGGATCGTCTCCTTCGTCCTTGTGCAGTTCCACGCGCTGTTCGCGATCCCGTTCGGCGAGTCGAGCGGCACCTCCTGGGCGCTGGCGATCGTCGGGCTCGTCGTCGTCATCCGGATCCTGCTCATCCCGTTGTTCGTACGGCAGATCAAGGCCCAGCGCGGGCTGCAGATCCTGCAACCGCAGATGAAGGAGATCCAGAAGAAGTACGCCGGGGACCGCCAGAAGCAGTCCGAAGAGATGATGAAGCTCTACAAGGAGACGGGCACGAACCCGCTCTCCTCGTGCCTGCCGATCATCGCGCAGGCGCCGATCTTCTTCGCGCTGTTCCGGGTCCTGAACGGCATCGCGCAGAACCTCGCGCAGGGGGTCCTCACCCCCGAGCAGGTCGCGCAGGCCAAGGGCGCCACGATCTTCAACGTCCCGATCTACGCGACGTTCGTGCACGCGGACGAGACGCCGCTGCCGACCACGACCCGGGTGGTCACGATCATCATGATCGTGCTGATGACGGCGACGACGTTCATCACCCAGCGCCAGCTCATGGTCAAGAACACCGCGCGGGACAACCCGATGGCCCAGCAGCAGCGCATCCTGCTGTACGTCTTCCCGGTGTTCTTCGCGGTGACCGGCATCAACTTCCCGGTGGGTGTGCTCCTCTACTGGCTCACCACCAACCTGTGGTCGATGGGCCAGCAGTTCTACGTCATCCGCAACAATCCGCAGCCCGGGACACCGGCGTACGCCGCCTGGGAGGAACGCCGGGCGCGGCGCGCCGTACGCCGCGGCACCGCGCCCGAGCCGGTCGAGGCGCCGCCGAGCGCCCCGCCGACCCCCCGCGTCCAACCGAAGCGGCAGAGCCGCTCGGACCGCAAGGGCCCGGCCCGGCCCGCTCCGCAGTCGCGCTCCGGGCCAGCGGACGAGCCGCGTGCCGACAGCGCCGGCGACGCGGCCACGGTGAACGACGAGCCGTCGCCGGCGCCCTCGCCCAACGGCAGCGCGCCGGAGCGCACGGCACCGTCAGCGGCGGGGTCGGGGACGAAGTCCGGGGCGCGCAACCAGCCTTCCCGCAACAGATCCAAGAAGCGTCGGCGCTGAGCCCCGACCGTTTCGCGTGAAACATCCGGCCCCGGCCGGTGAGGAGTGACGACGTGACAGATGACGCTGCGGCGCAGCCCGCCAGCAACGCGACGAACCTCGAGCGGGAGGGTGACATCGCCGCCGACTACCTGGAGGCGCTGCTCGACATCGCCGACCTGGACGGCGACATCGACATGGACGTCGAGGGGTCCCGAGCCGTGGTGAGCATCGTCGGTGGTGACCTCTCCGCGCTGGTCGGAGACGACGGGGAGGTGCTCGATGCACTGCAGGACCTCACCCGGCTCGCCGTGACCCGGGAGATGGGCGAGCGCTCCCGTCTCATGCTCGACATCGCGGGATTCCGTGCCGCCCGCCGAGCCGAGCTGTCGGCCGTCGGTACGCAGGCGGCCGCCGACGCCGCCTCCCGAGCGGAGGCGGTCCGGCTCGCACCGATGACACCGTTCGAGCGCAAGGTCGTGCATGACGCGGTGGCCGCCGCCGGGGGGCGCAGCGAGTCCGAGGGCGAGGAACCGCAGCGCCGCGTCGTCGTACTGCCCCCGGAGTGACCGGCCCGGTGCCCGCCGTTTCACGGGAAACGCCCGGGTCGCCCGACGCGGCCGGTGGACCGGACGAGGCAACGGTGCGTGGCGCCATCGCGCGGCGCTACCCAGCGGCCGTGGACGCGCTCACCGCGTACGCCACGCTGCTCGCCACCACCGGTGTCGAGCGCGGGCTGCTCGGACCGCGGGAGCCGGCGCGGCTCTGGGCTCGCCACCTGGCGAACAGCGCGGTCGTCGAGGAGCTGGTGCCGCAGGCGGCGACGGTCGTCGACGTCGGCTCGGGCGCCGGCCTGCCCGGGATCCCGTTGGCGCTCGTACGCCCCGACCTGCGCGTCGTCCTCGTCGAACCGCTGCTGCGGCGCAGCGTCTTCCTGACCGGGGCCGTCGCGCTGCTCGGGCTGGGCGACCGGGTCGAGGTGCGCCGCGCGCGCGCGGAGGACCTCGGTACGCGCCCGCTCGGCGGGGTGGTCACCGCGCGCGCCGTCGCTCCGCTCGAGCGGCTCGTCGCATGGGCGCTGCCGCTCGCCGAGCCGTCGGGTGTCATGCTCGCGCTCAAGGGGGCGAGCGCGGCACAGGAGCTGCCGGCCGCTGCCGAGGCGCTCGCCCGGCTCGGTGCCGGGACGCCGGAGATCATGCAGTGCGGGCGGGGCGTCGTCGACCCGCCCACGACGGTCGTGCGGGTGGCGCGACAGGAGCACGCGCCGCCTCCTGCGGCAAAGGGGAGGCGAGGGTGAGCGAGCCGATGGCGTCCGACCCGGGCGGGAGCGCGGATCCAGGCGAGGGACGCGACGAGACGCCGCTCGCGACCGCGGCCCACCAGGCGGTGCGCGTCCGCGGCGGCACGGTCGGCAGGCTGCCCGCACCGGCGCAGACCCGGGTGATCGCGGTGGCCAACCAGAAGGGTGGGGTGGGGAAGACCACGTCGACCGTGAACCTCGCTGCTGCCCTGGCGCTGCAGGGACTTTCGGTGCTGGTCGTCGACCTGGACCCGCAGGGCAACGCCTCCACGGCTCTCGGCGTCGCCCATGACCGTGCCGCGCCGTCGGTGTACGACGTGCTCATCAACGGCCGGCGCCTCGGCGAGGTCGTCGTCCCGGTGGCGGACGTGGCGGGGCTGTGGTGCGCACCGGCCACCATCGACCTCGCCGGCGCGGAGATCGAGCTCGTCGCCGCCGTCGCCCGCGAGCAGAAGCTGCGCCGGGCCGTACAGGCGTACCTGCCGATCCACGAGGAGCGCCACGGCCGGGTCGACTACGTGCTGGTGGACTGCCCGCCCAGCCTCGGGCTGCTCACCCTCAACGCGCTTGTCTGCGCGCAGGAGGTGCTGATCCCGATCCAGTGCGAGTACTACGCGCTCGAAGGTCTGGGACAGCTCGTCGCCACGATCGGGCTGGTCACCGCCGAGCTCAACCCGGCGTTGCACGTGTCGACCGTGCTCCTGACGATGTACGACGCGCGCACCCGCCTCGCCGCCCAGGTGGCGGACGAGGTGCGCGCCCATTTCGGCGAACGCGTGCTGCCGACGACCGTGCCGCGCTCGGTCCGGGTGTCCGAGGCGCCCTCGTACGGCCAGACGGTGCTGACCTACGATCCGGGGTCGAGCGGGGCGCTGTCCTACCTGCAGGCGGCACGTGAGCTCGCCGGCGCGGCACCCTGACGAGCGCGGTCCTGCCCGCTCGTTACGCTGACGGCCGGACAGGACGCCGCAGCCGACGACCGCGGGAGCAGCACGGGTGAGCCAACGACGAGGCCTGGGACGCGGGCTGGGAGCGCTGATCCCCACGTCCGCCACCGAGCAGGAGCAGCCGGTACGGCTCGCCGCCGGACCGGCCGGCGCCGCGGCGCCGGACCCGGGTCCGGGCGAGGTGAGCGGTGCGCGCTACGCCGAGATCCCGCTCGCGGAGATCTCGGCCAATCCGCGCCAGCCGCGGACCGTCTTCGACGAGGAGGCGATGGCCGAGCTGGTGCACTCGATCCGCGAGGTCGGGCTGCTGCAGCCCGTGGTGGTGCGGCCGGCGGGCGGCGAGCGGTACGAGCTGGTGGCGGGCGAGCGCCGGTGGCGCGCCGCGGGTCTGGCGCAGCTCGAGCGGATCCCCGCCATCGTGCGCGACACCGCCGATGACGCCCTGCTGCGCGACGCGCTGCTGGAGAACCTGCACCGCGCCCAGCTCAACGCGCTGGAGGAGGCGGCCGCCTACCAGCAACTACTGGACGACTTCGGCTGCACCCAGGACGAGCTCGCAGCCCGGATCGGGCGCAGTCGCCCGCAGGTGAGCAACACCCTGCGCCTGCTGCGCCTGCCCGCTGCCGTACAGCGGCGGGTCGCCGCGGGTGTGCTGTCGGCCGGCCACGCGCGGGCGCTGCTCGCGCTGGACGACCCGGAGGCGATGGAGGCCATGGCGACCCGCATCGTCGCCGAAGGACTCTCCGTGCGCTCGGTCGAGGAGCTGGTCGCGGTCGGCGAGGGTGACGGACGACCTCGCCCGCGCATCCCCCGTCCGCGATCGGCCGGCGCGCCGGGCCTCGACGAGTTCGCCGACCGGCTGGCGGGCCGTCTCGACACGCGCGTGACGGTGAGCGCCGGCAAGGCGAAGGGCAAGGTGACCATCGAGTTCGCGACGGTCGAGGACCTGCGCCGCATCGTCGAGCTCATCGATCGCTGACCCGTCTCACCAGCCGTCGGCGAGTGCGACAGTGAGCGCGTCGGCGAAGTGGTCGGCCGCTTCACGGGTCATGCACAACGGCGGTTTTACTTTGAGAATGTTGAAGTTTTCGCCGGTCGGCTGCGCGATGACACCGAGCTGGAGGAGCCGGTCGCAGAGCGCCATGGTCTCCTGCTCGGCGGGCTCCAGCGTCGTCGCGTCCCGTACCAGTTCCACCCCCTGGTAGAGCCCGAAGCCGTGCACGGCACCGATGCGCAGCCCGGCGAGCGCGGCGGCCGGCAGCGCACCGTCGGCGAGCTGGGCGCCGATGCGGACGAACCGCTCGGCGAGATGGGCACCGACCGTGCGGGCGTTGTCCTGCAGGTGCTCCTGCTCCCACACGTCGAGCACGGTCGTCCCGACGACCGCGCTCACCGCGCTCCCGCCCGCGGACGAGAAGAACGTGCCCTCGCGCGCGTACGCGTCGGCGATGTCCCGGCGCGTGATCACCGCTCCCAGCGGCTGGCCGTTCCCCACCGCCTTCGCCACGGTGACGACGTCCGGCACCACCTGCTGCTGCTCGTAACCCCAGCGGTAGGTGCCGAGCCGGCCGAACCCGACCTGGACCTCGTCGGCGATGGCGAGCCCGCCGTGCGCGCGTACCGCCGCGTACGCCGCGGCGAGATATCCGTCCGGCAGCGCGAGCGCGCCCTCCTTGCCGTACACCGCTTCGCAGATGAACGCCGCCGGCGCCCGCCCGTCCGCGGCGAGGCCCGCCACCGCGTCGCGCACGTCGGCGGCGTACGCGGCCGCGGCGTCCGGACCCCGGAACGTGCCGCGGAAGGTGTTGGGGGCGAGCACCGGGTGGACCCAGTCGGGACGGGTAAGGGCGGCGCGCGGGTTGTCGTGCAACGAGGTCGAGACGGCGTCGGAGGCCTCGGTCCAGCCGTGGTACGCCTCGCTGATCGCCACGACGTCGCGACGGCCGGTGTAGACCTTCGCCAGGCGCAGCGCCAGGTCCACCGCCTCCGAGCCGGAGTTCACCAGGAACACGGTGTCGAGCTCCGCCGGGAACAGGTCGGCGAGCCGCTCGGAGTAGTCCACGATCGCGGCATAGTGGAAACGGGAATTGGTGTTGAGCAGCAACCACTGTCGGGCGCTCGCGGCGGCGACCCGCGGATCCCCGTGCCCGATCATCGTGACGTTGTTGAGCGTGTCGACGTACGACCGGCCCTCGACGTCCACCATCAGTTCGCGCCAGCCGCGTTCGAACTGCGGCGGGACCTGCCCGTAGTACCGCTCCTGCGCCTCGGTGATCACCGCGCGGCGCCGCACCATGAGCTCGGCGGCGGTGTGCTCCCGGGCGTAGACCGCAGCGCCGGACGGGATCCCGAGCAGCGCTGAGGGGTCGACGCAGACGGCGAGCCAGCCGGCGGCGAGCCGGGCGGTGGTCGCCGCGGGCGGTACCAGATCACGTGCCGCGACCAACTGCACCTGAAGCGCTCGGCCCGCCGGCTGCTCGCCGAGCGGGTCACCGGCCCGCACCGGTCCGGGCCGTACCCCGTCCGTGCCGCGCAGGACGACCATCACGGCGGACCCGTCACCCGGGTGCAGCAGCAGCAGGTCCTCGCGCTGCTCGGCGGTGCCGGTGAAGGGCGCGGTGAGCGGCAGCGGCCCGGAGGGAACGACGCTCGCGCCGAGGGCGACGGTCGCCGGCTCGCCGAGCGAGAGCGCCGGAGCCCCGGCCAGGCGCGGCTCGCCGTGGCGCAGCAGACCGTCCCCACCGGCTGCCGTGATCGCGGCCTGCGCGGCGTCCGGCCCGATCCAGCGGCCCTCGTCGAGCAGCGGGCTGGTGCTCGACAGGTCGCGTACCGGCAGCGCGCGGGCGTCCAGCAGCGCACCCGTGACCGGCGGCGCGGCGGCGGGGGACGGCAGGCCCAGCTCGTGGCGCAGCAGGGCGTGCGCGACCTCGTACGGCAGCGTCGTGACGGTCTCGAAGACGTGCCGCTCGCGGACCGATCCGGAGGCGGCGTACGCGTTGTCGGGGTCGATGGCCAGCTGGGCCAGGCCGGAGGTCAGCAGGACACCCGCCCGGGCGACGACCATCGGCCAGAACGCGGCGAGCTCGGCCTCGGACAGCGGCAACCGCTCGTGGAAGGCCCGCACCGCCGGTAGCACGTCCGGCACGGACATGGCCGCGTGCTGCAGCACGCTGGTCAGCCCGACGGCGAGCTCGGCGACCCGCCAGCCGTACGCCAGGTCCCCGAAGTCGATGACGCCGCGCAGCTGCGGGCGCCCGTCGGGCCCGGGTTGCGCGACGAGGTTGTCGTCGGACAGGTCACCGTGCACCGGCTGCACGGGCAGCCGGTCGGCGATGGCGTCGAGCCGGTCGCAGGCGTCCGCCGTCGCGGCCGCAACGCGTTCGCGCAGCCGCCGGTCTGCGACGCGGGGCAGCAGCGAGGTGACGACCTCCCGGGCGTGGCGCACGTCCCACTGCACCCACCGATCCAGGCCCGGGTGGGTGAAGTCCGCCAGGGCGCAGAGCACGTCGGCGCTGGCCGCGCCCATCTGGGCGAGCGTCGAGGCGGGCAGGAACTCCCACGCCGAGAGTGCGGTGCCCTCCACGAAGCTGAGCATCCGCACCGAGTGGGGCACCCCGTCGATGGGCACGGTCGTCGGAGCCGCCATGGGGATCGGGACCGCGAGACCGGGCAGCTGCGCGGCGAGCGTACGCAGGGCCGCGTCCTGCGCCGCGAGGGCGGACGGCGGCCAGCCGCAGTTCGCGACCTTCAGCACGCAGCGGGTCCCGCCGTTCACGACGAGGAAGTTGCGGTCCTGCTGGCTGCCCAGCTCGACGAGATCGGCGCCGGTGATCGCGTAGTGCTCGGCGAGCAGCCGCCGGGCGTCGGCGACCTCGAAGCGCGGGCGGGGCAGCTCGGCCTGCCGATCGGGGGCGGGCCGCGGCGTCGTCGTGCTCACCGCCCCATTCTGGCGGCTGCGCCAACGCCGTCGGGAGCACCGGGACGGCCTGCGAGAGCGGTGATGACCGCCGGGAGGGACAAGCCGGCGGACTGCAGGGCCAGCGGGAAGGTCGAGGTCTCGGTCATCCCCGGCGCGACGTTGGCCTCGAGGAACCACGGCACGCCCTGCGGGTCGACGATCAGGTCGACCCGGGACCAGTCCCGCAGGCCGAGCGCGCGGTGCGCGGCGACGGCCGCGTCGGCGCAGCGTTCGAGCACCACCGGGGGCAGGTCCGCAGGCACGACGAACTCCGTCAGGCCTGCGGTGTAACGGGCGGCGTAGTCATAACTCCCGTCCTGCGGACGGATCTCCACCACTGGCAGCGCCCGAGGACCGTCCGGGCCCTGATCGAGCACCGGGACGGCGACCTCGACCGCACCGTCGCCGCCGACGAACCGTTCGAGCAGCACCACCGGGCCGTACCCGTACGCCCCGACGAGCGCGGCGGGCAGCTCAGCGGCGGCGTCGACCACCGCGACGCCGAACGCGGATCCTCCCGCTGCCGGTTTCACGACCAGCGGCAGCCCGAGGCGCCGCACCGCCGCCGCCAGGACCCGCCCGGCGCCCAGCTCGCGCAGTGCCGACTGCGACAGCACGATCCCCTCCGGCACGGCGATCCCAGCGGCCGCGGCGATCGACTTGGCGGCGGGCTTGTCGTAGGCCAGGCGGCAGGCCGCCGGACCCGACCCGAGGTAGCGGATCCCGAGGCAATCCAGCACGTCGCGCAGCGCGCCGTCCTCGCCCATCGCGCCGTGCAGCAGCGGCACGACGAGGTCCGGCGGGTCGGCGGCGAGCCGGTCGAGCAGCGCGGCGTCCGCGTCGAGCACCGTCACGTCCAGCCCGCCGTCGCGCAGCTCCTCCGCGACCCGCCGTCCCGAACGCAGCGACACCTCGCGCTCCACCGAGAGCCCGCCGGCGAGGACCACGATCCCGCTCATCCGCATCCTTCCGGTGTGCCTGGTCAGACCTGGTCGGCGCTCGGCGCGGCGGTGGGGCGGGCCGGCAGCGGTGCCGGCGCGCCGAGATCGGCCAGCAGGTCACGCTCGGCCGCCACCACGCCGGCGAGCCGGCGCACCCCTTCGCGGATGCGGTCGGGCGGGGGGAAGCAGTACGAGAGCCGCAGCGAGGAGGCGCCCTGCCCGTCGGCGAAGAACCCGGTCCCCGGCACGTACGCGACGAGGTCCGCGACGGCGCGGGGCAGCATCGCCGTCGCGTCCAGCCCATCCGGCAGCGTCAGCCAGGAGTAGAAGCCACCGCCGGGCACGGTCCACGTCGTCCCCGCGGGCATGTAGGCGGCGAGCGCGTCGAGCAGCGCGTCACGGCGCTCCCGGTAGACCTCGCGGTACGCCTTGACCTGCTCGTACCACGGACTCGTGACGAGGTACTCCCCGAGGACGAGCTGGGTCAGGTTCGACGGGCACAGCGTGGCGGTCTCCGCCGCCAGTACGAGCTTGTCGCGGATGCCGTGCGGCGCGGTCGCCCAGCCCACCCGGAACCCCGCGGCGACGGTCTTGGAGAACGTGCCGAGGTACACGACGCCGTCCGGGTCGTCCGCACGCAATGCACGCGGCACCGACCCGTCGAAGCCGAGCAGCCCGTACGGATCGTCCTCGAGCACCAGCAGCCCGTGGCGCTGCGCGAGCTCCAGCACCGCGGCACGGCGCGCCGGACCCTGCGTGAGACCGGTCGGGTTGTGGAACGAGGGGATCGTGTAGAGCAACTTGGGGCGCCGCCCGGAGGCGCGTACCGCCGCCACCGCGTCGGAGAGCGCGCCGGGCACCATGCCCTGGTCGTCCATCGGTACGTGGACCACCTGGCACTGGTACGACGCGAACACCCCGAGCGCCGTCACGTACGTCGGGGCCTCGACCAGCACCACGTCACCCGGGTCGCAGAAGATCCGTACCACCAGGTCGAGCGCGAGCTGCGAGCCGGCCGTGACGACCACGTCGTCGGAGTGGGCGCGGATCCCGGCCGGTTGCATCACCTGCAGGATCTGCTCACGCAGGTCAGGGTCACCCTGCCCGGAGCCGTACTGCAGGGCGTGCGCGCCGCGGTCACGCACCACGCGCGCGGCGATGTCGGCGAGCTCGTCGAGGGGCAGCGCGGCGACGTACGGCATGCCGCCGGCCAGCGACACCACCTCGGGGCGGGACGCCACGGCGAACAGGGCGCGTACCTGCGAGGCGGTCAGCCCGCGCGCCCGGGCGGCGTACTGCTCGACCCACGGGTCGAGCCGGGAGCGGTGCGCAGGCCCGCTCCGCTCCGTCTCGGCCTGGTCCGTCCGCTCGGCCTGCACGCTCACCGCCACCCTGTCGCTCGTCCGACCCGGCCGGGTCTGCGGGGCCTACGATGCCGCTCTGGAGAGGGCCGTCCCGGAACCGGCCCGCTCCGGCTCGGGAAGGGGAGTCTGGCATGCGCCTGGTGCGATGGGTGGCGATCGCCATCGGCCTGGCGCTGCTCGCCGGTTTCCTGGGCGGTTTCCTCGGCGCGCTGCTCGCACCGCGGCGCCCGAAACGTCCGGCCGCTCCTGGTCATTCCGGGGAGGGCAGGGTCTGACGGTCGGGGGCGAAGAAGCGCACCACTGCAGCGGCGATCCCCTCCGCCACGACGTCGCGGAACCCGTGATCGGCCAGGCGCACCGCGTCGTACGGCGAGCTCAGGTAGCCGCACTCCACCTGCACGGTCGGCATCCGGGTCAGCCGCAGCAGGTCCCAGCTCTTGGGGTGGGTGCGGCAGTCCACGAGGTCGGTGCGCGTGACGAGCTCCTCCTGCACCAACGCGGCTGCCCGCGCACCGAGCACCGACCCGGTGCCCATCGCGCCGTCGCCGTAGTAGAAGGTCGCGAGCCCGTTGCCCAGCGGGCTCTGCAGCCGTTCCACGCGCAAGGAGACCACCAGGTCAGCGGCCACCGCGTTGGCGAACCGGGCGGGGACGGCGTCGTCCTGCCCGTCCTCGCGCGCCAGGCCCTGGGTCAGCAGCACTTGGACCCCGATCGCCGCGAGCCGGCCCTCGATCCGGAATGCGAGGTCCTCGGTCACCGCCGCCTCGGTCAGCGTGGCGAGCCCGGGTCCTGGAACGGGGCACCCCATGGTCTCCCTGCCGGCGTCGAGCACCACGACCTTGTCCGCGACGCCGGTCGTCACCGCCTCCAGCTGGTTCTGCTCGCGCAGGTCCAGCTGGTTGCCGCCGCCGCTGACCGTGCGCGCCAGCCGTCCCAGGGCGCGGAAGGACTCCGGGCCGCAGATGCCGTCGACCGGGACGCCGACGCTGCGCTGGAACTCCCGCAGCGCCGCGTCCGTGCGTACGCCGAAGATGCCGTCGACGCGGTCGACGTCGAAACCGAGCTGGAGCAGCCGCCGCTGCAGCGCCGCGACGTCGTCGCCGCTCACCGACCTGCCCGCACGGTACGAGAGCACGCGGTCACCCAGCGACCAGCGGGCCTCCTCGAGGCGGCGGAAGGTCGCCGGACCGACCTTGCCGTCGACCTCGAGTCCCCGCCGCTGCTGGAACAGGCGTACCGCCCGGTCGACCGCCCCGTCGAAGAGCTCGGCGTCGCGTTCCGGGGCAGGGTGCAGCAGGCCGAGCCGGACCAGCCGGTCGCGCACCTCCACGACGGCCGGGCTGCGCGCGCCGAGCGCGAACACCGGCCAGGTCTGTGCAACGCGCCGTGCGGTCCCCGTCACCGGAGCATCATGCGGGGTGCGGGGGTCGCCGCGGGCTCCCGGGTCGCCGCTTACAGGTAGTCGGCCAGGTCGGCGAGCAGGGCGGCCTTCGGCTTGGCTCCCACGATCTGCTTGACGAGCTCGCCCTTGCGGTAGACGTTCAGCGTCGGGATCGACATGATCCGCGCCGCGGCCGAGGTCACCGGGTTCTCGTCGGTGTTCAGCTTGGCGATCGTGATCTTGTCGGAGTGCTCGGCCGCGATTTCCTCCAGGATCGGCGCGACCATCTTGCACGGTCCGCACCACTCGGCCCAGAAGTCGACGACGACGGTGCCGTCGTGCCCGAGGACCTCGGTCTCGAACGTGGCGTCGGTGACGGTCTTGGTTGCGGTACCCATCTCGGTGCTCCTCCTGCTCGTCGTGTTCGTCGGGCTCGTCGACGCTGTCAGACCAGTGCCTGCAGCGGGTTGCTCGTCGCGTGCGCCGCGTCGAGATCGGCCAGGAACGACTGGGCGTCCAGGGCCGCGGCACAGCCCGAGCCGGCCGCGGTCACCGCCTGCCGATAGTGGTGGTCGACCAGGTCGCCGCAGGCGAACACGCCCGGCAGGTTCGTCAGGGTGGTACGGCCCTGGACCAGGACGTAGCCGTCCTCGTCCAGGTCGACCTGTCCCGTGACCAGCTCGGAGCGGGGGTCGTGCCCGATCGCGATGAACAGGCCGGTCACGTCCAGCTCGCGGGTCTGCCCCGTCGTCGTGTCGCGCAGCAGGACGGCGCTGACCCGGTCGGCGCCGAGGACGTCGGCGACCTCGCTGTTCCAGGCAAACTCGATCTTGGGGTCGGCGAGAGCCCGCTCCTGCATGATCTTGCTCGCGCGCAGCGTGTCGCGGCGGTGGACCACCGTCACCTTCGCCGCGAACCGGGTGAGGAAGGTCGCCTCCTCCATCGCCGAGTCGCCGCCGCCCACGACGGCGATGTGCTGGTCGCGGAAGAAGAACCCGTCGCAGGTCGCGCACCAGGAGACGCCGTGGCCGGAGAGCCGCTTCTCGTTCTCCAGCCCGAGCTCGCGGTACCCGGAGCCCATCGCGAGGATCACGGCTCGGGCGCGGTGCTCGTTGCCCGATCCGTCGACGACCGTCTTGACCGACCCGGTCAGGTCGACCCGGACGGCGTCGTCGGTGAGCATCTCCGTACCGAAGCGCTCCGCCTGCGCGCGCATGTTCTCCATGAGCGCCGGGCCCATGATCCCGTCCGGGAAGCCGGGGTAGTTCTCGACGTCGGTCGTGTTCATGAGTGCACCGCCCGCGGTGACGGCGCCCTCGAGCAGCAGGGGGGAGAGCTGGTTGCGGGCGGCATAGAGAGCGGCGGTGTACCCGGCGGGGCCGGAGCCGATGATGATCACGTTCCGGATGTCACTCACTCGGATTCCCTTCCCCGCAGGCACGCCTGCAGGAGTCGCTGCACTTGCCAAACGATCCTAGGCGCGCCGGCATTCCGGCTCAGCCGCACGCGTGTCGGCTGTCCGCCGGGCGCATCAGCGCGCGACCCGCCGCCAGGTGATCAGATCGTCACCGTTCGTGCACGTCCGCGGCACGACCCAGACCTCCACGTCCGCCGGGTCCTCGCCCGGGACGACGACCACGAAGACCGGCCGCCCGTCGTACCGTGCCTCGTCCACGAGCAGCACCCGCGCCGCCTGCGAGCCCTCACGCAGTGCGTCGAGGCACGCCGCGTCCGGCGCGCTCGCCGCCTGCGGGAGGGCTCGCGGCGCGGTGGCTCCGGGTGACGCTGCGGGCGTCGGGGAAGCGGAGGCGACGAGCGGGGCGGGCGAGCCCTCGCCAGTGGTCGGCTCGTCGGACGCGCGGTCCGGCGCCTGCTCGAGACCGGCGGCCGCGAGCACCTCGGTGACGTCGCTGCTGAGGTTCTTCGCCGTGTATGCCGTCCCGGACGCGACGAGCAGCGGTGCGGCGGGACTGCCTGCCGTGTCGGTGGTGCCCGCGCCGGCCACCGGGGCGGGCGGGGCGTCCCCGGGCCCGGTACCGCGCAGTACCGCGATCGTGCCCAGGCCGCCGAACAGCACGAGCGCGGCGGCCGCCACCCCGGTCAGCAGCAGCCGGTGACCCCAGCGTCCGCTGCCCGCCCGGTCGGCGCGATGTGCGGGAGGGGCAGGCGCGGTGGGACGGGCGAGCGGCACGACGGTGGCGGCCCGCTGTCCGTCCGCGGGGTCGTCCAGCGCCCGGGGTGCCGCCTCGTCGGCGCTCTGCAGGTCGGCCGGGCCCAGCGTCGCGAGGACCGCGTCGAGTCGTGCCGCGACGTCCTCTGGGATCGGCGGGTCGTCGGCCGCCAGGCCCGCGAGCAGCTCCGCGACCCAGGCGGGTGCCTCGGGGCCGTCGTACGGGTCGTCCGTCACGTCGGCTCACCTCCCAGCCCGTCGTGGTCCTGCTGCGCGGTCGCGCGCGTGCCAACCATGCCCGTGCGGCACGACGGTGTGACGGCGCCGGCGCGTGCCCGGTTCCGTCTCATCGGGCGTCCCGCAGCCCGCCGAGCGCGAGCGCCAGTTTGGCCCGCCCCCGCGAGCACCGGCTCTTCACGGTGCCCTCCGGCACGCCGAGCACGAGCGCGGCGTCCGCCACCGGCAGTCCCTCGACGTCGACGAGCACGATCGCGGCGCGCTGGTCGACCGGCAGGTCCGCCAGGGCCCGGTCGATCTCGAAGCGCAGCTCGAGCCGGTCCACCTCGTCGCGCGGGTCCACCAGCTCGCCCCAGCCGGTCTGCGGGTCGTCGTCGGGCAACGGCACGCTGGGCCGGGCGCGGCGCCGGCGCAGCCGGTCCAGGCTGGCGTTCACCACGATGCGGTGCAGCCAGGTGGTGACGGCCGCCTCGCCGCGGAAGGTCCCGGCACGCCGGTACGCCGAGACGAGCGCGTCCTGCAGCGCGTCGGCCGCCTCCTCCGGATCACCGGTCGTGCGCAACGCGACGGCGTACAGCCGATCGCGGTGGCGGCGTACGAGCGTGGTGAACGCGTCCTGATCGCCCGCGACGTGCGCGGCCAGCAGCTGCGCGTCGGGCGGACCGTGCGCCGGTACGCCGTCGTGGGTGTCGTCGGGGGCCATGACCGCTCGCAGCCTATGTGCGCGACCCGTCCCGGGCGGGGAGGGGGCGCACCGCGCGAGCGGTGTCGCAGCTCACGGCAGGACGGTCACCTCGGCGACCCCGCCCTGGTACTCCGACCCGCTCGCCGGCAGCCGCGTGAGCCACACCACCAGATACCGGGCGGTGACCGGTTGGACGGAGCGCAGCGTGATCTCGGACGGCGCGCCCTGCGCACGCGCGAACACCTCGTACCCCTTGGGCGCGCGCCGCTTGCGATCACCGGCGAGGATCTCGACGTCGGAGTCGTTGCCGACCAGCACGAGCTTGACCTGCGACACCGGGCGGGGCGCCCCGAGGTCCAGGCGCAGCCCGACGCCGGGCTTGCCGGACATGTCGGACCGGGTGTAGCGCAGCGTCGTCCAGGCGGTGCCCGGCTGGCCGTCGACCGCCAGCGGGCTCAAGCTGCGGTTCTCCTGGCGGTCGCTGCCGTACGGGTCGACGTCGCGCACCGCCACCACGGGTATCGGCCCCGAGCTGCTCGGGCCGACGTCGGGGGGTGGGCTCACCACACCGGCACCCGGTTCGGAGACGGTCGGCAGCGGTGCCGCCCCGGGTGCTCGGGTCACCGGTCCGCTCGCCAGCGAGATGCCGAGCGCGGCGATCGCAACGATCCCGGCCACGGCCAGCAGGAATCCGACCACCCGCGGCCAGACGCGGCGCCCGGGCGGGCCGACCGAGGGGTCCGGCGCACGGGACTCGGTCGCGGCGGCGAGGGCCTCCACAACCGCCGGCAGGTCGGAGTACGCCGCGCGCCCGCGCGGCAGCGCGCACCCGTCCACCGTCCGGGCCGCGATCTCGTCGAGGACCGGGGGGACGTCGGCCACGACCCGGCTCGGCCACGGTAGGACCCCCGAGGCGAGGCGCGCGGCGGCCGGGACATGGTCGGTGGGCCGGTCGGGCCAGCGCCCCGTCAGCCCGAGGTAGAGGACCGCGCCCACCCCGTGCACGTCGGCGCCCGCGGCGAGCGCGAACGGCTGGGCCGGTGAAGGGTCGGCGGCGAGCGCTCCGGCGATGCCCAGGCCGCGCACCCGGATCTCGCCGGAGTCGGTGACGAGCACCGAGTTCGGTTCCAGGCAGCCGTGTGTCAACCCTTGCGCGTGCGCGGCGGCCAGGCAACGGGCGACCTCGAGCGTGACCGCAGCCGCTTCCTGTGGCGAGAGCAGTTCCGGGCCGCGGGCGGCGAGGTAGTCGCCGTACCCGAGCGCCCGCACCCAGTCGGTGACGATGACCAGCGTGCCGCTGGCCGAGTCGACGCCGACGTCGAGCACCGGTACGGCCCGGCGGTCGGTGAACGCGGCGGCCTGCTGTGCCTGGCGCCGTACGGCCGCAGCGCGCGGGTCGTCGCGCCGCAGCACGCGGATGGCGACGGCGCGTCGCAGCCTGCTGTCGGTGCCTCGCCACACCGGCGTGTCCGTCGTGCCTCCGACGCGGTCCTCCAGCACGTAGCGGGACAGGACGGTGTCACCTGCTGCCAGTGCCGAGGCCGCGACGTCCATGGGGATCAGGGTAAGCGTGGCGCGGGGCGACCCGGCGCACACGCGGGGCTCGGGGGCTTCGCGGGTCGTGCGCTGGGCTCGGTACCTCAGTACACCGAGTTGCGCGCGGTCACCGTGACGACCGGCGAGACGTACTCCTGCAGCGGCGGGATCCGACCGGCGACAAATGTCTTCGCGGTCGCGGTGAGGGTGATCGTCACCGTGCCGTCCTTGGCGACGCCGTAGTGCAGGATCTTCGCGTCCCGCGCCTCCGCGTACGCCAGCGCGGCGGCATACGCCTGCTGGGGCGTCTGGCGGTCGCGCAGGGCGTCGTGCGCGACCTGAGCGGTCTGCTGTGCGTCGTCCCGGGTCGTCACCTGCCGGTGCACGATGCTCAGCGTGTCGTAACCGACGACCCCTACCAGTGCGATCGCGACGACGAACTTCACCAGGCTGGAGAGCAGGATCGCGCCGCCATCGCTCCGCAGCGCGGAGAGCGCACCACGAGGTGCGAGGGGAAAGGCCGCCACGGGAGCGTTATCGGCGGCGCGGGGCCGGACTTGAGCCGCCGGCAGGGGAACGCCGGTGCCCGGGTCAAGAGACCGGGACGATTCGCTCAGCGTCCCCTCAGCCGCACCCGAGGAGCGTTCGTCTCAGATCCACCGAGGGACGGTGGACACGCACAGGAGGTGACCGTCATGTCGACGACTCCCCGCAAGCAGACGATCGCACTCGCCGTAGCCGCGGCCGCGCTGGTGACCCTGACGACGGCAGGGACCGCGTATGCCGCGACCGGGCAGCCGACGCCCACAACGTCCTCGGGTAGTAGCAACTCCGCTCCAGCGACTCCGAGCACAACTCATCACACGAAGGCCAATGGGGCGCATCACAAGGCGAAGGCGCGCCGCGACATCAAACGGGATGAGCGGGACGTGAAGGCTGATCACGCTCGTGAGATGCGGCTGCGCGAGCACGTGCGCAAGGAGGACGCGAAGGTCGACCACCTCAAGCACGCCAAGTCGACCAGCAGCAAGAAGCTGACCAAGGACGAGGCGAAGCTCCGCAAGGAGCGCGCGGAGCTGGCCAAGGTGCGGGCGGACCTGCACAAGGACCGGGCCGACCTGCACAAGGACATGCGTAGGGCGTCCTGACCAGAATCCGCAGCGGGCCACACTGGCGGTCGGCCCGCTGTACCGCGCAGGACGGGTGCCGGCCGGCTCAGCGGTCGGCACCCGTCTTCGTCGTCGCAGTAGACCCGCTGTCCTCAGTAACATCCAGCGAGCCGTGTCGTACGGCGCGACACGCAGCCGTGAAGGGCTGGTGCCGCCATGAGCGCATCGCACCGTCCCCTCGCGACAACTCCCGCTCCCAGTACGGCGCGAGTGCCGGGTTCGCGGAAGCCGAGTCGCGTCCTTGGCGGCGTACGCAGCCGTTCGACCATCGCGACTGTGTTCGTGGTGGCGCTCGCGATGGTGGCTGCGGGTGCGCTGCTCGTGGTGCTGCTACGGGCGGCGCTCGTCGCGGGAGTGGACGACGCGGCGAGTGCGCAGGCCGCGCAGGTTGCCGGTCAGATGCACGACGACGGTCTCGCCGGTCTGAACGACTTCCTGCCCGATAGCGTCGAGCGCGGACAGTCCGTGCAGGTCGTGGATGCCGTCGGTCGGGTGGTGGGGCGGTCGGCTCCCAGCCTGCGGAGCACCCCCCTTTCGTCGCTGCGCCCAGCGCGCGGAGAGACGGTGTTGCAGACCTTGCCCACGGTTGCCGGCCAACGAGAAGCTGGACCCTTCCGGCTGCTCGCCACGGGGATCGAGGCCAAAGGACAGCCCTATACGGTCCTTGTTCTCTCCCCGTTGGGTGCCGCCGACGAGACGACCGCCGCACTCGTGCGCTATCTGCTGATCGGCGGACCGCTGTTCGTCCTTCTCGTCGGACTCGCCACCTGGGTGTTGCTGGGCCGAACCCTGCGCCCGGTAACTCGGCTACGCGCCGGGGTGCAAGCGATCACGCCCGGCACCCTGGACAGCCGGGTGCCGGTGCCGCGGAGCGCGGACGAGGTCGCGCAACTCGCATTGAGTACGAACCGGATGCTCGACCGGTTGCACGCCGGGCAGCTCGCCCAGCGCCGGTTCGTGGCCGATGCGAGCCATGAGCTGCGCTCGCCGCTCGCGACGCTGCTCGCCGGACTCGAGGTCGCGGGCGCCGACCCCACCGGTGACGCCTGGCGCGAACTGGCGAGGCCGCTGCTGGAAGAGGGTCGACGGATGCAGCGGCTGGTCGCCGACCTGCTGGTGCTGGCGACCGTCGACGAGCGCGGTACGACGCCGACGACTGCGGTGGACGTCGACCTGGACGACATCGTGGCCGCCGAAGGCACCCGGTTGCGGATCGCGCAGCCCGGGCTGCAGGTCAGCGCCTCCTGGACACCGGCGCGCGTACGAGGCGACCGGGCGGCGCTGCGTCGCATGGTGGGCGCCCTTGTGGAGAACGCCGGACGGCACGCGCGGCACGCGGTGCGCCTCACCCTCGAGATCGAGGCGGACGAGGCCGTCCTCACGGTCGACGACGACGGACCTGGGATCGCCCTCGCCGACAGGGAGCGCGTGTTCGAGCGCTTCGTGCGTCTCGAGGAGAGCCGTTCACGTGCCGAGGGGGGCTCCGGCCTCGGGCTCGCGATCGCCGCCGAGGTCGCCCGCCGCCACGGTGGGACGGTGAGCGTCGCGACCGCCGAGCTCGGCGGCGCCCGCTTCGAGGTGCGGCTGCCGGTCCAGACCGAGCCCCCGGAGCGACCCACGCAGCCCTGATCGGCTCAGCGGAGGTGAGGTTCCGCGTTACTGTAAGAGTACGGCGTCCTCGAGCCGACGATGGTCATCCGCGAACACATGAAGTTGCATGCGGGCCAGGTGGTCTTAGGCCATGTTGGAGGGTGTTGTCGGACCCTGCTCCTACAGTTGTACGTATGTTGCAGACGCCGGCAGCCGGCCCGCGGGAGGTCCACGCCGCACTCGCGCGGATGCGCGCGGACGCCGCGTTGGTCAACGGTGCGATCGCCGACGGGGTGTTGATCGATACCGGACTTCCGAAGATCACGGGCACATGACGGCGTGGTCGGTAGCATCGGTGCAGGTCAGGAGGTCGGAGAGCCTC
>OFIS01000214.1_pt1 | contig 55040 bp, 47 predicted proteins | sample 1775071 | NCBI WGS metagenome assembly OFIS01 (sample SAMN08195774, study PRJEB24354) | sludge metagenome | isolation source: sludge from phenol fed wastewater aerobic bioreactor C | place: India: Nagpur | collected 2016-09-17
AATTTCTATCGAATACCACTTCGGTGTTTGGTACGGGCATCAGCAATAATTCGAGCTCTGCCGGCGGCTGGACGGACAAAACACCACTGAACTACGGTTTGCGTTCTACCTTCGATATGAGTTTTAAGCTGGGCAAAAACTGTCGTTTGTCGGGCGTGACAGGCATTGAAGCGCAGCGGCAAAATGCACAAACCATTGGCTACGGAATGGTCGCCGACAGTTTCAACCTGAGCGGCTACAATATTATTGGCGGCATACGCAGCAATCAATACACTGTGTCTTCTACCTGGTCGGCATTTACAGAATGGACGCTGGCACTGCCTTATCAGATTTTCTTTACGGCAGGTTTAGGCTATTCGAAAATGAATATCGAACTCAACGACCGCTTATATGCAGCGAGCAACAACAATCCGTCTAATCCCAAAGGCACGCAGAATCCCACTCAGTACAGCGCCAGTTACGACGATATGCTGTCGCCACGAATAGCACTCAACAAAGTGTTCAATAAAAAGGTTTCTGTGTATGCTTCTTATAGTCAGGCGTATAAGGCACCGGTAAGTTCCTATTTCTATATTCCACTCACCGGACAACTAAACACGAACCTCAAACCAGAAAAAGGTACACAGATCGAACTCGGCACGAAGGGTAGTTTGCTTCGCGATCGTTTGCACTATGAACTCGCGGTGTTCAGCGCAATGTTTACGGATAAAATGACCGTGGTAGCTGTGCCCAATGCAGCCAATACAGCCACGTCTTATACTTATGTAGTAAATGGCGGCACAGTGGACAATAAAGGACTTGAGGCTATGATAAAATACAATGCCTATCAATCGGAAGGATTTTTGAGCGATCTCACGCCCTTTGTGAATTTCACTTATTCTAATTTCAAGTATAAAGACTTCGTTTTCCAGCAACTGGCAACAGATAAAAAATCGGCTGTCAGCAAAGATTTCAGCGATAAGAAAGTTGCCGGGGTGCCGCCGCTGGTCTTCAATGCCGGCGTGGATGCAGGTACCAAAATCGGTTTGTATGGCAATATCACTTATTCCTACCGCGACGCCATGTATTTTACCTCCGACAATGTAGAAAGCGCAAAGACCAAGTCCTATAGCTTGCTCAATGCAAAGCTGGGTTACAGAGTGTCGTTCCTCACGCGCTTCGATGCAGACATTTACGCCGGAGCAGTGAACATCACCGGCACGCAATACTATCAGGCAGTGTTTCTCAATCAGATTCCCGATGCCTACCTTCCGGCGCCCTACGAAATCAATTATTTTGGCGGATTCACGCTGAAATACAATATCAAATAATCATTCTGGCGGTGGCAACACCGCCTTTTTCTTTAATTCTATGAAACGACTAACCATCTTTTTTTCACTGGTAATGCTTTGCTCCTGTGGTCAGTTGGACAATCAGGAAAAAAATTAAGAGGGCGAACGAATTGTCTGCATAGCCAGGCAATTCTTTGAGCTCCGTAGGAGCGACATCTTATTAAACAAGATAAAAACCAGGCAATTGAGCTCCGTAGGAGCGACATCCTATTAGACAAGAAAAATACCGGGTAATTGAGCTCCGTAGGAGCGACATCTTATTAAACAAGATTAAAACCAGGCAATTGAGCTCCGTAGGAGCGACATGGTAATAGACAAGATCAAAGCCGGGCAGTTGAGCTCCGTAGGAGCGACATGGTAATAGACAAGATAAAAGCCAGGCAATTGAGCTCCGTAGGAGCGACATGGTAATAGACGGCGACATAGTGGTTCGCGCCGTTGATTTTGTTTCGGAGAAGCGGTATCTTAGTGGTTGTATTTCAATTGCCTGTAACTAAAACCGACACCCCCATGGCAAACACATATTCTCAAATATTCTTGCAGGTCGTTTTCGCAGTTAAAGGACGGCAAAATTTAATTCAACCTCATTGGCGCGATCAGCTATACAAATATATCTGCGGAATAGTGAAAGGCAAAGGTCAGAAGGTTTATGCCATCGGCGGAACCTCAGACCATATTCACCTGCTTCTAAGCATAAAGCCCGGCATTGCAATCTCGGAGATCGTCAGAGATATTAAAGCGAATTCATCAAAATGGATCAATGATACCGGGCTTTTGTCGGGCAAATTCCAATGGCAGGAAGGTTTCGGTGTTTTTTCCTATGGGCAATCACAAATAGATGGGGTAATAAAATACATAAACAATCAGGAGCAACATCATACCACTCGAACGTTTAAGCAAGAGTACACTGAGCTGCTTGAGCGTTTCAATGTTGATTATGATGAGAAATATCTTTTTGATTGGAACGACTAATCAGGGTGCAGCTATAATGAATTGCCATTAGGATGTCGCCCCTCCGGGGCTCAACGGCTCCTTATCTATTTCTCTATTAGGATGTCGCCCCTACGGGGCTCAACGGTACCTTGCTATATTGCTATTAGGATGTCGCCCCTACGGGGCTCAACGGCTCCTTATCTATTTCTCTATTAGGATGTCGCCCCTACGGGGCTCAACGGTACCTTGCTTTATTGCTATTAGGATGTCGCCCCTACGGGGCTCAACGCTCAATTTGCCAGCCTTATTTCTATTCTATAGTTTTGCCGCACAATTTTTCAGCTTCATGGATTTGCAAGAGTTAAAAAATATTGCGTCGCAGGTGCGAAGGGATATCGTACGGATGGTACATGCCTGTCAGAGCGGTCATCCCGGTGGTTCGCTGGGCTGCACCGATTTTATGGTCGCTTTGTATTTCCAGATAATGAAGCACAACCCCCAGCCCTTTTCTATAGATGGAAAAGGCGAGGACATTTTCTTTTTGTCCAACGGTCATATTTCGCCGGTATTTTATAGCGTTTTGGCTCGCTCCGGTTATTTTCCTTTAAAAGAACTGGCTACATTCCGGAATATCAATTCGCGATTGCAGGGTCATCCTACCACCCACGAAGGTCTGCCCGGCGTGCGGATAGCCAGCGGTTCTTTGGGACAAGGGCTCAGCGTAGCCTGCGGTGCTGCCCTGACTAAAAAAATGAATGGGGACGATCGCATCGTCTATTCGCTGCATGGCGATGGCGAGTTGCAGGAAGGACAGAACTGGGAAGCCATCATGTTTGCTGCACACCACAAAATTGACAACCTCATTGCTACGGTAGATGTAAATGGTCAGCAAATAGACGGAGCTACGCGTAATGTGATGAACATTGAACCGCTGAAGGAAAAGTTTCTTGCCTTTGGTTGGGACGTACTCGAAATGGATGGCAACAACATGGAAGAGGTGGTGAACACGCTTCAAAATGCAAAAGATAAGCATTGTGGCAAAGGCAAACCGGTATGCGTCCTGATGCGCACAGTGATGGGCAAGGGCGTTGACTTTATGGAAGGCACACACGAATGGCATGGCATTGCCCCGAGCGACAAACAACTTGCACTCGCACAGGAACAGCTTCAGGAAACGCTTGGTGATTATTAGTGAGAAATATAAAAGATGAGAAGCCCTGGCTATTCGCCGGGGTTTTTCTTTTTGGCGAAGCCCGCTCTTTTGTATTTTCACCCCATCATGAGGTTTATATTATTGGTGCTGATTGCGTGCCTGGCAACGGGCAGCGAGGCACAGGAGCTTAAAGAATACCGCAGCAGCAACAATCCATACTACTGGAAAAACAGAAAGCCCGATGCTGATTACTGGCAGCAGGATATCTATTATCGCATCAACGCATCTATTGATGAAGAAACTCATGTTATTCATGCTGATGAAAAACTGGTGTACTGGAATAACTCACCCGATACGCTGAACTTTATTTATTTCCATCTGTACCAAAATGCCTTCGTAAAGGGTTCGTATTTGCACGACCTCGAAAAAGAACTAAAATCGAAAGCTGCGCTGGGTGCTTATGAAGCAGCGGAACTGGGCACCGTGGTGGACAACATCACCGTTAATGGCGTCGCCGCAAAAACAGAGCTCGACAATACCCTGCTGAAGGTCTATCTAAACAAACCACTGCCACCCAACACTTCGATAGAACTCCATATGGATTTCTCTACCTATTTCGACAACGGTAGTACGCGCCGCCGCATGAAAATGTACGATGCCTGGGGTTTCATGCACTACAACGGTGTACAATGGTTTCCTAAAGTTTGTGTCTATGATCGCAAATTTGGCTGGGATACTTATCAGCATCTCAACAAAGAGTTTTATGGCGACTTTGGCGTTTATGATGTGTCGCTGAATATGCCTTCAAACTATGTGGTGGAAGCAACGGGTATGTTGCAAAATCGCAAAGAAGTGTTACCGGATGCACTGAGAGAGAAGCTTGACGTAAAAAACTTTCGGAGTAAAAAATGGAATGAGACACCGTCCATTATTACCCCTTATGTTAAAGGCGAGCGTAAAATCTGGCGTTTTCATGCGGAGAATGTGCATGATTTTGCCTTTACCGCCGATCCTTCTTACCGTATCTCTACAGCTTACTGGAATGGCATAGAATGCGTGGGCATTGTGCAGGAACCGCATGCTGCAGGTTGGCAAAACAGTGGCGCATTGGTGGCAAAAATCGTAGAGACTTTCTCAAAGGAGATCGGCATGTTTGGCTATCCTAAAATGGTGGCAGCCGATGCCGCTGATGGGATGGAATATCCCATGCTTACGCTCGATGGCGGCGCAGAGCCGGGCTATCGGGGTTTGCTTTTTCATGAGATAGGACACAACTGGTTTTACGGAATGGTGGGCAGCAACGAAACTTACCGAGCCGCGCTCGACGAGGGCTTCACGCAGTTTATCACAGCCTGGGGGCTCAACAAAGTGGATGGCAAATATATCATCGAAGGCAAGCCGCGATCTAAATACAAAAGGCGTTTTTACCAACCCACGCAGTCAAAGGATGCGCGGGTGTTCAATGCCTATATCTACACCGCGCTCAATGGCGAGTCGAAACCGCTGAATACACATTCCAACGACTTCAACGATGCGCTGGGACATGAAGGCGGATATGGCTTGGTGTATTACAAAACGGCAACGATGCTGTACAATTTGCAGTATGTGCTCGGCGATTCTCTTTTTCAGGCGGCATTCCAACATTATTTCGACCAATGGAAATTTGCGCATCCATACTTCGAGGATTTCCGGAACTCGATCATTCACTTTACCCATGTAGATCTCAATTGGTTTTTTGATGAATGGCTGGAGACAACTAAGACAATTGACTACAGCATAGAAAACGTAAAACACATACGCGGTACCGATAGCTTTAAGATCAGCCTGAAGCGAAGCGGGCAAATGCAAATGCCGATAGATTTTACGGTCACGCAAAAAGATGGCAGCACCCAAAGCTATCATGTGCCCAATACCTGGTTTACAAAGGCGACCGAAGCAACCGTTCTCCCGAAATGGTATGGATGGAGTAAAATACGACCAACTTATTCCGCCACTGTTGCTGCTCCTGCCGGTATCAAAAAGGTTCAGATAGATACTACGGATCGTCTGGCGGATATTTACCCGCTGAATAATAGTTTTCAAAAAGGCATTTTTCACCGTGCCCCTGCTTTTCAGGTTCGGGTGGATGGCGGCGTACAGCCTATTACCGATCGTAGGCACTACCGGCTGTTTGTGCGCCCCGACCTTTGGTGGAATGCCGTGGACGGAGTGAAAATTGGAGCGCATGCAGAAGGAAATTATCTCAATACCATGCACCGGTTCGACGCGTCCGTGTGGTGGAACAGCCATGCGTTGCAAGGCGATGATTACCTGAGTTATCAAAGTGAAGGATGGTATCAGCGTTACTTACCCTTCAACTTCAGCATCAACTACGTTTCGCCCGTGTCCATTCAGCATCCGGACCATGAAGAAGAGCTTCATGTGCGTTTGCTCGACGGACTTGTATATGGCAGACTGGGGCACAACTGGAAACCGAACGATCAGATTTCGGCTTCCTTTTATTATCAGACCATGTGGCGTCCTATCAACTACGATCTCGACTATCTGCTCTACAAAAATGAGTGGAGCAGCAATAAGCGCCGCCCCAATAATTCGCTCAACCTGGTGTTATCCCGCAGCTACAAAGGATTTAACAGTTATGGAAAAGCTACACTGACCATACGGGCTCCCTTGCTCACCGGCAATGAAGCCGACGCTTTCAACTACAGCTATATTCAGCTCAATCAACTCCACACCATTTACTTCGGAAAATTCGAACTCCGCAGCCGTCTGTTTGCAAGAATCGGTATGGGAACCAATATTCCGTACGAGAGTGCCCTGTGGCTTGCGGGCGCAAATCCTGAAGAGCAGATGGACAATAAATACAGCCGGAGCGTAGGATTTGTTCCTACCGACTGGAGCGGCTTTTCGCGCTATGAAACCAACCATTTCCAAATGGGCGGTGGACTGAATCTACGTGGCTATGCAGGCTATTTTGTTGCGGATGAAAGAAATGGCGAGATACTGGTAGGCTATAAAGGCAGAAGTGGTGCAGCCCTCAATTTCGAGCTCGATTTTGATCGCTACATCCGCTTGCAGCCTTCCTTCACCCGCAACTGGCTTCATGTGGATGCCTATGGTTTTGCAGATGGCGGATTGATTGAACTGAGCCGGATTTCCAACATCAACCAATATTATCTAACCACGCCAACGGATATGTGGAGCGACTTCCGGGTGGATGCAGGTTTAGGTCTGGCATTTACTATCAAAAAATTTGGACCTTTCGACAAAGCAGAGCCGCTGACTTTACGATTCGATATGCCGTTCTTCATCAATCGTCCACCTTATGCCGATCCTCAGTACTGGGGCTTCCGGTATGTGGTGGGCATCAACCGGACTTTTTAGCCTCAGGAAACTATGCAGCACTTTCTATCCTTCAAAAACCAAAGTACCCTTCCGGGAGTGCTGTTACTGCTTGCGTCACTGTTCATCGGAATTTTAGTCTATCAGGATTTTGGTATCAGTTGGGACGAGAATGTGCAGCGCGATATGGGATTGGTAAGTCGCAGCTATATTTTTTCCGGCGACACTACGCTGAACCATTATGTGGAACGCGATCACGGAGTGGCTTTTGAAGTGCCGCTGGTCATGCTTGAAGGTGCTACAGGCATAACAGATGGGCGGGATGTCTATTTGCTTCGTCATATCGTTACGCATATCGTATTCTTGCTTGGTGCCTTTGCCGGGTATGTGCTGGCGCTACGGATATTTAAAAAACAGTGGGTCGCCGTGCTGGCATTTCTGATGCTCGCCTTTCATCCACGGCTCTACGCACACTCCTTTTTTAATTCAAAGGATATCCCCTTGATGGTTACGTTCACGCTGGCTTTTCTCACGGCGCAAAGGGTGTTTGCCCGGCGCAGCTCACGCAAGGCAGTGATCTATCTCGGGCTGGCTGTTGGTCTTGCTTTGAGTACACGAATTGTTGCACTGGTACTGGTGTTGCCCCTGATTTTTTTCTTTCTAATTGATGTGTTTGCATCTTTTGGAAAAAAGAACGAGGTAGTACTGCATGCGCAGCGATTACTCATTTTCCTCGTCACCACCGCCGTCACGATGTATCTCACCTGGCCTGCACTCTGGCAACATCCTTTTGCGAGTTTTGCAGCCACGTACGAAAGCATGTCTCATTTCCGCTGGTCAGGACATGTATTGCTCATGGGTAAAATGCTTTCTTCGGAACATCTTCCCTACTACTATTTGCCAGTGTGGATCGGTATCACTACCCCTCCGGTCTGGCTTGCCTTCGGAGTAGCCGGTTTGCTATTAGTCATCTATCAATTTTTGCGTAGGCCGCTGGCAGGATGGCACGCGCCGCAGAACCGGAATATATTGCTGTATGCTTTCTGTGCTGTTGTGCCAGTTGCCATGGTCATCTTCCTGCATTCAGTAGTGTACGACGACTGGCGTCATGTCTATTTTATCTACCCGGCTATTGTGATGCTTGCCATGTATGCCTTGAACAGGCCTTCCGGCAAATGGTTGTGGTTGGCAACTTCTGCCTTTGTGCTGCAAAACATACTGGTGCTGTATGACTTTGTTAAGCTCCATCCTTTCGAACAAGTCTATTTCAACCGGCTGGTTTCGAAAAAGGAAGAAGCATTGCGCGCCAACTACGAGCTGGACTATTGGGCCGCAGGATACAAGCAGGCTTTGGAATATCTGATTGCCCATGCTCCGGACTATGAAATAAAAATAGCCTGGGGACCGGCACCGCTAACGATGAACCGGGAGATGCTGCAGCAGCAAGATCGCCCGAGGATTGTATTCGTCAACCTCGAAGATGCCGATTATTTCATCACGAACTTCAGGATCCATCCGCAAGATTTCCCTTACAAAACCGTAGTGAAAGATTTCAAGCGCGAAGGCAGCACGATTATCAGAATCTACAAGCTTCGGTAACAGAAAGCCGTAGCAAGTGCCTTCCGTTTTAAAGCGGCTCGCAGATCATGAGGTCCACTTCCTGTGTGTAGGCTTTTTCACGTAGCTCGTTCAGTGCGTTGAAGCCTTCGCTAGCCAGCATGTCCTTAATTGCCTGCGGAGAAGGAAACTCAAAAACGGCTATGGCTTTAATGCCGCCCTGACCCATCACTTGCTCCGTTGTCTTCCAGCGCTGCATGCCGCTGCCGCCAAACTTTGTAAAAATTCCAACAATCTGCGTCAGATACGACTGAAAACTCGGCAGATCGTTCGTGTTAGGAACCGCATTAACGATCAAAAATGTTTTACCTGTGCTCATGGCTTTAAAGCTTTCGTTGTATATCCCGGATCAAATGGTCGTTTTCTTTTCACAACAGGATAGATGCTACAAGTTATTGCCCCGCAACTAATTGTGCAACACCCTGAATCACTGATTTCAATTTGACGCCTTCACCATGGCACTTTAGTATCAAAAAGGCCGCCCCAATTCGGACGGCCTCTGAAAGAAAAAGTGGAATATACTTAGGCGATCAATGCTTAACGATTTTTTGCGTATACACCTCATCTCCGGTAGAACATTGTATCAGATAAATGCCGGCCGGAAGGGAAGCGGCGTCCATTTGAAGCATATTAAAGCCCTTTTGCAAAGAACGGGTTTCGCGAAGCATTACATGGCCCAACAGGTCGGAAATGATAAGTTGGACTTCCCCAGCGCCGGCAGCAAGGAATTGAACCGAAAGCGTATTGCTGAAAGGATTGGGCTGTACACTAAAGTTGCCATTTGAGTTCCGGAATGCTACCATCCTTACCTCGGAATAGCTTGTTCTGCCGTCATAGTCGAGCATCCTGAGACGATAATAAACTACAGAATGACTGAGTGCAATATTTTTATCCGTAAAACTATAATCATTGAAGCTACTGTGCGATCCTTTTGCCATTACGACACCCGCCCGCTCAAAAAGCGATCCGTCAAATGATCTTTCTACTACAAAACTGTTGGTATGCTCTGCGCTCGATGTCTGCCAGGAAAGTAAGGCGTCCTGCTGTTCGGCTGCTGCAGCAAACGAGATCAGTCTGATGGGAAGTGGATTGTTGTTGCCCCCGATTACAAACTGTTGATTGAATTGTGAAGGACTCGTAAAGCTGTACAGGGCCGATGGCGGAGTGATGTTGAGTGCCGTAGCGCTGTTGTAAGTTAATGCCCATCCCGCACCCGACCCGTTGGAACGGTTAAATAGCTTAACATCAGAATTGACGGCTGTAGGTAGCAGCGTGTTGTTGATAAGATCGAAATTAACATCAGCACCGGTAAAAGAAGCACTACCGTAGTGGTAGATCAGCCAGGTACGCGGATGGACTGCCGTGATGCCGCCAGGTGTGGTAGAAGGTTGTGTGCCGGTTGGTGCGCTGTTGAACATGTGAACGTAGTAGTCTTCACTGCCTGTGTAGTTGGCAAAGTTGATACTCAGATTGGCATTGGTGAAGGTTATGGGTCCTGAGCCGGTGACAGGCTGCGTCACAACGACCGGTGTACCGATGGGAATGGTAGAAAAATACCAGACGGGTGAAGCTGTGGTATTGGCTATGTCCATATTGACCAGCGTGCCGTGGTTGCAATTGCCCGATGCATCAGCCGTATAAAAAGTCCCGGCACCTTCGTCAAAGCGCAGATAGCATAAAATGTTGGGGTCGGAGAAAGGAGCAATGCTGGTGTGCATATAAGTCCTTATCTCATTCGCAGTGCGCGCACTGGCCCATATGCGCACTTCCTCCATGCCGCCACTGAAGTACTGTGGGGTAGCTCCACCAGTTTTACCCAAAAAAAGCGCTGTATTGGTAGGCGTCACAAAGCCCGTCTGCACGGCACTTCCGGTGAGTTCTCCATTGATGTAAACATTAATGGCTGCGCCATCGTAAGTACCTGCCACATGATACCATGTGCCGGCAATGAGTGGCGTTGTGCTCGTTGCCGTTACTACTCCACTGCCGGTTTTCACCGTGAAGGTGGGATTGCCCGTTGCATTCAGAGAGAGATTATAAGACAGGTTGGTTGCCGACGAATCTTTGGAAATAAGCGTTCGTACCACACCTGTTGATGTAACATTAAACCAGCCCTCCAGTGTGAGCGTACTGCCCGGGCTCAGTACAGGACTGTTGGGGACTGAAATATAATCGTCAACCCCATCAAACTGCACCCTTATCCCTGCGTCGTTGATGCCGGTGTAGTCGATGACTTGCAGCGTGGACGTTGCGGTATCATTTACGTTGGAGGCATCGCCGCTCAGGGTAGTCCAGGACTTAATGGTGTAGGTGCCCGCCGTTGCCGGAGTGAAGAGCGTAGGAAAGTTTACCTGCTGCGACCCGCCGGAAGTAACTGAAGTGGCCGTGGTGGTAGAGCTATACACTGCTGTTCCGTTGAGGTAAATGGCACATTGAACCGGCACATTGATCTGCGGCAATAAACCGTAGTTGTACACGGTGCTAAACGGATATAACGAACCCTGTCCCAGAGGAACAATCTGACAGGGATAGTCAATGCTGGTGACGCCTACATCGTTGGGCGACTGGAAACGAGGTTCGATCATGAACCGGAAGTTGCTGCTGGAAGACGAGAAATCGAGCCATGAAGTGCTGGAGACCGGCGATGAATAATAAAAAATCTGACTGCGCACGGGCACCTCGGCCTGATAACCAAAATTGGCATTGTTTGTAGTGTTTTGAATAACACCAACAAAAAAGGTATCGCTTATCGTTACCGGCGGATTTACCGGTAGTGTGTTCAGACCCGTTACGCTGGTAAACTGGCTCGATGACCAAAGTAAAGTGCCGGGCGCACCCGTGCTCGCGTTTTTACCCCAGATGCCGATCTGCAACGGAATACCGCCTGCAGCAAACAATACACCGATCTGGTTGATCGCATTAGAAATACCCGAATAAGGGAATTTGGCTACAAAGTTTCCTGTGCCACCAGTAAACCCGATACCGCCCGCCGCCGGAATGCTCGGATCGGCATAGGCATACACGTCGTCATTCACTAACTGAGTATTCGATTTCTGATTATTGAAATTATTGTCATCGGGCACTACAAAGACCGTAATCGTATCCAGTCCATTTAAGAAAGGCGTGTATCCGGCAAATGATATTGTGGTTTCGCCGGCGGGTGCCAGGGTGGCTATCGTCACTGAATCGTCGTAGGTATTGGTGCCGGCAATGTGCAGGTACACTTTAAAGTTGTTCTTTGTGGCCGTGCCCGAGTTTTTGATACGAGCTTGTATGTAGTGCGGCGACACATATTGCTTGGGTAGTTTTCCCAAAGTATAGATGGCGAGAACAGCTACATCATTAGGATAGGTGGGAATGAACCGATACGTAATTCCGGGAATCGGCAATGGCCTTACATTGCCTACGTTATTGCCATAGTTGAAAGAATTACCCGTATAGTTTCCGGACAAAAACGTCGCAAGATCCCAGTTTTGTGTGGACCCCTTCGTCACCGCTATTAGTTGATTGGATGCATTGGAAGATCCTCGCAGTCCTACTATGGCCGACTTAAATGCGCTGGCATTAGTGGAAGGAGTAGCCTGCCCCATGACAATGTCAATGATATTGCTGGTTTCGTATAGTTTGATCTGAAACTGCATAGCCGTGTATTGTGTGGCGACCGAAGATGCTTTTTCCGTCACATTTTTCCACTGTATGGTGCACACGCGCGAACCAACAGCGCCCGTTGTATAGCTGCGGTATTCTACGCCTGCCGCACCGGTCAGATCAAGGCAAAAAGCGGCAATCATGTTTACATCAGCAACATTCGTGCTATTGAAAATACCTCCCGAAGTGGTCGGTGTAGAGGTTTGAGGTGTACTGTAAAAAAGCGTCGAAGCCGATGGATTTACAGTGCCCAGCTTAATCCATCCGTTGGTACTGAGAATAAAATCGGTATAAGTAACACCATTGTAAGTGAAATTGAAACCAATAGATTGTGCCGCTGAAAGTGCGTCATCATTGTTAGCAGTTGTGATAACGGTTCCATTCGTTCCAAGATCTGTGTAAGTGGACGTCACGACCAAAGCATTGGTGGCCGGATAGTTGGTGGTGAGCTGGGCCGACGTGAAAATCGACATGGCCAGAGCAACAAAAGCAAGTAGCTGTTTTTTCATAATTGGCGTTTTTAGAAGAACATTTTCAGGCACCGCTGAAAAATGTGATAAAGTGGATTTCAAACATATTTGTCTATGCTAAATCTAAAAACAAAAAACAGCAAATACAAGCTTTTCTTAATTTTTATTTAATCCCCGGCAACGCACTTTTTGAAAAAGAAGGGGAAAGGGTATTTTAGCGCGGAATATCAGAAGATGGCAGTAAGATTTTTGGGGGCATTTTTTTTGATGTCAGTGCTTATTTCCTGCAGAGGAAAGAACGACAACCCGGAGCATGAAAACAATGGCCCGACCTATTTTTCCGTAACGGATTTTGCAAATGATCAGTTTCGCACTTACTGGGGGCAACCTTTTACCTTGTTGAAAATAGTCAGCAGCAAAGGCGCCGTGGATTCCAGCTATCAGGCAGCGCGAGACCTTGACTGGGCAAAAGTACTTCAGCCTTTCTTCAGGGCCGACATCAGTGACCCGAAGTTCCTCGGTAAGTACAGCTATTCCGAGCTTATGGAAGAAGCAACAGATACGCGGGTACACTACTACGAAGCCAAAGACAATGACCTGTTTGTACGCGCTTTGCAAATCAGCACAGATCCGCTCACCAGCCGCATCCGAAATATCTATATTGAAACCGAAAAGAACGGCAAGGTGCAAAAACTATATTATGCTCCCATCAAGCTGATCCAGATACAGGAATTTGAAAAATCAATGCTGGGTTCGGACAAGAATATAAAGACGGAATACCGATTTTTGTATTGATGACCAGGGATGAGTTTAGTAGTGTTGTAAAATCGTTGCCACACCAGCCGGGAGTTTATAAATACTTCGATGAACACCACACACTGCTGTATGTGGGCAAAGCAAAAGATATCCGGAAACGTGTAAGCTCCTATTTCAACAAGACTGTTGACAACTATAAAACAAGACGCCTGGTTTCACTGATCCGGCATATTGAATTTACAGTTACGGAAACGGAACACGATGCCTTCCTGCTGGAAAATTCGCTCATCAAGCATTATCAGCCCCGCTTCAACATCGACCTTAAAGACGATAAGACTTACCCCTATATTGTTGTGAAAAAAGAAGACTTCCCCAGAGTGTTCATTACACGGCGGCTGATACGCGACGGATCGGAGTATCTGGGTCCATTTACCGGCGTCGCACGTGTGCGCGAGTTGTTGCAACTCATTCGCAATAATATTCCACTCCGCACCTGCAACCTCAATCTTTCTCCTGCCAACATTGCTAAGGGCAAATTCAAAGTTTGTCTGGAATATCATTTAGGAAATTGTAAGGGACCGTGTGAGGGCTTGCAAACTGCAGAGGACTATGCAGAGAATTTGATGCAGGCAAGGCATATCCTCAAAGGAAATACCGGTGAGGTAGTGCGATTCCTGAAATCCGAAATGATGCAGCTCGCCGCAGATATGAAATATGAAAAGGCAGAATTAATGCGGCAAAAAATTGAGTCGTTGCAATATTATCAAAGCAAATCGGCAGTAGTAAGTACGCACCTCGGCAATCTCGATGTGGCAAGCATTCTGAGTGACGAAGAGCAAGCCTTTGTCAATTATATGCTGGTGAGCAATGGCAGCATCGTCTATGCTAATACCGTACAGGTACAAAAGCATGCTGATGAAACCGACGAAGAAGTATTGTCGGTTGCTCTGGATCGACTGAGAGAGCGTTTTCACAGCAATGCAAAAGAAGTGATTGTTCCCTTTGAAGTAAACATAACAGACGAAGACATTAAGGTGACCGTGCCCAAGCTTGGTGATAAGAAAAAGCTGCTCGAGATGAGCCTGAAAAACGCGGCGATATTTCAGCAGGATGTGCGTAGAAAAAACAGTTTGTTGCTGAACAAGCAAACTGAAGCGGGCAGCATACAAGTGCTTGGGGAATTACAGGAATCGCTGCATCTGCTCGAACTTCCGGTTCATATCGAGTGCTTTGATAATTCTAATTTTCAGGGATCCTATCCGGTGGCGGCCATGGTATGTTTCAAAAACGGGCAGCCCGACAAAAAAAACTACCGGCATTTCCATATCAAAACAGTAGAGGGCATCAATGATTTTGCATCAATGACCGAAGTGGTTACGCGCAGGTACCGACGTCTGCTCGATGAAAAAGCCTCGCTGCCACAACTGGTCATTATCGATGGCGGTAAGGGTCAGCTTGGCGCTGCAATGGAAGCCATAAGATCATTGGGATTGCAAGGCAAAATGACCGTAGTGGGGCTTGCCAAACGCGAAGAGTCTATCTTCTTTCCTGGCGATAGCGAGCCCCTGCAACTGCCTTACGACAGTCCTGCGCATTTACTTATCCGAAGGATACGCGATGAAGTACATCGGTTCGGTATTACGTTCCACCGGCAGACGCGGAGCAAGGGAACGTTTAAAAATGAACTGGAGACCATACCCGGGATCGGAGAAAAGACTGCAACTGATTTGCTTAAAGCCTTCCGGTCGGTCAACAATATCAGCACGCTCACGGAACGGGAGCTCACACGTGTAATCGGAGCAGCTAAAGCCCGCATCGTTTATAGCCATTTTCATTCCACCGATTAGAATAAGCCCGGGCCGGCAATGCTGTAAAATGCCATGTTTTGTGACTTTGATTACTTTGTAAGCGGCTGACAACATTTACCTTTGCGCAAATTTTCCCTCATGAGCGAAACCAAGCCTGCTTTGTTGCCGAGTATATTGAAGATGAAGTGCCCGAATTGCCGCAAAGGCGATATGTTTTGCACTCCCGGCATTTTTCCGCTCAACAGATTGTTGGATATGCCCGAGCGCTGTGCGGTATGCGGCCAGAAAATGGAACTTGAAGTAGGGTTTTGGTATGGTACAGGCTATGTGAGCTATGCCCTTACAGTGGCCTTGCTTGCTGTGTGCTTTGTGGCCTATGCACTCATCTTTGGTCTTTCGTACAAAGACAATAGTATATTCTATGCTCTGGGTGCTTCAATTGCTGTCGTCATCTTGCTACAGCCCTGGCTTATGCGCATTTCCAGAGTATTGTACCTCAATATCTTTGTAAAATACGGCAAGGGAAGTAAGATGAAATCGGAAGAGCTGAGCTAACCCTTAGAAATCGATCTCAACATACACAGGGCAGTGATCCGAATGCTGGATATCCGGATGGATGGCTGCGCCTTTTAGCCGCGATTTCAGACTTTCCGTCACCATAAAATAGTCGATCCGCCAGCCTTTATTTTCCTTTCTTACACTGGGGAAACGCTGACTCCACCAACTATAGTGGTGCGGATCGGGCTGAAAATGACGAAAGGTGTCTATCATGCCACTCTCAACAAATTTTGTAAGCCAGGCACGCTCCTCGGGTAAAAAACCGCTCGACTTTTTATTACCCTTAGGATTATGGATATCAATGTCCATATGCGCTATGTTGTAATCACCACAGACAATAATGTTGGGTCGGGTCTGCCGTAAGGTCTGCAGATAATCGTAAAATTCATCGAGCCACTGATATTTATAGGTTTGTCGTTCATCGCCGGAAGTGCCGCTGGGAAAGTAAGCGTTGATAAGTGTAACCGATCCGTAGTCCGCACGGATGACGCGGCCTTCAGCATCACTTTGCATCAGACCGTTGCCATAGAAAAGTGCATCGGGTTGCCTGCGGGTAAAAATCGCCACCCCGCTGTAGCCTTTTTTTTGTGCAGAATACCAGTAATTCTGATACCCCAGGGCATCTATGAGGGAATGATCGACATTTTCCTTTTCAGCCTTGGTTTCCTGCAGGCAAATAATATCAGCAGGGTCAGACTTCAGCCAGTCGAGAAAGCCTTTCTTCAAAGCACTGCGGATGCCGTTTACGTTATAGGAAATCAGACGCATAGTGTGGTATAAGGATTAAATGCCCGGCAAATTTAAAGACGGGTTTCAATTTCTTTCTGAAGCGATTTTGCCCAGTTGGTAAGCATTCCCGCCTGTTCCTTCGATAGCTTTGCATCGGTGTGTATCCAGGTATAGCTATTCAGTGGCATTTCACCCTCCTCTATCATTTCTGCAGTCTCTTCCAGCTTGTGTGCCTGCTTCTTTGGTGAGTAGGCAGCAAATTCAGAGAAGTTCAGGTGCTCTTTGCCTTCGTCAATATGGCGCGCAAGCCACCAGGCAACGGGTTGTATCCTGTCGTACCAGGGATAAGTGGTGTAGTTGCTATGACAGTCGTAGCAAGATGTTTGAAGTATAGCCTGTATAGTATCGGGAACGGCGTAGGCTGTGGTGATGGATCTGCTATTGTCGCCTGATTGATTTTTTTCGGGTCTGATAAATTGGATGAGGACAAGGACAACAAGAAGAACGATCAGTATTTTCCGGATCATGACTGCAAATTTTCTGCTCTAAAATAAAAACTTAATGCGGAAAGAACGATGCCAGCGATCATTCTGCACAACCGACCGGATAGAAAAAAAATAGGCGCTTCGTAAGAAGCGCCCATCAAATAGTCTTAAAGATGTTTACCGTGGCATTGTTTGTATTTTTTGCCGCTGCCGCAGGGGCATGGGTCATTTCTCCCAATTTTGGGTCCGGCCTGAACAGGGGTACGGCGCACAGCGGTTTCTCCCATGTCGTGCTCGTCCGCAGCATAGTCGCTACCGGCTTCGTCCACCTCTTCTTTGTTGGAGTGAAGCTGACTCATGTCTGTGTGCTGTGGTACTTGTTGTGCCGCCTGCGGCGGTGCTTCCTGCACGGGAATGCCGGCACGTAGCAGGAAGGAAATGATGGTACGATTGGTCTCAAGCAGCATTTGCTTGAAAAGATTGAAAGCTTCAAACTTATAGATCAGCAGCGGATCTTTTTGCTCATAAGATGCCATACGCACCGATGTTCGCAAATCGTCCATTGCCCTAAGGTGATCTTTCCAGGCGTCATCAATCATCGCCAGGGTCATGCTTTTCTCCAATATCTGTATCACCGGCTTTGCATCCTGATCCACAGCTTCTTTCAGATTGGCATAAATCTGTACGCCCCGGATACCATCGGTAAAGGGAATAACGATATTCTCGATCTGATCTCCATTTTGCTCGCGTATCTGTTGCAGCGTAGGCATCATCTGCTCGCGCATGGCATTCCACTTCCGGTTATAAAAATCCTTAACCTGATGATAAAGTTTGTTGCCAATATCCTGAACGTCAGCCTTGTCAAAACCTTCTTTTTTCACTTCCGGCTCTATAGCCAGATGTTTCATCACTTCTATCCGGAATGCCTCGTAATCGCGGCTTTCATCAAACTGTGCCGCAAGGTCATTACAAACGTCAAACATGGCATTGTCCAGATCTATAGCCAGTCGCTCGCCAAATAGTGCATGACGGCGGCGTTTGTAGATCACATCGCGCTGAGCGTTCATCACATCATCATACTCAAGCAGGTGCTTCCGGGTACCGAAGTTATTTTCCTCTACCTTCTTCTGCGCCCGTTCAATCGATTTTGTTATCATGCTGTGCTGCAGCACTTCGCCATCTTTGTGGCCCATCTTATCCATCAGCCCGGCAATACGCTCTGAACCGAACAGACGCATCAGATCATCTTCGAGCGATACAAAAAACTGTGAACTTCCGGGGTCGCCCTGCCGGCCTGCACGGCCGCGTAGCTGACGATCGACGCGACGGCTTTCGTGGCGTTCTGTACCAATAATGGCCAGACCACCGGCATCTTTTACCCCGGCGCCCAGCTTAATGTCCGTACCCCGGCCGGCCATATTGGTTGCTATGGTCACATTGCCGGAAAGCCCTGCCTCTGCAACAATCTGCGCCTCACGGGCATGTTGCTTGGCGTTGAGTACATTGTGCGGAATCTTTTTTTGCTGCAGCATCCGTCCCAGCAGTTCCGATACTTCTACAGAAGTGGTTCCCACCAGTACAGGCCGTCCACCTTCTCTCAGCTTTTCGATTTCGTCGATTACTGCCTTATATTTTTCGCGTTTTGTCTTGTAAACAAGATCCTGTTGGTCTTTACGGGAAATCGGCACATTCGTGGGTATGGTCACCACATCAAGCTTATAGATCTCCCAGAATTCTCCCGCCTCCGTTTCGGCCGTACCGGTCATACCTGCCAGCTTATGGTACATCCGGAAGTAGTTCTGCAGGGTTACCGTTGCAAAAGTCTGGGTTGCGGCTTCTACCTGTACATTTTCTTTCGCTTCGATAGCCTGGTGCAAACCATCGCTATACCGCCGGCCATCCAGAATACGCCCGGTTTGCTCATCTACGATTTTCACCTTGCCATCCATCACTACATATTCCACATCTTTTTCAAAAAGTGTATAGGCTTTCAGCAACTGTTGTACGGAGTGAATACGGTCTGCTTTGATGGCATAGTCCTGCAAAAGCGCATCCTTCTTTGCCTGTCTTTCTTCAGGTGTCGCCGAATTTTGGTCAATACCTGTAAGTTCTGTGGCAATATCAGGCAAGATGAAAAATGAGGGATCTTCGCTGGCACCGGTGATCAGGGCCAGACCTTTCTCTGTGAGGTCCACGCTATTGTTCTTTTCATCGATAGTGAAAAACAATTCTGCGTCAACCTTTGGCATATTTTTTTGTTGCTCGCCGAGGTAATAGTTTTCTGTTTTTTGAAGAATCTGCCGGTTGCCTTCTTCGCTCAGGTATTTGATAATGGCCGTATTCTTTGGAAGGCCACGATAGGCTCTGTACAAGTGCAGCCCTCCCGCCTCTTTGTCGGCCTTTCCTTCGGCAATCATTTTTTTCGCTTCTGTAAGGCTGTTGTTCACTACTTTCCTTTGTGCTTCCAACAGTCTTTCTATCCGGGGTTTCAGGGCATGAAACTGTTGTTCGTCCCCGCGTGGTACCGGCCCGGAAATAATGAGTGGAGTACGGGCATCATCGATCAATACGCTATCAACCTCATCCACCATAGCAAAATGGTGTTTCCGTTGCACCATCTCTTCGGGGTGCTGCACCATGTTGTCGCGCAGATAGTCAAAGCCAAACTCGTTGTTGGTACCATAGATGATATCGGCCATATAAGCTTTGCGCCGCATCGGAGAATTAGGCTGATGCTTGTCAATACAATCCACAGTGAGGCCAAGAAATTCAAAAATGGGACCGTTCCATTCCTGGTCGCGGCGGGCGAGATAGTCATTTACGGTTACCAGATGTACACCCTCACCCGACAATGCATTCAGATAAGATGGCAAAGTAGAAACCAGGGTCTTACCTTCTCCGGTAGCCATTTCGGCAATCTTACCTTCGTGAAGTACGATACCCCCGATCAACTGTACATCATAATGCACCATGTTCCAGGTCACTGTATTTCCGGCTGCTTCCCAGCTATTGCGGTAAATGGCCTCATCGCCTTCTATCCGGATATAGTCCTTTTCGAGTGCCAGTTCGCGGTCGAGCGGCGTAGCTTTTACTTTCAGTTCCTCATGCGCTTTAAAACGGCGGGCCGTTTCTTTTACTACTGCAAATGCTTCGGGCAAAATTTCGCGCAGTACTTCCTCTAAGTGCTCATCCTTTTTCTTACGGAGTTTGTCGATATCGTCATAAATGGCTTCACGGCCGTGCAGGTCTTCTCCCGCGTAGGCATCCGCTTCTGCCTTTTTTGTATTGATCTCTGAGTCTATGGCCGCAAGATGTTCGCGTATTCTGCTGCGAAAATCCTGCGTTTTATTTCGAAGCTCATCGTGTGTGAGCGACTCATATTCACTGAAGTAACGGTTAATTTCTGTAACGAGGGGCTGAATGCGTTTTACATCCTTGTCAGACTTGCTACCACCGAAGATTTTTGAAAGAAAGCCAATCATTGTTGTTGTTATTATTCCAGTTCTGCCGGCAGCTATTGGCCGGTTTTGGTTGTTTTATGAGTAGATATGTGTATCAAAACTTGTGCAGCTTTTCGGGGCTGTCACCCTGACATGCGAAAGTGTTCAAAACTAAGCCAAATGCAGGATTTCGCAAAGGTCGGGCCCCTTGCGAATAAGGGGGCGGGAAATTTTTTTAACTCAGCTCTTGCAGGGCAAGAAAATTTTTATGTATTTTGGAAACCAATTCGAAAAAATGCGCTCAATTATGAAAAAAACCTTCGTCCTCATTACAACTGTGTTGGCTACGGTATTATTTGCGAATAAAAGTTTTGCTCAGAGTGAAGAACTTGTAAGAGTTTACCGTTGGTACAATCCCGAGGATAAAAATTATGTGACGGTAGCCGATGGTGAATATCAGGAAGGACAAATGCTTAACTGGGGATGGAAGGATAAGAACCTTATGTTCTTTGCTTATCGTACTCCGGGTCCGGACCGTGTAGCTGTGAATAGCTGGTTCAATCCTGTTACTAAAGATTATGTAAGCATCGCAGAAGACGAGTACACTGACGATCAGATGATTAAAATGGGCTACAAAGACAAAAAGCCTCAGTTCTACGCTCTGACCCGCCGCGGCCCAAATACGGTTGCAGTTTATCGTTGGAGAATAGAACGCAACAGCGACTGGGTGACCATTCCTGAAGAGGGAGACACTGATCCTTACATTAAAAAAGGCTACAAGCACAAGACATTCCAATACTTCGGTATTCCGCGCAGTGTAGATGCTTCTATCTACAATCAGCTTTAAAGAAAAACCAATAACAGATGAAAAAAGAAAGGGCTGCTTTTGCGGCCCTTTTCTGTTTTCCTGATTAACCCCTGAACTCACTATAATACCTGCACGATCAAAAACTTCAGATACTGAGTATTGGGTACATGCCAAAGTATGGGATGGTCTGAAGCCTGAGTCTGCCAGGAAACCTGACGGAGCTTACGCCGGGCATCCTTTGCAGCCATGTCTATCGTCTTTAAAAACAACGTCGGGTCCACCAAATTGGTGCAGGAAGCCGTAACCAGAAAACCACCGGGCCTGGTGAGCTTCATGCCTCGGAGGTTGATCTCCTTATACCCTGTAATAGCCTTCTGAATATTCTCGCGGCTTTTCGTAAAAGCGGGAGGGTCGAGCATGACGACATCATATTTTTTACCCTCTTTCCCCCATTGCTTTAAAACATCAAATGCATTTACAGCATCAAATGTGCAAACGTCGTCAAAACCGTTGAGCGTTGCATTTCTCCGTGCAGTGTTTACTGCATGCTCCGATATATCGAGCCCCAATACAGACTTTGCTCCATAGTGGGCCGCATGGAGGGAGAAAGTGCCGGTATAACAAAATGCTTCCAAAACATCAGCGCCTTTCACAATATGCTGAATGGCCCGCCGGTTATCCTGCTGATCAAGAAAATAACCGGTTTTCTGTCCGTTTTCAATGTCCACATGAAATTTCAAACCATTCTCTCTGAGAATGATCTGCGTATCGAAGGGCTCTGATAAAAATCCCTTTTGCTGCGGCAAGCCTTCCAGCTCCCGCACCGGCACATCATTTCGCTCATAAATTCCTTTGGGAGAAAAGATTTTGTTTAGCGCAGCAACTATGGCAGATTTCCAACGATCCACGCCGAGAGCCAGCGTCTGCAAAACCAGATAATCATTGAATTTGTCAATAATCAAAGCCGGCAGTTCATCGGCCTCGCCAAAAACCAGCCTGCAATTTTCGACATAGCCGATCTGCTGACGATATTCCCAGGCCTTCAAAAGCCTTTTGTAAAAAAATTCTTCATTGATCTGCTCTGCCTTATCTCGGGAAAGCAGGCGGATACGAATCTGAGATGCGGGATTGATATAGCCTTTGCCTACAAAAGACCCATTGTAGGAATATACTTCCACCACATCTCCCGCAGCATATTCGCCTTCGCTGTCGCCCAGTTCGTTTGCGAATATCCAGGGATGTCCGTTGACCACACGATCTCCGATCTTCTTCCTCAGAAAAAATTTTGCCATGCTGCAAATATAGAACGGGGCACCGCGAAAAACGGAGCTGGTTTTGCAAACCTGCGAGGTTTGATAACTTTGGGATTATGCTGCAGAAACTGGTGATCAGAAATTATGCGATCATTGACTATCTGATCTTCGAACCCGGAAAAAACTTTAACACCCTTACCGGGGAGACCGGGGCCGGAAAAAGTATTATACTGGGTGCACTTTCGTTGATTCTGGGTGAGCGTGCAGACACTTCCGTACTCATCAACAAGACGGAAAAATGCGTTGTAGAAGCCCTATTCGATGTTCGCAACTTTCAGTCGTTCAGGGCCATCCTCCGCGAAAACGATCTTGATGATGATGAGCAATGCATTATACGCAGAGAAATCTCTACCGGTGGAAAATCGCGTGCTTTTGTAAATGACACTCCGGTAACCCTTCATCTCCTGAACAGCCTCACCTCGTTGCTGGTGGACCTTCATCAGCAATTTGGTCATCTGGCCCTCGAAGACGACCGATTCCAGATGGATGTAATAGATGCCATAGCAGGAAACGAAAAACTGCTGCTTGAATTTCAGGAGCATTATCGCGAATGGCAAAGATGCAGCCAGCAGTTGCAGGAACTACAGCACAGGCAGGAGGAATGGCAGAAGGAAGCCGACTACAAGCAGTTTCTATATGACGAACTGGCGGCGGCGGCATTTGCAGAGCATGAGATTGAAGAGGCGGAAGCTGCTCAGCAAAAGCTGATGCATAGCGAACGTATCCTATCCGTGTTGGAAAGCTCGGTAGCACAGCTTGAAGAGGGCGAGCAGCCTATGCTCGTACTGCTGAAGAAAACTTTGCAGCAGTTGCAGGGTATAGCCGATGTGGTTCCGGAAACGCAGCCGCTTGCGCTAAGGGTGTCCGGAGCTTATGAAGAACTGAAAGATGTAGCTGCCGAACTCGGCATGCTTCGCTCAAACATTGATCTCGACCCGGCGGGACTTCTCAAATTGCAGGATCGGCTCGACCTCGCCTACCGCCTGTTGAAAAAGCATGCTTTGAAAACTACCGCAGATCTGCTGGCCCTGCAGCAAAGCCTCGGCCAGGAGCTTCAGGCCACTCAAAACCTTTCGATGGATATCGAAACTTTGAGAGTGAAAAAAAATGAGGTATTTGAACAGGCGCGCGCCCTGGCAGTAGAACTCAGTAAACGCCGCCATGCAGTGGCCTCCACCTTCAGCGACCGTGTGAACGAACGGTTGCAATGGGTAGGTATGCCCAATAGCCGTTTTGCGGTGGAACTTTCTGAAGTAAAAACTCTCCAGGCCACCGGGCAGGATAACGTGCACTTCCTGCTGGATGCCAACAAAACCGGACAAATGCTGCCCGTATATAAAGTGGCATCCGGCGGAGAGCTGAGCCGCATTATGCTCTGCATTAAATCGCTTACCGCAGAAGCCATGCAACTGCCCACGCTGATCTTCGATGAAGTAGATACAGGCATTTCGGGCGAAGCTGCCCGACAGGTAGGGCTGCTGCTGCAAAGTCTTGGCAAACATCATCAGATCATCTCCATTACCCATCAGCCTCAGGTGGCAGCAAAAGGCAGCACCCACTTTTTTGTGTACAAGGACATTACGCCCGAAGGAAAAATCACAACAAGAGTAAAACAACTCAATGACGAGGAAAGAATAAAAGCCGTGGCACAAATGATAGGGGGAGAGGCACCGAGTGAGGCGGCGTTTCAGAGTGCGCGCGAACTAGTGGCTTGAATAAAAACAATAAGGCGCCAGGAATGACGCCTTCTCCATTGCAATATGAACTAAACTAAAGCATCGGTTAGGATGCCTTCACAAAAATGTTTTTCTTTCCCAGGAAGTTGTGCATTTCACCGGCCCTTAACAAACGCTTTACGAGCTATTAACAAACATTCTGACTCAGATCTTTGCAACCTTAAGGCATCCTAAGCGTGAAATACGATTACATTATTGTTGGACAAGGACTTTGCGGCAGCTTACTAAGTTATGAGCTGATGAAACGCGGGAAACAGTGCCTCGTGTACGACCCACACCATTTGCCCGGTGCCTCTGCTATTGCCTGCGGATTGATCAACCCCGTAACCGGAAAACGATTCGTACGATCGTGGTGGTATGACAAGCTGCTCGAAAAAGCGCAGGAAACATATGAGCACATCGGAGCTTTGCTGGGCAACTGCCTTATCCGCACTCATGAACTCTACCATATTTTCAGCAGCGAGGCAGATCGCTCTGCTTTTTGCAGTCGCGAGGATAATGAACTTCATTTGATGGATGTTGATATAGCCCCGCATCCTTTTCGTGCACCCTATGGCGTAGGTCGTATTGCTCCTTGCTTTTCGATTAATACATCGGCCTTGATCGAAGGGTGGAAAGCTGAACTGGACCGGCACAATCTAATGTGCCCTGAGCCATTCGACTGGCAGCAGCTTGAACAAACCGGAGAGGGCATTCGGTACAAAAATATTGAGGCCCAAAAACTGATTTGCTGTGGCGGTGCTTCTGATGCCCACAATCCCTTTTTCAAAAACCTCCCTTTTTCACTGAATAAAGGAGAGGCCCTGGTAGTCAGCCTGCCCCTCACAGATCAACAAACGATCATTCAGGAAAAGTATAAGCTGGTGCCGCTTGGAGAGGGTCTTTTTTGGGTGGGTTCCTCTTTTGAATGGTCATATGATTCGGCACGGCCTGGCGCAGCATTTGGTGCCGCAGTGGAGGCCTGGCTTCGAAACGATCTGCACCTGAATTTTTCCGTAGTACAACATGGCGCAGCCATACGACCCTCCACCATAGACTACAGACCTTTTGTGGGCCTGCACCCTACGCACTCCGCTATCGGCATCTTCAACGGAATGGGCACGAAAGGATTTTTGCTTGCGCCGCTTTTTGCCTGCCACTTCGCAGACTTCCTTTGCCAGGGCACGCCCCTTCCCGCTGAGGCAGACCTGACAAGGTTTGCCAAAGCACTACTGCGTCATCCGTAGGCGGAAAAAACTCCTGCTATCCGCGGCCAGAGTTGCTTTATGGCTATGGCTCATCCCTACAGTATGTTGAAAAGAAGAGGGGCCGCTGCAAATGCTTTAAAAATCTATTTGTTAGTTGTCTTTAGCGAATTATCTTTGCAGCCCTTAGTTCTTTAGGAAACGATGCCCAGGTGGCGAAATTGGTAGACGCACTGTGTTCAGGTCGCAGCGCCTGCAAGGGTGTGCTGGTTCGAATCCAGTCCTGGGCACCATGAAACCCGCTCTCGGAGCGGGTTTTGTTATTTAACGAACCGAATAAGAAAACTCTATTTCGGATTGCAAATCCGAATTATCCTTATGTTCCGGATGCGCTTTGCTAACATCCGGAACAACGGAAATGCCCCTCGGAAAAGTTATTTGCCATTTACGATCTTTCCAGGAAGCAATTCTACTCTAAGTTCAAATCATCCGAAGACTCATGCAACTTTTTCAGCCGTATCCTCTCGTAATTGCGGATGCGCCCCTGATTTTTCTTGCTTCTTCTTTCGATCAAGCAAAAAGAAGAAGAGGAAATGAGGGCGTTGATTTGTTTTGTCTTCGTGTAGAGATTTCATTTTTGAGATTTTGATAGTCATGACACACCCCTGCCCGGCGCCAGGCCACCGCACGTCCCCTCTCAAGAGGGGAGATCGTGGAGCCCGGAATTTCATTCAACATTGGGAATTGTCTCATTATTTTCAAATCAGCACATCTTCAAATCTTCAAATCGAAATAGATTGCTTCGTCGCTCCGCTTTGCTGAGTTCCTCGCAAAGACGCGAGTAATATGTGTGCCTTTGCCACATTGACTAAGTGCCGCAGGCATGACGGATGCGGGCCTTGGGTAAAAAGCCGTTAAGAAGTTAGAGTTCTGGAGCGTTGAGCAATGAAGATGATGCATAGCGTTAAGCAGTTGATGACTAAAAGGTTGGGAACTGCACAAGTGCCTCATAGTAAGCTTATTCTTCATTGTAGCGGAAGAAATTCAACTTTAGGCTTTTTATCCCAGCCCTTGATTTTTCTTGCTTCTTCTTTTGATCTAGCAAAAGAAGAAGAGGAAATTCAACTTTAGGCTGTTTATCCCAGTCTGGCTAACATCCGGAACAAGCGGTTTTATTTTTTAAGGCGGTTACTCATCATGTCAAAAAATTCCGGGTCGGTCATGTTCTTTCGTTTGTCCAGCAAGTAGTGAGCGTCATTTCCCGCCCGGTATCTTAATTGATCTGTACCATCGGTTACTGCATTAAAAATTACTTCTGCAACTAAACCCGGTGGCGAAACTGTGTTATCCGGATCCCGCCATTGTGCCATCAAAGCTTCGATCAGAGAGCGATAATCTTCAACCGCTCCCGCTTGAAAATCGAAAGAACGTCCTCCAAAATCTGTCGCCACAAATCCTGGCTCTACAATTTTTACTTTCACTCCTATTGCAGCCATTTCATAATGCAACGACTCCGAAATGCCTTCCACGGCAAACTTGGTTCCGTGATAAAGCGAGCCCAATGCAAAAGTCATTTGCCCGCCGATTGAAGAAATATTGACAATAACTCCGTCTTTATTTTTTCTGAAATGAGGAATGATCGCCCGGGTAACATCCAACAATCCGAGGACATTTGTATTGAACTGTCTGACAATATTTTCCTTCGGAAACGTTTCTAAGGGTCCATAAGCTCCATAACCTGCATTATTTACCAGGGCATCAATTTTGCCAAATTTTGCAATACCGCTCTTTATCGCCTGTTCGATGCTTGCTTCATCAAGTACATCTAACTTTTTCAGGTAAACGTTTTCTAACTCTCTTAAATTTTTTTCCTTTTCCGGCGAACGCATGGTGGCAATTACGTTCCAACCTTGTTGCTGAAAATAGATGGCGGTTGCTTTGCCGATGCCGCTGCTTGCTCCGGTAATCAATAAGGTTTTGCTCATTGTCAATCTTTGTTTAGGGTAAGTAAATTTTCCACAGCATTCGCTGTGTAAATGGCTTTTGTCGTATCGTTCAGCACTTTATTGTAGTTCTCAATAGGCTGTTTCAACCCTGAAAAATCAACAACGGTTCTAAACGGCTTTTCGCCAAAAGGTGTATTCACTAATTGCAGTACGGCTTCTGCCACTCGTTCAGGTCTTTGTTCGGGTATCGACTGTACATAGCCCACATATCCATGGATAGAGGTTTCGGGAAGGCTCGCCATTTCACCATATTGGTTCATTCTATCGGTGTCGCCCGGGCTTATCATTCCGCTCATAAAAGCCGTAGGAAATCCACCTGGTTCTACGATGCAAGATTCGATGCCAAATCCTGAAAGCTCTGCTCTATAACCTTCTGCCAGAGACTCTAACGCGTATTTTGAAGCGCAGTAAGATGCCAAAAACGGAGTGGTAACCCTACCGATGCAGCTCGAGGTGTGAATGATGGTTCCTTTTCTTTGCTGTCTTAAATACGGCAAGACCGCTCTCATCAGACGCTGTACACCAAAGACATTTACCTCAAACATATTCCGGAGGTCGGCTACAGTAAAGCACTCAAGAATACCGTTGGCTCCGATACCAGCATTGTTAAAAACAGTATCGAGACCGCCCATCAATGCTATCGCCGATTGTACCCCTGCATTTACGCTGTCTTCGCGGGTTACATCCATCTCAACCAGGGCTACGCCTTTTGCCTGTAACTCACGTGCGATAGACTCATTTTTACCGGAAACGGAACGCATGGTGCCCACCACCTGATGACCATTTTCTGCCAACTGAATACAGGTTAAACTTCCAAAAGCTCCGCTTGCACCCGTTACTAATACCTTTTGTTTCATTCTTTTTTTGATTAAATGATAAATCGAAACAAATATCCGGGTGATATAATCTGCCGATGAACACGAAAAAAGGAAGGTTAAACACAAATCGCAGAAAAAAGTGGCTGAGTGCTTCTCTCACATCAGTTCAGGCGTCTGTACTCCTGGGGTGTTTTTCCGGTCTTCTGCTTGAAAAGCCTGCCAAAATAATGGGGATAATTGAAGCCCAAAGTATAGGCTATTCCACTTATAGAATCTGTAGAACCCAGCAGCAAATGCTTCGCCTTGTCTATCAGGAAATCGTTTATGTGATCTTTAGCAGAACGTCCGGTTTCTTTCGTCAGAAGGTCGCTCAAATAACCTGGGGAAAGGCGGCAATGGTCGGCCAGATATTGAAGGGTCGGCTGCCCTTTTTCTATGAGTTGGCCTTCTGCAAAATACTCCTTTAGCAACAACTCGACCCTGGCAATTACATCACGATGCGTTGCTGCACGCGTGTTAAACTGCCGTTCATAAAATCGTTTGCTGTAATTGAGTAACAACTCGATGTTAGAAACGAGCACCTGCTGGCTATGGTTGTCGATACGCTCGTTTATTTCTGTTTGAATGAGTCTAACAATCTGATTCAGGGTATTTTGTTCGGCTCCGGAAAGGTGAAGTGCCTCGTGAACTTCGTAGTTAAAGAAGTTGTACGTGTGAATCTTTGAGCCGAGAGCGGTATTTCGGATCAGGTCCGGGTGAAAATATAGCATCCAACCGGTAACCTGATTCAATTGCTGTGGCTTCCTGACTGTAATGACCTGATGGGGTGCAGTAAAGATCAAAACCCCATCGTCAAAATCATAGGCATTTCTACCGTAATCAATTCCGCAACTTGAGTCCTTCAGGGCAATGAGATACAAATCGGACGAAAATCTTTTGCCTACGGTTTCCGCTCCATAAGCGAGTTTTCGGGTGTCGAGTATCGTAATCAAAGGGTGCGTGGGTTTGTCCAAACCAAATACAGCTCTGATTTCGGCAATGGATTTTGAATGTACTATCGGACGCTCCGTTTTCATTGCCTACAAGTTTATTTCAATCGTCGGAACTACGCTAACACAAATCGCTGAAATTTTTTTCATGGTTCCGTAAGGAGGGTAGTCAGGGTACTGCTGACAGCTTCTGGAATAACCGGTAAGGGGAGATTAGATGCCTGCCTCGCCTTTATATATTCTTCGTAATAGTTTGGGTTTATTTCATACAAATTTGAGAGCATTAACAATACATTATTTGTTACCGTATTCTCGCTTTGTGAGTAATGTTGAAATTGGTTTAATACCGTCATTTTACATTTTTAATTGTCTGTTTCGATGCCGTCCTAAGCTGACCGCTAACTATTTGCTGCTGCTTGTAAAAATGGGCATTTCATGTTCACGTAAGGATACAATATCTACGCAGCACACTGAATCCGATTGAACTGCCAGGCACTTTTTCGCCGGCTCGCGGCAAAAACTGCTTCATGAAAATCTGCGCCCAAAGAGGCACTACACCACCGGCACATGAACCATCACTACGGTTCCTTTTCCCGGAGCTGCATCCCACTCCACGGTGCCTTTCAGATAGTCCACCCGGCTTTCAATATTCTTCAGGCCTATACCTGACTTGGCTTGCGCTTCCTGTAGATTAAAACCCCGGCCATTGTCTTCGATGGTAAGGCTGATGCCTTCTTCATCTTTGATCAGTGAAATATCCAGTTGTGTGGCGCCTGCATGTTTGATCACATTGTTCACACACTCCTGCACTACCCGGTACAATACCGATTCTATATTGCCGTTGATGCGCTCATTCAGGCCTTCGGTGTAGAGATGTACTTTGATGACGCGTTGGTCAATTTTGTTCACAAACTCGCGGATGGCTGTTGATAAGCCCGATTTGAGCAGCGCATTGGGCATAATATTGTGCGAAACCGTGCGCACCTCTCGGCAGCCTTCATCCACCAGCGACATGGCTTTATCGAAGGCAGTCCTCTGGTCGTCGTTCTCAAAGTTCAGCTCGCTTGCAACCATACTGAGGTTCATTTTCGCAGCACTCATCAACTGGCCTACTCCGTCGTGCAGGTCTCCGGCTATTCGCTTGCGCTCTCGTTCTTCTGCCTCGATCACCGCATGGGTGGCCAGTTCCTGCTGATAGATCACCGCTTCCTGAAGGCGTGCCTGCTGCCGAAGCCTGTAGCGACGGTACCAGGATACCGACAAAAGGGTAGCCAGCACAAGAATGCCTCCTGCACCGGCAATCATGTAGTCGCGCTTTTTGATTTGCACCGATTGGAGGGCGATCTGCTGCTCTTTCTTTTCTGTTTCGTAGCGTGTTTTCAGTTCAGAAATTTGCTGGTTTGTTTCATCGGTCATCAGAGAATCTTTCAGGCTGGCAAGCATTTTCTGGTAGGCAAGTGCTTGTTTGTAGTTACCCTGATCTTCTTCTACAATAGTGCGGATGGCATAGCAATAGGTGCGCTCGTGATTTAGCTTTTCCGCAAATGTCAGGGCCACTGCAGAGTCGGAATAGCGTATGGCCTCAGCGTAACGACCTAAGGCACTTAGTGTTCTTGCTACGTTATTGTACGAGATCACCATACCGGCTTTATCTTCATTCTCACGGTCATAACGCAGGCTGCGGGTAAACATGCTTAGCGCCTCTTCCTGCTTTCCCATTTCGGTATATATGTCGCCCACATTGCTCAGGCAGGTAGAAATACTGTAGGGATCGTTCATTTCTTCCGACTGGGCAAGAGCGAGACGATAGTAAAACAAGGCCGTGTCGGGCTTATGCTTTTCGCGATAAATGGTGCCGATGTTATTGTAGGTCATGGCCACACCTTTTTTCAGGGCCACTTTTTTGCAGAGTTCATTCGACTTCAGATAGTTTTCCAGCGCCTCGTCGAAACGGCCCATGATCTTGTACAAAACACCGATATCATTGTACGTGATGGCCTGCCCGTGTTCATCGTTGGTCCGCTCTTTTATACCGAGGGCTTTGAGGTGGTTTTTGAGCGCTTGTTCATAGTTGGCCCGGTTTTTCTCGATGACCCCCAGCACGGAGTAGTCTTCGGCCTCAATCTTCGTCATGCCTGTAGCTGTAGCGTAGGTCAGGGACTCGCGGATATAGCGCTCAGCCGTGTCTCCCGAAATTTGATGATAGTCCTTTCCTAACTGGAAATAAATTTTGGCTTTCGCCGAGTCGGACTGATGCCTTTGCAAGACCTGCAACAAACTGTCAATCCGCTCGCGCTGCGCCTGCGAACAGAGAGAGAGGAGCAGCATCACTACAGCTAAAAAAGAACGCTTCATAAACAAGGGACTTTCAGAGCATAAGATAGCAAATCCCCCCTGCAAAAAGAAAATCGCCGCCCCGAAGGAGCGACGATTACACTATTCTATAAGAGGAAGAACCTACTTCTTTTCGAGGGCAAGGAGTTCGTTTACCTGCACCTCGGTGATTTGTCTTTTCTGACCCGCTTTGTCGGTATATTCCCGGTGTATCAGCTTACCTTCTATCATCACCTCCTTTCCTTTTTGCAGGGAGCGCTCTACTGCTTCTGCTGTTTTTCCCCAGGCAATCAGGTTATGCCATTGTGTTTCCTTCACCCACTCGCCTTTGTTGTTTTTGTAAGACTCGTTTGTGGCGATGCTCATACGCGCCATCTTTCTGCCGGTTTCTGTGGTCCGCACTTCGGGATCCATACCTAAATGTCCGATCAACTGTACTTTGTTCCTGAGCGTTGTCATGTCTTTTCTTTTTTTAATCGTTAAAAATTCGGTTTCGAAATTTTGATGATTGTTGCAACGAATCATAACACGAAGATGGGGGCACCGCAATACGTTATCCGGCTTTTATCCGTTTAGTTTCGGATATAAGCGATTGTACCCGTTTGTTGTCGGATATTTTTCTTTAACTTAACTGTATGGACACTGTAAATAAGCAATGTATCTACTGCGGGAAGGATCTGAGAGGACGAGCAGACAAGAAATTTTGCGATGATTACTGTCGCAATGCCTACAACAACAGTCAGAACAGTGATCGCACGCGGATGGTACGTAATATCAACAATGCACTCCGTAAAAACCGACGTATCCTCGAAAGCCTTCTGCCCGCTCATGAGGCTACGGCCAAGGTATCGCGGCAGATACTCCAAACTGAAGGGTTCAACTTCAAGTTCTTTACTCATCAATACCAACCAGAAAGGGCGATGTCTATCTGTTTTGTTACGAGTATGGTTATCTTCCTTTGGAGGGTGATATGTTTCTGCTCGTGCGGCAAAAAGAGGGACAATAGACTGGCAAAAAGAACTCAGGCCAGCCGCTCTGTCGCTTTGCGCCTACCGCCTTCGCTGACAAAGCTGACGGCAAAATCATTAACGAGCGAATAACAATTTTAGCGTTGCGAATACCGGCAAGCAGGGGGAAATAACCTCTTGGTCGTCTGAAGGATCGCCCTTTTTAAGCTTCTCGTTCCTCGTTCTCGTTTCCGGCGGTCGTGCCCTGCGTTTTGAGGGCGATGAGCAGTTAACTATTTCGCCATGAGCGGATTAAAAAACAGTGACAAAAAATTAAGCGCCCCGGAAGAGGCGCTTCTTAATCAAAACAAAACAAAAACAAAACGAAGTTACCATTTCAGGGTCAAATAATCAACATAACCCGTGGTGTTCGCCAGCACCATAAAGCCGGTCTGCGAGCCGCTGAGCGGGCGCGCCGGCGTTTGATAAACTTTGACTCCGTTGATATAGAAATACCAGTAGTCCGACACCTGCTCTACCTCCACATCGTTCCAGCCCTGACGAATGTTTTGATCATATTGCCAGCTTACAATAGCTTGGGGGTGCAGGCCTTCTTTATACACAGCAAAATAGCCGGAATTGTCAATAAAAATCGAATACCCATAGCTATTGGAGGAAGCCCCGAAAATCAAACCCATGGAGTAGTCTGATTTCATTTTTGTCTGAATCAGAAAGTCGCCGCCGGTGCGAACACCCGTACTTACCACAGCCACGTGATTGGTTCCCAGCCTTGAATAATCTACCATTTTGTAATATCCATTGGCCACAAGCCCAAAGGCAGAATCGGCAGGGTCATCAAAGGCCCATCCACGGTCATCGCTGTAAAATTCTTCATTGAAGCTATAACCATAACCGTTCTGATTAGGATTGGGATTCGTATTGTAGTAGTCATTGTCGTGTACCACACAGCTACCCAAACCAGAGATGGCGAATAATGCAAAAGCGCCCACTACGAAGTATTTTCTCTTTCTCATATCCTAAAAGGGAGTTTATGGTCAATGAGGCAAAAAGCAGGCCGAAACCAGGAGTCCGGGTTAGAAAGGATATAAAAGCTTTATTTTCAATCGTTCCCTGCTGTTAGTAAGTCGGTCGCAGATCTATTAAGTAACAGGCAACCATCCTGTGTGCAAGCCTTTTGAACTGTAAAATCCTTGACCTTGTTTTCGGAAATCAGCTTATACAAAAGAACAAAAATCCCGAGAATGGGGGATTTCAGGCAGCAAAGCTAGTTTTTACTATTGGAGCCACCTAAAAGGCGGTTCTGCGCCCAACCCGTTGCAATCCATGCTTTTTTCGAGGTTATCAATTACCCAAAGGGTCTAATTACGCACAAATGGAAAAGTTATTTTTCACTAGAAAAATTGCCGGCAGATATACGATACTAAAAAACGAAACGGAGGACATTGTCAGGATGTATCCCGCACGGGGATGGTTTAAACGCAAAGTTGTTGTAGAAGGCCGACATACGTTTTTCATCAGGGGTATGGTGGCTGCCTTTAGCCCGTTCGGCGCTCGCGTGTACAATGATTCCGGCGCCATCTTGTGGCGTACCCGTGGTTCGGGCTGGCTCTTTGACGCTGAGGGGCGAAAGCACAGGGTTTTAACGAGCAGGAAGGGACTTTACAAAAATGCGGTAAGTTGTACAGGACAACGCGCCAATCTTTTTTTCTCAGGGAGTCATCGCCTTGCCTATTTTACTGAGCGTGGCCGGTTTAGTGTATTGCGCACCGAGCCCGAAATCTATGCTGCGCTATGCCTTGTTGTGCTGGTGTCGCGGCGGGCCTTGCTCCGGCGCTTGTTCCTGAGTATGGCTTGTGTGGCCATTTTGGTTGCTCTTGGCATTCAGTACTGGAGGCCTGCCTTTAACCTTCTGTTTGGATAGGTCGCTCCGTCGGGCAACCGACAACCCATTTCACCCTATCGGTATGAACATGCAACAGGACACCCCCCATTTTCGGTATTTTCTAAAAAGATTCCAGATCATACTTTCGCGCTACATATATACAGTGAACCGTGTGCTGGTTTCGTCCGCATACGAAATGCTTCGATTTGGAGACGTCCGTTTTTCCGGGTGTCTCCTTTATTTTTTGCAAAGGCATGAGAATGAGCAAGGCGACAAAAAGATGGACGCCCCCCCGTTTTCGGGATTTCTAATCAGGCTTTTCTTTTGGACTTTTACGATCAAACACTTCCTATCCATCTGGTATTCAGCAAGTAGTGACCTGCTTCAATACCATCCCAACCCGTTGGGCTTACAAGGGCAAATATGCAGGGTGTAATGACGAAATCTATTGTATGGGCTTGTTACTAAAAGGAAGATTTGTTGTTTGCCGGTATTCGGGCGAGCTGGAAGAAATACTCGATCAACCGTCAGCAGCTAAAAAATTACTGCCCACGCTGGTCCGCATCCACAAAATTGGTCCAACACAGTGGCAGTTAATGTTTTCGGACGATACGGAGGTGACGGTGAGAAGGCTGGCCACCCATGTGGATCAGGAGATTATGTTTTTGCTCACGGATTTCGCTGCATCAAGGATCAGACGGGCCGTATGCAGTTACCACGCCGACCCCATGAGCGACGGAAGGTATTCCATCAGTTTCCGCGTCTCGGTTCAGTTACTCAAACGCAGGCCATTTTGGCTACTTCCGGTTGCCTGGTTCGCCATTCGTCGGTTTCTACACAGCCGCCATCGGGTCTTAAGCCAAAACCTATGGGTACAACTAGAAACAAAAAGTGTACGCTAAATAAAACGACAATACTTCTGAAACGCGGGAAGGAATCTGCATTGAGTACAGGGCCGGATGGACAAATACCCCTCATTTTCGGGATTGATTTTTCCTGAACGATAAAAGATTTTTGTACCCGATTTAGGTCGGAACCATTGTATGGCAGCAGATTAAGCATAAATGCCGCTCCTTATCTCCGACCCGAACATGAATACTCGCGACCATTTTTCGATGAAGCACCTTTAGGTTGTACGAGATCCATTCCCTATCCATCCATGAAGACACCCATCAACACGAAACCCGTGCCGGACAGTAAATCCGGACAAATAATACCGCAAAGACATGACGAATAAAATGGCTTTTGCTGTAGAAAATATTTTGGCGTGCGATGAGCAGAAAAACAAAAAACTACAGAAAATCAGGCAGGTGGATGAAGTGCGCACTTCTTGGGTGGACTGCTGTGGCTTTTGTTAGTACGGCAGCAGCACAGGTAAAGATTGGTGACAATCGAACCGTAGTTCATCCGGATGCCATTCTGGAACTGGAATCGAGCCATAAAGGGGTACTGCTCCCGAGGCTTCAGCTTGACTCAACAACGAGCCCGGCTCCGCTTTCGGCATTTACCAAAGGAATGTTTGTGTACAACACTCATGTGGCCAACGACGTGGTGGAAGGTATCTATTACTCTGATGGAACACGATGGTTTAAAATGCAGGTGAACACGCCGTCGCTGCAACAGGCCCAACGATCGGAGATAACGGTAAGCGTAAACGGACAAACCAATTTCAATACCCCGGGAACCATAACCGACCCCAACCTTATTACCCTATACAGAAACGGCGTAAGAATATCTTTTACTACTGTCGGAAACAATCAGATCGTAAGCAATGTACCCTGTATTGCAGGCGATGAGATCACAATAGTTCAATTGAATTAAAGCAATAGCGGAATAAACAATTTTCTTAATCAAAACAAAACAAAAATGAGAAAGATTCTCCTGATCTTGCTGGCCACAGCAGTAGGACTGCCGGCACTGGCTCAACGCCGTACCACCCGTGTTATCGACAACAAGGGAACCATCAAAATGGTGCTGGATTCCAGCTCACACTTTATTGACACTGCCTACAATGGTCTCACGGAGCTAAACGACTCTACCGTGATCCTCGGCGGCAAGCTCACACAGACAACGATAATTGACATCAACGGAAATTCTCTGCAAATAGCCAACCTGGTTTCCGGAGCCGGCACCGACAGCGTTGTCGTGGCCGATCCTTCTACCGGCGAGCTCAAAAGGGTGTCTGCATCGAGACTGTTTGGAAACCTTACAGCAAAAAATGGCCTCACCAAAATCGGCGACACGATAAAACTCGGCGGGGCACTTACCGAGCCCACCAGCATAGACGCGTCGGCCACCAACACCCTGACGATCAATGCCACTACGGCGGGCGCAATCCGGCTGGCAGGTATGACCTCCGGCTTGACCTCGGATAGCCTTGTAGTGGTGGATCCGGCAACGAGCAGCCTCCGCTATATCTCCGCATCAAAACTGCTCGCCGCGTTGCAAGCCAAAAATGGCCTGACGAAAAACGGTGATACACTTGAGCTGGGCGGTACACTTACACGCGCCACAACCATTTCAACCAGTGCTACCAACACGCTCGCTATTGAAGGGCTGCAGTCGGGCAGCTTTGCTACCGACAGCATCGTAGTGGCCAACCCGGCTTCCGGTGTCCTGAAAAGAGTGTCGGCCAGCTCGCTGCTGATCAGCAACGAAACAAGTTTTGCCGCCGTTACCGGCACATTGACCTATGCGGTAACCGCTATTCCTGCAGATGTAACGAGAGTGTGGGTGTACAGAAACGGAGCAAAACTGGTTGCAGGGACAGATTATACGGTTAACGGTACCGACGTGACGTTTATACAGAATGGCTACACCGTTACCACCGGCGATGTTATTGAAGTACAATGGGTGAAATAAGAAGATTCTGAGATTGTCTCGACGGTAACCTTTCTGTTTTGTGCAGGCAAAGAGTAGCATCCGGGTACAGCCATCTTAATGGTACAATGGCCGGCATTCTTTTCATAGCATCGCAACCAGAAAGAAGATCGTTGAGGCAATCTCCATTGTTAACTCTACCCTCTTCACCTACAATAGAAATCGTAGCCATGGAAGGCGACTACCAAAAAAAGTTGAAACACCTTGTTTTTTTACTGATGCTGCTCATGTCAGTAAACTTGTCCGCTCAGTCCTTAATAGACATGAAGGGTACGAGAATGATGGTGGACACCTCAAAATGGCGATTGTCAGGTACGAACATCTATTCCAAAAATACCGGGAACGTGGGCATTTCCAACCCCTCGCCGAGCTACAAACTGGATGTAAGCGGCAAAGGTCGGTTTACGGACAGCCTGGTGGTGAACAGCGTCCGGATCATGGGTATTGCAGCAGGAACGGTCAATGACAGCCTTTTGGTCATAGAACCCGCTACCGGAATCGTAAGAAGAATAGCGGTAAACCGGCTGCCCGGCGGCAGACCCGACTCTACCACTGCATCCAACGGACTTACCCTTACCGGAAAAGATGTTCAATTGGGCGGTGCCCTCACAAAGCCCACTACGATTGGCACCTCAGCTACCAACACACTCGCATTAAGCGGATTGTCCGGCGGCAACCTGACAACCGACAGTGTACTTGTAGTCAACAATGCGGGCGTGATAAAAAGAGCATCCATGGCAACTTTTCCGCGAGTGGACCTTGATGCAGACCGCACCAGCAATTATACACCAGGAGTGGCTTACGCCACCATTGTCTATAACACTGTGAACACCAACGTATCTTCACAATACAATTCAGGAACCGGAATATTTACCGCAGCTGAAGATGGTCTTTATCAGGTGATGGTAACCAACATGTATAACGGCAATATACAGGGCGATGCAATGTTCCGGAATCGTGTTATTCTTAACGGATCTGTTGTAGAGCTCGAAGGTTCAGTGGCGTTTTCGCCCTATAGTTCAGGTTCGGGTCTCGATGGCACAATAAGCCTCACCACAGTGCTATCATTGGCAGCCGGCGATAACCTGAGAATACAGGGAGGAGGTGAAGTGGGAAATATAAGGCCCCGCTATAGTACCGGACAGCACAAACTTCAAATCGTCCGCCTGCGATAAACAGGCTCCCATGCGCGCTCATTAACCACCATCAGCCTCAGTTTCCTAACGAATGGAGCCGCATCATTCCACCATCAGAACCTAAGGAACTAACTGTTGAAAGACCTGCTGCACTTCTGTTTCGAAAGGCTGCAGGTAACCGGGAAGGCTGGAAATATCGTCCGCAATGATATAACTGTATCGCTTTCCGTGTATAAATAACACCAGATATTTTGCGGTGCCATCTACCTCAAACTTAGGTAAACCCAATACCGGTGCATTTTCCAGCAGAAGTGCGGAAGGCACCTTGCTGAGCAGCGGCACAGCATAGGCGGCCGTAGCCTCCGGCAAAGAAAATCCGAAATGGTAGGCGGTAAGCGTATCGTTGTAGGCTCTTGTGGTATCAGCCTTCACGCCAGCACGGCTGATTAGAAAAGCCTCGCGGATGGGTATCATGCCTCCATAAGCCTGAAGGATTATCGAATCGGCAACCACGGTACTGCTCATTTGATCGGAGCATTTGCAGCAGGAGGATTGTAAAACAACAACCACAGCAGCTAAGAAAATAAGATATCTCATAATATTAGTTTTGCTTGGTAAAAAAACGGGCTTCATACCGCCTGCCTATATAGACGAACTATGCGTTAACTTTCTTAGTAAGAGATATAAAATCCCTGCCGGGCATTTTTTTACAAAGAGCATGAAGACCAGGAGCCAGGATTTTTCATCTCCTGGTCTTCCGATTGGAGCGCAAAACATTTTGCAGTAGGTTTGCACACAAATTTTCCGGAGACTGCTCCGGCAATTCTTAAAACAAAAAATTCTGATGAAGATTTTAGTTTGTATCAGTCAGGTACCTGACACCACTACCAAAATCGCTTTCAGCGACAACAATACCACTTTTAATACCGCGGGTGTTACCATGATCATCAATCCTTACGATGAATGGTATGCCCTGGTACGCGCGCTGGAGCTCAAGGAAAGCGGAGCTGCAACTGCTGTTCACCTGATTACAGTAGGTAAAGCCGACGCTGAACCCGTGATCCGCAAGGCGCTTGCGCTGGGCGGCGATGAAGCCATCCGTATTGACACGGAAAGCCACGATCCATTTGTAGTAGCTTCAGAAATTGCGGCTTATGCAAGAACCGAAAATTATGATCTGGTGCTTTGCGGTAAAGAATCCATTGATTATAACAACGGGGTGATGGGAGCTATGCTGGCAGAAATGCTCGACATGAACTATGTAGGCTTCGCTACAAAACTTGACCTGAGCGGCAATACAGCGACTATCAACCGCGAAATAGAAGGGGGCGAAGAAACCGACACTGCCGGTCTGCCACTGGTAGTATCCTGCCAAAAGGGAATGTCGGAAGCGCGTATTCCCAATATGCGAGGCATTATGGCTGCCCGTACCAAGCCGCTGAAAGTAGTGGCGGCATCAGGCTTTGCGGCGGTAGCTACCATCGTATCTTACGAAATGCCACCTGCTAAGACCGGCGTTAAGATGTTTGATGCAGATAATATGGATGGACTGGTTGCAGCACTGCACAACGAAGCAAAGGTGATTTAGCCATTTGCAGGATCCTAAACATTAACAACTTACAATCATCAAGATAATGTCAGTATTAGTATTCGCAGAACATACACAGGGAAGCTTCAAGAAAAAGACTTTTGAAGCGGTACAATATGCTGCGGCTATAGCACAACAAATGGGCTCCAGTACTACCGCCGTAGTGCTGGGTAATGTAAGCGACAGCGCAGCCGCTGAATTAGGGAACTACGGTGCACAAAAAGTGATTGTAGTTGCCGATACGCGTCTCGACAATCTGAGCGCACGTGCCTATGCCAAAGCATTGGCTGCTGCCGCCGAAAAAGAAGGCGCCAAAGTAATAGTTGCCTCACACGATGTAACCGGAAAAGCCGTAGCTCCCCGCCTCGCGGCGCGCATGAAAGCCGGAATGGTTGCAGGTGCCATCGGTCATCCTGACACGAGCAACGGCTTTGTAGTAAAAAAAGCGGTATTTGCCGGAAAGGCTTTTGCTTTTGTAAATATCACCAGTGAGGTAAAAGTGATCACGCTAATGCCCAACACTTTCGCGGTTCAGAAAAATGAAGGTACTGCCAACGTAGAAAAGCTTGACGTTGCTTTTGATGACAAGGACTTTGGCGTACAGGTAAAAGAGGTGAATAAAGTAACCGGAACTGTTCCTCTTGCTGAAGCGGAACTGGTAGTTTCCGGCGGACGTGGAATGAAAGGTCCAGAGAACTGGCCTGTGCTGGAAGCGCTGGCGGGTGAACTGGGCGCAGCATTGGCATGCAGCCGTCCGGTAGCAGATAGCCATTGGCGTCCGCACCACGAACACGTGGGACAAACAGGCGGCACCATTCGTCCGAATCTGTATATCGCCGTGGGTATTTCAGGAGCTATCCAACATCTTGCGGGCGTAAACGGATCGAAGACGATTGTGGTGATCAATAAAGATCCCGAAGCTCCATTTTTCAAAGCTGCCGACTATGGAGTAGTGGGCGATGCGCTGGAGATTCTTCCAAAACTTACCGAAGCCGTAAAAAAGTTTAAAGCTTCGCATAACTAAATGTGAACCACTAGTTCGCGTAGAACCACTTATAAAAGCCGTTAGTAGCTGTCGGAAGGCAGCTACTTTTTTTATGTTCATTATAAGTCTCCCGCCTTTCGACGGAAAACATTATTTTCATCTATCATATAGCTTTACCGTACATCACTTTTTAAAAAAAAATAAAGATGACAAAGATTCTGATGACACTTTTATTGCTCTTAGCAAATGTTTGCATGGATGCGCAGGTCGTTTTTTCTGAAAGTTTCGAAGGCACTGCATTTCCTCCTGTAGGCTGGACTTTAGTTCCCTCCTCTGCATCATCTGCATACCTGGGAAAATGGCAAAAAAATACAAGAATTACACCAATGATAAGGAGTGGACATGCCTCCGCTTTGTCCAGTACGGCAGATGATGCTACTCGATGCGATGTATTCCTATATACGCCAACTATCCCCGCACATGCCGGATGGATCAAAGTTAGCTGCTGGGTAAAACTTCGTACCACTGCATCACAAGCACGTGACACTTTTGCCATTAGTTACCAGCCAAACATAGCCGGGTCTCGTCCCGTGGTAATGAAAACAATATCCTCTTGGACTTCTCGCGATTGGATTCATGTGGAGTTTAAATACAAAATCCGTGTTATTTCTCCATTTAAAATCGCGTTTCGAAACGTGATAGCCGTTAGCCCTGCCCGACCCGACTATTCTTTCGCTCTCGATGACATCAAGATTGAGTTTCTGTAATTTGATCGACAAATCCTTAAGTTCCAGATCCCATATTTTGGTACATCTTAAGGGTAAAACCGGTTCACTCAACTTCAACGAATAACCTGCTATGAAAAAAACAACCTCATGGTGCATCATGCTCCTGTTTATCGCCAACGTTTGCTTTGCACAAAATGGAAAACTTTTAAAGCAAAATCCGTATTACCTCCGCGACAGCATAGTTGCAAAATGGGCGTCAATGATTCCAGATGTCAAACAACGCGTGGATCAGTCAGAATTCTACAGTATCAGCTATTTGTCCGACGGGTTGAAAGTGAATGGCTATCTGTCCCTTCCCAAAAAGTCCGGTGTGTACCCTGTTATCATTTTCAACCGCGGAGGCAATCGTGAATTCGGCAGTCTGAATGATGCACAGATCATTCGTATTCTGGCACTGGTGTCAAGCTGGGGATATGTATGCATTGCCAGCCAATACAGAGGGAATAGCGGCAGCGAAGGCATGGAAGAATTTGGCGGCAAGGATGTAAACGATGTGGTGAATCTTATCCCCTGTCTGAATTATATACCAAAGGCGGACACATCGCGAATAGGCATGTGGGGCTGGAGCCGTGGGGGCATGATGACCTATCTTGCCCTTACCCAAACCTGCCGTATCAAAGCTGCTGTGGTGGGCTCCGGGCTGGCTAATGCATTTACGACCATAAGTAAAAGACCCGGGATGGAGTCCGTATTTGAAGAACTCGCTCCCGGCTATTCGCAACACAAAGATTCGATACTCAAAGCACGCAGTGCAGTATATCAGGCAGAGAAAATGTGCGCTTCCACACCTATACTCATTTTAGCCGGCACTGCCGACTGGCGTGTATCGCCGGAAGAACAATTTGAAATGGCGCGCCGGCTGTATGAGCTCAAACACCCGGTTCGCTTCGAACTGCTGGAAGGCGGGCAACACAGCCTAGCGGAGCATTTTGATGAAGTAAACCGTGCAACCCAAGATTTTTTCGATCAATACGTGCGGGATAGGAAAGCTATTCCTTCATTAGAGCCACATGGTAATTGACACAAACTGAGCTTTTTCATTGTTCAGGATCTTATTCCTAGTTCAGGCTCGATGTTCCGAAGGGTCGATGTTCAGGATGTTCCGACGGGCATCCTGAACTTAAGGATGTCGCGGATTTGTAATCCGCCACAGGAATACGTTTATCAATTTCCGCTTGCTAAGCCATAGCCTTTGCTGGTGTTTCCTTGCGCTCGCCGATCTGCTGGCGCCACATAGCGTAATAAAGTCCCTTTTCATCGAGCAGGCTGTAGTGATTTCCGGTTTCGACAATATGCCCTTTTTCCAAGACAAAGATGCGGTCGGCATGCATGATGGTAGAAAGCCTGTGGGCGATCATAACGGTAATGTGCTCGCGTTGATCCGTGATGTGACGAATGGTCTTTGAAATTTCTTCTTCGGTGAGTGAATCGAGTGCCGAGGTGGCTTCGTCGAAAATCATAAGACGCGGATGGCGCAGCAATGCACGGGCTATCGAAAGCCTTTGCCTCTCGCCACCCGATAGTTTGAGACCACCCTCTCCGATCATCGTATTAATTCCATTTTCTGCCCGGGCTAAAAGATTCTGACAGGCAGCTTTTTCCAATACTTCGCTGATCTCTGCATCCGTAGCCGTGGGGTTGACAAACAATAGATTTTCTTTGATGGTACCCGAAAACAATTGCGTATCCTGAGTGACAAAACCAATCTGCGTCCGCAATTCATCAAACTCAATTTCTTCATCAGCCACATTGTTATAAAAAATGCGTCCGCTGTTGGGATGATAAAGTCCTACGAGCAATTTTACTAGCGTGGTCTTACCCGATCCCGAAGGACCGACAAAAGCCACCGTCTCCCCAAGCTTCACCTCAAAAGATATTTGCTCCAAAGCAGGGCGCAGCGCAGTCTGATGTTGAAAGCTTACGTCGCTAAAGCGCAGATGCTGCACCATATTGATGGGCTGCGGATGAAGCGGCTTCCGCTCGGCAGGGCGCTGCATCAAAGTCTCCATATTATTGAGCGAAGCCTGGGCTTCCCGGTAAGCAAGTATTACATTGCCCAACTCCTGCAGTGGACCGAAAATAAAGAAGGAATAAAACTGCATGGAAAAAAGTTGCCCCAGTGTGAGGGTATCGCGAAAAAGAAAAAACAGGAGCGAGAACATGATGCACTGCCGCAAAAAATTGACGAAGGTGCCTTGCACAAAGGATATGGCGCGGATACTGCGTACTTTTTTCAGTTCCAGCCCCAGTATTTTTATTGTGTTAGCATTGAGCCTGTTGATCTCCTGATTAGTTAATCCCAGGCTTTTTACGAGCTCGATGTTGCGCAGTGATTCGGTCGTGGAACCGGCAAGTGCATTGGTCTCCGCAACGATATTCTTCTGAATGAACTTGATCTTTTTACTCAGAAAGGTGGTCAATAATGCCAGTGCGGTAGCGCCTCCTACAAAGATGATGGGCAGCCAGGGACTGAGACGAAAAGCATAAACCATCACAAAGGCAATACCCACCAGGGGTATAAATACAAGGTTGATAAAGCTCATGATAAACTTCTCACAGTCGGTACGCACCTTGGTGAGTACTGAGAGGGTCTCTCCGCTTCGTTTATCCTCAAAATCCTGATACGGCAGGCTCATGGCGTGTTTCAGCCCATCGGTATAAATATTTGCGCCAAATTTCTGAATGACCACATTGGTTGTATAATCCTGAAAAGCCTTGGCAATTCGCGATACCATTGCCGTGCCGACGAGCATTCCCAAAGCCATCATCACCCCCCGGAAATATTCATTATCGAGCCCGTGGCTCCGATAGTATTCTACCTTGTTGGCAAAAGGATCAATAAGATATTTACCAAAAATGTACGGATCAAAAAGGGAGAAAATCTGATTGATGGAAGCAAGCAACAGCGTGACAAATATCATCAGCTTGTACTTACTCAGGTAGCGAAGAAGAAGTTTCATACTGCGGACAAAGATAGCGCCACAGTCCGCTTGCCGCGCTGATAACCGCTTAGGCGAATTCTATAACAGCGAGGATTGAACATACCGGGAGAGCATTTCGCCCACCTTGCGGTCTATAGGAAGCTGAAAAAGTCCGGCATGCATCTGCGCAATGTCGAGCCAAAAGGTACGCTCGTTTTCCAGTTGGTTGACGATCACCTCCGGCACCGTTGGTGCGGCAACAAAATAATAAACACTGATCACCTGCGATGCATCGAACGCGGAAAGCTGAAAAAAATCAGTGGTATAGAAATGGTCAAGAATATCAATGTCGAGTCCCAGCTCTTCCTTCCATTCTCTTTTCAGGCAGTCGGCTATACCCTCTCCCCACTCCAATCCGCCGCCGGGAAATTTTGTGATCTGTCTGCCCCTGATCAGTTCTTCATTTACAAGAATCTTTCCCTCGTGTATCCATATGCCATACACGCGGATATTAAAGCGTTTTGGCTGCATCAGAACCAGCGTTTCTTATTAAAGTAGAGCACCATCACCACAGCGGTAATGATAGAAAGGATAATGGCGAGATAAAAACCTTCGGGGCGCTCCTCGAAGGGCACCCGCACATTCATGCCAAAGAAGCTGGCAATGAGCGTTGGCAGGGAGATGAGGATGGTGATGCTTGTAAGGCGTTTCATCACCAGGTTCATATTATTGTTGATGATGCTGGCAAAAGCATCGAGGGTACTGATAAGGATGGTAGAATATTTCTCCGCCATCTCAAGCGCCTGCGAATACTCGACGATCAGATCCGACAAAAACTCCCGCTCGTCTTCATCGCAATTCAGAAAGTTGGTGCGTTCCATTTTCATCAACAGCAGTTCATTGCTGCGCAGCGCTGTGACGAAGTACACCAGACTTTTCTGTACCCGCATCAGGTAGAGCAACTCTTCATTCCGGTTAGAATCATAGAGCTTTTGTTCAAGGATATTTCTGCGGTGATTGATCTCCTTGAGTACTTCCATAAAGTCGAGCACCACTTTTTCGAAGATCTTCAGCACCATCATATTAGGGCGCTCGGGGTGTCGCTTGGCAAAAGTGTTGAGGAAGCGGCGAATGGCTACATTTTCAAAAGAGTTGACGGTAATAACCTGATTGCGCTCAGTGATGATGATGGAGATAGGAATGGTTACATAATAGGCATCGCTTTCATTGAGCGATTTGTTCTCCACAGGTGTTTTAAGGACAATGAGTTTTACCCCTTCGTCAATTTCATAGCGCGAGCGTTCTTCGATATCGAGGGTATCCGTCAGGAAATCGCGGGGAATATCAAGGTCGCGAGAAAGATTATCAATCTCGTTGTCCTGGAATGGCGGCGTCACGTTGATCCAATTAGCACCTTCGGGCTTCTCGATCTCCAGCGTCTGGCGGTTGATATTCTTGAAATATTGTACCATGCCCGTTTTCGAAGTTGTGCAAAGGTAGTTGCTGTGCCTTAGAATATGGTAGTGATTTGCAATAACCTTAAAAATTCACGAAAGGATAAAGCTGCCGTAAATGACGGTAAACATTAGCTTTTCAGCAATTGCTGCGTTAATTTTGTAGCCTTATCGAAAAAAAATTATTCAAATGAATTCCCGTCGGAAATTAATAACTCTGGATGAGTTTACGATTCAGGAAACCCGGAAGTTCCCACAGGCAACCGGCGAACTGTCCGCCATTCTCCGCGATATCGGATTAGCCTGTAAGATGATCAACAAGCAAGTGTTGAAAGCCGGGCTGGTAGATATCCTGGGCAAACACGGCGCTACCAACGTGCAGGGCGAAGAGCAAATGAAGCTGGATGTGTATGCCAACGAAACCTTGATTGCCGTGTTGCAAAACAGCAGCGAATGCGCCGGCATAGCCTCCGAAGAAAATGATGAGTTTGTGTGTTTCGAAGATGAGTATTCTGTCCATTCAAAATATGTAGTTCTCTTCGATCCGCTCGACGGTTCGTCTAATATTGACGTCAACGCTCCTATCGGTACTATATTTTCTATCTACCGCCGTGTGAGCGAGTTAGGCAAACCCTGCACCGCAGAAGATTTTTTGCAGGAAGGCAATAAGCTGATGGGAGCGGGTTATGTAATCTACGGCTCAAGCACCATGATGGTGTATGCCACCAAACTGAGTGTGAACGGTTTTACACTCGAGCCCTCAATTGGTGAATTCTGCCTTTCGCATCCGGATATGAAATGTCCGGAAAAAGGAAAGATCTACTCCATCAATCAGGGGAATACGTCCAAATATTCCGAAGGCATGAAGAGCTTTCTCGACTATTGCATGGAGAGCAATAAGGAAGAAGGTCGTCCCTATTCGCACCGCTACATAGGTTCTATGGTAGCAGACATGCATCGTACTTTGATCAAAGGCGGCATCTTTATGTATCCAGCCGACAAGAGCAATGCAAAGGGAAAACTGCGCCTGCAATACGAATGCAACCCTATGGCTTTTCTTATCGAAGCGGCTGGCGGTGAAGCAAGCGATGGTACGCAGCGCATCCTTGATGTGCAGCCTGCTGAGCTGCATGAGCGTTGTCCCATTTACATTGGTTCAAAAAATCTGGTAAACAAAGCAGTGGCCTTTGCCAACGAGGCAGCTACAGTGGCGTAAGCAGATGAATACAGTATGCGCAAAGCCGGAGGATAGCATCTTCGGCTTTTTTTTTCTCATCTTTTCCCGGTATCACCTTTGTGAAAGCAGGACAAAGCTAACCTCCCTGCTATAATCGGCTTACCAGCATCACCGATGCTGTGTTGAGCACATAATGGTTGATAATCAGGATATTTCTAAACCGATGATCATTACCCGGGCGGTAAAGCAATGCCTCCGGAACCTGCCGGGTATGGAGTACATGCTGCGCGAGCCAAAGCGCAAAACCCGAAGCGGTAGGATACTCACCCGTAAACTGTTTAAAAGCAAGTACAGGAACCGACTGCGGAACTTGCTGTATCGCGCCTACATACAAAGGTTGAAACCGGGCATCTCCATTCATACCCGTCACCACGAGGTCAATATCATTGGCGGTAAGCGCGTTTTCGTTCAAAAGTTCAGCGATTGCCTGCGGAACATTTTCGGGGCATGCATCCTGTAACATCCGAACTCCGCGCAATATTGCCCGTGCACCTCCGGGCTTATTCGACAGCGTAAAGAATGCTGTTCCCTCGCCTGCAATGCTTCCGGGAGTATCTGCATGTTGTAGCAAATCAAGGCTATGGGGCAATTCCTTTTTCCAGTAACCGATCTTTTCTTTTACAATAAAATAATCGGGCGTTAATTCATCAAAACAGCCCACCAGCGCCACTTTCCGATCCTTTTCTTCCGATAGAAACAACTGTGCGTCAAACAAAGAAAGCTCAAAAGATAGTCCACGGTTTACATAGGTTTGATTGTAACCTGTGCTTTTCGATTGCAAGGCAATCCATCCGTTGATACTGTTGTAGGTTGATTGTATGAAATAGGTTGGGTTCAGCGCTTCTTCTTTCAGTTGGATCATATCCTTAAGAAAATGCTCCATATCGGTCATGCTGCCCAGCCCTGTGCCTGTAATGATCGCATCAGGCTGTTCCACCCCTGCGTTTTGGAGCGCTTTCATTCCTGCACTAATGCCCATTTTCATTTGCCGGCTCATCCTGCGGATGGCTACCGGGTTAATGAACTGCCGGTAATCCGGATCGACGACGAAAAGTTTTCCATTATCCGAACTTTCGATTGGCTGCAGGAACTCCGAAGGTTCGAAGCTATGCTGCGGACTAATGGCACTGGCAGACAATATGTAGATGGGTTGCATCATGCCTTGCTGAATATCAGTGAAACATTGTTGCCGCCAAATCCGAAAGAATTACTGAGCACATGACGAATATTTTCTCCTTCCTTCCAGACAGTAGCCGGCGCAATACTGAGTTCGTCCATCTGCGTTTCAAAATTAAGATTGGGATAAACGATGCCTTGCTGCAGCGACCAAATCGAAAATATCGCTTCAATAGACCCCGCGGCTGCAAGGGTATGACCCGTAAAGGCTTTGGTAGAACTAAAAGCAGGGGGCTTTTCTCCAAACAGTCGCTCAATAGCTCTTCCCTCTGCCGCATCGTTATTGATTGTAGCGGTGCCATGAGCGTTGATATATCCGATGTCGGCAGGTTGTAGCGCTGCCTTGTGCAGTGCCTGAGTCATGGTGCGGTGCGCACCGGCTCCATCGGGCGAGGGGGCTGTGGGATGGTAGGCATCGTTGCTATTGGCATAACCGCTGAAATAAGCGAGTATCTCCGCGCCCCGCTTTTTTGCGTCCGATTCCTTTTCCAGCAGCAAATAGCCGGCACCTTCGCCCAGATTTAAGCCCATACGATTTTGATCGAAGGGCTTACAAGGTGCTTTGTCCACATTTTTTAAGGATAGAAAACCATTTACCGTAAACCGGCTCATGGCATCGCAGCCGCCGCAGATAGCGCGTTCCACCAAGCCTTGCTGTATCATTCTCGAGCCGAGGATGAGCGCATTTGCCGATGACGAACAAGCGGTGGAAATGGTAGCCATAAAAGGCTTAAGCCCAAAATAATTGGCTACATTCTGTGTACTTTCTGCGCAGTCGAGCGTATCGATATACTTTAGAAATTCCCCTTCTTTCTGCTCCGAAATAAAGTCGAGATACATATTTTCGACCGAACACATACCGCCCACGGTGTTGGCATTAATGAAGGCAAACCGATTATCTGCAAGCAAAGACCGGTCAACATAGCGCAAGAGTTCGCGCATAGCAGTGAGTGCCAGTAAGGTGGTACGCGTATAACCATTGGCGCCTGTGGGCAAACTCAGCCCGGCAGCAAGATCGTTGTCGCTTTTCTTTACCTCAGCCATCACAAATTCGGGCGCATGAACCGTTTGCAGGAATTCGGGATGCTGCAAGCCGGAACTGCCTGATTTCAGGGCATGCAAGTGCTGGTCCTTACCAAGACCAAGGGCAGAAAAAATTCCGACAGAGCTGACAACAATACGATCCGCCATTAGTTATGCGGCTATCTAAGCTTTTTGATGCAGTTGGATGTATTCAGCCATCGATTGAACAGAAGACAATACCCGACGTCCTTCGCGGGCATCTTCTATTTTAATGCCATAGTTGCGCTCCAATAGTACCATCAGTTCGAGCGAATCAATGCTATCTAATCCCAAACCTTCGCCAAACAAGGGCGCATTGTCGTCGATATCTTTGGGCTCCATACCCTGTAGATTCAGGCTTTCGATGATTTGTTGCTTCAGTTTCAGTTTCAATTCTTCCATGAGGTAAAATGAATGTGCCGCAAAAATAATTATTAGTTGTTAGCCAGAGGATTTTGTTTAAGGGCGAAAGACGCGAAAGGTAATTTTAGCTGTAAACTGAGATTTTTAGAAGGACGTGGACACTTTAAAATATCGGTCTGAACAAAAAACTGTCATTTTGTATGGAAGGGGACGCTTCAAAATATTGGTCTGAGCGAGACGCGCAGACCAGATAGTGAAAATTTGCTCTGAGCGGGATGCTCAGACTAGTAAAGGCTGAATAATGCCGCAAAAACATTTGAAAGCTCCGTAGGAGCGCCATCCTAATGGAGAAAAACGCACCCCAGCCATTGAGCTCTGTAGGAGCGCCATCCTAATAGAAAAAAGCAAAGCTCAGTCATTGAGCTCCGTAGGAGCGGTACCCCGAAATAAAGAAACCGAACATTCCATCGGTTCAAAAAATAGTAATTTTAATACTTTGGTATTCAATGAAAAAAATCACCGTCATACTTCTATCATTCTGGTGTGCTACGCTTTTCGCTCAAAGTCCTTCTGCCAGAATACCCGCATGGAGCGCCTATATTACTCCCACAGCCCTGCTTGACCTTTATGGTGCCCGCATTCCTGTAGGTCTGGAATATCAACCGGGCAATCGCTGGGCATATTCGCTGGAGGCGAGTATTCCTTTAAAAACCTATCTCTTAACTCCTGTCAACCGTGAACGATACAAGATCAATTTTGACTTGTATCTGCGCGCCGAAGCGAAACATTTTCTTTCCACTGAACATAAGAATTTTGTAGGGCTGGAATTTTTCTGGAGAAATCAGGAGCTAAAGGGCAATAATTATTCCTTGCAACAAGTAAATGATGGTACGCATCGCGAGCTAAATTATAGAAGTGCTGACATCTTCAAAAATGTTTTCGGACTTGGTGTCATTATAGGAACGAATCGCCCAATCGCTAACCAAATTTTTCTGCAACCTTATATCGGGCTTGGCGTAAGGCATAATGCATTGCATGCACTAAATATCGAAGACGAGCGGGCTAGTAGCAGCCATATCAGCTACAATTTTCCAACCTTCAATTTTCTAAATGCTTTTGAAGATCAAAACGCCCGAGATGGCGAACATACGGCTCTCTATGCATCATGGGGCTTAAAGCTCAGTGTTCTGCTTTCCAGAAGGCGGTCTGAGTAAGACGCTTAGTCCAACGACGATATGTGCACTTGAAGCGTATGAGTACGAACAAAAAAGCATAGTAAAAATGTAAACTGGCTTTTGTATGGAAGCGGACGCTTCAAAATATTGGTCTGAGCGAGACGCTCGGACCAGATGATGCATTCGTATTTCGAAATAGCAACCTCTAACCTCAAAAACTCAGCACACTCATAAACTGCGCACGCTCTCTTTTTTTTGTTGCCACATGCCAGTTGCCACCGTAGCTGATGCGCACGGGCATTAGCCTTCCATTGATTTCTTTAAGGCGGACCTTCATCCGCACATCAAAATCGTAAATCCAGGTTTTGTAAGAAAGCGAATAGTCTCTGGCTACGATTGCATAGTCCGACTTCCGAAACCAGGTGGAGAGTTCATTATACACTACTTCGTTTCGGAATTCCTTTTTGGGTGTCGCCATAAAAAGGTAGCAGTCCTCACCATCATATTCGGCAAGCACAAGTTTGAAGTTGTACCTTTTTGCAATATCCTCGTCAAATATCGCCGCTTTATTTCCTGCAAATGGCACCCCTGCTACCCTGCTTCCGGGGTTAAAGATGAGTTGTTTCAACTGCCATTTGCGTTTTTCCAATTCTCCCTTGCCGCGCTCATTTTCCGAACCGGCTACAATGTTATTTTCGCCGCAAACCGGCTTAGAGGTAAAGAACAGATAGGCAAATAGCTCGGCAGTATAGTAATTGTACCCGCCCTTGTTGTCGTAAAAGTCGCCGGTAGTTTTTTCTTCCAGCACCTTCATGCTGCGGCAACCGTTTGCAACAAATTGTTGCGTTTTGCTATGAAGCGAAGCTATGGTTTCATTGTCCCTGCCTAGGATACGGATATCGTTGGTAGCTGTATAAGGCACAATATGGAGGGTCTTGAAAGCTTTGTAAAAGGTGGTATCCTGCTGAATACGGCGAATGAAGCCAGCAATATCCCAGCCTTCCCTCGATGCTTTCAGGGTATATTCATCAAGTTGTATGGGAAAGGCGAAGATGCTCGTGTCCTTCCCCTGCGCGGCTGCAAAATGAGGCTGCATTCCTAACCCATACATTGCCAAAAAAAATCCTATAAAACGCTTCATTATTCCTGCCTTGCTTTAAGTAGCGCTTCGGCTACCAACAGATCTTCGGGTGTGGTGATCTTCAGGTTTGCTTTTTCACCTTCAACCAGAAAAACCGGAGTACCGCTGTGCTCCACCACCGTAGCCTCGTCCGTAAAGGCGGCACGATAGGGCTGCTGCATGGCAGGCAGCAAAATTGATGCCCTGAAGGTTTGGGGTGTTTGTATCAGTCGAATTTCAGAACGGTCGAGCGGAAAAGAGCCTGCTTCGGTAACCCGTCGCATACTATCGGTGGCGGCAATGGCGGGGATGGCGCTGCCATTTTCCAAAGCCTGTTCATAACACCTTTGAATCAAATCTGACGTTACCAGCGGGCGCACGCCATCATGAACAAAAACAATAGCCTGGTCGGGAATGTCTTTCAGCCCGTTCTGCACACTGTGGAAGCGGGTTTCTCCACCGGCAACAATAGTCATATCAATCCTCTCGGGAAAAGACTGCAGCACTATTTGTGCATAACTGATCTGATGGGCAGGCAATACAAGCACTATGTGTATGCCCACAATCGCTTCCGTAAAGGCGCGAAGCGTATGATATAGAACAGGACGACCATTGAGGGGCAAAAATTGTTTGGGTATGGCTGTTCCCATCCGGGTGCCTTGGCCGCCCGCTACGATTACTGCATATGCTGGTAGTGACCCGTCCATTATTTTACCTCGTGCATTAACTTTCTCACGAACGGAGAAATAACAATAATCAACACTCCGGCAATGAGTGCGTAGATAGCAAACTGATGATATCCTGCGCTGTAAACTTCAAGCTTTTGGGCAGGGGTCGCATTTTTATCCGGCGAAATTTCTGCCCCGAACAGCCCCGCCACATATTGCCCGTAGGCACTGGCCAAAAACCACATGCCCATCATAAAGCCCTGCAGCTTCGGTGTAGCCAGTTTTGTCATCAATGATAAGCCAATGGGAGATAATGCAAGCTCAGCGAAAGTGACAACAAAATAAGCCAGGGTAAATACATTCAGTGATGCAACACCATCGGCTCCGGCGGTAAACTTTCCGGTAAAAAACGTGTAGAAGCCAAGTCCTAAAAGCAGAAATCCGATACCGAACTTGATAATTCCATTCGGCTCCATCTTCTTTCTGTTCAGCCAGAGCCACACCAGCCCCACCAGCGGCGCGAAGATGATCACGAAGAGAGAGTTTGCAGAATTGTTCACCATGTTGGGATCAATATGCAAGCCCAAAAGATTGGCTTTAAGGTGCTCTGCTGCATACAGGCTGAGGGATCCGCCTGCCTGTTCGAAAATCGCCCAAAACACTACGGAGAATATGATAAACACAAAAGCTGCGATTAGCTTTTCATTTTCCTTCCGGCTCAGTTTCGTCATTTCATAAATGAGGTAAACAATACTGAAGGGACCAATGAAATACATGAAATAATCGGTGTATTGGGTATTGGACACCATGGTGATGATGAGCGGAATAGATGCCAGCGCCCCGATATACACCGCATACTCATACCATTTTTTCTGACGAAATTTCTGGTAGTCGATAGGCGCCTTCCCAATAGGTCCAAGTCCTTTATGAGTAAACAGAAAAGTAAGCAGGCTGATGGTCATCACCAGTGCCACAAGTCCAAAAGCTACATTCCATCTCAAAGCTTCTGGTATCAGCGACGAAAAAATTTCACCCTTGCCCACCCCAATCATCAGAATACCTCCCAAAAATGCTCCGATATTGATGCCGGAATAAAACAATGAAAAACCCGCATCGCGGCGCGCATCTCCGGGCTGATAGAGCTGGCCTACCATCGACGAAATATTGGGCTTAAAAAAACCGGTTCCGATAATAAGAAAGGCAATACCCGTGAAAAAGAAAGCTTTGGGATCTACCATCAGAATAACACTGCCGGCGATCATAAGTAGCCCTCCCCAAAACAATGATTTTCTAAACCCGAGAATTTTATCGGCAAATAATCCGCCGATGAAGGTAAAGGCATACACCCAGGCTTGTGTGGCTCCATATTGAAGATTGGCAGTGTCTTTAGCCATACCCAATTGATAAACCATGAAGAAAGTGAGCATGCCCCGCATTCCGTAAAAACAGAAACGCTCCCACATTTCGGAGAAAAACAAGGCCCAGATTTGCTTTGGGTATTTTCCCTGGAAATTCTGGATTTGATCCAGTGCAGGATCGTTGGTGCTACTGATCAGCTCCGTACCTTCATTATTGCCTACTGCAGATGGTTGCATGCGCCGGTTTTTTTGAAGGGTACAAGATATTTACTTTTTCGGAACCAAATTTGCCCGTTGCAGGACAGCGTTTGCAAAATGACTCGCATTTACATCAAAGAGAATTCTATGCTGGCAAAAATGGCCGCAGGCTATCGCAAATCCGGAAGGATGGCCATGGTGTTGGGTAAAACCATCCATCTTTATGGCGTTAGTCGCAAGCAGTTTCTGGCAGAGAAAAATTGGGTTCAGCACGAACTAAAACATATTGAACAGTTTGAGCGATTGGGATACCTGAGATTTTTGGCCCGGTACGCCTGGCTTTCATACAAATACGGCTACTACAATCACCCCATGGAGCAAGAGGCGAGACGTGCAGAAAAAGAACCCCTCGGAACGCAGAAATATTATTGGTAAAAAATCCAAAAGACCTCATTTCATTTTGTGGCTGCACCCTATTATCTTTGCGCAAAATCAAAAAGTTACGATGCCTCGTAAAGTTGTTCCTACTGCCGGCCAAAAGCGCACGTTCTTCATTCATTTTGTTGTATTTGCCATTGCTACGGTGATTATGGTGATGATTCACAAAAAACAAGGCGAACATC
>OFIS01000217.1_pt1 | contig 54494 bp, 42 predicted proteins | sample 1775071 | NCBI WGS metagenome assembly OFIS01 (sample SAMN08195774, study PRJEB24354) | sludge metagenome | isolation source: sludge from phenol fed wastewater aerobic bioreactor C | place: India: Nagpur | collected 2016-09-17
GACCAGCGCACCGCCCGGCGATGGCGCGCCGCGAAGTCCGCCACGCCGGGCCGATCCCAGGCCGAAAGATCGGCCGGAAAGCCGCTCGCCGTGGTCGCCCCGGTCACCGCCGCGATCGCCTCGAAGGTGGCGAAGCGCGTCAGCGCCTCGCCGCCGGCGGCGACGAAGGCGTCGAATTCCGCCACCAGCGCCCCGCCTCCCGCCTTCGCCGCCTCCTCGAAGGTGGTGAAGGCCGCGCGCAGCACCGCCGATTTCAGCGCCCACACCGCTGGATAGTCGACGTGCGAGAGCCCCTGGAGACGCGCCGCCTCCAGCGCCGCCCGGGGTGCCTCGGCGCCGATCCCGGCGGCGAGTGGTGCCGGCAGGCGCGTCACGTCGATGAAGATCGGATCGAGGAACCGCCGATCCGACGGCGAATAGGGGCTCGCCCGCTCGCGATCGCCCTGGAAGAGCGCGTGCAGCGGATTGAGACCGAGCGTCGCCGCGCCGACGCCGCCGGCCTTCTCGGCGAAGAGCGCCAGCGTCTCGAAATCGCCGATGCCCTGATCGGCCGCGTGCCGCAGCGTGTAGAGATGCGCCGAGAGCCCGAACAGCCGCCGCGCCGCGCCGCCCTCCGGCAGATGACAGGTCGCGGGCGCGACCGTCAGCGCGCAGGTCTCGTCGTGGCCCTCGAAGCGGATCCGGTGACGACCGATCGGCAGATCGGGAAGAGGCACGACGCGCCGGCTCGGCCCCGTCTCCTCGCCCGCCGCGAACACCGCCCGGCCCTCGCCGGGCTGCACGGTGACGACGCGTTCGCCCCCGCCCTCGAGCTCGACCGTCAGGCGCAGCGTGCCGCCGCCGAGCGCGCGCGGCCCGGCCAGCGACACCTCGCCCTGGCGGCCGGCGAACGCCGTCGCGGCGAGCGGCAGCGGCCGCCGGATGGTCTCCGACGCCAGCCGTTCGAGACTGTCGGTGGCCTCGCCGAGCGTATCCGCCGGCAGACCCATCGCTTTCAGGATCGCCCGCTTGGTGTCGTCCCCGACCCGGTGGCCGTGGCCGGTCAGATCCCACCAGTCCGGCGCGATGCCGGCGGCATGGGCCAATCGGTCGAGCGAATCGCTGTCGACCGGCCAGATCCGATGATCGTCCGGGATCGGCTCCTCGACGAAGATCGTCACCGAGCGCCCGTCGATCGGGAACTTGGCGCTGGCGAAGGGTTCGCGGTCGGGATGCGCGCTGTCGAGCTCCAACCGCCAGCGCAGACCCGGACGCGGCGGCGGCGGCACGAACACCGCCGGACGCGGATCGACCGACAGCGCCACGATCACCCGATCGATCGCGCCGTCCTGTTCCCCCGCCATCACCGCGACCAGACGGAAGTTCTCCGGATCGTGCCAATCGCCCGGCCCGAACGGCGCCCCGTCGAACCGGCGCCATTCGAGATCGGCGATCCCCTCCGCGCCGATCGCCGCCCCTGTCGGCATCCGATCGTCGCGCAACGCCGCATGCGCGGCGCGGATCCGCGCCAGCCGCGCCACGAAGGCGATCAGCCCGTCGTTCGCATGCTCCCAGTCGAACCAGGACATGGCGTTGTCCTGGGCATAGGCGTTGTTGTTGCCGCCCTGCGTCCGCCCCGCCTCGTCGCCCATCGCCAGCATCGGAATGCCGTGCGAGGTGAAGAGCGTCGCGAGCAGCGCCCGCACGTCGCGCAGCCGCGCCTCGCGCACCGCCGGATCGTCGCTCGGCCCCTCGACGCCGTGGTTCCAGGAATGATTGGCGTCGGTGCCGTCGCGATTGCTCTCGCCGTTCGCCTCGTTGTGCTTGTGGGCGTAGGCGACGAGGTCCGCCAGGGTGAAGCCGTCGTGGGCGGTGATGAAGTTGAGCGAATCCGAGGTCGGCCGATGCCGCGCCGCGAACACGTCGGACGACCCGGCGAACCGCGTCGCCACCTCGCCGATGATGCCCTGATCGCCGCGCCAGAACCGCCGCATCGTGTCGCGCCAGCGGTCGTTCCATTCCGGCCACCCGGCCGGGAAGGCGCCGAGCCGATAGCCGCCCGGCCCGATGTCCCAGGGCTCGGCGACATGCACCAGATCGCGCAGCTCGGGATCGGAGCGGATCGCCGCTAGGAACGGCGCGTCGGCGTCGAAGCCGAGCGCGCGCCGGCCGAGGGCGGTGGCGAGATCATAGCGGAACCCGTCGAAACCGCCGACCCGCGCCGCGTGTCGGAGCGCGTCGAGCCCGAGCCGAAGCCCCGCCTGCCGCGTCAGATCGAGCCCGTTGCCGCAGCCGCTGTCGTCGGCGTAGCGCGAGAGATCCCCGCTCCTCAGCCGATACCACAGCGCATTGTCGAGACCGCGATAGGCGACGGTCGGGCCGAGATGATCGCTCTCGCCGGTATGGTTCAGCACCACGTCGAGGATCACCTGGATGCCCGCGTCGTGCAGCGCGTCGATCGCCGCGCGCACCTCCGCCCAGCCGCCCGGCGCCAGCCGCGGATCGACCGCCATCGGCACGATCGGATTGTAGTTCCAATAGTTGGTGAGCCCGAGGGGCCCGAGATGACGCTCGTCGAGCCCCGCCCAGATCGGCATCACCTCGAGCACCGTCACCCCGAGCCGGGTCAGATGGGCGATCGCCACGGGATGGCCGAGCGCCGCGAACGTGCCCCGGATCTCCTCCGGGATCCCCGGATGGAGGCGGGTGAAACCCTTGACGTGACACTCGTAGACGACGCGATCGCGCGGGGCGACCCGCGGCCTGACCACCGGCTGCGCCGGGCACGCCGCCTCGACGATCGCCTTGGGAACCTCGGCGGCGCTGTCGACCTCGTCGTGCTCGGCGCCGTGGATGCGCGCGTCGAACATCGCCGGATGGAGACGGAACGGCCGATCGAGCCGCGTCGCGTGCGGATCGACCAGGAGTTTGGCCGGATTGAAGCGATGCCCCCTCTCCGGTGCCCAGGGTCCGTTCACCCGGAGCCCCCAGCGTGTCCCCGGCGCGACGCCCTCGATCCAGCCGTGGAACACCTCGCCGGTGCGTCCGGGCAGCCGGAAGCGCCCGGTCTCCCGGTCCTCGGCGTCGAAGAAGCAGACGTCCACGTCGGTCGCGTTCGCCGAGACCACGGCGAAGTTCACGCCGATCCCGTCATGGCTCGCGCCGAGCGGTCCCGCCGCTCCGAGCCCGGTCTTCCCTGAATGCATGCCGTGCCCCCTGCGGCGTCCCCCCGACACCCCGGCCGCGCGCGGCCGTCTGCGAGGGGATCACGCATTACGTTCGGTGACGAGATCCCGATAGAGTTTGGCGTAGCGAGCCGCCGAGCGGCGCCACGAGACGTCGGTGCGCATGGCGTTCTTCATCAGCCGCCGCCACGTCGCGCCGTCGCGGTAGAGATCGGCCGCGCGCAGGATCGCCGCGCGGAACATGTCCGCATGCGGCGGCGTGAACATCACGCCCGTCCCGACGCCCGCCTCGAGCGCCATCTCGTTGGCGTCGATGATCGTGTCCGCGAGCCCGCCGACCCGGGTGACGATCGGGATCGCCCCGTAGCGCAGCGCGCAGAGCTGGGTGAGACCACAGGGCTCGAACCGCGACGGCACCAACAGCGCGTCCGACCCGGCCTGCACCTGATGGGCGAGGCTCTCGTCGTAGCCGATCATCACGCCCACCCGCCCCGGGTGGGCGGCGGCGGCGTGACGGAACCCGTCGACCAGCTCACGGTCGCCCGAGCCGAGCAGCACCAACTGGCCACCGACCGAGAGGATCGTCTCGATCCCCTCGAGCACCATGTCGAGCCCCTTCTGCCAGGACAGCCGCGACACCACGCCGAACACCATCGCGCGACGGTCGACCTTGATGCCGAAACGCTTCTGCAGCGCCGACTTGTTGGTCCGCCGCGACGACGGCGTCGACGCGTCGTAATGCCCGGCGATCAGCGGATCCTTCGCCGGATCCCACACGTCGGTGTCGATGCCGTTCAGAATGCCGGAGACGACCCCGGCGCGGCCGGCGAGAAGACCCGAGAGCCCCATCCCGCCCTCACCGCTGCGGATCTCCGCCGCATAGGTCGGCGACACCGTGGTGACCCGGTCCGACATCCGCAGCGCCGACTTGAGGAAGCCGATCGTGTCGTAATACTCGACCCCGTCGACCCCCCAGGCATGCGGCGGCAGACGCAGATCGGCCAGCATGTCCTTGGGATATTGACCCTGGAAGGCGAGGTTGTGCACCGTCGCCACCGTTCCCGGCCGCGGCCGCCCGTCATATTCGAGATAGGCCGGCGTCAGGCCCGCCTGCCAGTCGTGGGTGTGGACCACGTCGGGGCGGAACCCCTTGATCGCCCCGAAGCCGATCTCGGCGCCGACCCGCGCCAGCGCCGCGAAGCGGAACGGATTGTCCGGCCAGTCCTCGCCGTCGCCGTCGTGATAGGGATTGCCGGGCCGATCGAAGAGATGGGGCGCGTCGAGCACGAAGAGATCGAGCCCCTTCGCCCGGCCGGCCAGAACCACGGCCGGCCCGCCGAAGAGATCCTTCAGCCGAAAGACCTTCTCGACCTTCTCCGCTTCCGCGAGCGCGGCCATCACGGCCGGATAGCCCGGCACCAGCGTGCGCATCTCGACGTCCTCGGCGGCGAGGGCGCCGGGAAGCGCGCCCGCCACGTCGGCGAGCCCTCCGGTCTTGATCAGCGGATAGATTTCCGAGACGACCGAGAGAACCTTCGTCGTGGCCATGCGCGTCCCCTTGCGTCTGCGCGTCAGTCGGCGATGCGGTCGAGCATCGGTTGGGTGATCAGGCAGATGCCCTTTTCGGTGCGCCGGAACCGCTTGGCGTCGAGCTCGGGATCCTCGCCCACCACCAGACCGTCCGGGATCTTGACCCGCGCGTCGACCACCACGTTGGTGAGCCGGCACCCGCGCCCGACCGAGGTGTGCGGCAGGATCACCGTGTTCTCGACGTGGCTGAACGAGTTGACGCGCACGCCGGTGAACAGCAGCGACCGCTTGAGGAACGCGCCCGAGACGATGCAGCCGCCCGACACCAGCGAGGAGACCGCCGACCCGCGCCGGCCCTCGATGTCGTGGACGAACTTCGCCGGCGGCGTGATCTCGCCATAGGTCCAGATCGGCCATTCGCTGTCGTAGAGGTCGAGTTCCGGCACCACGTCGGTGAGGTCGATGTTGGCCTCCCAATAGGCGTCGACCGTGCCGACGTCGCGCCAATAGGGCTCCGCCTCGGCCCGCGACTTGACGCAGGACTTCGAGAAGTGATGCGCCACCGCCTTGCCGTGTTTGACGATGTAGGGGATCAGATCCTTGCCGAAGTCGCGGCTGGAATGCGGATCGGCCGCGTCGCGCTCGAGCTGATCCCACAGGAACGACGCCTCGAACACGTAGATGCCCATCGACGCCAGCGCCTTGTCGGGCTTGCCCGGCATCGGCGGCGGATCCTTCGGTTTCTCGACGAAGGCGATCACTCGGTCGGTCTCGTCGACGTGCATCACGCCGAAGCCGACCGCCTCCTCGCGCGGCACCTCGAGACAGCCGATCGTCACGTCGGCGCCCTGCTCGACGTGCTGCTGCAGCATCTTCTCGTAGTCCATCTTGTAGATGTGATCACCCGCCAGGATGATCATGTATTTCGGCTCGTAGTCCTTGATGATGTCGAGGTTCTGATAGACCGCGTCGGCGGTGCCCGCGTACCACGCCTCTTCCGAGACGCGCTGCGAGGCCGGCAGCACGTCGAAACTCTCGTTGCGTTCGGGACGCAGGAAGTTCCAACCGCGCTGGAGATGGCGGATCAGCGAATGCGCCTTGTACTGCGTCGCCACGCCGAAGCGGCGAATGCCCGAATTGAGGGCGTTCGACAACGCGAAGTCGATGATGCGCGACTTGCCGCCGAAATAGACCGCCGGTTTGGCGCGGCGATCCGTCAATTCCATCAATCGCGATCCGCGTCCCCCGGCCAGCACGTAGGCCATCGCGTGCCTGGAGAGGGGCGCTCCGCCCGCCGACGGCTTCACCGCCTTGGTCGGCATCGTGTTCATCGTCCAGTCCTCCCGTCGTCGGGTTTTCGTTTGGGGCGTGACGCCCGTGAGCTCACTCGCCCACCCACTCGAACATCACCGTGGCGAGCGGAGGCACCAGGATCGCCGCCGACGCGGGCAGCCCATGGCTCTCCCGTTCCTCGACGCGGATCTCGCCGCCGTTGCCCATGTTGGAGCCGCCGTAGCAGGCGGCGTCGGAATTGAGGATCTCCCGCCAACGCCCCGCGCGCGGGAAGCCGAGGCGATAGTGATCGCGCGGCAGCGGCGTGAAGTTGGAGACCACCAGAACCGGCGGATCCCCCCATTCGCCGAAGCGCGCGAAGGCATAGACCGACTGGTCGCGATCCTCGACCACGACCCAGCGGAACCCCTCCTGCTCGCAGTCGCGGGCATGGAGCGCCGGCGTGTCGCGATAGACCCGGTTGAGATCGCGCAACAGGCTCTGCAGGCCGCGATGCTCGGGATAGTCGGTCAGGTGCCAGTCGAGGCTCTTGTCGTGGTTCCACTCCGCCCACTGGCCGAACTCCTGTCCCATGAACAGGAGCTTCTTGCCGGGATGCCCCCACATGAAGCCGTAATAGGCGCGGAGATTGGCGAACTTCTGCCAGTGATCGCCGGTCATCTTGCCGATCAGCGATCCCTTGCCGTGCACCACCTCGTCGTGGCTGAGCGGCAGCACGAAGTTCTCGGCGAAGGCATAGAGCAGGCCGAAGGTCAGCTGATCGTGGTGCCAGCGCCGATGGATCGCCTCGCGCGACATGAAGTCGAGCGTGTCGTGCATCCAGCCCATGTTCCACTTGAAGCCGAAGCCGAGACCGCCCGCGTAGACCGGCGCCGAGACGCCCGGCCAGGCGGTCGATTCCTCGGCGATCGTCACCGCCCCGGTGCCGAGCCCGTAGACGAGTTCGTTGACCCGCCGCAGGAAGGCCACCGCCTCGCGATTGTCGCGACCGCCGTCCTCGTTCGGCAGCCATTCGCCCTCTTTGCGCGAATAGTCGAGGTAGAGCATCGAGGCGACCGCATCGACCCGAAGGCCGTCGATGTGATAGCGCTCGAGCCAGAACAGCGCGTTGGCGCACAGCATCGACACCACTTCCGGACGGCCGAAGTCGTAGATCGCCGTGTTCCAGTCGGGGTGAAAGCCGCGCCGCGGATCGGCGTGCTCGTAGAGCGGCCCGCCGTCGAATTCGCGCAGCCCGTGCTCGTCGGTCGGGAAATGCGCCGGCACCCAGTCGAGGATGACGCCGAGCCCGGCCGCATGCGCCTTGTCGACGAAGCGGGCGAAGCCCTCCGGCTCGCCGAAGCGCCGCGTCGGCGCGAAGAGGCCGATCGGCTGATAGCCCCAAGACGCGTCGAACGGATGCTCGGAGACCGGCAGCAGTTCCAGATGGGTGAAGCCGAGCCCGGCCGCATAGGGGATCAGGCGATCCGACAGCTCGTCCCAGGTCAGGAACCGGCCCCAGTCGGCCTTGGCCCACGATCCGAGATGGACCTCGTAGATCGACATCGGCCGCCGCCGGTCGTCGCCCGGCCGCCGCGCCATCCAGTCCGCGTCGGTCCATTCGAACCGATCGGTGCGCACCACCACCGAGGCGGTCGACGGCCGCATCTCGCTGCCGAAGCCGAACGGATCGGCCTTGAGCGGGAGGAGCCGCCCGTCCGCCGCGACGATCTCGTATTTGTAGACCGCGCCGGCGTCGACACCGGGGGCGAAGATCTCCCAGATGCCGCTGTCGATGCGCTTGCGCATCTGGTGACGGCGCCCGTCCCAGGCGTTGAAGTCGCCGACCACCGACACGCGCGCCGCGTTCGGCGCCCACACCGCGAAATTGACGCCGGCGACGCCCTCGTGCTCGACCAGCTGCGCGCCGAGCCGCTCGAACAGCCGCCGATGCGTGCCCTCGACCAGCAGATAGTCGTCCGTGGACCCCAGGAACGGCGCGAAGGCGTAAGGATCGATCAGATCCCACGACGCCGAGCGGTTGGTCGCGCGCAGAACGTAGCGCCGGCCGAGCTTCGCCGCCTTGCCCTTGAGCAGGCCCTCGAAGAAGCCGGCGTCGTCACGCCGCTCCAGCCGCGCCACCGCGCGACCGGCCGAATCGACGACGTCGAGAAACTCCGCATGCGGCACGAAGGCTCGAACCACCGGCCCCTCGGGCGTGTCGTGCGGCCCGAGAACGGCGAACGGATCGCCATGACGTCCGCCGACGATCGCATCGACGTCCGATTGCCGAGCCATCCAGGCCGGGCTCACTGCATGGTCGCTCATCGCGCCCCCTTTCGGAAGTCGCCCCGACCCGTGGTGGGCGGTCGCTGCGATCTTCCCCAGTCCGTGTGGTCGACCGTCGGGATGACGATCGCATGACGACGACGCCGAAGGCGCCGCCCCGCCTCATCCCAACGGCGGCCGGACCGGCACGTTCCAGATGTCCTCGGCATATTCGGAGATCGTCCGATCCGAGGAGAACCATCCCATGTGCGCGGTGTTGAGAGCCGCCGAGCGACGCCAAGCCGCCTTGTCGCGCCATTTGCGGAACACGGCACGCTGCGTCGCGTAGTAACTCTCGAAGTCCGCCGTCACCATGAAATAGTCATGATATGTCAGCGCGTCGACCAGGGGTTTGTACCGATCGGGTTCCCCCGGAGAGAACACCCCCGAACCGATCGACTCCAACACTTCACTGAGGATCGAAGACTTGGCGAGTGTTTCGCGACTGTCGATCCCTTGTGCCCGCCGAGCCTCGACTTCTTCCGCCGTCAGGCCGAAGATGAAGATGTTGTCGTCTCCGACATGTTCCTTCATCTCGACGTTGGCCCCGTCGAGCGTACCGATCGTCAGCGCGCCGTTGAGACCGAACTTCATGTTGCCGGTGCCGGAAGCCTCCATGCCCGCCGTCGAGATCTGTTCCGACAGATCGGCCGCGGGAATGATCCGTTCGGCAAGTGAGACATTGTAATTAGGCAAGAAAACCACCTTGAGCAGACCGCGCAGCGTCGGGTCGGTGTTCACCACCTTGGCGACGTCGTTGGCGAGCTTGATGATCAGCTTGGCCTGAGCATAGGAGGCGGCCGCCTTGCCGGCGAAGATCTTCACGCGCGGGATCCAATCGCGCGTCGGCTGCGCCCTCATCGCGTCGTAGACGGCGATCGTCTCGAGGATGTTCAGCAACTGACGCTTGTATTCGTGGATGCGCTTGATCTGCACGTCGAACAACGCGTGCGGATCGACCTTGACCTCGCAGCGGTCGAGGATGAGCCGCGCCAGCCGTTCCTTGTTGGCGAGCTTGACGGCGGCGAACTTCTCCTGGAACCCGGCGTCGTCGGCATGCGGGGCGAGCTTCGTCAGCTCGCGCGCGTCGTCGAGGAAGGACGGGCCGATCGCCTCGCCGATCAGTCCGGTCAGCCCCGGGTTCGACTGATAGAGCCAGCGGCGGAAGGTGATGCCGTTGGTCTTGTTGACGATGCGATTCGGATAGGCCGTGTTGAGGTCGCGGAACACCGTGACCTTCATCAGGTCGGAGTGCAGCGCCGAGACGCCGTTGACCTTGTGGCTGCCGAGATAGGCGAGATGGCCCATGCGCACGCGCCGGCCGCCCTGCTCGTCGATGATCGACAGCGCCGAGAGGAAGCCGCCGTCGGCCTCGCCCTTCTTCTTGATCTCGTCGAGCTGCAGGCCGTTGATCAGATAGATGATCTGCATGTGGCGCGGCAGGAGCCGCTCCATCAGCGGCACCGGCCAGGTCTCGAGCGCCTCCGGCAGCAGCGTGTGGTTGGTGTAGGAGAAGGTCGCCCGGGTCAGCTCCCAGGCCTTCGCCCACTCCACCTCGTGGATGTCGACCAGGATGCGCATCATCTCGGCGACAGCAATCGCCGGATGGGTGTCGTTGAGCTGGATCGCCACCTTCTCCGGCAGCGTCGTGATGTCGGCGTGCTGGTTGAGATGACGCCGCATCAGATCCTGCAGCGAGGCCGAGGCGAAGAAGAACTCCTGCCTGAGGCGCAGTTCCTGGCCCGCCGGCGTCGCGTCGGAGGGATAGAGCACCTTGGAGATCGCCTCCGCCTTGACGCGCGCCGCCGCCGCGCCGACGTAGTCGCCGCGGTTGAAGGCGTCGAGGCGCAGCGGATCGGACGCCTTCGCCGACCACAGGCGGAGCGTGTTCACGTGCTGCCCGCGCCAGCCGACGATCGGCGTGTCGTAGGCGACCGCCAGAACCGTCTCGGCCGGACGCCATTCGTAGCGCACCGTGCCGTCGCGATCGGTCATCGCCTCGACCCGGCCGCCGAACCCGATCGGATAGGCGACCTCGGCGCGCGGGAACTCCCAAGGGTTGCCCCAGGCGAGCCAGTCCTCCGGATATTCGAGCTGCCAGCCGTCCTTGATCCGCTGGCGGAACAGGCCGTGGTCGTAGCGGATGCCGTAGCCGTAGGCGGCGATCGACAGCGTCGCCATCGATTCCATGAAACAGGCCGCCAGACGCCCGAGACCGCCGTTGCCGAGCGCCGCGTCCGGCTCGACCTCCTTGAGCAGGTCGAGATCGACGTCGAGCCCGCCGAGCGCCTCGCGCACCGTGTCGGTGATCTCGAGATTGCCCATGGCGTCGAAGAGCAGCCGCCCGATCAGGAACTCGAGGCTGAGGTAATAGACGCGCTTCTCGTCGGTGTCGTAGGTCTGGGTGGTCGAGACCATCCAGTTGTCGACGATGACGTCGCGCACGGCCAGCGCCGTCGCCACGAACCAGTCGTGGGTCGAAGCCGCGATCGGGTTCTTGCCGACCGCATATTTGAGCTTTTCGAGGATCGCTTCGCGCAGGGCCTCGACCGACGCGGGTCCTCGCGCCGTCGCTCCTCGCGTCATGCCTGCCAATTCGACCATCGCGTCCGACCCTCCAGTATCCGCCGTGGACGACGCGGGCGAGGGACCCTGAACGGCCCCCTCGACTCCCTCGTCCGTCCCCACGGCATCGATGCCATGTTTCGGACGTCGAAAGCAATTCCGATGCCGGTGGCTCGCGGAACGAGAGCGCCCCGTCCCGCGCGCGCCGCGTGCCTCAGCGCCAGGCGTCGGCCTGGACCAGACTCTCGTCCTTCCACGCCTCGCGGGCGTTCTTCGCCGCGGTCCAGTTGGGCAGGAAGGAGAAGGCCTCGTCGAGGATGTGCGGCGTGTGCCGGCCGGCCGAAAAGTGCATCGCCCGGTCGAAATACTCCGCCAGCGCCGGCTTGAACGTAGGGTGCGCGCAGCGCTCGATCACGAGCTTCGCCCGCGCCTTGGGGCTGAGGCCGCGCAGGTCGGCGAGGCCCTGCTCGGTGACGATCACCTGCACGTCGTGCTCGGTGTGGTCGACATGGGACACCATCGGCACGATGCACGAGATCGCCCCGTTCTTCGCCACCGACGGGGTCATGAAGAACGAAATATAGGCATTGCGCGCGAAATCGCCGGAGCCGCCGATGCCGTTCATGATCGACGTGCCCATGATGTGGGTGGAGTTGACGTTGCCGTAGATGTCCGCCTCGATCATGCCGTTCATGGCGATGACGCCGAGCCGGCGGATCACCTCGGGATGGTTCGAGATCTCCTGCGGACGCAGCACGATGCGCTCGCGGTAGAAGTCGATGTTGTCGAGGAACTCCTTGGTCGCCTCCTCGGAGAGCGACAGCGCCGTCGCCGAGGCCATCGTCAGCTTGCCCGACTTGATCAGGCTCAGCATGCCGTCCTGCAGCACTTCGGTGTAGGCGGTCAGGTTCTCGAACGGCCCGTGCTCGAGATCGGCCATCACGGCATTGGCGACGTTGCCGACGCCCGACTGGAGCGGCAGCAGGTTCTCAGGCAGCCGACCCATCTTCACCTCGTGACCGAGGAAGTCGACGATGTGGGCGGCGATCGTCTTGGAGGTCTCGTCGGGCGCGGTGAAGGCGGTGCAGCGGTCGGGCGCGTCGGTCTCGACGATCGCCACGATCTTCTCCGGATCGCAGTGGAAATAGGGCTCGCCGATGCGATCGGCGGCGGTCACCATCGGGATCGGCTTGCGGTGCGGCGGCCGGTCGGTGCCGTAATAGACGTCGTGCATGCCGTCGAGGGCGAGGCTCTGCCAGGAATTGACCTCGAGGATGATCTTGTCGGCCTGATCGAGCCAGGTCTTGTTGTTGCCGATCGAGGAGGAGGGAATGAGCCGCCCGTCCTCGCGCACGCCGGCGACTTCCACCACCGCGACGTCGAGCTTGCCGAGGAAGCCGAACCACACGAACTGCGCCACGTGGCTGAGATGGATGTCGATGTATTCCATCTCGCCGGCGTTGATGCGCTTCCGGCAGACCGGATCGGACTGATAGGGCAGCCGCATCTCGATGCCGTCGACCTTGGCGAGCGCCCCGTCGAGTTCGGGCGCCGTCGAGGCGCCGGTCCACACCGACACCTTGAAGGGCTCGCCGCGCGCATGCGCCGCCTCGATCCGCTTGGCGAGCTCGAGCGGCACCAGCTTCGGATAGCCCGCGCCGGTGAACCCACTCATGCCCACCGTCGAGCCCGACGGGATCAGCGAGGCGGCCTGGGCCGCCGACATGATCTTGGACCGGAGGCCGGGATGGAGCACACGGGAAGCGGACGTCTGAATGGTCATCTGGGGGAAGCCCTCTCGAAAGGCGCGGCGTCGCGCCGCGCGCTCGTCCGACCGAAGCCCCGCGCCCACCCCCACCCCGCCATGCCGGACGGAGCGAGCCGCAGTCTCGATCTCGCGCATTGCCTAACCGCCTGCAGTCGCACGGCGAAATCAGACGAAAGGCGGGGTCGACCACGGGCCGATCGTCTCCGCGATCCCCGCCGAGCGATATAATCCATTGAAAAGAAAGACGTTGCAAGCCACGCCGGCGGCGCGACACTCATGAAATTCTTGCCATGTGTTTATCGTATTGCTGCAAAGCACAACGATGCACTGAGCGCATGACGGGACATCCTCGGGACGAATCCGCCGGCTCCTCGCCGACGCTCGCCGCCGGTCCTCGCCGCGCGTCGCATTGACTCTCCCGCCGTTCCGCTCATATTTCGGCCGATCGACGGTCCCGCGAGCCACCTCGCGGGCGAAGAGGGAATGCGGTTCGAACCCTTCCATACGGTCGTGCCCGGAATCGGGCGCCACCGGCGGGCGAGGTTCGAGAAGCCGCGGCTGCCCCCGCAACTGTGAGCGGAGAGTGCGACGCCGAAAGGCCACTGGGGTTCGCCCCCGGGAAGGCGGCGTCGCGCGCGAGATCCGCGAGCCAGGAGACCTGCCGTCGATGAGACCGACCGGACCGCCGGAGGGGCGGAGAAGGAGACCTGCGCATGTCGACACCCCACTCGCATCCCCCTGCCCCGACGCCCGAGGCGCCCCCGACCACCGTGCTCGTCTGCACCTCGTGCCGCCGCGAAGGCGACGCCGAGGACGGCCCGCGCGCCGGCGCCCGCCTCCGCGACGCGCTCCTCGACGCCGCGCGCGGACGCGGCGACGTCCGCGTCGTCGGCGTCGAATGCCTCTCGGTGTGCAAGCGGCCGATCACCGTCGGCTTCGCCGATGCCGGCAAATGGACCTACGTCTACGGCGACTTCCCCCCCGAGGCGGCCGAGGAGATCCTCGCCACCGCCGCCCTCTACGGCGCCGCGCCCGACGGGCTGATCCCGTGGAAGAGCCGTCCCGCCGCCTTCAGGAAGGGCGTCGTCGCCCGCATCCCGCCCTTCGTCTCCGTTCCCGAGGTGACCGCATGACCGCCTTCGCCAAGATCCCCGTCACCATCGTCACGGGCTTCCTCGGCGCGGGCAAGACCACGCTGATTCGCCACCTGATCGAGAACGCCCGCGGCCGCCGCCTCGCCCTGATCGTCAACGAATTCGGCGACGTCGGCATCGACGGCGAGATCCTGCGCTCCTGCGCCAACGACGCCTGCGCCGCCGACGCGATCGTCGAACTGGCCAACGGCTGCCTGTGCTGCACCGTCGCCGACGACTTCATGCCGGCGATCGAGGGCTTGCTGGCGCTGCCGAACCGGCCCGACCACATCGTCGTCGAGACCTCCGGCCTCGCCCTGCCGAAGCCCCTGATCAAGGCCTTCGACTGGCCCGAGATCCGCGCGAAACTGACCGTCGACGGCGTCGTCGCGGTGGTCGACGGCCGCGCCGTCGCCGACGGCCGCTTCGCCGACGATCCCGCCGCCGTCCTCGCCCGGCGCGCCGAGGACACGGCCGTCGATCACGACAATCCGCTCGAGGAGGTCTACGAGGACCAGCTGCTCGCCGCCGATCTGGTCGTGGTCAACAAGGCCGACCTCCTCGACGCGGAGGCGCTGGCCGCGCTCGAGGCGGAGATCCGCACCGCGATCCCGCGCGCCGTCAAGGTGGTGACCGCCACCGAGGGCCGCGTCGATCCGGCGGTGGCGCTCGGTCTGGTCGCGTCCGCCGAGGACGATCTCGCCGCCCGCCCCTCCCATCACGAGGCCGAGGGCGAGGATCACGACCACGACGACTTCACCACCTTCGTCGTCGACGTCGCCCCCGCCGCCGATCCCGAGAGCCTCGTCGCCCGCCTCGCGGCGGTGGTCGAGGCCCACGACGTGCTGCGGGTGAAGGGTTGGGTCGCCGTCTCCGGCCGCCCCATGCGCCTGTTGGTGCAAGGGGTCGGCGCCCGCTTCCAGCATCGCTGGGATCGCCCTTGGGGCCGCGACGAGGCCCGCGCCGGCCGTCTCGTGGTGATCGCCGAGAAGGGCCTCGACGAGGCCGCCGTGCGCGCCGCGCTCGCCGCCTGAGGAGAGCATCATGCATCTCGTCGCCGATCAGGTGCGATCGCTGGACGAGACCGCGCGCGCCGTCGACCTCGGCCAGACCACGGCCGAGGTCGCTTTCCTCTCCTTCTCCGACAGCGATCTGGCGCTGGTGGCGAAGGCCCATGCCGCCGGCGCGGACGCCCTGCCGTCGCTGCGCCTCGCCTCGCTCGCCGATCTGCGCCACCCCTATTCGGTCGACCTGTGGCTCGACGCCGTCGGCCGCAAGGCGCGTTTCGTTCTGGTCCGGCTCCTCGGCGGCATGGACTATTGGCGCTACGGCGTCGACGAACTCGCCGCCGCCGCCCGCAACCACGGCCTCACCCTCGCCCTCGTGCCCGGCGACGCCCGCGAGGACGACCGTCTCGACCGCGCCTCGACGCTGCCCCCCGAGGACCTGCGCCGGCTCTGGCGCTGGTTCGACGAGGGCGGCCCCGACAACGTCGCCTCCGCGCTCGGCTGGATCGCCGCCCGGCTCGGCCGCGACGCCGCCTGGGACGAGCCGCGCCCGCTCCCCGCCCACGGCGAGATGATCGAGGCGGCCCGGGACGGCGACGGCCCGCTCGCGCTCGTCACGCTCTATCGCTCGATCTGGGCGGCGGCCGACGCCGCGCCGATCACCGCCCTCGCCGACGCGCTCGCCGCGCGCGGCTTCCGAGTGCGCGCCGAATGGGTGACGAGCCTCAAGGATGCCCGCGTCGTCGCCGGCCTCGCCCGGCTGATCGAGACGGAGCGCCCGGCGATCGTCGTCAACACCACCGCCTTTTCCGCCCGCCTCGACGACGGCACCACCGTGCTCGACCGCGCCGGCGTGCCCGTCCTCCAGGCGGTGCTCGCCACCTGCGCCCGCGAGGCCTGGGAGAGCTCGACCCGCGGTCTCGCCGCCGCCGACCTCGCCATGAACGTCGTGCTGCCCGAGGTCGACGGCCGCATCGCCACCCGCGCGATCTCCTTCAAGGGTCGCGAGGCCCGTTCCGAAGCCCATCAACATGCACGCAACGTGCATATGGCGGATGCCGAGGGCATCGCCGCCGTGGCCGATCTCGCCCGCGCCTGGGTGCGTCTCGGCGCGACGCCGAGGGCCGAGCGCCGCCTCGCGCTGGTGGTCTCCGACTATCCCGCCAAGGGCGGCCGCACCGCCTATGCCGTCGGCCTCGACACGCCGGCATCCGTGGTCGCCGTCGCCGAGGACCTCGCCGCCGCCGGCTACGCCGTGACGCCGCCGCCCGACACGGCCACGCTGATGCGGGTCCTCGAAGGCCGGACCGCCCCGACAGACGGAGCCTCGGCCCCCTTCCCTTCTCCCCTTGCGGGAGAAGGTGCCCGAAGGGCGGATGAGGCGTCCGAGAGCCACCCCCGAGACCCGGCGTCCCCTGATGCCCACCCGGTCGCCACCTCCTCGGCCCCCTTCATGGTGAGGTGCGCCGCCGAAGGCGGGGCCTCGAACCACGAAGGGATGGGAGGCGACGGCCTCGCCCCGACTTCGCCCTTCGAGGTCGATCTTCGATCGGCACCTCAGGGTGAAGCCCACACCGCCGGGGGGCCCGACCGCGAAGTGCTCGCCGCAACCATCATCCCCGGCCGCAGCGCGACTCCGTCGCGCGGAGGGGAACGGGATCCACGCGGCCTCGCACCGAGCAACGGCACCCTCGGCTCGCGTCCCTCGCCCGGAACGACGACGGAGGACGACACCCCCGCCCTCTCCCTCGCCGCCTACGAGCGCCTCTTCGCGACCCTCCCCGCCGCCTTCCGCGACGCGGTCACGGCGACGTGGGGGTCCCCCGCCGCCGACCCGAACCTCGACGGCGACGCCTTCCGCTTCCCCCACCTCGCGCTCGGCCACCTGACCGTCGCGGTCCAGCCCGATCGCGGCCGCCGCGACACCCGCAAGACCGACTATCACGACACGGCGATCCCGCCGCGCCACGGCTATGTCGCCTTCTATCTGTGGCTGCGCGAGACGCTTCGCATCGACGCGATGATCCATCTCGGCACCCACGGCACGCTCGAATGGCTGCCGGGCAAGAGCGCCGCGCCCTCCCCCGCCTGCGCGCCGACCGCCGTGCTAGGCCCGGTGCCGGTCGTCTATCCCTTCGTGGTCAACAATCCCGGCGAGGCGGCGCAGGCCAAGCGCCGCATCGGCGCCGTCACCGTCGGCCACATGACGCCGCCGCTGGCGCGCGCCGGCAGCCACGGCGCCGCCGCCGAGATCGAGGCCCTGCTCGACGAATTCAGCCAGGCCCAGACCCTCGACGCCCGCCGCGCCAAGCGCCTCGCCGAGACGATCCTCGAGCGCGCCCGCGAGACCGGCCTGGCGCAGGAGAGCGGCATCGCGCCCGATCTCGAGCCGGCCGAGGCGCTGACCCGGCTCGACGCCTGGCTCTGCGATCTGAAGGACGCCCGCATCGCCGACGGCCTCCACGTCTTCGCCCGGCCCGACGCGCCCACCCTGCGCGCCGCCGCCCTCGAGGCGCTCGGCGAGGGGCTGACCGGCCCCGCCCGCGCCGATCTCCCGGGCAGGCTCGACGCCTGCGCCGAGGCCGAGCGCGACGGCCTCCTCGCCGCTCTCGACGGCCGCTTCCTCGCCCCCGGTCCGGCAGGCGCCCCGGCGCGCGGCCGCCTCGACGTGATGCCGACCGGGCGCAATCTCTACGCGGTCGATCCGCGCGGCGTGCCGACCCGCACCGCCTGGGAGATCGGCCGCCGCACGGCGGAGGAGGTGGTCGCCCGCCACGTCCAGGACCACGGCGACTGGCCGCGCGCCATCGTGCTCGATCTCTGGGGCTCGGCCACCATGCGCACCGGCGGCGACGATCTCGCGCAAGGGTTCGCGCTGATGGGCGTGCGCCCGACCTGGGACGCGGCGACCGCGCGCGTCGCCGGGTTCGAGATCCTGGTCCCGGCCAAGATCGGCCGCCCCCGGGTCGACGTCACCCTGCGCGTCTCCGGCCTCTTCCGCGACGTCTTCGAAAGCCAGATCGCCCTCTTCGATCAGGCCGTGCGCGCCGTCGCCGCCCTCGACGAGGACGACGAGGACAATGCGCTCGCCGCCGCCCGCCGCGCCGCCGGAGGCGCGATCGAGGCGGGTTGGCGCGTCTTCGGCGCGGCGCCCGGCGCCTATGGCATCGGCCTCTCCTCGACGGTGGCGTCCGGCGCCTGGGAGACCCGCGCCGACCTCGGCGCCGCCTATGTCGCCGCCTCCGCCCACGCCTATGGGCTCGACGCCGCCGGCATCGCCGCGCCGGCCGCCTTCGAGGCCCGCGTCGCCGCCGCCGACGCCTTCGTCCACACCCGCGACACGGTCGAGCAGGACGTCCTCGACGCCGACGCCTTCGCCGAGCACGAGGGCGGCTTCGCCGCCGCCGCCGCGATGCTGGGCAAGAGCCCGGCCCTCTGGCACGCCGACACCACCCGCACCGATCGCTCCACCGTGCGCAGCCTCGCCGAGGAGATCGCCCGGGTGGTCCGGGCACGCGCCACCAATCCGCGTTGGATCGCCGGCCAGATGCGCCACGGCCATCGCGGCGCCGCCGAGATCGCCGAGACCATCGCCAATCTCCACGTCTTCGCCGCGACCACGGACGCAGTGGCGCCGAGGGCCTACGATCTGCTATTCGACGCGACACTCGGCGACGAACGGGTCCGCGCCTTCATGATCGACGCCAACCCCCTCGCCGCCCGAGCCGCCGCCCGCACCTTCGACGAGGCGCTGCGCCGCGGCCTGTGGGCGAGCCGGCGCAATTCCGTCGCCGGATGTCTGGCGGAGATCCTGGAGGACGACCGATGACCGGAAGAGACAGACCCGATCCCGCGCTCGTCAAAGGCTGGTGCCCCGGCGCGCTGCGCCCGATGGAGACCGGCGACGGCTTTCTCGTCCGCGTGCGCCTGACCGCCGGGATCCTGCCGGCCGCGATCGCCGGTGAGCTCTCCGACCTCTCCCGCCGCTTCGGCAACGAGCTGATCGACTATTCCCAGCGCGGCAACCTGCAACTGCGCGGCGTTTCGATCGAGAACATCCACCCGCTCCAGGAGGCGCTCGCCGAACTCGGTCTGCTCGACCATGATGCCGCTGCGGAAGCGGTGCGCAACATCGTCGCCTCGCCGCTCTCCGGGCTCGATCCCGACGCCGCGATCGACGGCCGCGCCCTCTGCGCCGCGCTCGAGACCCGCCTGACCGAGGACGCGAGCCTCCATGCGCTACCCGGCAAATTCGGCTTCGTCGTCGACGAGGGCGGCCGGCTGGCGCTCGACGACGTCGCCGTCGACGTCCGCCTGACCGGGGTGCGGACGCCGGACGGCCCGCGTGTCCTGATCCAGGTCGCGACCGCCCCGGGCCGGTATCGCTCGATCGCCGCCGTGCCGGTCGAAGACGCTCCCGACCATGCCGCCGCCCTCGCCCGCGCGGTGATCGCGCTGCGCGCGGGCCTCGCCGAGGCGCCGCGCCGCATGCCGGAGATCCTGGCACGCGTCGGCCTCCCCGCGCTCTTCGAGGCGGCCGGCTTCGGCGAGACCCTGGCCGAGGTCACGCCGCTCCTGCCGCGCGCCTGCGGTGCCGAGGCGGTGCTCGGCGACCACACCCACGATCCCGCCGCCTTCATCGGCATCGGCGCCCCCTTCGGCCGCTTCACCGCCGACCAGATGGCGCTGCTCGGCGAACTCGCCGCCGAACGCGCGGCCGGCGAGCTGCGCCTGACCCCGTGGCGGGTGGTGCTGATGCCCGGCGTCAAGCCGGAGAAGATGCCGCGCATCCGCCCCTGGATCGCCTCGGCGCGCTACGTCTTCGCCGCCGACGACCCGCGTCTGGCGGTGGTCTCTTGCGCCGGCGCGAGCGGCTGCCGCTCCGCCACCGTCGAAGCCCGGATCGACGGCGAGACCCTCGCCCCCCATGCCCGCCGCCTCGCCGAGGCCGGCGTGACGCTGCACGTCTCCGGCTGCGAGAAGGGCTGCGCCCATCCGGGCCCGGCGCTGGTGACGCTCACCGGCCGCGACGGCGCCTACGACCTCGTCCGCAACGGCCGCGCCTGGGACGAACCGTGGATGACCGGCCTCACCCTCGCCGAAGCCGTCGCCACGCTGACCGATCTCGCCCCCCTCTGAGGAGCCCGCCTTGAACGCCACCCCCGGCGACGTCGCCACCCGAGAGACCTACGTCAAGGACGGCGCGGCGATCTACGAACGCTCGTTCCGCATCATCCGCGCCGAGGCCGACCTCGCCCGTTTCACCACGCCCGTGGAGGAGCGCACCGCCGTGCGCATCATCCATTCCTGCGGCATGGTCGAGGTCGCCGCCGACATCGCCTTTGCCCCCGGCGCCTGCAAGGCGGCCGAGGCGGCGTTGAAGCTCGGCGCGCCGATCCTCTGCGACGCCGAGATGGTGGCGCGCGGCATCACCCGCGCCCGCCTTCCCGCCGACAACGCGGTGATCTGCACCCTCAACGACCCCTCCGTCGCCGATCTCGCGAAGACCATGGGCACCACCCGCTCCGCCGCCGCGATGGAACTGTGGCGCCCGCGTCTCGCCGGCAGCGTCGTCGCCATCGGCAACGCGCCGACCTCGCTCTTCCGCCTCCTCGAAATGTTCGACGAGGGCGCCCCCCTTCCGGCGGCGATCGTCGGCATGCCCGTCGGCTTCGTCGGCGCCGCCGAGAGCAAGGAGGCGCTGATCGCCGACGGCCGCGTCCCCTGGCTGGTGGTGCGCGGCCGCAAGGGCGGCTCGGCGATGACCGCCGCCGCCGTCAACGCACTCGCCTCGGCAAAGGAATGATCATGACGCCCAAGGGCACTTTTCACGGCGTCGGCCTCGGCCCCGGCGATCCCGATCTCCTGACCGTCCAGGCGGTGAAACTCGTCGAGGCCGCCGGTCTCCTCACCTATTTCGCCAAGAAGGGCCGGCGCGGCAACGCCCGCACCATCGTCGACAAATGGGTCCCGGCCGGCAAGCCCGAGCTGCCCCTGTGGTATCCCATGACCACGGAAACCCATTTCGGCGAGGAGATCTACATCACCGCGCTGAAGGAGTTCTACGAGCGCTCGGTCGAGGCGATCGCCGACGTCCTCGACATGGGCAAGGACGTGGTCCTCGTCTGCGAGGGCGATCCGATGTTCTACGGCTCCTTCATGCACCTCTACATCCGGCTGAAGGATCGTTACCCGACGAAGATCACCCCCGGCGTCACCGGCATGGCCGGCTGCTGGGCGGCGGCGGGCCTGCCCATGACCTGGGGCGACGATCAGCTCTCGGTCCTGCCCGGCACCCTCGACGAGGACGAGCTGGTGCGCCGCCTGGAGGCGACCGACGCCGCCGTGATCATGAAGCTCGGCTCCAATTTCGCCAAGGTTCGCAAGGCGATCGAGCGCGCCGGCATGCTCGCGCGGGCGACCTATGTCGAGCGCGGCACCATGGCCGGCGAGGTGGTCACCGCGCTCGCCGACCGCGACGACGGCACCGCCCCCTATTTCTCGCTGATCCTGATCCCCGGCGAGGGACGGCGGCCATGAGCCGGCAAACGAATGCCGGCTGGCTCCGCGTCGTCGGCACCGGGCCGGGCCCGGAGCACTGGCTGACGCCGGAGACGGCCGCGATCCTCGCGGAGGCGACCGACCTCGTCGGTTACGCGCCTTATGTCGCCCGCTGCCCCGAGCGCCCCGGCCAGACCCGCCACGCTTCCGACAATCGGGTCGAACTCGATCGCGCCCGCCACGCGCTGGAGCTGGCGACGGCGGGCGCCCGGGTGGCGGTGGTCTCCGGCGGTGATCCCGGCGTCTTCGCCATGGCGGCGGCGGTGATGGAGGCGATCGACGGCGGCCGGCCGGAATGGCGCGGCCTCGACGTCACGGTCCACCCCGGCGTCTCGGCGATGCAGGCGGCCTCCGCCCGGCTCGGCGCGCCGCTCGGCGGCGATTTCTGCGCCATCAACCTCTCGGACAATCTGAAGCCCTGGGACCTCGTCGAGCGCCGCCTGACCGCCGCCGCCGAGGTCGGCTTCGTGATCGCGCTCTACAACCCCGCCTCCAAGGCGCGGCCGCGACAGATCTTCGACGCCTTCGCCTGCCTCTCCCGGGTCCGCGCCCCGCAGACCGTGGTGATCTTCGCCCGCGCCGTCGGCCGTCCCGACGAGCGGGTGATCGTGACGACGCTCGGCGCCGCCGACTTGTCCGTCGTCGACATGGCCACCTGCGTCATCATCGGCAACGCCGACACCCGGCGGATCGAGCGCGGCGACGGCCTCGAGCCCTGGGTCTGGTCGCCCCGTTCGGTCGCGAGGTGAGCCTATGACGGCCGCCCTCGCCGAAGTCCCGGCCTCCTTCCCTTCTCCCCTTGCGGGAGAAGGTGCCCGAAGGGCGGATGAGGGGTCGCTGCCCCACCTCGAAGGCCGCCGCCCGAGGCGAGGCCCAGCCCCCTCATCCGGCGCTGCGCGCCACCTTCTCCCACGAGGGGAGAAGGGGCGCCCGCTTCACGGCGACCGGCCCGAACGCGCACGATGCTGCACCGCACAACGTTCGCGCAAATTCATTCTACGCCGCCTCGACCCCATTCAGAAAAGCGAACACCCCGGCGACGTCGCCGACCCGGGGCACGTCCGGGCGCAGCGGCGGCTGCTGGATCACCACCGGCAGGCCGAGTTCGCGCGCCGCGACGATCTTCGGGTAGGTCGCGGCCCCGCCGGAATTCTTGGTGACCACGACCTCGATCCGCTCGCGCTCCATCAAGGCCCGCTCGGCCGCGAGATCGAACGGACCGCGATCGAAGAGCAGGACGTGATCGGGCAGTCCCGCCAGCACCTCCGCCTCGGGCGGATCGATGGTGCGGACGACGTAGTGATGCTGCGGCGCGACCGCGAAACGCGCGAGCCCCAGCCGTCCGGTGGTGAGCAGGACGCGTCGCGGCGCCGCCCCGATCGCCCCAGCCGCCTCCTCGAGGCTCGCCACCTCGCGCCAGTCGTCGCCCGGCGCGCGGGTCCAGGCGGGGCGGACGAAGGCGACGATCGGCGTTCCCGTCGCCCGCGCCGCCTCGGCCGCGTTGCGGCTGATCTGCGCCGCGAAGGGATGGGTGGCGTCGACCAGCGCATCGATGGCATGGTCCCGCAAATAGGCCGCCAACCCCTCGACGCCGCCGAAACCGCCGATTCGCGTCGGGATCGGCTGGGCCGCCGGATCGACGGTGCGTCCGGCCAGCGACAGCGTCGCCTCGATGTCCGCCCGCTCGGCCAGGGCCTTCGCCAGACGGCTCGCCTCGGTGGTGCCGCCCAGAACCAGAATGCGCATGCGACCCTCCAGGAGTGCTCGCGATGATCGATCCGACCGAGACCCGCCCGTGGCTCGCCATCCTCGGCCTCGGCGAGGACGGCCTCGACGGCCTGTCGCCCGCCGCGCGCCGTCTGCTCGACGGCGCCGAACTCGTCGTCGGCGGTAAGCGTCATCTCGCGCTGATCGGCGAGACGCAAGCCGAAAAGCTCGCCTGGCCCTCCCCGCTCACCGATGCCTTCCCGGCGATCCTCGCCCGGCGGGGCCACCCCGTCGTGGTGCTCGCCTCGGGCGATCCCTTCTCCTACGGCGTCGGCTCGCTGCTGGCCCGCGCCGTGCCGCCGACCGAATACGTGACCCTGCCGGCGCCGTCGGCCTTCTCGATGGCGGCGGCGCGCGTCGGCTGGGCGGTGCAGGACTGCGCGCTCGTGACGCTGCACGGCCGCGCCTTCGAGAAGATCGTGCCCCATCTCCAGCCCGGCCGCCGCATCCTGGTGCTGTCCTGGGACGGCACCACGCCGCTGCGCCTCGCCGAACATCTGACGAAGAACGGCATGGGCCGCTCGAAGCTGATCGTGCTCGAGGCCATGGGCGGCGCCCGCGAGCGCGTCAATTCGGCGCTGGCGCAGGATTTCGCCCGCGAGGACCTCGATCCGCTCAACACCGTGGCAATCGAGGTCGTCGCCGATGCCGACGCCCGCGTCCTGCCGCTGGCGAGCGGCATCCCGGATTCGTTCTTCGAGAACGACGGCCAGATCACCAAGCGCGAGATCCGCGCCGCGACGCTGTCGAAACTCGCGCCCCGCCACGGCGAGCTCCTGTGGGACGTCGGCGCCGGCACCGGCTCGATCTCGATCGAATGGATGCTGGCGAGCCCGCACAATCGCGCGATCGCCATCGAGCCGCGCGCCGATCGCCTCGACCGCGTCGCCCGCAACGCCGCCCTCTTCGGCGTGCCCGATCTCGTGCCCGTCCAGGGCTTCGCGCCGGCCGCGCTCGAGAGCCTGCCGACCCCGAACGCGATCTTCCTCGGCGGCGGCGGCTCCGACCCCGATCTCGTCCGCCTCTGCATGGCGCGTCTCGCCCCCGGCGGCCGCCTCGTCGTCAACGCCGTGACGATCCAGACGCAGGCCGAGGTGATCGCCGCCTTCGAGGCCCACGGCGGCGATCTCGTCCAGATCTCGGTCGCCCGCGCCGTCCCGATCGGCCGCTTCCACGGCTTCCGCCCGGCCATGCCGATCGTCCAGTGGACGTGGCAGAAGCCGGCCGGGGCGGCTGTGGAAAGCCCCGTGGAGAACCACGGGACGACCGTGGGGACGACCTTGGGGACGAACGGTGGAGATCACCCCGCGGATCTCGGGGAGAACGATGTGGACATCCTGGGGGAGGACGGTGCATGACCTCGCGCTTTCTCGCCGTCGGCATCGGCTGCCGCTCCGGGGTGGCCGGCGCGGTGATCGCCGAACTGATCGAGACCGCGCTCGAGCGCGCCGCCGAGCCGACGCTGCCGGTCGCTCTCTTCACCGTGCTCGACAAACAGTCCGAGGCCGGCATCGCCGAGGCCGCCGTCCGGCTCGGCTTTCCCCTCGTCCACCTGCCGCGCGTCGCGCTCGAGACGGTCGCGGACCGGGTCGAGACCCGCTCGGAGAAGGTGGTCGAACTCTTCGGCGTGCCCTCGATCGCGGAAGGGTCGGCGCTCGCCGGAGCCGGCGCGAACGGCCGCCTCGTCGTCCCCCGCATGGCCGAACGCGGCGCCACCGTGGCGATCGCCGTCTCCGGCGAGGGCGGCGGCACGCCATGATCGACGCCCCGATCCCCCACACACCCGCTCCGACGAGGAACCCGCGATGACCGTCCATTTCATCGGCGCCGGCCCCGGCGCCGCCGACCTGATCACCGTGCGCGGCCGCGATCTCCTCGCGAGCTGCCCGATGGTGCTGTGGGCCGGCTCGATCGTCTCGCGCGATCTTCTCGCCCATTGCCGTCCCGATGCCCGCATCGTCGACACCGCGCCGCTCTCGCTCGACGAGATCGAGGCGGAATTCGTCAAGGCGCATGCGGCCGGCGAGGACGTGGCGCGGCTCCATTCCGGCGATCTCTCGGTGTGGTCGGCGATGGGCGAACAGATCCGCCGCCTGAAGCGCCTCGCCATCCCCTATACGGTGACGCCCGGCGTCCCCTCCTTCGCCGCCGCCGCCGCCGTGCTCGAGCAGGAGCTGACCCTGCCCGAGGTCGCCCAGTCGCTGGTGCTGACCCGCACCTCCGGCCGCGCCTCGGCGATGCCCGAGACCGAGACGCTCACCGCCTTCGCCGCCACCCGCGCGACGCTGGCGATCCATCTCTCGATCCACGTCCTGCCGAAGATCGTCGCCGACCTCACCCCCGACTACGGCGCCGACTGCCCCGTCGCCGTGGTCTTCCGCGCCACCTGGCCGGATCAGCAGGTGGTGCGCGCGACGCTTTCGACGATCGAGGCGGAAGTCGCGAAGTCGCCGATCGAGCGCACCGCGCTGGTCCTGGTCGGCCGGGCGCTCGCGGCCGAGGATTTCCGCGAATCCTCGCTCTACGACGCCGCCTACCAGCGCCGCTTCCGGGGACGCGATTCCCGGCCCGAGTGAGGCGACCGCCCCCGCCGCGCGCGCCCTTCCCTTCTCCCCTTGCGGGAGAAGGTGCCGGAAGGGCGGATGAGGGGTCTGGACGTCGCCGCTCGCGACGTCGCCGGAGAGTTCATCGGATGCGCGCTCCCGCGCGCGCCCCCTCATCCGGCCCTGCGGGCCACCTTCTCCCACGAGGGGAGAAGGAAGAGGCGCCTCACCTCACCCGACGACGGGCTCACCCGACGGCGTGAAACCCGCTCGATGCGACCAGCCCGCCGACGCGGTCGAACACCGCCACTTCGAGGTCGACGCCCGAGCCGGCGAGCAGCGCCGCCCCCGTCCGCCACCCCGCCGCCGCGATCGGCGTGCCGAGATCGAAGCCCTCCGCGCGGGCGATCTGAAGCACCTCGAGCGCCGAATTGGCGCCGCGCACCCGCGCGACGACCGCTGCCGACGCCCCCGCCTCCGCCGCCACGCGGGCTAGAAAATCGTGGTCGACCGAGCCGCGCTTGGAATGGAGATCGGCGAGCCCCTGCGCCAGTTTCACCGCCTTGGCGATGCCGCAGGCGAGCGTCACCCGCGCCACCGGATGGGTGCGGACGTATTTGAGCATGCCGCCGACGAAGTCGCCCATCTCGATCAACGCCTGATCGGAGAGATCGTGCAGCGCCTGCACCGCCTTCTCCGAGGTGTTGCCGGTCGAGCCGGCGACGTGCCCGAGCCCCATGGCGCGGGCGACGTCGATGCCGCGATGGATCGAGTGGATCCAGGCCGAACAGGAGAAGGGGATGACGATGCCCGTCGTCCCCAGCACCGAGAGGCCGCCGAGAATGCCGAGGCGCGGGTTGAGCGTCTTTTCCGCGAGCTTGCGGCCGTGCTCGATGCCGACCTCGACCACGAAGTCGAGCGCGCCGCCGTGAGCCGCCACAACCTCCTCGAGGGCGGTGCGAATCATCGCGCGCGGCACGGGATTGATGGCGGGTTCGCCGACCGCGATCGGCAGCCCCGGCCGCGTCATCGTACCGACGCCCTCGCCGGCGCGGAAGACGAGACCGGATCCGGGCGCCCCACGCGTCACCCGCGCCCACACCAGCGCGCCGTGGGTGACGTCCGGGTCGTCGCCGGCATCCTTGACGACCCCGGCGAGCGCGGCGCCGTCGCCGCGTTCGGCGCGGGCGAGCGCGAAGGCCGGACGGCCGCCGCCGGGCAGCGCCACCTCCACCGGATCGGGAAAATCGGCGCCGACGAGCGCCGTCGCGGCCGCCTTGGCGGCGGCGGTGGCGCAGGTCCCCGTCGTCCATCCCCGGCGGAGATCGGAATTGTTCTTGATTTTCGTCGAGGCGGCGTCGTCATTCATCCTGCGACTTGGTATCTCATGGACCTCGACGGCGGTCCATGCGGTTCTGTCGATCGCCCGTCGCCGGCCGGGGTCCTCCCCACCGGCGTCACCACGACGAAAGGGCGGCCCCGAAAGGCGCCGCCCACACGAAGGACGAAACGTCCCAGGAGGATACGCCATGGTCGATCTCGGACCGCTCGCCGCCCACATGACGCCTTTCGAGCCCGGCTCGGTCTGGCTGGTGGGCGCCGGCCCCGGCGATCCCGGCCTCCTCACCGCCCGCGCCATCTTCGCGCTCGGTCAGGCCGACGTGCTGGTCTACGACGCCCTCGTCGCGCCCGAGATCCTGGCGCTGGTCAATCCGGAGGCGGAGCGCGAATTCGCCGGCAAGCGCGGCGGCAAGCCCTCCGCCAAGCAGGGCGACATCACCGACCGGCTGATCGAACTCGCCCGCCAGGGCAAGCGCGTGCTGCGCCTCAAGGGCGGCGACCCCTACGTCTTCGGACGCGGCGGCGAGGAGGCGCTGGCGCTGGTCGCGGCCGGCGTGCCCTTCCACGTCGTGCCCGGCATCACCTCCGGCCTCGGCGGGCTCACCGCCGCCGGCATCCCGGCCACGACCCGCGACACCAATCAGGCCGTCATCCTGATGACCGGCCATTATGCCGTCCACGGCCCCGAGGCGATCGACTGGGCCGCCTTCGCCCGCACCGGCGTGCCGCTGATCCTCTACATGGCGATGAACAACCTCGCCGCCATCGTCGCCGAACTGGTCGAGGCCGGCATGGCCACCGACACCCCGGTCGGCTTCGTCAACAAGGCGACGACGCCGGAACAGCGCGTGCTGGTGTCGACGCTGGCGACCTGCGTCGCCGACGCCGCCGCCGCCGGCATCGAGCCGCCGACCATCACCGTGATCGGCTCGATCGTGCCGCTCCGCGCCGCCCTCGGCTACGGCGACGGCCGCCCGTGACGACGCCCCCGAACGGCCTCCTCGTCGCCGCGCTCCGCTCCGGCTCCGGCAAGACCACGGTGACGCTCGGCCTCCTCCGGGCGCTCGCCCGGCGCGGCCTCGCCGTCGGCGGCGCCAAATGCGGGCCCGACTACATCGATCCCGCCTTCCACGCGGTCGCGAGCGGGCGCGCCAGCCTCAATCTCGACAGTTGGGCGATGCCGCCCGAGCTGATGGCAGGCCTCGCGGCCCGGGCCGGCGCCGGCGCCGATCTGGTCGTCGCGGAGGGGCTGATGGGCCTCTTCGACGGCGTCCCCGCCTCCCCCGGCCGCAGCGGCGCCAGCGTCGACGTCGCTCGCGCCCTCGGTCTGCCGCTCCTCCTGGTGCTCGACGTCTCCGGTCAGTCGCAATCCGCCGCCGCCATCGTCGCTGGGGTCCGCGCCTATGCCCCCGACCTGCCGCTCGCCGGGGTGATCCTCAACCGGGTCGGCTCGGAGCGGCACACCCGGCTCGTCGGCGACGCGATTCGCGCCCTCGGCATCGACGTCCTCGGCGCGATCCCGCGCAGCCCCGACGTGGTCCTGCCCGAACGCCACCTCGGCCTCGTCCAGGCCTCGGAGACGAGCGGCCTCGACACGTTGCTCGACCGTATGGCCGATCTCGTCGAGACCCATGTCGATCTCGACCGCCTGATCGCCGCCGCCCGCCCGCTCGCCGCCCCGCCGCCCGCCGATGCCGCGACCGCTCCCTCGATCGGCGCGATCCCGGCGCCGGGCGGACGCATCGCCGTCGCCCGCGACGCCGCCTTCACCTTCCTCTATCCGCATCTGGTCGAGGGCTGGCGCGCCGAGGGCGCCGAGATCTCCTTCTTCTCGCCCCTCGCCGACGAGGCCCCCGACGCCGCCTGCGACGTCTGCTGGCTCCCCGGCGGCTATCCCGAACTCCACGCCGAACGTCTCGCCGCCGCGGCCGGCTTCCTCGAGGGCCTGCGCGCCTTCGCGGCCGATCGCCCGGTCCACGGCGAATGCGGCGGCTACATGGTGCTCGGCCGCAGCCTCACCGACGCGAGCGGCCGGACCCACGCCATGGCCGGCCTGCTCGACGTCGAGACCTCCTTCGCCAAGCGCAAGATGCATCTCGGCTACCGCGCCGTCGAACTCCTCGCCGACGGCGTCCTCGGCCCCGCCGGCACCCGCCTCGCCGGCCACGAGTTCCACTACGCGACCATCGTCGACCCCGGCCGCGACGCCCCCTTCGCGCTGGCCGGCGACGCCTACGGCAACCCGGCCCAGCCGACCGGCAGCCGGCGCGGCCACGTCTCCGGCTCCTTCTTCCACGCCGTCGCCCGCCGCCCCTGATGACCGAACCTCCGAAGTGTCGACCTGATCGACGCTTCTCAGGCGAAGGCGAGCCGGAACCGGCGCCGGCCGGTCCGACCGTGACCATAAGAAACGGCCCGGATCGCTCCGGGCCGAGTGGGTCTTCAGGGAGGAACCGAAGTCTGTCAGTCGCGCCGGGCGGTCGGGTCAGAACCGCTTCAGCTCGATGTTGTGCTTCTTGAGGGCGTAACCGATCTGGCGCGGCGTGAGCCCCAGGATCCGCGCCGCCTTGGCCTGGACCCAGCCGGACCGCTCCATCGCATCGACGAGACGTTCGCGCTCGCTCGGTCGTCCGCCGAGTGCCGGGCAGTTGGCGTCGGCATGTTCACACAATCCGCCGGACGCGGCCGCCTCGGCCGGGCTCGCCGGCAGCGGTGCCGCCGCCGGAGCCGGCTCGACGGGAGCGACCGGATAGACCGCCGGCGGCACCCCGTGCGACGGCGTCGGCGCCACCACCGACACGCCCGAGGCGAGCATGGTGATCGGATCGGGCATGCCCGGCTTCTTCGGCGCGCTCTTCCACAGGAGCGCCGACAGGCAGTTGCCGGTGTGACAGGCGAAATCGTCGGGCGTGATCATGTCGCCGTGCGCCAGCGTCGCCGTGCGCCGCACGCAGTTCTCGAGTTCGCGCACGTTGCCGGGGAAATAGCAGTGCGAGAGGAGATCGAGACCCGCCGCCGAGATCGACATCTTGCGACCGTTCTCGGCGTTGAAGCGCTGGACGAAGGCACGCGCCAGATGGGGAATGTCGCCCGGCCGCTCGCGCAGCGGCGGCAGGAACACCGGCACCACGTTGATGCGGTAATAGAGATCGGCGCGGAACTCGCCCTTGGCGACCGCCTCCTCGAGGTTCTTGTTGGTGGCGCAGACGAGCCGCACGTCGACCTTCAGCGTCTTCGATCCGCCGACCCGCTCGAACTCGCCCTCCTGCAGGATGCGCAGCAGCTTCGCCTGGAACGAGGCGGAGATCTCGCCGATCTCGTCGAGCAGCAGCGTGCCGCCGTTGGCGAGCTCGAATCGGCCGGCGCGCTGACCGACGGCGCCGGTGAACGATCCCTTCTCGTGGCCGAAGAGCTCGCTCTCGAGCACGCTCTCCGGCAGCGCGGCGCAGTTGAGCTTGACGAAGGCCTTGTTCTTGCGCGGGCTGAGATCGTGAATGGCGCGCGCGAAGAGCTCCTTGCCGGTGCCGCTCTCGCCGCGCAACAGCACGGTCGAATTGGATTTGGCCACGACGGCGATGGTCTGGAGCACCCGCTTCACCGCGACGCTCTCGCCGACGATGCCCTCGACCTTCGGGGTGGCATTGGGCACCCGGTTCGCCAACTCGTTGCCGAGCGCCTTTTCGAGCGACGAGCGCTCGTCGAGGAGCCGCTGGCGATCGGCGGAGAGGATGCGGTGGAGACGCACGGTCTGGCCCGCCAGATTGGCGACCATGGCGAGGAAGCGCAGATCGTCGTCGATCCGGAACTGCGTGCGCCCGTCCCAGACCCGGTCGATCGAGAGCGTGCCCACCACCTTGTTGTCGGCCTTGATCGGCACGCCGATGAAGGAGACGCGCATGCCCGCCTCCTCGGCGAGGAGCCCGTCGGCGGTCTCGAACAGGGGGTCGGTGGCGATGTCCTGGGCGACGACCGGCGTCGTCGTCGCGACGATTCGGTCGATCACCGCGCGCGGCAGACTGTCGATGGCGCGCCCGACGCGTCCGCCCTGCTCGGCCCATCCCGCGGTCGCCACGATCTCCACGTCGCCGCCGTCGTCGAGCACGACGATCATGCCGCGCCGCATCTGCAGGAACGACGTCAGCACGTTCACGACGTTGGAGAGCGTCAACTCGAGTCGCGCCGGCGTGGTGAGGATCTTCGAGATCTCGTAGATCCCGAAGAGCGCCATCTCGGCATTGGCCTTCGGATAGGGCGCCGGCCCGGCCGGCTTCGTCTGGTCCGATCCGAATGCGGGCGCGGTCGCAATCCCCATGGTTCGCTCTCCTCGCCAGATCTCCCACTCCTCGATTTCCGTAAGGGAAACCGCAAGATCTGCTCGACGAGAGAAATGCTGCGCGCGACCGCACGAAATGTCACGCTGCTTTTGACGTCAGGAATCCGACACGAATGCACAAACGAAATGCATTGATTCGAAACTGGCCTGAGGAAAAATACTTACTCAGCAGTTCTGACGATCGTATACAGAAGATGGATGCACAGCAGCATACTGAAGAGTCAGAGCAACTGACCACCGTTGATGTTGATCTGTTCGCCGGTGATGTAGGACGCCGCCTCCGAGCAGAGGAAGTGCACCAGCTCGGCGACTTCCTCGGGCCGCCCCAGGCGCTTCATCGGGATGAGCGGCAGGAACTTTTCTTCCGTGCCCGGCGACAGGATGTCGGTGACGATTTCGCCCGGTGCGATCGCATTGACGCGAATACCGTGCGGCGCGAAATCATTGGCCATTTCACGGGTCAGCGCCGTCAGCGCCGCCTTGGACGTGGCGTAGGCGGTGCCGGCGAAGGGGTGGACGCGGCTGCCGACCACCGAGGTGATGTTGACCACCGAGCCCCGCGCCGCCTTCAGCTCGTCGAACAGGCCCTTGGCCAGCATGATCGGCGCCAGGAGATTGACGTGAAACACCTGCATCCACGTATGCATCGGTGTCGTCATCGAATTCAGCCGCTCGCCGTTCGGCCCCTTGGGCGAGATGCCGGCATTGTTGACGAGCGCGTGCAGCCGTCCGCCGACCCGGCGGCGAATGTCGATGATGGCGAGCGGGATCTGCTCGCGATCGCCGAGATCGACCTGGACGTGATCCTCCGGCCCCGCTTCCCACGGGCAGCGGCTGCGCTCGAAGGGATGGCGCGAGCAGGTGACGATTCGCCAACCCTCGTCGGCGAATTTGCGCACGATCGAATGGCCGATGCCACGACTGGCGCCGGTCACCAGCATGGTGCGCCGCTCGCCGTCGGCGTCGAGCGCCGGCGGCACGTGGCCGTAGGCGTGGTGGTGTTCGTGATCGATCGCCCCGCCGGCGGCCGGCTCGGGCCGCTTGAACGTGTGGGTGACCGGATCGTAGCCGGGCGGATAGATCGGCTGGCCGTCCGCGCCGATCGGCGGCGTATAGGTGTGGGTGACCGGATCATAGCCCGGCGGATACTTGCCCTGCCCGGAAATTGGGCGATCCTTGTCGGACGGATGATCGCTGGACATGGGCATTCCCTCGAGTTCGGCGCTACGCCGGAGCGGCGCGGGCCAAGGTAGTGTCCGCCCGTGTCGCCGACAAGGCATCCGGAGCGGAACGTCTCGTCGCGGGCCCTTCCCTTCTCCCCTCGTGGGAGAAGGTGGCCCGGCACGGGCCGGATGAGGGGGCGCGGGCGCGAGCCCGCGACGGGCGGTTCCGGGGGACTTCGCGCTCCGCGCGACACCCCTCATCCGCCCTTCGGGCACCTTCTCCCGCAAGGGGAGAAAGGAAGACGCCCGTACCGAATCGTCGATCCGTGCGGCGGATCGAGGGACAGTTGCCGCCTCAGGGCACGATCCGCTCGAGCCCGCCCATATAGGGCCGCAGCACCTCCGGCACGGTCACCGAGCCGTCGGCGTTCTGATAATTCTCGAGCACCGCGACGAGGCACCGCCCGACCGCCACGCCCGATCCGTTCAGCGTATGGACGAATCGCGTGCCCTTGCCCTCGGTCGGCCGCATGCGGGCGTTCATCCGCCGCGCTTGGAAGTCGCCGCAGTTGGAGCAGGACGAGATCTCGCGATAGGCGTCCTGGCCCGGCAGCCACACCTCGATGTCGTAGGTCTTGCGCGAGGAGAAGCCCATGTCGCCGGTGCAGAGCACGATGGTGCGATAGGGCAGCCCGAGCTTCTGCAGCACGTCCTCGGCGGCCTGCGTCATCCGCTCGTGCTCGGCCTCCGAGGTCTCCGGCGTGGTGATCGACACCATCTCGACCTTGGGGAACTGATGCAGCCGGATCATGCCGCGCGTGTCGCGCCCGGCCGAGCCCGCCTCCGAGCGGAAGCACGGCGTCCACGCGGTGAAGCGATAGGGGAGCGAGCTTTCCGCGACGATCTCGTCGCGAACGATGTTGGTGACCGGAACCTCGGCCGTCGGGATCAGCCAATAGCCGTTCTCGGTGCGGAACAGATCCTCGGCGAACTTCGGCAGATTGCCGGTGCCGTAGGCCGATTCGCTCTTCACCAGGAACGGCGGGTTCACTTCCGTGTAGCCGTGCTGGTCGACGTGGAGGTCGAGCATGAACTGGCCGAGCGCGCGCTCGAGCCGCGCCAATTTGCCCTTGAGCAAGACGAAGCGCGCGCCCGAGATCTTGGTCGCGGCCTCGAAGTCCATCTGGCCGAGCGCCTCGCCGATCTCGAAATGCTGCTTCGGCGCGAAGTCGAAGGCGCGCGGCGTGCCCCAGCGGCGGATCTCGACGTTGTCGGCCTCGTCCTTGCCGACCGGCACGTCGGCGGCCGGCACGTTGGGGATGCCGGCGAGGAAGTCGGTGACCGCCTGCTCGATCGCCCGTTCCTCGGCCTCGCCCGCCTGGATCTCGGCCTTGATCTGAGCGACTTCGGCCTTGAGCCGCTCGGCGGTCTCGAGATCCTTCTTGCCCATGGCGGCGCCGATCGCCTTGGCGGAGGCGTTGGCCTGGGCCTGCAGCTCCTGCAACCGGGTCAGGTGGGCGCGCCGCTTCTCGTCGAGCGCCAGAGCCTCGGCCGCCATCGCCGGCTTGGACCGATGAGCGAGCGCCGTGTCGAAGGCCTCGGCGTTGTCGCGGATCCACTTGATGTCGTGCATGGGAGTGTCCTCGAAAGATGCCGCGGGCCGCGCGACGCGGCCCGGGTTTCGCCGAAGAGACGGGAACCGCGCGAGCGGAACGGCGCGGTCTCGAGCGGGAGCGGGGCTCAGTCGCGGATCGCGACGTCCGTGCTCGGCGAGGCGAGTTCGCCTTCCGGCGCCTCCTTCCTCTCCACCATCTTCACGGCGAAGATCGTGAGTTCGTAGAGGAGGATGGTGGGCAGGGCAAGGGAGATCTGGGAGAGCGGATCGGGCGGCGTCAGCACCGCCGCGACGATGAAGGCGAGCAGGATCGCCCAGCGCCGCTTCGACCGCAGTCCCTTGGAGGTGACGACGCCGATCCGCCCGAGGAGCGTGAGCACGACGGGCATCTGGAAGACGAGCCCGAAGGCCACCGTCAGCGACATGATCAGCGACAGGTATTCGGAGACCTTGGGCAGAAGCTCGATCTTGATGCCGTCGCCGTCGGTCTGCTGCATGCCGGCGAAGAAGCCGAGCACCATCGGCAGCAGGAAATAGACGAGCCCCGCCCCCATCAGGAAGAACACCGGCGTGGCGATCAGATAGGGCAGGAACGCGTTCTTCTCGTGCCGATAGAGCCCCGGCGCGACGAATTTGTAGATCTGCGCCGCGATCATCGGGAAGGCGATCACGATCGCCCCGTAGAACGCCACCTTGATCTGCGTGATGAAGAACTCCTGCGGCGCGGTGAAGATCATCGTCGCCGGCTTGCCCGTCATCGAGCGGATCACGTAGTCGTAGGGCCACACCAGAACATTGTAGATCTGCTTGGCGAAGGCGAAACACACCAGGAACGCCACGACGATCGCGAGGAGCGAGCGGATCAGCCGCGCCCTCAGCTCGATCAGGTGCTCCATCAACGGCGCGCGCGAGGCTTCGATCTCGTCCTGCTCGCTCATGCGTCACGCTCTTTCTTCGCTTCGGCCGGTTCGGACGCGGCCGGCACCGCCTCGGCGACCTCGACCGGGCTGCCCGGCGCCGGGGTCAGATCGAACACCGGCTCGGTCAGATCCATCGGCATCGGCGAGGCCGCGTCGATCCGCGCGGCGATCTCGCCCTCGGCCATCGCCGGCGTCTCGTCGGTCGGCGCCTCGACCGTGCCGCCGTCGGCGACCGCCGGCGCGGAGACCCCCGCCTCGATCCCGGCCATCTCGGCCTCGGTGTCGCGCTTGACCTCGTCGAGCGTGCGCGTCACCGACGAGAACTGTTCGGCCAGCAGCGCCTTGGGCGACAGCGAGCGCAGATCGTCGACGTGTTTCTTGACGTCGTCGAGCTCGGCCTCGCGGATCGCCTCGTTCATCTGGCCTTGGAATTCGGTCGCCATGCGCCGCGCCTTGCCGACCCATTGGCCGACGGTGCGCATCAGTTGCGGCAACTCCTTCGGCCCGACGACGACCAGGGCCACGACGCCGATGATGAGGAGTTCGGAGAAATCGAGCCCGAGCATGTTCGTCCGCCTGCGGGGGCGGCGCCTCGCGCACCCCCTCGATCCGACCGTGAACCGAACGGTTCACGGAAATCACCGACCTCGACGGGAGCGGGCGTCACCGCGGCCCGCGTCGAGCCGGTCGCGACGGCGTCAGCCGACGGTCTTCGACTTCTCGTCCTGGGGAACGGTCTCGCCGGTCTTGGCATCGATGGACTTCGGAGCGGCGGGCTTCTCGGCCACGTCGTCGTCCTGAAGACCCTTCTTGAAGCTCTTGATGCCCTTGGCGAAATCACCCATCAGGTCGGAAACCTTGCCCTTGCCGCCGAAGAACAGCAGGGCGACCGCGAGAACGATCAGCCAGTGCCAGATGCTCAGAGAACCCATGTCGTACTGCTCCAGATGGTGGGCCGGCACGCCATCGGCGCACCCCGGCCGGGCGGCGCCGCACTATGGCAAAAAGGCCGTGGTGGAGCAACCGCGCTGCCTACACGCCCGCGTGACGCCGCCTTCACCCCTCCTCCGATCCGGAATCGGTGAGGAGATCGAGGAGATCCCCCGGCTCGAGCGGATCCTCCTCCGCCGTCAGCGCCTCGCCCTCGACCGGCAGCGGCACGTGGAAACCGGCCGGGATCTGCCCCTCGAGCAGTCCCGCCGCCTTCAACTCCTCGAGCCCCGGCAGATCGCGCACCGTCTCGAGGCCGAAATGGACCAGGAACGCCTCGGTCGTCCCCCAGGTCACCGGCCGCCCCGGCGTCCGCCGCCGCCCGCGCATGCGGATCCACCCCGCCTCGAGCAGCATGTCGAGCGTGCCCTTGGACATGGTGACGCCTCTGATCTGCTCGATCTCGGCGCGCGTCACCGGCTGGTGATAGGCGATGATCGCCAGCGTCTCGAGCGCGGCGCGGCCGAGCCGGCGCGGTTCCTCGACCCGCCGCGACAGACGTGGCGCCAGATCGGCGGCGGTGCGGAAGAGCCATTTGCCGGCGAGCCGCACCGGCTCGACCCCGCGCCCGCGATAATCGGCGACGAGCGCGTCGAGAACGGCGTCGAGATCGACGTGAGCGCCGACGAGCTCGGCCAGCGCCGCCTCGTCGACCGGCTCGGCGGCGGCGAAGATCGCCGCCTCGACCAGCCGCGCCGCGTCGCGGTCGCGGAAGGGCTCTCCCGCCTCGCCCGGCGGACGATCGTCGTCGTCGTCCGCGTCGATCATGACGTCTCCTCCCCCTCGTCGGGTCGGGCCTCGCCCCGCGGGCGCACCATCAACGGCGCGAAGGCCTCCGCCTGGGCGACGTCGAGCAGCCCCTCGCGCACCATCTCGAGACTGGCCGCGAAGGTCGAGGCGATCAGCGTCGCCCGCGTCTCGGCGGTCTCGTGCGGCGCGATCAGCCGATCGAGATCGATCCATTCGTCGATCGGCCCGACCAGCCGCTCCAGGATCTCGCGCGCGTCGACCAGCGACCACACCTTGCGCGCCGCCACCCGGACCTCGGTGATCATGCCGCGCTGACGGAAATCCGCATAGGCCGAGAGGAGATCCCAGAGGCTCGCCTCCCACTTCGGCCGCGTCACCACCGACGTCCCCTCGGGAGCGCCGCGCAGGAAGATCTCGCGCCCGACCCGGGGCCGCGCCATCAGCACCGCCGCCCGCTCGCGCATCGCCTCGAGCCGGCGCAGGCGAAAGGCGAGCGCCGCCGCCAGTTCCTCGCCGGACGGCTCGGCGTCCTCCGGCGGCCTCGGCAGGAGCAGCCGCGACTTGAGATAGGTGAGCCACGCCGCCATCACGAGGTGATCGGCGGCGAGTTCGAGCCGGCTCTCGCGCACCCGCTCGACGAAGGCGAGATATTGATCGACCAGGTCGAGGATCGAGATCTTGGCGAGATCGACCTTCTGATTGCGCGCCAGCGACAACAGCAGATCGAGCGGCCCCTCCCAACCGTCGACGTCGACGATCAGCGCGTCCTCGCCCGCCCCGGCCGGCGCCGCGCGCGGCGGACGCGACCAGTCGTCGGGCGCCGCGCGTCCGTCCTCCGGCAGTCGTTGCGTCTCGCTGGTGTCCACGGCCCGCGTCCCTCGCCCCCGCGAGGGATGTTTCAGACGAGCGGGGTTCCCGTCAATCGGGCGAACTGCGCGCGCGCCGCCTCGACGTCGAAACTCTCCACCGGACGCCGCATCGCCGCCGCCCGGTCGGCCCGTTCCCGCGCCCGCCCCTCGAGCGGACGGCACGCCGCCGCCACCGCCCGCATCTCCGCGAGATCGCCGTTGCAGTGGAGCACCAGATCGCAGCCGGCGGCGAGCGCGGCGGCGGTGCGCTCGCCGATCGTCCCCGACAGCGCCCGCATCGACACGTCGTCGGACATCAGGCAGCCGTCGTAGCCGATGAAGCCCCGGATCACCGTGTCGATCACCGTCTTCGAGGTGGTCGCCGGGGCGTCGGGGTCGATCGCCGCATAGACGACGTGCGCCGTCATCGCCAGGGGCAGGTCCGCCGCCGCGCGGAACGGCGGGAAATCGGTCGTCTCCAACACCTCGCGCGGCGTCTCCACCACCGGCAGGTGATGATGGCTGTCGACACCGGCGCGGCCGTGCCCGGGAATGTGCTTGATCACCGGCAGCACACCGCCCTCGAGCAGCCCCGCCGCCGCCGCCCGGCCGAGATCCGACACCACTTCCGGCGTCACCCCGTAGGCGCGGTGGCCGATGACGTCGTGGGCGCCCTCGACCGGCACGTCGAGCACCGGCAGGCAGTCGACGTCGATGCCGAGGTCGAGGAGATCGTGGGCGATGAGCCGGGCGCCGAGCCGCGCCGCCGCGAGCCCGGTGCGTCGATCGCGCGCATAGACCTCACCGAAGCGGCGCCCGGCGGGATAGGCCGGCCATTGCGGCGGGCCGAGACGTTGCACCCGCCCGCCCTCCTGATCGATCAGGATCGGCGCGTCGGGCCGGTCCGCCGCCGCCCGCAGCGCCGTCGTCAGCGCGCGGATCTGGTCCGGCGTCTCGCAGTTCCGGGAGAACAGGATGAAGCCCCACGGACGGGCATCGCGGAAGAAGGCGACCTCGTCGGGCGAGAGCGTCGGTCCGGCGCAGCCGGCGATGAAGGCGGAGACGGTCATGACGGTCGGCACTCGCGTGGGGGGAGACGAGGACGGCCGGCCGAGGCGAACCACGACCGGCCGAAAGGCGGCGAGAGGGGCGGTTCGCTCAGCGGCGCGTCACCATGCATTGCCCGCCCTGGGACTGGATCTGCGAACAGAGCGCCGCCGCCGCCTCGCGCGATCCCGCCGGCACCCGGGCCCGATAATAGGTGCCCCGGGCGCCGAGATCGGCGCGCTGCACGTCGAGCGGCCGGCCCGAGAGCGCCGAATAGCGCCGCTGGGCATCGGCGAAGGAGCGCCGCGCGTCCGCTTCCGACTTGGTGGCGGAGAGCTGAACCATCCAATCGCCGCCACCGGCGGCGGCCGGCGCGAGCGGCGTCGGCGCGGCGGCCGTCGGCTGCGGACGCGCCGGGGTCGGAGCCGGAGCCGCCGGCTGCGCCGGAGCGCTCGCCAGACGCGGCGCCACCGGGCCGAGCGCCAGCGGCGCCCCGGCCGAGGCCTGCGGCCGCTGCGGCGTGACCGGCGTGGTCGTCACCGTCCGGACCGGCGCGGTCGCGGCCGGGCGTGGCGGCGCCGGGATCGGCATCGGCACGTCGACCACCGTTCCGGCGGGCGCGGCGGGCGCCGCCTCGGCCGGAGCCGGCGTGACCGGAACCATGGGAACCGGCTGCGCCACCGACGCCGCCTGCGGCAGGGTCGGCACCACCGGCTGGGTGGTGACCCGGGTCGTCGTCACCGGCACCATCGGCGGCGGCACGCTCGGCACCGGCGGCGCGCTCGGCGCAGCCGCCGTCGGGCCCGGCGTCGCGGGAGCGGGAGCCGTGGGCGCGGCGCCGTTCGGCGGCCGCACCTGGGTGCCCTCCGAGACGATCGAGCCGTCGGGACGCACCACCACCGTCTTGACCGTATGGGGCTGATCGGGCGAGGTCGGGCGCTGCGTGCCGGGATTGATCACCCGCACCTCGCGTCCCTCGGGCGTGAGCCCGGAGACGTGCTCGACCGGATCTTCCTGGAGGCTGACGATCTTCGAGCCGTCGACCTTGGTGTCGCGCTTCAGCGAGATCTCGCCGTCGGCCACCGTCGCCGCCTTGGTCGGATCCGGCAGCACCTTGAGGGGCTGGCCGTCCGCCTGGATCAGCACCGGGCCGCGCGCCTTGGGGTCGCCCCAGACCTTCCATCCCGCGAGCGCCCCGCCGCCGACCAGGAGAAGGCCGACGACCGCCGCCGCGATCCGGAAGCCCGAACGCCCGCCCTCGTGCGGCAGTTGCCGCGCCTCGTATTCCTCGGCCATCGAATGCGGCAGGATCACCGCCTCGTCGGCGACATAGGGCGACGCCTCGGCGGCGGCGCGCGCGATCGCCGCGGGGTCGAATTCGTCGAAGGTCGGCCGCGGCGCCTCGCCGCCACGGGCGCGATGAATCTCCGCCGCGAAGGCCGCGTCGAGATCGACCGCCTGCGTCGCGCCGCCCGCGAAGGCGGGGTCGTAGGACCCGGCCGAGATGCCGTCGTCATAGGCGTAGAAATCGGCCCAGCGCGGATCGACCGGCGCCGGGTCGACCGGCGCCGCGACGATCGGATCCTCCGCCGCCTCGGCGCCGGAATAGCCGCTGAGGCTGGCGATGTCGTGATCGTCGACCGGATGCTGGGGAATGATCTTCGGCACTTCGCGCTCGAAGTCGCCGCGCACCCGCTCCTCCGGCGTCACCGACGAGCGCAGGGTCTCGAAGAGCTCGGCCTCGAGGTCGGAGATCTGCGCCGGGGCGGGGCTCTTCGGCAGGGTCCGCCGGCCCACTTCGACGACGTGCTCGGGACGCACCGGATGCGCCGCGCCCTCGCCGAGGATGCGCGCCAGTTCCGCGAGCGGATCCTCCGCCATCGGCCGGGCACGATGACCCTGCCCGGCATCGACCGGGCCGGTCGCATGGGGATCGTAGGCGTGACGCATGGGCTCGGACATCGAACGGGCACCTCTGTCGACGAAGGCGGCCGGAGCCGCTTCGTTGGCCGTCGTCCCGATCGCTCGTCCTCAGCGCATTTCTTTCGGTGCGCTCACTCCGAGAACGGCGAGCCCGGACGCGAGAACCGAGGCGACGGCTCTCACCATCGCCAGTCGGGCATGGGACGACAATGGATCGTCAACGTTAACAAAGCGTAATTGTGGCAGATCCTTGCCCCTGTTCCAATGGGCATGAAGATCGCTCGCCAGATCGTGCAGGAAGAACGCGATCCTGTGCGGTTCGTGACTTTCCGCCGCACCCTCCACGACACGCGGCCACTGCGCGATTCTCTTCATCAGACCGATTTCACCGGCATCGGTGAGACGCGTGAGATCGGCGCCGCCGAGACCTTCGTCGGAGAGATCGAGCGCCGGCAGGCCCTCGCGCGCCTGGGCGAACACCGAATGCACCCGCGCATGGGCATATTGGACGTAGAAGACCGGGTTGTCCTTCGACTGCTCGGTGACCTTCTGGAAGTCGAAGTCGAGCGGCGCGTCGGACTTGCGGAAGAGCATCATGAAGCGCACCGCGTCGACGCCGACCTCGTCGACCACGTCGCGCAGCGTCACGAAGGACCCGGAACGCTTCGACATCTTCACCGGCTCGCCGGCGCGGAACAGCTTGACGAGCTGGCACAGCTTGACGTCGAGCGAGGCCTTGCCGCCCGAGATCGCCTTGACCGCCGCCTGCATCCGCTTGACGTAACCGCCGTGGTCGGCGCCCCAGATGTCGATCTGGTTGGCGAAGCCGCGCCGATACTTGTCGAGGTGATAGGCGATGTCGGAGGCGAAATAGGTATAGGACCCGTCCGACTTCATCAGCGGACGGTCGACGTCGTCGCCGAACTGGGTCGAGCGGAAGAGAACCTGCTCACGATCCTCCCAATCCTCCGGCAACTGCCCCTTGGGGGGCTCCAGCCGGCCGCGATACATCAGACCCGCCGCCGTCAGCGTGTCGATCGCCTGGGCGACGCGGTCGCCGTCGGGCGCGTTCTGGAGGCTCTTCTCGGAGAAGAACACGTCGTGGCGCACGTTGAGCGCGGCGAGATCCTCGCGGATCATCGCCATCATGCCGTCGATCGCCGTCCGGCGGACCTCTTCCAGCCACTCGCTCTCGGGCTTGCCGACCAGCGACGCGCCGAACCGCCGCGCCAGCGCCTCGCCGACCGGCTTCAGATAGTCGCCCGGATAGAGCCCCTCCGGGATCTCGCCGATCGCCTCGCCGAGCGCCTCGCGGTAGCGCAGGTAGGCCGAGCGGGCGAGCACGTCGACCTGGGCGCCGGCGTCGTTGATGTAATATTCCTTGGTCACCGCATGACCGGCATGGGCCAGGATGTTGGCGAGCGCGTCGCCCACCACGGCGCCGCGGCAATGGCCGACGTGCATCGGCCCGGTCGGATTGGCCGAGACGTATTCGACGTTGACCGCGCCCTTGCCCGGCGTGCCGCGGCCATAGGCCTCGCCCTCGCGCAGCACCAGCGCCAGGAACCGCGCCCAATAGCCGGCGGAAAGACGCAGGTTGAGGAAGCCGGGACCGGCCACCTCGGTCTCCGCGACGTCCGGATCGGCGGCGAGTTCGCCCATCAGCTCGATGGCGAGCGCGCGCGGCTGCTTGCCCATCGGCTTGGCGAGAACCATCGCGGCATTGACGGCGAGATCGCCATGGGCGGCGTCGCGCGGCGGCTCGACGACGACACGCGAGAGATCGAGCGCCGTCCCGTCCGCCGCCGTCCAACCGAGCCGCGCGATGGTGGAGCGCACCCGCTCGCCGAAATCCGCGAAGATGTCCATGGGTATCCGCCGTTCTCTCGTCCAGGAATCGGAACGTCCGCGCCGTCCCGGCGACGCGAAGCCGGCGAGAGCGCGGAAAACCTGGCGGGGAGCTATCGCAAATCGGCAGGGGCGTCAAACCGGGAGGACGCCCTCACCCGAGATCCGGCGTGTCGCCGCACACCCGCCGATGCTCGCCCACCGCGAAGCGATCGGTCATGCCGGCGATGTAGTCGCAGATCCGCCGCGCCAGCCGCTCTCGGTCGGAGGCGACGTCGTCGGCGCGCCATTCCTCCGGCAGCGCCTGCGGCCGATCCATGAAGGCGGCGAAGAGATCCTCCACCACCCCTTCCGCCGCCCGCATCTTGGTCATCACCAGATCCGACCGATAGACGCGCGCGAACAGGAACGTCTTGATCGTGTGATCGGCCGCCGCCAGCACCGGCGAGAAGCCGACCAGCGCCCGCCCGGCGTTGCGCACGTCGTCGGCCGACCCCGGCAGCTGATCCTCGAGCCGGCGGAAGCTCTCGCCGATCACGTCCTCGACCATGGTGGTGATGATCCGCCGGATCACCTCCTGCTTCAGCCGCGCCCGCTCGAGGTTCGGATGCCGCGCCCGCACCTCCGAGATCGCCGCGCCGACCACCGGCAGATCGCCCAGATCGTCGAGATCGATCAGCCGCGCCCGGAGCCCGTCGTCGATGTCGTGGGCGTCATAGGCGATGTCGTCGGCGATCGCCGCGCATTGCGCCTCGAGGCTCGGCCAGGTCGCGAGCCAGAGATCCTGGCGGCGGGCATAGTCGCGGATGCCGTAGGGAAGCTCCGCCGGCGGGCGATGCTGGCCATGGGCGGGGGCGAGCGGGCGCCCGCGCGCGTCGGTCAGCGGCCCGTTGTGCTTGACGAGCCCCTCCAGCGTCTCCCAGGTCAGGTTGAGCCCGTCGAAACCGGCATAGCGCCGCTCCAACCGCGTCACGATCCGCAGCGTCTGGGCGTTGTGGTCGAAGCCGCCGTGCCGCGCCATGGCCCGTTCCATCGCCCGCTCGCCGGCGTGACCGAAGGGCGTGTGGCCGAGATCGTGGCCGAGCGCCAGCGCCTCCGCCAGATCCTCGTCGAGACGGAAGGCGCGGGCGAGCGCGCGGGCGATCTGCGCCACCTCGATCGTGTGCGTCAGGCGCGAGCGGAAATGATCGCCGTCGTGCGGCAGGAAGACCTGAGTCTTGTTGGCGAGGCGGCGGAAGGCGGTCGAATGGATGATCCGGTCGCGGTCGCGCTGGAAGGGCGTGCGGGTCGGGCTCGTCGGTTCGTCGACCAGCCGGCCGCGCGAGCGCTGCGGATCGACCGCGAACAACGCCCGCGCCTCGCCGCCCAATCCGACCCGTTCGGCGATCCTCGACATGGGCTTTCCCCGTCTCCTGACGTCGCCGCCGCCGGCGACTGCCCCCGATTTCGGCGCGACGCTCACCGAGCGGTCTTGATTCTCGAGGGTTCGATCGCATTTGATCGAGACGAACGAAGGTTTCAAGCGCATGACGCCGTCGACCCTTCGGCCGGCGAACGCGAGGACAGAACGAGACATGACCGACACCGCCACGCCGATCGCCGTCACGGCCGCCGCCGCCGCCCGCATCAAATTCGTCGTCTCCGACGAACCCACCGGAACGGTGATGCGCATTTCCGTCAAGGGAGGCGGCTGCTCGGGCTTTTCCTACGGCTTCGAGCTGACCACGGCCCGCGAGGACGACGATTTCGTGATCGAACGCGACGGCGCCACCGTGGTGATCGACCCCGTTTCGGCCGAATATCTGGCCGGCTCGGAACTCGACTTCGTCGACGACCTGATGGGTCAGGCCTTCAAGATGAAGAACCCGCAGGCCACCGCGACCTGCGGCTGCGGCACCTCTTTCGCCATGTGAGTCGTGGATCGGCCCGGCGCGCCCTAGCGCGCCGAGGCCAGCGCCCGGCGCAACACCTGCCCGATCGCCGCGCCGAACGTGTAGTGGCGATCGGAATAGGCCATCACCGCGCCCGGATCGGCGGAGCGGAACCCGACGTGGACGGCGAGCACCTTCGGCGTCTTGTCGAGCGTCAGATAGGCCGCCCCCGACATGCCGTCGAAACCGACGCAATCGGTTCTGAGCTCGCGCGCGCCCGTCTCCGTCGTCACCACGTCGCGGATGTGGCAGACGTCGACGGTCTTGCGGCCGCCCTCGAAGGCGACCACGGCGATCGGATCGCCGGCCTTGACCCGCGTTCCCAATTCATAGGCACGGATCCCGGCGATCGGATGCGCCAGCCGCGCCGCGCCCCAGTCGTGCCGTCCCGAGACCCCGTAGGGTGAGGTCGAGCCGCACAATTGCGCGCTCGGCGTCAGCGGAATGGTCTGACGCCCCTCCGGCCCGTCGACGATGAAGACGCAGCGCCCCTGCGCCGCGCGCGGCCGTCCCGCCTCGTCGAAGAAGACATGCGCCGCCGAGGTCACCACGTCGGCCGAGGCGGTCACCTGCCCGACCCCGCGCACGCCGCCGCATTCGACCTGCCCCGTGGCGGCGAAGCGCTTAGCGGCGACGCCGAGCCCCGCCGCGCGTTCGAGCGGCATCCGCCCGTCGTGGCCGATCACCACCCGTCGCTCGCCTGCGTGGGTATGCGCGACACTCGTCAGCAGCATGCCGATCAGACCGACCGCGCGGGCGCCCGAGGCGGGCCGCAGGACCGCGAGACGCGGACGGGCGGGCGGACGATCGCGGCCCGGTTCCGGCGGCGGGTGATGCGTACGCTTCGACATCGTCTTCTCCCTCGGAGATGGGCGAGCCCTGCCCCTCGACGATGCGACCGATACGCCCGCGCCGCAACCACTTCCGTGCTCGCGATCCGTCACGGGTTATCACGGATGAGTGTTGGATGAACAATCAAAGACACAGATGCGTGATTGTTCAATATCAGTCGATATTCAGTCGCAATTTCGGTGACTACTCCCGGCCGACGAACGGGAGCACATACCGCTCACCGACCGACGCAACATCCGGTCAGAGACAAGGAACACCCAAATGACCTTCACCAAGCTCCCCCTCGCCGCCCTGGTCCTCGCCGCCTCGCTGACCCCGGCGCTCGCCGAATCCGGCGACCTCTCGCAGCGCCCCGTCGCCGCCTATGAGCAGTCGCTCGGCAATCCGGCCGCGAAGCCCGCGGTGATCGAGGGCCGTCAGGCCGCCCCGGTGGTCTCTCCCACCGCCCCGACCGACGCCGCCACCCGTTACCTCGACTCTCGCAACCGTGATCAGGACCGCTGATCCCCCGCGAAACGACGCGAGATCCCCACACGTATTCCCCGACGACCGACCTTCTTCGGTCCACGGACAGACAAGGAAGACAGACATGACCTTCACCAAGCTCACCCTCGCCACCCTCGTCCTCGGCGCCTCGCTGACCCCGGCTCTCGCCGAATCCGGCGACCTCTCGCAGTCGCCCGTCGCCGCCTTCGAGCAGGCGCTCGGCAATCCGGCCGCCAAGCCCGCGGTGATCGAGGGCCGTCAGGCCGCCCCGGTCGTTACCCCCACCGCCGAGACCGGCGCCGCGCGCTACCTCGACGGCCGCGTCCAGGACCAGGACCGCTGATCGCGGCACCCCATCGAACATCCCCGGAGGCCGATCCCCCGATCGGCCACAGATCCCAGAAAAGAGAAAAGCCATGACCTTCACCAAGCTCTCCCTCGCCGCCCTCGTCCTCGGTGCCTCGCTCTCCCCGGCGCTCGCCGAATCCGGCGACCTCTCGCAGTCGCCCGTCGCCGCCTACGAGCAGGCGCTCGGCAATCCGGCCGTGAAGCCCGCGATGATCGAGGGCCGTCAGGCCGCCCCGGTCGCCAACGCCGCCGCCGTCTCCGGCGCCGCGCGTTACCTCGACGGCCGCATCCAGGACCAGGATCGCTGATCGCGATCCCGCGACCACGATGGACTTCGGCCGATCACCGGATCGGCCGCCGTCCACCCTCCTCGGCCGACAACCCGTTCGGCCGTCGTCTTCGAAGAGGAGATCAGCCATGACCTTCACCAAGTTCGCGATCGCCGCCCTGGCGCTCGGCGCCTCCCTCGGCCCGGCGCTGGCCGAGTCGGGCGACCTCTCGCAGCGCCCCGTCGCCGCCTATGAGCAGTCGCTCGGCACCCCGGCCGCGAAGTCCGCGATGATCGAGGGCCGACAGGCCGCCCCCGTGGCCGCCACGCCCGGCGCTCTGAACACCGTCGATCGCTACCTGATCGAGCACAATCGGCACCATTGAGGCCCGAACGCCGATCCCTCGAGAGGCGTCCGCGCTCCCCTGCGCGGGCGCCTTTCGCGCGTTCCTGGGGGCGAGACGCGAAAGGCGATGCGTTCCCCGCCCCGCCTCGTTATCGTGCCGGTCGGATCTGGATCAGCAGCGACCGAGTCACCTCATGAAATTCGCCACCTGGAACATCAACGGCAGCAAGGCCCGCATCGACACGCTCGTCGCCTGGCTCGAGGAGGCGCGCCCCGACGTCGTCTGCCTCCAGGAGATCAAGAGCGTCGACGAGGGCTTCCCCGCCGCTCCGATCGAACGGCTCGGCTATCACGTCGCCACCCACGGCCAGAAGGGCTTCAACGGCGTCGCGATCCTGTCGAAACATCGCCTCGAGGACGTCACGCGCGGCCTGCCCGGCGACCCGGACGACCTCCAGGCGCGCTACATCGAGGCGGTGATCTCGGTCACGACCGGGGTGGTCCGCGTCGGCTGCCTCTATCTGCCCAACGGCAACCCGATCGGCACCGAGAAATTCTCCTACAAACTCGCCTGGATGGAACGCCTCGAGCGCCACGCCCGCGAGCGCCTCGCCCTCGAGGAGCCGTTCCTCCTGATGGGCGACTACAACGTCATCCCCGAGCCGCTCGACGCCAAGACGCCCGAGAACTGGCTCGGCGACGCGCTGTTCCAGCCGGAGAGCCGCGCCGCGTACCGGCGCCTCGTCGGCCTCGGCCTGACCGATTGCCTGCGCGCCACGACCGACGCCCAGCTCTTCACCTTCTGGGACTATCAGGCCGGCTGCTGGCAGCGCAACGAGGGCATCCGCATCGACCACGTTCTGGCGAGCCCCCAGGCCGCCGACCGCCTCCGCGCCGTCGGCATCGACAAGCACGTGCGCGGCTGGGACAAGCCCTCCGACCACGTGCCCGTCTGGGTCGAGCTCGCCGTCGACGAGAAGGAGTGAGACGATGAGCGACGCCGCCTCCGCGCACCCGACCGGCGGCTGCCTCTGCGGCGCCCTGCGCTATCGTCTCGCCCGCGTGCCCGACGACGTCGGCCATTGCCATTGCAGCCTGTGCCGGCGCTCGACCGGCGCGCCCTTCGTGACCTGGGCGACGGTGCCGCGCGCCGAGATCACCCTCCTCGCCGGAAGCCCGGCCTGGTTCCGCTCCTCGCCCCGCTCGCGGCGCGGCTTCTGCCCGAGCTGCGGCACCCAGATCTTCTTCGCCCAGGACGCCGAGGCGCCCGCCGATCTCCCCGGGACGGCGACCCCGGCGGATCGCCCGGCCGAGCCGCTCCCCGCCGACGACGTCGACGTCACCGTCGCCTCCCTCGACCGGCCCGACCTCTGCGTGCCCACACGCAACATCTGGGTCGGAACCCGGCTCGGCTTTCTCCACGGCTTCGACGATCGCCTGCCGGACTACGACGACGAAGGCCCCGCGCCGGACGAGGTCGCCCCCGCGACCGGCGCCTGACGCCCGCGCCGCGATCGACCTAAGGGTTTTTTCGCAGATCGCAGCCGAAATTAAACTCTCGTTAACCATGAGATGCGAGACTGCCGGCTCTCGCTTCTCGGTGATTTTGATAAATATCTGATTTCAATGATTTATATCTATTTTTTGAACTGAATTATGAGTCTTGTACCTCGTTCATGATCTTCATCTGGAGAATTCAAAAATTCACATAATCCATTGAGTCACATGGAATAATCTTCACATTCGAATCGAAATGAAAAAGGGCGCGGGATCGGCTCCCACGCCCTCGTCTCGCGTCTGAACGACGGGCTCCATGCCCGTCCGCCGCATGCCGGATCAGTTGCCGGCCTTGGCGATCCATTCCTGGGCGTCGGCGACGCCACGGCGTCGCTCGGACTCGGTCGCGACCGAGAACACCTGCTCCTGAACCTCGCGGATCCAGTCCTCGGCGGTGCTGGTGCCGGCATTGGCGCGCGCCACGGTGAGCCACATCAGGCCCTGGACCGGCCGGCGCGGGAAGCCCTCGTCGCCGGTGAAGAGGAGCTGGCCGAGCATCGCCTGAGCGCCGCAATGGCCCTTGCGGGCCGCCACCGTCAGCCACCGCGCCGCCTGACGCGGATCGCGTTCCTCGCCGCTCGCCTCGAGATAGAGCCGGCCGAGGCGATACTGCGCCTCGGTGTCGCCGAAGATCGAGGCGGCATAGGTGTAGAGCTCGCGGGCGCGGTCGACGTTGGGGCGGATCGCCGCGTTGTCGACACCCTTGAGATAGTAGGACCCGAGCGCGACGAAGGCCGAGGCCACGAAGGCCGCCTGCGGCGTGCCGCGCGCATCGTCGGAGTGATGGTCGATCACCTCGCGATAGAACTCGAACGCCTTGGCGTCGTTGACCGGCACGCCGTCGCCGGTCTCGTAGATCTTGCCGAGCTTCCACTGGGCGATCGGATGGCCGCGCTCGGCCGCCCGCCGCAGCTGCTCCAGCGCCGCCTTGCGGTCGCCGGCATAGTAGAGCCGCGTGCCCGCGCGGAACGCCTCTTCCGCCGACATCGTCGCCGGCGGCGTCACGATCGGCCCCGGCAGCAGCTTGGAGGAGACGCCCGGAGGCGCCGAGAGAGCGACCGGAGCCGACACGACCGCCGAACCGCCGCCGAGACGGCCCGGCGCGGGAACCGGCGCCAGGGCCTGCACGTTGGGCAGCGTCGAGGCGTCGTCGCCGCCGATGCCGTTCGGATCGAAGGCCGAGGCCGCGCTCGTCGCCCCGGCGAGAACCGCGGCGGCGCAGCCGACGCGAAGAATCCAGGAAGTCCGCATGGCCGTTCTCACAACGTCCTCGCCACCGAGCCGCCGCATCCATCCGCCGACGGCCCTGCCGCCGGCTCGATCGTTGGTCGTCACTCGGAGCTTCGTGGTCACGTATTCACTCCCATGGGCGCGCGCCTGGCGCTCCCCGGATCTCGAATCGGCCGATCGGCCGCAAGCGGATCCCGCGATCTCGTCTCCGCCGGAGCGGTCTTCGGAAAGGTCGGCACCAGCGGGCGATGAGCGACCATCGCACCGATTTTCGGCGACAACACGGCCGAAACCGGCCCGATCGAGGTGATCCGAAGGCAATCGCGCCGAAATGATCGAGACGGAATCGGACTCCGAGACCGCGATCCCCACCGGATCGATCGTTCCCTCACGCCCACTCGTCCCCGACACTCTCACGCCACGCACCTCGAAGGTCCCACCACCTCGTCGACGGAGCGCACGCTCGGTCTCATTTGTGACCGAAGCGCGGCAATCCCACCTCGAGCATCATGCCCGGAAATCATTGAAAAGTGGTGTTGCAAAACCGACACGAAATCGCCGGCGAACGTTTCCGCCGAAACGACGACGGCCGGCGTGACTCCTCACGCCGGCCGCCGGTCGAAACCACGTCGGATCGACTCAGCCGAGACGCGCCAGTGCCTCGCGCACCTTGGCGATCCGGGCGACGTATTCCTCGCGTTTCTCGCGATTCTCCTCGACGACCTCTTCCTTGGCCTTGGCCATGAACTGCGGATTGGCGAACATCTTGTCGATGCGGCCGATCTCGCCCTCGAGCTTGACCACTTCCTTGGAGAGCCGGGTCCGCTCCGCGCCGACGTCGATGACGCCCTCGAGCGGCAGGCAGAAGGTCGCCTCGCCGACCACGATCTGCGCCGAGGCCGCCGGCGCCTGATCGGCCGAGGCGATCGAGGCGACGCGCGCGAGCCTCAGGATCGCCGCCTCGTGGGTGGCGATCCAGGCGGTCGTCCGCGCCGAGGCGCCGACCACCACCAACGGGATCTGCGCCGCCGCCGGCACGTTCATCTCCGAGCGCACCGAGCGCACCTCGGTGATCAGCCCGACCAGCCAGTCGATCTCGTCGGCGGCCGCCTCATGGGTGACGCCGCCCACCGGCCATTCGGTCGTGACCAGCATCGCCGGCCGGACGAGACCCGCCTCGGCCGCCGTCTTCGCCCACAGCTCCTCGGTGATGAAGGGCATGAAGGGATGGAGGAGCTTCAGGATCTCGTCGAGCACATGGGCGCAGGTCGCCCGCGTCTCGTCCTTCAGCGCCTGATCGTCGCCCATGAAGATCGGCTTGGCGAGCTCGAGATACCAGTCGCAGAACGAGTTCCAGACGAAGCGATAGGCGCTCGCCGCCGCATCGTTGAAGCGATAGGCCTCGAGCGCCTCGGTGACGCCGGCGACCGCGCGGGCGAGTTCCGTGGCGATCCAGCGATTGAGCGTGCCCTTCGCCGCCGCCGGCTCGAAGTCGGAGACCGACACGCAGCCGTTCATCTCGGCGAAGCGGGCGGCGTTCCACAGCTTGGTCGCGAAGTTGCGATAGCCGGCGACGCGCGCCTTGGCGAGCTTGATGTCGCGACCCTGCGCCGCCATCGCCGCCAGGGTGAAGCGCAACGCGTCCGCGCCGAACTCGTCGCAGAGCTCGAGCGGGTCGATGACGTTGCCCTTCGACTTCGACATCTTCTGCCCCTTCTCGTCGCGAACGAGGGCGTGGATGTAGACGTCCTTGAAGGGAACGACCGGATTGCCGTCGCCGTCCTTCATGAAGTGCATGCCCATCATCATCATCCGGGCGACCCAGAAGAAGATGATGTCGAAGCCGGTGACGAGAACCGAGGTCGGATAGTAGCGCGCCAGCTCCGGCGTCTGCTCCGGCCAGCCCAGCGTCGAGAACGGCCACAGCGCCGAGGAGAACCACGTGTCGAGCACGTCCTCGTCGCGGGTCAGGAAGCCGGCCGCGCCGTTGACGCGCAGATCCGCCGCCTTGGCCGCGTCGATCTCGGCCCGCGTCAGATAGTGATGGATCGCCGCGTCGAGCGCCTCGGCCTCGTCATGGGCGACGAAGACCTCGCCGTCCGGCCCGTACCACGCCGGGATCTGATGGCCCCACCACAGCTGGCGCGACACGCACCACGGCTGGATGTTCTCCATCCACTGGTAATAGGTGTTCTCCCAATTCTTCGGGACGAAACTGGTCCGTCCGTCGCGCACGGCGGCGAGCGCCGGCTTCGCCAGTTCCCCGGCGTTGACGTACCACTGGTCGGTCAGGAACGGCTCGATCACCACGTTGGAGCGATCGCCGTGCGGCACCATGTGGGTGTTGGGCTCGACCTTCTCGAGCAGCCCGCGCCGATCCATCGCCTCCACGACGATCTTGCGCGCCGCCTCGCGCGCCTTGCCGTGGAGCAGCGCCTCGAGCATCTCCGCGCCGAAGACGTAGGAGACCGGCGTCTCCGCCTCCGCGCCTTCCGCCGGCTCCGGCGCCCCGGCGAGCTCGGCGCCATGGCCGGTGTCCGCCCAGAAGGTCTCGTTGCCGGAGAGCGCGATGTGCGCCTTACGGTCGAGGATGTTGATCATCGCGAGGCCGTGACGCTTGCCGACCTCGAAGTCGTTGAAGTCGTGCGCCGGGGTGATCTTGACCGCGCCGGTGCCCTTCTCCGGATCGGAATAGTCGTCCGCGACGATCGGGATGCGGCGGCCGACCAGCGGCAGGATCGCGAATTTGCCGACGAGATCGGCGTAGCGCTCGTCGTCCGGATGCACCGCCACGGCGGTGTCGCCGAGCATCGTCTCGGGGCGCGTCGTGGCGACGGTGATGAACCGGCCCGGCATCCCCTCGATCGGATATTTGAAGTGCCAGAAATGGCCCTTCACCTCGACCTGAAGCACTTCCAGATCCGAGATCGCGGTCTCGAAATGCGGATCCCAGTTGACCAGCCGCTTGTCGCGATAGATCAGCCCGTCGCGATGGAGCTGGACGAACACCTTGAGCACGGCCTCCGAAAGGCCCTCGTCCATGGTGAAGCGCTCGCGCGACCAGTCGCAGGAGGCGCCGAGGCGCTTCAGCTGCGCGGCGATGGTGCCGCCCGATTCCGCCTTCCAGGTCCAGACCTTCTCGAGGAAGGCGGCGCGGCCGATCTCGCGGCGGCCCGGCTCCTGGCGCTGCATCATCTGCCGCTCGACCACCATCTGCGTGGCGATGCCGGCATGGTCCATGCCCGGCTGCCACAGCACGTCCTTGCCGCGCATCCGCTCGAAGCGGACCAGCACGTCCTGGAGCGTGTTGTTGAGCGCGTGGCCCATGTGCAGGCTGCCGGTGACGTTCGGCGGCGGGATCACGATCGAATAGGGCGCGGCGCCCGGCTTCGCGCCGGCACCGGCGCGGAACGCGCCGACCTCGTCCCAAGCGGCGGAGATACGCGGTTCGACCGCGGCGGCCTCGTAGGTCTTTTCGAGCATGATGTCTTCCGAAACGCCGGTGACCGGATCGGCTCCGATCACGAGAGATGAGGCGCCCGTTGAACCTCGAGGGGCCGGCCGGTGTCAACCTCGTCCGACCCCTCGAAGGCCCGCTTCGTCAGGCTTTCTCGGCGAAGAGCGCCTTGTGGATCACCCCGCCGACCGCGCCGCCGACGATCGGCGCCAGCCAGAACAGCCACAACTGCTGCACCGCCCAGCCGCCGACGAACAGCGCCTGCCCGGTCGAACGCGCCGGATTGACCGAGGTGTTGGTCACCGGAATCGAGATCAGATGGATCAGCGTCAGCGCCAGACCGATCGCGATCGGCGCGAAACCGGCGGGAACGCGCGGCTCGGTCGACCCCAGGATGATCAGGAGGAAGAAGGCGGTGAGCACCACTTCGATGATGAGCGCGGCGAGGAGACCATAGCCGCCCGGCGAATGCTCGCCGTAACCGTTCGAGGCGAAACCGCCGGCGAGATCGAAGCCGGCCTTGCCCGACGCCACCGCGAAGAGCACGCCCGCCGCCGCGACCGCGCCGATCACCTGCGCCACCACATAGGGAACGAGCTCGCCCCAGGAGAAGCGCCCGGCGACCGCCAGACCCACCGACACCGCCGGATTGAAATGGCCGCCGGAGATCGGACCGACCGCATAGGCCATGGTCAGAACGGTGAGGCCGAAGGCGAGCGCGACCCCGGCGAAGCCGATGCCGAGCTGCGGAAACGCCGCCGCCAGAACGGCGCTGCCGCATCCGCCGAAGACGAGCCAGAAGGTGCCGAAGACTTCGGCGAACAATTTGCGAGACATGCCGGTTCACTCCGAGAGCCGGTCGCGGCACGACGCACGGACGGCGCACGCGATCGCGGCGACGGCGACACATCGTCGCCGAACATCGCGATCAGATCGCATCGACATGTCCCTGTGATTGCGCGGGAGCGCCCGAATGTTGCGTCAAACCGTCACGACGTGACGTACGAGGCGACCGGAAACGAAGCGAAGACGTCGGGCACCGCCTCGCGGCTCGCCTCGAACGCGGGCGGCGAAGGAGCGGCGCCGCAATCTCGTGTCTCGCGAGGAGGGAATCGACGCCGAGGCCGGGATCTCGTCGAGAGCGCCGACGCCGTGCGCGAAAATCCCGCGCCGACCCGTCCGACCTATCGAGACAGGCGCTCAGCGGCCGCGGGTGACGCGGTCGATCTCGGCGCGCACCATCCGCTCGACCATGCCGGGCAGGTTCTGATCGAGCCAGGTCTTCAGCATCGGCCGCAGCATGTCCTGCACCAGATCCTCGATCGTGCGGGCGTTGCGGTTGAGCACGGTCAGCGCCAGATCGTTGAAAGCACTGGAGACCAGCCCCTCGGTGGCCCCCGACAGGAGCGGTTCCGCCTCGACCGGCGCCTCGGCGGCGAAGCTCCGTTCCGGCATCGGCCGCGGCGCCGGCTCGGGCGCGCGCGGCGGCGCGACGAAGACCGGCTCGGGCGCCGGCTGCGGACGCACCGGCTCGGGCGCGACCATCCGCACGGGCTCCGGCGCGGGCTCCGGTTCCGGTTCGGGTTCCGGCTCGGGCACGTCG